>OBEQ012090486.1_pt1 | contig 10159 bp, 8 predicted proteins | sample 1670901 | NCBI WGS metagenome assembly OBEQ01 (sample SAMEA104232315, study PRJEB22302) | groundwater metagenome | biome: forest; feature: aquifer; material: groundwater | place: USA | collected 2011-08-07 | depth 5.4 m | reverse complement strand
CGCCCATTGTCGAATATTCTCGACTGCTGCCTCCCGTAGGAGTACGAGCCGTGTCTCAGTCTCGTCGTTGGGGGTCAGCCTCTCAGCTCCCCTACCGGTCATAGCCTTGGTGAGCCATTACCTCACCAACTAGCTGATCGGACCTAGGCCGCTCTTTGAGCGATTTGCATCTTTAACCAATGCCCTGCATTGGAAATCCAAATGACAAAATCCAAATATCAAATTCGTTTTTGACATTTGAGCTTTGAAATTTGACATTCCCAGTGCAAAGCACTGGTGCCATCAGAAATTACCTTGCCTTTCGGCAAGCTATGTCTGACTCAAAGGTACGTCACCAAGGTGTTACTAACTCGTTCGCCACTGAACTAGATCACTGGGCCACTGGATTAGCTTGATAACTAGAAAATCCAGAAACCTAGCATCCCCAGCAACCTAGTAAATCTAGTTCCGTTCGACTTGCATGCCTTATCCACGCCGCCAGCGTTCATCCTGGACCAGGATCAAATCCTCAGTAAAAATCACGCAGGTTCACTGCGCGAATGTAGGCGCTATCGATCAGCGCGCACATCCGCACAGCTCATCGCATGAGATTCACGTGATTATTTTTTTCTGTGCTAGATTTTTGAGTCACTATTAAACTCGCGGCTCTAGTGAACCGCTTAGACGCCCCGCTACGCGGGGCATTGCGCATTGCCACGTTTACTGTCTGCGATATTCCGCGTTCAGTCCGCGTGGGTCTGCGCTTTGATTGGGACAACTTAAAAACGCTTCTTTTGACCTTCAACACACTCAAAGACAAAAGACCCTGAGCTTGTCGAAGGGTTTCGCCCCGCTACGCGGGGCTTTCCTTATGGAATTGTAAAAATTCATTCTTTGCCATGGTTGTGTGTGTTGGTAATACCAATACTTTCATCCACGCTTCACGAGGTGTATTGTAGACGACCCGCAATACCCTGTCAAACCCCCGCACCATAAGCCAAATCCCATCGCTTGCAAACCAAAAAAACGCCGGTATAATAAGACGGCAATTACGTATCATGGCAAAGCCCGATATTCACCCTGCCTATTATCCTAAAGCCACTGTTCACTGCGGCTGCGGAAACACGTTCACCGTGGGGGCCACTCGCGAGGAAATCCATGTGGAAATCTGCTCCAAGTGCCACCCGTTCTACACCGGCGAGAATAAGCTCATCGACACGGCTGGCCGCGTGGAGCGTTTCAAGGCGCGCCAGGCAAAAGCCACCACGAAGACAGTGAAAAAGCCGCGGGCGAGCAAAATGAGGTAAACGGAACATTTTCCGAAGCATCTCTGCCACCACGGCAGGATCAGCCCTTCTTCAAAAAGATTTTTCTGCCCCTCCGGAACTTCGTGGCTGCTCATAGGCAAATTCTAGTACGCGCGGCGAAAATCGAGCAAAGACGACGCAACAGCAAATAACTATAAAAAATAATTTACCCTCATCTTACCCTCGGCAATCTCACCGTGAACTTTGATCCCTTCCCTTCACCCTCACTTTGCGCCTGGATCTTCCCTCCGTGAGCTTCGACGATTTTGCGCGCGATGTAGAGCCCGAAGCCCGTGCCGCGGATTTCTTTTTTCACGCGCTCGTCGCGCACGAACTCCTCAAAAAGATAGGGAATGAGATCGGGCGGTATCCCCAATCCCGAATCGGAAACGGTAATGACAATAGAATTCGTGCTCGGTTCTTCTTTCATTTCCACTTTCACAAATCCTCCATGTCCTGAGCTTGTCGAAGGAGCCTGCGTGTACTTGATGGAATTGTCCACGAGGTTTTGAAAGACCTGCTTCAACTTCTGCGCATCCGCATTGACCAACAGGGTTCCTCCCGGCGGCGCAAATTCGAGTGACAGCTTCTTCTCCATCGCAAGCGGCCTCAACTCCTCGACCGCATCCGTGACGATCTTCGCGAGCGGCACTTTCTCGAATTTATACTCCATCTTCCCCTCTTCGACCCTCCGCAGATCAAGAAGCGTATCAATGAGCTTGATGAGTTCATTCGTGGAAAGCTTCACCTTTTCCAGCACCACTTTCACTTTGTCGCTCACGGGCCCATAGAGCCCCTCGAGAATAATCGTCGTGTATCCCTTGATCGCCGCGAGTGGCGACTTCACCTGATGCGACGCGAGCGAAAGCAACTGTGTCTTGAAGCGAGACAAATCAGTTAACTGCTGATTCGCCTTTTCCAATTGAGTAGTAAGCTCCTGAAGCTCTTCGCGCTGTTGAATTTCTATAAGAACTGACTTTATCAACAAAATTCCTACTGCCAACAAGCTTAAAAAAATTCCTGACCGAACGATAACCTCCCATACTTCCTGTGATTGAATTAGTTGCAAAAGGCTCAATATTAAAAGAGCAGCAGTAAAAAGTTCCGTACTAACGACTTTCACGTTGAAAATTTTATTTTTTATGATCGCGTAACTGGTGAGCGCAATAAAAGGAAATACAAATAATGCTCCGAATTCTATATATCTCGCGTTGCTAAAAAAGGCGGGAAGAAGAAAATTTGACGTAATAATGAGGGCAAACATAATCAGAACACCCACGCCAATAGGAAAGTAAGATTTTCCACTAGCATTTCTTGGTCGTAGAGTTTTCTTTAGGAGGAAACCGATACCAATAATCGTAAGACCAACATTTGTCATCCCAAATAAAGGAATCATGGGGCCATTCACCACACTAGCAATGGTTCCATTTGGCGCAACACTTCCGATCTCTTTAAATACAAATGGGGTAAGAGTTAGTATTGCCACCAGGAATATAATGCCTCGTAAAATAGGCCACAATTTACTCTTTTCAATAAATTTTTCTTCCTCAGGAAATACAATAGAAAATTTAAGGAAATAATACGTTTGCCACGTAACAGCAAAAATAGTTAATCGCAAAAGAATAAATGCAAAAGATGGCGGTTGGACATGATAACTAAGATAATTAAACAAACCCCATACCGCAGTTGTAATAGTAAAACCTAACAGTGCTTTTCGCGTTGAACTCCTGGGCTTATCGAAATATACAATAAACCCCAACATCGCAGTTGCGATAACAACTATTCCTAGAACAAGTAAGTCCCAGTTCTGAAATAAGGGTGATTCTGCCATTGAATTACTGGATTGATTTTACCAGGGCTCTAATTTCTTCAAGAGCAATGCGCTCGGCGGACGCATTCCAAAAAATATTTTTCAGTGGCTTAACAAAATCTCGTCCACCAAAAAATTGATGTCTAATTGTACCATCTTTGAGGCCCACGTCTGATCCCCGTATAATCCGATTTTTTATGTGTTTTCTTTGTTGGGCAATGTTTTGACTATAAGCAATAGTTCCCTCGGGTATTATGGTATCAGCGTCACCCCATATCAAAACTGTGGGCAAATTGGGCGGAATAAGCTCTAAATCGGCTCCCTTTTGGTTGACCCCCTTTGGATAAAAAATAAGAGGTGAAATTCCAAAAACCCCCCTTATAAAAGGCCGGGCTTTTAGTGCGTAAGGCGCTATATCAGAATCTGGTGAGATCTGTGCCATTCTTGCTGCAAAAATGAAACCACCACTCATGCCGCCTATAAGTATTTTTTTCTTCCCTCGGGAAATGAGATGATCGAGTTTACTCGATATGATTTCAAATAGTCGATGCTCATTGTAACGGTTTGCGAATGCGATCCTCCTTGCATTATTCCCGGGTAAGAAAGTCAAACCCAATATGGTGAGTAGACCTTTTGAAACATTCTGGTTCTCAAAAATATCGACTCCCTCTATATCGACGCCATCGTTTTTGAGCGAATCAAAAATAGAAATCAAAGAAGCGGTTATGCCAATGATCGGACTAATGAAAATAATACCGGTGTCCCTATACATGATTGATACAGAAACTATCCAATCTTTCAATCAATTGTATCTGAATTCTTGGATAAATATCAAAGCGCTGGAATTATACCCATGCTATCTCTGGAGATTTCTTTGGTGAGCGTGCAGTTGGTTCTCCGCCATCCCCTATTCTAAAAAGGCAAACAATGACCCCACTTTGAACCCCAAAAACATCAGCCACCCTTTGATATGCTTGCGTGATGAGTAAATTGTGCTCCGAAGAAAAGGCATCTGTCTGTTCTGCGGATACTTTCTGAAAGAGAAAGAAAATTCCAGTAATGAGATGGAAGCTCAAGCCGATATGGGTAGCCGCAAGCCACAACCGTTCAAGGGTACGTCCCGCTGAAACGAAGTCGATGTCTTCCCCCCTTACTACAACAATACCCATAAGAGAAGATGCGGCGTACACTGCAGTATTCTCTGCTGCTATTTTTCTGGCCACCTTTCCGATCTTATTCAAGACCCACATAACCGACCATCTCTTCAAAAGTTGAAGTGCTTTCTCTTGTGGCGGCTTAAGTTCCATCGTTTTCACATATAAACCTGACTGCCGCTCCGCAAGCTCTTTTTCTGTAAAGACAATTTCTTCAAACAAAAGATAGTGGAGAGATTGATCTTCGAACATAACAACCTCGTTCACACTCACCGCTTGAGCAAGATCTTGCATACTTTCTGCCTCTTCGGTAAATCGAACATCCGTTGCTATATCCATCTCCCTCGTCACATTGAAAATGATGTTTTTTTGTTTTTCGCTCAGCTTCCCGCTCTTATATGGCTTTCTATTAGTTGTTCGCAGAGTAATAGCTTCGTACAACTCTTGATTTTTTTTCACAACAACTGGCTCAAGTGAAATCTTGGCTACAAGTCTCGGATTAGATCTCTCTGGGAATAATGATATTTTTGCCCCATAGCCAAGTGCCGAAGCAGCGATGGATATATTTTCAAGTAACGCTCCGTGAGCGAACCATGTACCCCGATTTCTAAAATTGAGGATGGGATGATCTTTTTCTGGAAATCCAAAAACTGAAATAATTGCGCCATTCACCTCAAATTTCCATGGTTGAGAATTGCTGCCGGAGGGCGCCTGAGCTCCAGCTTCGAGAATTTTTTGAATAATCTCCTTGGCAATCATAACAACTTTCTTTAAGAATTATAAACCGATCTTCTTGAAAAAATCTCTGCGTGCCTTTTTTCGCTCTTCCTCTGCAGCAACAGTATGATAGTTGGGATCAAAAACCGAATCGAGATTCACTTCAAATTTTCCACTTGCAACTTCTTCCCCAAGTGCCAATCGTTTCACAACGTAAGCGACGGCAACGCCCGCGAGCGTTGCCGCATCGCCAAGCTGTGGCCAAGAATAAAGTGTTTTACCGACTTCCAAAAGCGAACTTTGCATGCGCGAGACCACATATTTAGGACCTGCAATTTTTGTTGCGAGTCGGGGCAATTCTTGCGGCGGAAATTTTTGAAATTCCTCAAGCGTGAGATGTCCTGTAGCGCCATTAAAAATCTCTAAATCGGGATTCAGATCGTAGCGTTCAACATCCACAATAACATTGTCACCATTATCAGTCGCCATCACCACGGGAATTTTAAGTTTCCTCGCTTCTAGGCGTACACGAACTTTCATTTCAAGATTATCCATTTCCTCAACGAGCACATCGAGTTTCGGTGGACCAGCAAGAAATTCCTCCATATTAGTAGCATCTACGCCTTCGAGGTATGTGAAAAGTTCCGCATAAGGATTCATTTGGTAGATTATCTGTGCCGCCATATCACATTTCTTGGATCCCACACTCGTGAAGTCGTATCGGATACGATTCAGATTAGAACCGGAAATATCGTCGGGATCTGCAAGCTTCATGGTGTTCGCCCCACCCATCAGTACCATCGTCAGTGCTGCGTGACTCCCAACGCTCAACCCCGCGACACCGACTTTAAATTCTTGAAATCTTTTTTGCTCTGCCGCATTGATAATATTTTTATTGCGCGCAGTGCGCAGTTCTTGGTGATATGAATTAGACAAATAATGCACCAATAGCTGATTCCATGGAAAATAAACCCAACTGCCAACTTCTTCCATTGTTTTTCCCCTAAGATGCTCCATCGCAAACCCCCCAAACTCGCTTTTGCAATTTAGATCAAATTTACACCTAGGATTCCGAATGAGAAACAACTCCTTGAGCTGTTCGGCATAAGTATCAAGTATCCTAGCAACTTGCACTCTCCCTTTAAAAGCAGAAAGTGTTTCTTGACTAAGATCCAAAATGATAGGTTTGTTGTTCATAATTCTAACTTACTATCGTGTTACTCTTTTGGACCCACGTTTGTTTCACGCCGGGTTTAAAATACAGCGAGTGCTCCGCCGGCCAAAATACAAGGTGGGGTTCGGCGCGCTCACCCAAAAAACTCGACAGTTCTCGGTATTCGGAGTTGTTCGCGCGGAGATGGCTGACTATTTTTTTAAGAATGAGCCTTTGCGTTTTCATGCTGACCTCCTTTTTCTTGCGCAACTCAAGATTAATCTCGAGATATTGATTCTGCCTGCGGTTAAATTTCGTGAGTATAGTGAACTTCCCCGTAAAGAAACGGCTTACTGCGTGATCGAGAAGCGCTTCACGGATCGTTTCCGGATATATCTGAAGCCCATACAACGTAGTGGAAAAATCATTGCGTTCGTAGACATATACAAACGGAAGTTCGTAAATTGGTATCCGTGCTTGATGCGCTTTCCGTTCAACATCGATATTAAAATTCTTCAGCTGGTCCGCAAGTTCGGAAAAACTGAACACGCCCCCGTGGTCTCCTACTGAATACCGAACGAGAGGGATTGCGTTGTTCCCCGTGAGAAGAATGTCGCCGTCCAATGCTTCAAACGTAATGAAAAGCGGATTGTACTGCGCGAGAGTCGGAGTTTTTTTGATGTGAGAGAAAATCTCTTGAAACACTTTTGTACTCTGAAGCGCCTGCCGCCGCACGAGAATTGAAACGGGGGTTTCATACGCCATTGCTCCGATATCGGCAGTACCGTAAATATTGAGCGTATCTAAGTAAGGACTTTTCACATGTGCTTTTTTAGTAACGTAGTCTCTGAACTTTTCCGTAAACGGTTCTGCCGCGAAAAGAAATCGCAGATTTAATTTTTTTAAATCTATGCCTTGATCGATTGCCTCATCAACCACATCTTTCAAAAACGGAGGATATCCCGCAAGGATCACTTGTTCAAAAGAAGGTCCGAGTCGCCGGAGCGCATTAAAGATTTCTATCTTATTAATTCCCGGAGTTAATATCGAAATGGGGTAATTGCCCCACCTGCTTAAAATCTCGAACGCTTTGTAAGTGATGAGTCCCCCAATCCATATCCCCATGCCGAAACAATCGATAACAAGAATCGGCCCTTTTGATTTCTGAAAATTTTGTTTTAAGAAAAGGAGGTGTGCCACTGCGGCTTCCCAATCAAGCTGGCTCCACCGGGGGAAATAAAATGGCTCTCCCGTAGACCCTGAAGTCGCTGTAAATACAAGAGGCCTTTTAAGCGAACCGTCAAGACAAAGCATTTCCAGGGGATACCTCCGCAAATAATTGTTCTTATTCACCGGCGGCACGAGCTGGAAATCCCTGAAATTCTTGATTTTCCCAGATTGTATTTTGTTCTTTTTCAAGAAATCCCTGTACGCCGGGACTCGTTGCGACGCCAATTGAAACGTCTGCAATGCGCGTTCCTCGCGCACCCAGGACCAAAAATGGTCTTTTCTTTTATAAATGAAAGAAATAATCTGCTCGGTAGAGAGTTTTTGGAGATACCACTTGTTCATCGAGGTACTTCAATTATACGACGGGAATTACAATCACTCAATGTGCGCTGATCGCGGTGAGTTTTTTACTTCCGTATACCGGCGATGTTCTCCGCGAGGCGATCGGCGATTTCGTTTGTGGGGATATTCGATTTTTCCGAGCGGCGAATGATATCGGTGACGGTTTTTGCGATGCCCTCTGTTTTTCGCACAACCCATTTCCGACTGTAGCCGCCAGGAAGAAATTCTCCCGCAACATTAATAAGACCTCCCGCATTGGCAACATAATCCGGCACGTAGAGAATGCCGCGACGATGAAGGTGCGCGCCCTCAGTATGCGTATCGAGTTGGTTGTTGGCCGCGCCGCAGACGATTTCACAGCGAAGTTCTTTTACCGCCTTCGCAGTAAACTCATTCCCCAACGCGCACGGAGCGAAAACATGCACACGTTGTTTGTGAATAACACGAGGAGAAACAATTTTGATCCTTGTTATTTTTTTTCTCGCTTCCTGCACGGCGCTTCTATTCACATCAGCACCGATAATGTTGCCTCCATGTTTTGCGGCTTGCTCCGCAAGGAGAAGACCAACCTTGCCCAATCCCTTCACCGCAACGGTCCTCCCCGTAAAGTCGGATGTCCCATATGTCGCCTTCAACGCGGCGGACATCGCATGAAAAACGCCGAGGGCAGCCCACGGCGCAAGGTCTCCCGCCTTGTCCGGTTTGCCGTTGATAAATTTGCTTTCTTTGAGCATCACGTCGATATCAGAAAGGGTGATGCCCACGTCTTCGCCGGTCGTAAAAGATCCTCTCAGCAAATTAATCCTTCGCGCGTATGCGCGAAGGATAGGAGATTTTTTCTTTTTCGGATCCGCGAGGATGACGCCCTTCCCCCCGCCAAAGGGCACACCCGCGAGCGCGCATTTATACGTCATCATTCGCGAAAGGCGCAGGGCATCACGGAGCGCGGTGAGTGGAAAGGAATATGTATAATAGCGCGTGCCTCCGGTAGCCGGCCCCAGATTCGTATTATGAATCGCGATGAATGCCTGTAAACCTATACTCGAATCCGCCATCGACACCACGAGTTCATGATTATCGAATTCCGGAAGATCGGTGATGGAAAAATCGTTCATTAATGAAAGTAGTTATATGATACAGTAAAAAACTGCCCGTGAAAATGATGGTTAAATAGCTCAAATCAGGAAACTGTCCCCCGAAGGATAAATCAGATATCATAACCCTACATAATGATGGAAACGAAAGAAAAGCTTCTTTTCGCTATTGTGTTTGGCATTGTCATTTCCCTCCCCCTCTTTGGTCATGCCGCAACGCTGATACTCACGGATCCCAACGTCTACGGCGGATCTAATTTCCACGCAGGCAGCTGCTGTCAAAACTTTCAGATTGCCTCAACGACCGAGCAGGCGCCGGGGGCGTTTTACATTTCCGCAATAGGAATGAACAACCAGGATTTTTCGGCGAATAACCACGACGGGTCGGGCAATATACGAGCATGGATTTATGACGCGCAAGATAATTTGATTGCAAGCTCGACGAACACGTGCTGGGTCGAAGGATTATGCGGTAGTTTGAACTTCAACCAGGAATTAATTCCCGCAACATTTATTCTCCGATTAATCGGAGATGACGGGCTGCAGGGAGGCGCGAATTTTAATATCTCGAATGTAACATTTTTTGGAAATCCCGCTCCGTCTCTGCCAGCTCGAGAACCCGTGATCATCGTCCCGGGAATTATGGGGACGCGGCTGAATAGGGTTTCGGACGGAACGGAGGTATGGCCGAAAACTGGAGGAATAAATGGCATGGCATTATCTCCCAGCGATAACTACCTCGACGAATTACAACTCTCAACCACGAGCCAGGAGATTCAGGGAGACGAAATGGCAACGGGCGAAATTATCGACAAAGAACTCGGAGTAGATGTGTACAAAAACTTAGTCGACACATTCGTGCAAAACGGCTACGCCTCCGGCACAACTCTTTTTACGGTTCCCTATGACTGGCGGTTCGATCTCCAACATGAATTGCAAAAACTAGATGCGAAAATCAGCGAAGCGCTTTCGAATTCCAAAACAGGAAAAATAAATATCGTTGCCCACAGCATGGGCGGCTTGCTCGTGAAAGCATATCTAGCTCAAGCAATAAGCACGAACTTCCTCAATAAACTCGTTCAAGTCGGCGTGCCGCAACTGGGCACGCCGATGGCATTCAAGGCATTAAACTATGGAGATAATCTTGGCTTTGACGTCGGGCCATTCAATATTTTGAATCCCGACCGGGTAAAGATCATTGCTCAAAATATGCCCGGCGTGTACGAACTCCTCCCGAGCCGCCGCTATCTCCAAGCTAATGGTAGCTATGTGAGAGACATACGAAACGGCGCCGCGGCGCTCGATTATGATGAGACAAATGCGTTTATGAAAGGCAATGCAAGCGATACACGAAATTCTTCTTTGCTCAATCT
>OBEQ012332342.1_pt1 | contig 10161 bp, 9 predicted proteins | sample 1670901 | NCBI WGS metagenome assembly OBEQ01 (sample SAMEA104232315, study PRJEB22302) | groundwater metagenome | biome: forest; feature: aquifer; material: groundwater | place: USA | collected 2011-08-07 | depth 5.4 m | reverse complement strand
CGGTGCCGTTCCGGGATCTGGCCGCGGATGGGCGGGGAGAGGAGTCCGCGACGATCCGGGAACGTGTGATAGCCGCCCGCGCCTGCCAGGTCGAGCGCTACAAGGGAGCCAGGACGCACAACAATGCCCATCTCCGTCCCAGCCAGATCAAAAAACACTGCCGGATCGACGGACCGGGCCGCACGCTCATCGAACAGGCCGTGGCGCGCCTGGGGCTGTCGGCGAGGGCCTATATGCGGATTCTGAAAGTGGCGCGGACGATTGCCGATCTGGAACAGAAGGACTCGATCGCCGCCGAGCACGTGGCCGAGGCCATCCAATACCGCAGCCTCGACCGGCGAGTGATTTGAAGGAAAGAGGTGGGGAAGGTTATCGGACGGAGGAGCCGACCGTCGAGCCGGTTTGCTGCAGGGGCAGGCGGATGTGGATGATCGTGCCGACGTCTTCCTTGCTCTCGACCGAGATCTGCCCGCCGTGCGCGTCCACCACGTCTTTGACAATTTTGGTTCCCAACCCCGTCCCGCCGACTTTGTTGCTCTTCGCGCGTCCGGTGAACAGACTGTCGCGGATTTCGGACGGCATGCCGGGGCCGTTGTCGGCGACGGCGAGGTGTAAGAGGCCATCGGCCTGGTCCACGTTCCCCCGGACGGTGATGGAGCCCCCGCCCGGCATGGCCGCGATGGCGTTGTGGATGAGGTTGTAAAGCGCGTTGAAGAGCCGGCGCTCGTCGGCCGAGATCGACGGGAGCGCGTCGAGGCCGTCGGCGCGCAGGAGAACTTTTTTCTCGTCGGCGAGCACGTGCAGGGTTTTGATGACGTCGTCCACGACGCCCGCGACTCGGCAAGGGGCGAATTCCGGAGGCGTGCTCAGACCCTTGACGCAGTCCCCGATTTCCTTTACCCGGTCCTGGATGCGCCGCGCGGCGTCCTGGAGCAGGCCGATCACGCGGTTGCAGAGATCCTGGCTCGCCTGGGTGCCGCTGATCCCCATGGCCGCCAAGCTGCCGAAGAGCTTGTTGAGCTCGGTTTGCAGAAACTCCGCGCCGGTGATGACGGGAGTGAGCAGGTTTTTGATGTCGTGGCCGATATCGCCGAGGAGTTGCGCGACCTCGGCCAGCTTGGCCGTTTCGAACAGGCGCGCCTGTTCGATGGCCTGGGCTGCGAGGGCCGAGACGATGGTCAAGATGGCGATGTCGTCCTTGTTGAGCTGCCCCTCGCGCTTGTTCAATACCTGAAGCACTCCGATGGGGTCTCCCTCCCAGCGTTTCAGCGGGATCGTGATCATGTCGAGGGTCTTGAAGCCGGTGGAGTTGTCGATGGCGGAGAGGTGGCGGGTGTCCCTGGCCACGTCGCTGATGATCGCCGGCTCGCCGGATTGGAAGACCGCTCCGGCGACGCCCTTATCCCAGGGAATGGCCGTGCCGCGTAATTGCTCCGCTTTCTCTCCAATCACATAGCGGAAGACCAGTTGCTTGGTCTTATCATCGGCCAGCAGCACGGAACCGGCCTCCGCGTTGACCACTTCCAGGGCGATGCGTAGCGCGTTCTCGACCAGCTCATCCACATTGACGTGTTGGGAGAGGGCCTGGCAGATGAGGCGCGCCGCCTCGAGCTCGCGCTCGCGCTGCAGCAGCCGGCGATCCTGCTGGCGGCGGGGGGCCCGACGGCGGTCCCCGGAGGGGGGCCGCGGCGCAGGCGATGGTTCAGGCTCAAAACCCACGTGTTCCTCCTGTCGAGCTAGCCATCAGCTTCCACTGAAGGTATTGCATATCCGTCCCTATTTGATCGTTTCACCCGTTGCAACCATGAGCAACGGGTACCCAGGCACGAGCAAGCTCTGTTTGGAGCTGGCGAGAGGAATCGAACCTCCAACCGGCGGTTTACAAAGACGAACCCGCCCGAAATGTGAGGCGCATGATTCCCCGCGTCAGCAGCCAGTTTGTCATGATAGCACAACGGGATAGACTCTCCAAAGGGATTGCATCTCGTTGCATGGGGTGTGAGGGGTCTGAGGGGCGATGGTTACAGAAAAGGTTACACTGACGGTTACACTGTGGACGTCTGCTTTGGAGGGCTGGGCCTCCAAGCGGGAGGCCGCGCTGCGGGCAGCTCCCATCACGAAGGATTCAACGGGTTTGATGGCCTAGCTGGACCTCTGGAGGCCCGAGTAGGCAGAAGACAGGAGGGTAGGTAATGGCGGGGAGAAAATCACAGGAACGGGCCACCGAGAAAGAAGAGAGGGCGGTCGCGGTGCCCCTGACCACGAAGCAAGAACCCTACGGCCAAGCGATGGTTGCCGGTAACAACCAATCTGACGCCTTCCGCGCGCTGAACCCGCGCCAGCAGCGGTTCATCCTCGAATACCTCGTCGACCTGAATGGCACCAGATCCGCGATAGCAGCGGGTTATAGCCCAAAGACCGCCAGATTCATCGCGGCTGAAAACTTAACAAAACCCAACATTCAAAAATTTATCAAGGAAGCGCAGGATGAACTGGCCAGAAAGACAGGGATCACGGCCGAGAAGGTGATTGCCGAGCTGGCCAAGATCGGCTTCGCCAACATGCTGGACTTCATCCAGATCAGCAAGGACGGCGACCCGTTCATTGACCTGTCGGAGTTGACGCGAGAGCAGGCGGCTGCCCTCTCTGAGGCCACCGTCGAGGAATACAAAGAGGGTAAGGGCGACAACGCCCGCGACGTGAAGCGCGTCAAGATCAAGCTCCACGACAAGCAGGTGGCCCTCGTCAACCTCGGCAAACACCTCGGCATGTTCACGGAGAAGCATGAGCACTCAAGCCTGGAGGCCCACCCATTCAGCACGACATCACCGTCCGGTTCGTGAAGCCTGGCGAAGTTGTAAGAAGTGATGCTTGACAAAGCAACGACTTCCGATCGAGTTCGCCGCGAGTCGCCGCCATTCGCACCCGTATTCGTATTCGAATTCGATATAAAGACTTGTGGGTGTGAAAGTATGGATATGAGTACCGCAGTTGAAGAAAAAACAGGATATGGTAGCTCGGCAGCCTCTCTTCCCCCCCCCTCCCCCCCCTTCTGCCGTCTTGGACGGTGATCGTTGATCCTAGGGCAACTGTCTGCAAATGGCGGGTCTTATGAGCACCGCTGTTGCTGATGCCCGCGACATGGAGATCCCAGCGAAGCTGCGGTTCTTGTTCGAGCCGCAGCCGATGTGCGTATGACTAACATTGAAGGTGGTACAACAACTGGGGGCAGGTCACGGGGACGCTGGGATGCGCCGGCAGATTTCGATAGCAGCCTAGCCACACAAAGTTCTGTTACTTCACTCCTAACGTGATTTCGCTCTTTCGTGTCGCAGCCGGGTCATCGCATTCTAGCGCGGAAGGCTTCTTATATCGGGCCACCTTGGAACCTATCTTCTCCTTCCAGAAAGACTCGGCTAGTTGGAAGCCTAACCAAAAAGCTTTTTCGACTTCACAGGGGGAAAGTTCTCTCATCGTTTCATATCGAAGTACATCCGCTGCAACTTTATCCCCGCTGATAGTACCTGAAGGGCAAGCCCCATTAGGGTCAGGAACAAAAGATGTTTTCAAGGTGCGCTGTTCATCTGTGGGGCGGATCGTCACGACATCTCTAAAGCTCAAATGATCAATAATGTCTTGAGGAGGACGGGTGTAATACTCACGCAGAAATTCATGCTCAAGTGAGTATGATATGGATTCACTGCGTGTGAGCAGTGTGAGTGGATCTATCTTTAACTGAAATGTGCGGGATGAGTTTTCCATGCTAACGTCAGAAACTATGAATAAATCCGGCTTCGGCGCTGATGTTTCCTGCTCTAAGAAGAGTGCAAGACCAGTGTATCCTAAATTTTCCAATACGCCCCCATCGACGAACCGCCGGTTCTTAGATGCATCCATATAAGTGTTCTGAAGCGATTTGGGCCAAGCAATACTTTTCGGTAAAAAGGCGCCTGGAAAAGCGGCGGAGGCGGCTACAACATCTGCGAGCGGGGTATCCACCACATCCGCACTACGTCCCTTGTAAAAAACCTCTCGCGCCCAGGTGGCGTCAAGATCGGTAGCATTTATTAGGATTTGGGGCGTATCACCGGTATCTACAAAAGTTTTGGAACCGAAAAAAGACTTTGCGAGATGTAAGCCGAGCGTGTCAGCACTGCTCCAATAGGGTATGAACGGATAGGTCGGCCGTTCTGGGAAAAACCATTCTGGTACTAGATACCACATGGATAACATAAAATCCGGCAATCCCGGCCGATTGTTGCTTATCTTACCTATGAATTGCTTTGGCGAATAACCAAGGCTGTAATACGTCCCCACGATGGACCCCCCTGAGACGGTGGTAAGGTATCGGATGGGAAGACATTTCTTATCCAAAAACTCGAGCAGCCCTGCGTGCACGGCAGCGGCCCGATAGCCTCCTCCAGACAATGCTACAGCCACGACAGGCGGGCGGTCCTTCCATTCATGGCCGGACCTCCATGTACTGCGCTTGTGTAAGGTCATTTGCGCTTCGTCGTCGAGTAACTTAAGTGAATCATGGAAGGACGGTCTTAAATAGGTGGAAGAGAGGCTAGCAGCTGTCCAAGCGATTAAGAGTGGAATAGCAGTCACCCCTACTGAGAACTGAAGCCAGGGCGTTAACCCTGCTCTTATTGCGCGTCGACTATAGATCCAGGTTAAAACAGCCAGTAATAATAGAAAAGAACAGAAGATCAATCCTGCAGTAGGATACTCCTGCCACTTAATCCTGATCGCGCTAGCCTCTAGTCCTAAAAGGAGAGCCAGAGTCGTAAAGAAAACCCCAACCCTCATGTGCCAAAGTAAATAGCTCCGAGGTGAAAGTGGGACGGCGGTATATGCGGCCCTCCACATCAGCCAACCCGTTCCGCTGCAGAGGCCGGCATAAACTATAGATCCTGTAAGCCAAAACCAAGCGGTGGCTCCAAACCTCCAACAGATCCCGAGTCCAGCGACGAATGCCGCTGCTTGAAACAACCAGATTAAGTGCACTCTGGGTGGGTCTAAAAATGATCGGCGGTTCCGTGCAGCGAAGGACCTAAGTTCAGCTGGGGGTTGTATTCTCTTTAGGTCAAACAAATGTCACCTCACAGATTGAATACACCGGCCAAGAGTCATAATAAGGATGGACTGTGTAGGATAGGGCCGCCATGAATAAAAATCAAGGATGCGACAAGGTATGCACCTAATACGGTACCCGCAGGAATCTGCTCGACTTCATAGTAGAACACCTGCCCCCTTAGGGGTTTAGCTTGCAGCCTCGCTGTTGTGGTCTACCGTCATTCCGGTTTCAGTCACGGTTGGAACAGAAGCCATCACAACGCCAAACCGTGACCGATACCGTGACCAGAGATCCGAGCGAAACAATGGATGCTGCGTAACTAGGAAGAAAATAAAAGGAAGAGTTCGAGTGTCAGGGAGGCGGCCCGCAGAGGCGGACACTGATCCTGCCTTTCTTGCGCCCTTAAGCCAGTCGTTCAACAGGGGTCTTGAGGGTATAGCGTCCGCACATCGAAAGTGGTTAATCAGCAGCGCCGAACCTGGACCGGTTTAGGGGGTCCGGTCAGCTGGACGTTAAGGAATCCTGAGTAGGGGAGCGAGCGTAGCCGGCGAGGCAACATAGAGCCGCAACGTCTGGTCCGAGCGAGACATTCGTTGAAGGCTGTCAAGTAAGTCCAGGTCAAAGGGATTGGTGAGAACAAAGGCGTTCTCCCCCGAAGTCTCGTGGATCGCAATGACCAGATGGGTCCGACAATACCCCGCCGGCAGCATCTCCAACCGAATCTCCTCCGGGTTGATCATGGCTAGATAGGGCAGTTTCAGAAAAGCGGCCAGGGCCTGCGCGATCTGGCGCTCGTCGATCCCCAACAAGGAGGCCATCGTATAGAGCATTGCCGGACGCACATCGGCCACCAAGGTCTGCTTCTCGTGCGGCAGCCGCAATTGCTCGAACAGAAATTCCCTGAATTCCCAAAAATTCGCCGGCTTGCTGCGCTTCGGCCGGAGATCCACACTTTGTTGCAAGACCTGCCAGCGCGTGGTCGTCTGCAGACACGCCTGCACCTTGTCAAGGAGAGCCTGCGGATCAAACGGCTTTACTATATAATCCACGCCACCCAGCGCGAAGGCGAGGGACTTGGCCGGTTCACTGCCCAGCCCCGTCACAAATATCACCGGGATAGTCGCCGTCTCTTTCTGCCTCTGCAGGTGGCTGCATAGTGTGTACCCGTCCATGCCCGGCATCACGATGTCCATGAGGATGCAATCCGGTTTGGCCTGTCGGAGGGTCTCCATGGCCTGCTCTCCGCTGTCGGCCGTCAGCACGTCGTATCCGCGGACGGTCAACAACTCCTTGAGGAACCGCAGCACCACCGGCTCATCATCCACACAGAGAATCAATGGCTTGACGGTTTCGGCCTTGGTTGTTGGTTCCGTCATGTCTACGAGGCTTTGACGGTTGGTAGGTCTCGCCAGTTGGTCGTGTAGCAGGTGAAGTCTAGCGCAGGTAGCGAGGAAAGGCTAGGACTTGGATGGCAAAGAGCCTGCTTCCTTCTTGGCGATGTAATCGGCAAGGTGCGGGGTTGCTTGCGCGGCAGGAGAATTGACGAGGATTGGTTGCTCGAATTCAAGGCCGGCTGTCTCGCCCCGCTGCCAGATAATCATGGCAGTAGCGGTCTCGGTTATCTCCCGCCCGTCTTCTGCCTGGAAACGGAGCTTCATGGTTACCTTTGTTTTGGGCGTGAGCTGTTGCCGGATGTAGAGGGTAACTCCGGTCCGGCTGATGTTGGCGACGGCTCCCCAAAGAGGTTCACCTCTATTGGGAAGCAGCATGTCCACCCGTGACACCAGATAGTACCGAGTCTTCCGGCGCTGATCCATGCCAGCCATAAGACCCCCTTCCTTGTGTGCTCGGTTAAGGCTAGGCCACCCCTGGGGACCTGTCAAGCGTGGACCTTCACCATTGTTACAGAGTTATTAGGGCGCGATGTTGTATCGGGTCTTGAGCGGGATGACTTCGGGGAACTGGAATTTCTCGAAGAAGAGTTCAATGGGGGTCTTGAGGCTGAACCGCCCGCACATCGAGTAGGCTCATTGTCGCAGGTGGACCAGACCCACCTGGATCGCCACCAAGAGCTTCTCCGGGTCGACGGGCTTCCCTAATACATCCACAGACGTTAAGTCTGGCGCTTCCCTCAGCAGAGGGTCGTTCTGATTAGAAGTCATGAGAATGAGCCCGCCTGTGTAGTTCCTCGCCCACAACCGTTGCAGGACCTCCACGCCTTTCCGGTCTGACATCTCCAAGTCCACCACCACGAACCGTGGCTGTTCTTTCTCTATGACCTTCATGGCGGCAAAGACATCCGGGGCCAGGCGGACCTCATAGCCGCCTTGCCTCAAGACTTGCCCGAAACGCTCGCGGGTTTGTGCGTTGTCGTCCACGAGGAGGATGGTATCCTTCTCCGGCTTTGCGGCCATCGCAGTCTTGCCTGGCTTGAGGACGTGCTCCATCGTTCGCACAAGAGTATCGAACGAGAGGGCCTTGCTGAGAAAGTCTATGGCGCCCAGTTGTCGAGCCTGTTGTTCCAATTCATCCGACCCCCAGGCAGTCAGGATCATCACGGTGGCCTTCGGGTCCATCCTCCGAATTAACTTGAGGACTTCGATTCCATTCATCCCTGGCATGCGGAGGTCCAACAACGTGAAATGCGGGCGAAGCTGCATGAACGCATCGAGAGCATCACGTCCTGAGTACGCCGTCAGGACCTCATGGTTGTGGCTTATGAGCAGCGTTCTCAAGAGGTCGCAGAACGACGGCTCATCATCAACGATCAGGATTCTCGCCATGCCCCCTCACCCTCACATCAACGCCCTACGACATAACATCGCGGCAGCTACGATGCTCTGGCAACCGGGAGGCGGTCCCAATCGGTGGTATTAACGGACGAGCGCCGCTCAAACCGCGTCCGCCAGCGTTTCAGCAGCGTCAAGGCTAGGCCACCCGTCGGGACCTGTCAAGCCGGAGAGCGACCGGCAGCCCCAACCCCATTTACCCCTGAACCTGCCCCTGTCCTGAAAACCCCTCCAAACTGACCCCTCGAAACCCCGCGATTCACGCGGCTGCCATTTTGCCGATTTAGGTGTCCAGATAACACTGGATTTGTCACCGAGGCGGGATTCAACTGCACAGCCTCAAACATTCCTGGCGGCAAGCCTGTGAACGGGTGGGGCTGGGCAAGATGGTGGAGGATGAGGCGAAGGGCCGGGAAGTCTGGCAGGGGAAGATTCCCCATGACTTCCGTCGGACCGCCATTCGGAACATGGTCCGGGCGGGAATTCCAGAGAAGGTGTCGATGGCGATCTCCGGGCATACAACCAGGAGCGTGTTCGACCGCTACAACATCGTGAACGAGGCGGACCTGAAGGCGGCAGCCGGACGGTTAACGGAGTACTTCGAGCGAGAAAAGGTTACACTTTCGGTTACACTCGCAGAACTTCAAGGGCAGCGAAGCGGTTCGGTAAACCCCGAAGCGGTTGAAACGTCAGCGGAAGAGGGTGGAGCTGGCGAGAGGAATCGAACCTCCAACCTGCGGTTTACAAAACCGCTGCTCTGCCGTTGAGCTACGCCAGCCTCCCTACAGGATGGCTATGGTAGCATATTTTCTCCCGAACACGGATAGTCCATCGGAGAATCGGGCGCAGAGCCATGGCGGCAAAGAGACCGCATCTGTGGTATAGTCATGAGCGGTGTCGGGAAAGAAGAAAGAAGAGGAACGATGCTCACATTGCGCTTATTGGGGAATCTGACGGCGGCAAGCGGAGAGCATGTTCTTGCGTGGGAACTGAAAGAGCCGACCACGCTGAAACAGCTCTTTCTCGATCACAAAGAGGAAATCCCCGAAGTGATCAAGTTATGGCAGGAGAACGAGTGCATGTTCACGGTGGGAACACGCATCGCGGCGGAGGTGACGGTTGTGAAAGACGGCGACGTCGTCAAGATCACTCCGCATAACAGCGCGCTGCATTCCGCCGACTTCCCCATTGGCCATGGGGGCACGCAGTAAGGTTCCCGCGGTCACCCCCGCGTTTTTTTCGCCTTCCGTCTTTCCTCGGGATCCAGCATGCGTTTGCGGAGCCGGATATTGGAGGGCGTCACCTCGACGAGCTCGTCCGGCCCGATATACTCCAGCGAGAATTCCAGCGTCATCTCGCGGGGAGGGGTCAGGACGATGGCCTCGTCCGAGCCGGACGCCCGCATGTTCGTCAAATGCTTGGCCTTGCAGACGTTGACGTCCAGGTCTTCGTCCCGCGCGTTCTCGCCGACGACCATTCCCTGATAGACCTCCACCTGCGAGCCGATGAAGAGGGCGCCGCGCTCCTGGGCGATGTTGAGCCCGTAGGCGCTGCTGGTCCCTGTCTCGTGCGCGATCAGCGATCCATGGGGATCAACCTGGAGTGTGCGGGGGTCAACCTTTTCATACCGGTCGAAAAGGTGGTGCAGGATGACGGTGCCCTTGGTCTTGGTCAGGAGCGCATTTTTCAGCCCGATGATTCCCCGGGTCGGGATGTGGTATTCGAGGTGCAGGTCGCCGTGGACCGTCAACTTCATGTGGCGGAGTTCGCCGCGGCGCCGGCCGACTTCCTCGATCACCGGTCCCTGGAACTCGACCGGCACCTCGATAGTCAGCTCTTCATACGGCTCCAATGTCTCGCCGTTCTCCTCGCGCATGATGACTTTGGGCTGAGAGACCTGCAGCTCGTAGCCTTCCCGCCGCATCGTCTCGATGAGAACCGCAAGATGAAGCTCGCCGCGCCCGGCGACCAGGAACTGGTCGGTGGTATCGGTCTCCTCCACGCGCAGGGCGACGTTGGTTTCCAGTTCCTTGAAGAGCCGATCGCGGAGATTCCGGGACGTGACGTATTTCCCTTCCCGTCCGGCGAAAGGACTGGTGTTGACCGAGAAGGTCATCTGGACCGTCGGCTCGTCGATCGCCACAGGCGGCAGCTGCATCGGCCGTTCGGGGTCCGCCAGCGTCTCTCCGATCCCGACCTCGGGGAATCCGGCTACGGCCACGATCTCTCCGGCCTCGACCTGCTCCACCTCCTTGCGCTCCAGCCCTTCGAAAATCAGGAGATCGGTGACTT
>OBEQ010273359.1_pt1 | contig 10162 bp, 13 predicted proteins | sample 1670901 | NCBI WGS metagenome assembly OBEQ01 (sample SAMEA104232315, study PRJEB22302) | groundwater metagenome | biome: forest; feature: aquifer; material: groundwater | place: USA | collected 2011-08-07 | depth 5.4 m | reverse complement strand
ATGGAAGATGATAACAATTGGCATTACCGCTCACCCAATTCAGAAGAAGTTCAAAAAGCAAAAGCGGAACTCGGACTCAAATGAGAAATGTATTTGCGGATGAAATATTGAATTTATCGCGCGAAGACGAACGCGTTCTTTTGCTCTCTGGTGATATCGGAAACCACCTGTTTGATAAATACAAAGCTGTTTTTCCCAACCGGTTTATTAATTGTGGGGTTGCGGAAGCCAATATGATTACGATGGCAGCCGGTATGGCGCTTTCCGGTTTACGGCCGATTACATATACGATTAACGCATTTATGACGGCTCGATGTCTTGAACAAATTCGCGTAGACGTTTGCTATCACAATTCCCCGGTCATCATTGTTGGTGTTGGCGCCGGTCTTTCATATGCTTCATTAGGCGGAACGCATCATTCGTGTGAAGACATTGCCTTGCTTCGCGTATTACCCAAAATGACGGTCCTTTGTCCCGGGGATCCCGTTGAAGTCAGGTTAGCGATGCGTGCTGCTTTAAAACATAATGGCCCTGTTTTTATTCGTTTGGGGAAAAAAGGTGAACCGATTATTCACAATGAAATTCCTGAATTTAAAATCGGAAAAGCAATTGTGGTTCGTCCGGGAAGTGAAATTTGTCTTTTAAGCACTGGCACCATGCTTCCGGTTGTGGTCGAAGCTGCTGAAGAACTTGCCAAAAAAGGAATTCAAGCGCAAGTCGTCAGTTTTCATACCGTAAAACCTTTAGACCTAGAATTTCTAAAAAATGCGTTTGCTAAATTTTCAGTGGTCGCAACCATCGAAGAACATAGCGTGCTCGGCGGCCTCGGTGGAAGTATTGCAGAATGGCTAACTGATCAAGTTCCTCAAAAAGCTCGGCTTTTGAAATTTGGTACAGCTGATAGTTTTTTTCATGAAACCGGCAATCAAGATTTTGCGCGTAAACAGCTGGGTTTGACCGCTCAAAATATTGCCGCTAAATCACATGAGGCATATCGTCAAAGTCTTGCATATGCGCGTTAATTTATGAAAACGCAAGCCGCCATTTTAGTTGAACTTAAAAAACCTTTAGTTGTTACTGAAATTGAAATTCCCTCACTAAAATCTGGACAGGTTCTGGTTGAAATCGCTTTTAGCGGAGTTTGTCACACACAAGTTTTAGAATGTCGCGGTTTTCGCGGCGAAGATCCCTATCTTCCCCACTGTCTTGGTCACGAAGGCAGCGGCACTGTAAAAGAAATTGGCCCGAACGTTAAAAAAGTGAAACCCGGTGACAACGTGATTTTATCTTGGATGAAAGGATCCGGTGCAGATATTTCTGGAGTTTTGTATCAATGGAACGGCCGTTCTGTCAATGCTGGCGGAATTACAACTTTTAGCAAACATTCTGTCATTAGTGAAAATCGTCTGACCGTTATTCCAAACAAAATTAATTTAGATGAAGCCGCTCTTTTAGGATGTGCTGTTCCGACCGGAATTGGTTCTGTTATGAATACAGCCAAACCTCAACCCAAACAAAGCATTGCAATTTTTGGGACGGGTGGAATCGGTCTTTGCGCGCTTTCCGGCGCGGTTATTTCAGGCTGTTCTCCGATTATTGCGATTGATCTTCAAAATGAAAAACTTGAACTCGCAAAACAATTGGGTGCCACTCACACGATCAACGCAGGACAAGTTGATCCGGTTGAAGAAATTAAACGAATTTGTCCGCAAGGCCTAGATTTTGCGATTGAAGCAAGCGGCCAATCAAAAGTAATGATCCAAGCGCTTCATAGCGTTCGAAATCAAGGCGGATCTGTAGTTGTGATTGGAAACGCGCGACACGGCGAACGTCTTGAAATCGACCCAAAACAACTGAACATGGGTAAACGAATTTTTGGAACTTGGGGCGGTGACAATATTCCCGACCGTGATTTTCCACGCTATTGTGATTTAGTAACCTCAGGCAAACTGAAATTAAAACCATTTTTATCTAAAACATATCGTTTAAATGAAATTAACCAAGCCATTGATGATTTAGAAGCGGGAAAAGTAATTCGGCCTTTAATTGAAATGGCGAGGAACTAAAATGTTTATCGGTGTTGATTTTGACAATACGATCGTCTGTTGCGATCAGTTGTTTTACGAAGCCGCGGCCGAGAAAAAATTAATTCCTTCTACCGTGTCTATTACAAAAGGAAAAGTACGGGATTATTTGCGCCAGGCCGGAAAAGAAGATGCCTGGACTGAGCTTCAAGGTTATGTGTATGGTGTTCTCATTCAAAAAGCTGCGCCGTTTTCAGGAGTTCTCGATTTTTTTAAACAATGCAAAAAACGCCAAATTAATGTCTGTATTATCAGCCATAAAACGCGCTATCCGTTTCTCGGTGAAAAGCATGACCTCCATAAAGCAGCAATTAGCTGGCTTGAAAAAAATGGATTTTATAATCTTCTTTCACGAGATCGGGTTTATTTGGAACTTACGAAACAAGCAAAATTAGATCGCATTTCTCAATTAGAATGCAGCCATTTTATTGATGACTTGCCTGAATTTTTACTCGAACCGAAATTTCCGTCCGGCGTTCAAAAAATGTTGTTTGACCCAAACGGTTATCAGACAAACGACAATCATTATCAACGCGCCGGTTCATGGAAAGAAATTGAACAACAATTAATCGGAGTGAGGGTTTAATTGGAAACACAAATCTCAGAAAGCGCAGTCGCTTCCCTGCTCTCTCAAGCCAAAGTTGAAGGAGACTTCAAACTTCATCTTTTGAATGGCGGTGCGAATAACCGGATTTTCAGGGTCGAAGCCGGAAACAAACAGTTTCTGCTCAAAATTTATTTTCAGCACCCTAACGATGTTCGTGACCGTTTAGGAGCTGAGTTTTCTTTTTCAAAATTTGCATGGGATCATGAAATTCATTCTCTTCCTCAGCCGTTTGCGTGTAACCACCGGAATTCCTGTGCATTGTATGAATTTGTCGAAGGTCGTCCGTTAATGCCTCATGATGTTTCGGGGGAATCCATTCAACAAGCGCTTCATTTTTATCATCAACTCAATCAGTGCAAAACTTCTGCCCGAGCATTACCCAAAGCCTCGGAAGCCTGTTTTACCACCGGTGAGCATTTACAATGCGTGGAAAGACGGTTGCATCTTTTAAAACAAACAGACACTTCACTCGATCATGAAGCTTCCTTATTTATCGTCAATGAATTATCTCAAGCATGGTCTCGTGTTTCAGATTTTGTGCGGAAACGGTGTATTTCAATGGGATTACCATTGGATCGGGAAATTGCGGATCAGGATAAATGCATTTCCCCTTCCGACTTTGGTTTTCATAATGCAATTTTAACGCACACTGGAAATTTACATTTTATTGATTTTGAATATGCGGGCTGGGATGATCCAGCAAAAATGGTGTGTGATTTTTTCTGCCAGCCGGCAATACCAGTTCCAATGGATTACTTTGATTTATTTTCACAGTCGATTGTCCTTACGCTTCAAGATCCTAAAATACACCTTGAGCGGATTAATCTCCTTTTTCCCGTATATCAAATAAAATGGTGCTGTATTTTACTCAATGATTTTGTTCCGGCCGGAAGTTCCCGCCGGCAGTTTGCGCTAGGTTCAGATGATCAGGAAGAGCGAAAGCGGAAACAGTTGAAGAAGGCACAGCAAGCTTTGGAAAATTTAACGGTTTTAAGGTAAATATGGCTTACATCGATTTCATCAACAAACTTCACACATCGACCAAACGAGATTATTTGGGCCGCGTGACGGCTCATGATAAAGCCAAAGTGGCCGAATCTGCGATTAACTTTGACAAAGAATATTGGGACGGCGAACGCCATCAAGGATATGCCGGTTATAAATATGACGGCCGGTGGCGGCCGATTGCCGAAGACATGGCGCGCCACTATAATTTAAAACCCGGTACAAGTATTTTAGATATCGGCTGCGGTAAAGGATTTCTCCTATACGAATTTACTCAGATTGTTCCCGGCGCAAAAATAGCAGGAATTGATATTTCAAAATATGCGATTGACCATGCGAAAGATGAAGTCAAAGCGAATCTGAAAGTTGCGAACGCCGCGAAGCTTCCCTTTCCGGACAAATCTTTTGATTTTGTTTTTTCAATTAATACACTACACAATCTTTATGTTTACGATTTATGGAGTGCGTTGAAAGAAATGGAACGTGTCGGGAAAAAATCAAAACACGTTGTTGTTGAGTGCTACCGCAGTGAGCGTGAGAAAGTAAATTTAATGTATTGGCAGCTGACCTGCCGCGCATTTCATACGCCGAAAGAATGGGAATGGATTTTTAAAGAAACCGGCTATACTGGCGATTATTCATATATCGCCTTTGAATAGGAGTTTTTATGACGGATCAAACAAAAGAGCCGCAATATTATAGACTTATGGATTTGGTAAAAGAACAGGGCCTCGCTCAATTTGGATTGATGAGCAATTTTGTTTGGCATGATGATCCCAAGCGCCTTCTCTTTGTTTTGTCTCGGTATAAGTTTGTGGCGAAAATGTTAAGCGGCCGATATAATGTCCTTGAAGTTGGCTGTGCCGACGCTTTTTTTACGCGGATTGTGCGCCAGGAAGTGAAAAGTTTGACTGCCATCGATTTTGATCCCCTGTTTGTCGGAGATGCTAAAAAACACATGGACAAAAAATGGCAGTTTGAGGTTAAAGTTCACGATCTTTTAAATGGCCCCGTTCCCGGAAAATTTGACGGCGCTTATTCCTTGGATGTGATTGAGCATATTTCCAAAAACCAGGAAGAAAAATTTATTGGGAATATGGTTTCTTCCCTATCGCCTGAAGGAGTTTTGATGATCGGATCTCCTTCCATTCAGTCACAAGCGTTTGCGTCAGAAGGCAGCAAAGAAGGCCACATTAATTGTAAAGATCACAAAGAATTAAAAGAACTAATGAGCCGTTTCTTTCATAATGTTTTTATTTTCTCAATGAACGATGAGGTTGTGCATACGGGATTTTACCCGATGGCTCACTACCTGTTCGCATTATGCTGTACTAAAAAATCTTAATGGAGAGTCAATAATGATTCAAGTCCAGAAGCTGGTAGAAGAAGTTTATCGGGCTGATGTTCCAGTGGTAAGCGTCGGTAAAGATGAAATTAATTTTTTAAAAAACACTGTTTATCAAACTCCTCGTAAACGAGTCCGGATTTGCACTCATAAACATGATGAAGATAAACTGCACGAAATGTTCGTTTGCTACGTTAAAGAAACCTACGTTCGTCCCAATAAGCACATCAAAAAAGATGAATCGCTACACATCATTCAAGGTGTTGCAGATTTTATTTTCTTTGATGACAAAGGAACTGTTACAGATGTGGTTCCGCTTGGCGATTATAAATCCGGCCGTCAGTGGTACTGCCGCATTCCAGAATCGGTCTATCATACATTCGTCATTAAATCGGACATTATTCTCATTCACGAATCCATCGCCGGCCCTTTTCGCCGTGAGGCCACTATTTTTGCGCCGTGGGCTCCTGAAGAAAATACAGCAGAAGCCATCAAATATATGGAAGATTTAGCCAAACAAGTTGCCGGCATGTCGCTGGCAGCACGGTAGAAATGATCATGGGTCAGTTAAAAATGGTTAATGAAGCTGTATATCAGGCAGAAGACAAAATCGTAAGTCTCAATAAAACCGACGTCCAATTTTTAAAAGAAAGATTAGATAAAACAGGTCTTAAGCGGATTCGGATTTGCGCTCACAAAAATACCGGCGACACACTTCAGGAAATGTTGATTGCTTTTGCGCGAGGCAGTTATATTCAGCCGAGTAAACACATCGACAAAGAAGAGTCGATGCACATTTTGGAGGGCTGGGCGGATTTTATTTTCTTTGATGAAAAAGGCCATATTACACATGTGATTCCAGTCGGAGATCCTTCAACCGGCCGGCAAGTTTATTGCAGAACGCCGAACGAAACGTACCACACGCTTTTGATTCGCTCAGATTACTTTGTCATTCAAGAAACAACCCAAGGGCCCTTTAAAAGATCTGATACTGTTTTTACAGATTGGGCGCCGGAAGATAAAGACACAAAAGCAGTTGATCAATACTTAAAAGATTTATCGGTACGAATAGAAAAATTTCAAAAATCAAATTAATGCCTCTCTCTTCCCCTAAGAAACACGGTCTTGTCATTGGCGGCACTAAAGGAATTGGCCGTGCTTTGGTTAGAATCCTTCTTGCCCAAGATCATTATGTTTCCGTAATCGGAAGAAGTGTTCCTAAAAATTTAAGCAATCTCAGCACACTTAGTTTTTGGCCGGTTGATTTGCTGAACCATAAAAAATTATCCAAAACATTGCGCGATATCATAAAGCGCAACGGAAAATTAGATAACCTATCTTTTTTTCAAAGATACCGCGGTGAAGGTGAAAGCTGGAGCGGTGAGATCGAAACGGTTTTAACAGCTACAAAATATGTGATCGATGAATTGGCAGGTGATTTAAAAAAAGGTTCCGCTATTACGCTTGTAAGTTCAGTGAATGCAGGCCTCATCAGTCGTCACCTATCACTTGGTTATCATGTTGCTAAATCAGGTTTATCTCAAATCGCCCGTTATTATGCGATTAAGCTTGGAGCGAATGGAATCCGAGTGAATTCAGTATCGCCGGGCACGGTTTTAAAGGAAGAATCGAAAGAATTTCTGCTTAAAGATAAAAAACTTAACGATTTTTACAAAAAGCTTTCACCGCTTAAAAGGATTGGCACTGCCGAAGAAGTCGCTGAAGTGATTGCATTCTTATCAAGTCCCAAAGCTTCATTAATTACGGGCCAAAACATTATCGTAGACGGCGGCGTTTCCCTGGCGTGGCAAGAAGCTTTAATTTCTAAACCGCATGGCAAATAATGTAACTGCGCAGGTTTTTCGTAGAACCACCTGTCGTTTGTGCAATTCCCCTGCAGTGAACTTGGTATTAAAACTCACGCCAACTCCGCCCGTGGATGCGTTTGTGCCGAAAGAAAAGCTTAACGTTAAACAAGAAGTTTTCCCGCTTGATTTATTTTTATGCCGCGATTGCGGCCATGCCCAGATCCTTGATGTTGTAAACCCTCAACTCCTCTTCGGAAATTATATTTATGTAACATCCAGTTCGCCCGGTCTTGTTGAGCATTTCAGAAAATATACGGATGAGGTTCTTAAATTCGTAAATCCAAAACCAAATTCTTTGGTGGTAGAAATTGGAAGTAATGACGGCACGCTGCTTAATTTTTTTAAACAAAAAGGCTTACAGGTTTTGGGAATTGATCCGGCACGGGAAATCGCCAGCGAGGCTACCCAGCAAGGTCTTACAACCATTCCTGATTTTTTTACATCTAAAGTAGGGGAAAAAGTTCGGGAACAATACGGTCCGGCGTCCCTCGTTTGCGCTAACAATGTATTTGCTCATTCTGATGAATTGGCAGACATGGCCGATGGAGTCCGTGAGCTGCTTGCTCCGGACGGCGTATTCGTTTTTGAAGTTTCCTATATGCTCGATATGATGGAAAATATGATTTTTGATTTTATTTATCACGAACATCTTTGCCATCATTCCGTCAAGCCACTCAAAAAATTCTTAAGCTTACATGGAATGGAATTAATTAACGTGGTTCGCGTTGCTACGAAAGGCGGATCGATTAGAGTCTTTGCTCAGCTTAAAGATGGACCTAAAAAAGTTTTTCCCGTTGTGGAAGAGTTGATCCAGCTTGAAGACAAATTTGGTTTATATAAACTCGATCAATATGAAGAATATTCGTCAAAAATTGAATCGATTCGACAACAAATTATTAAACTAGTAAAAGATCTCAAAAACCAAGGTAAACAAATTGCGGCTTACGGTGCTTCAGCAACTACCACGGTGTTGACCTATCATTTTAATTTAGGTGATCAACTTGATTTTATTGTAGATGACAATGAGACTAGGCAAAACTTATACAGTCCTGGATTTCATATTCCGGTTGTTTCTTCAAAAACGCTCTACGAAAAAAAACCGGATTACGTAATTCTGCTTGCTTGGAGATTTTCGGATATGATGATTGAAAAAAATCAGGCTTATTTAAAGAGCGGCGGGCACTTCATTATTCCTCTTCCCGAGGTGCAGATTATTTAATTTCTTTCCCTTTCAATCCCCAATAAAGTTTTAAATAGATTAATTAAAAAAAGCTGAAGCAGAAGAATTTTGCTTTTTATACTGTAATAAGTTCCGTCAAACTTGAAATGACCTGCTGAAATAAGACGGCCTAAGCGGACGTTCAGAATTTGTTTCGCGTTATAACGGCCTAGGATTTCTCCCGAACTAATGCCTTTGCTTGAGGCATTCCCTACTTCAATTAAAAGCCGAACCCGAATCGAGGCTTCGCTCATGCCAAAAATGAATGCCAGATAATGAAGAATCAGAAATAAATAAATGAGAAGTGAGACGCCGGCGGCAAATAATCGATTTAAAGCGGAGATTGACTCGGTTTCGAATTGATAAAACAAGGTGACGTTAATCAACAAACCACATGCAATAGATACGAGAAATGAAATCGGAGCTGGAAATCGAGTCAAGGTTCTCAAAACAATAACATGAACCACCAGAAAGAATATAAAACTTGCCGTAGCGCTCAGTAAAACTACCATATCGATATTCATCCGCCCAAAGATCTCCCTAAAATAGCTCTATAGATTTTAAAAACAGCTGCAATTAACTTGCCACGTGGTTGGATGAAATATAGGCTCCCGTCTTTTTTGACATGATCATTTAAAACCAAGTCATCGAGGCGATCAATGATAAATTCCTGGTCTGTGAAAAGAGACTGGACATCTTGCGTCCTGATTCTCTTTTCCGGATGACGTAGAAGCGCTTTTAGAATTTTCATGGAAGGGCTGCTGTATTGGATCGTGGTCATCTCACCAATATACCAAAGAATAAAGAGCCAGTAGCAGACATACGAACTCCATTCTAGTTTTACCACCGAAAAAGCCAAAAGATTGGTTTTAAAAGCCAACAGGAGGTAAAAAATGGACCAAATCAAGGCAAGTAGAATGAGTTTCCAATTTTCAAAACATATTATTCCAAGCCGGTACGTTACGACGTGAGAAAAAATGAAGAGAATAAAACAAATGCTGGCGAGAAAAAAATAAACCATTAGGGATTAAGTACGATCCGTTTGCTTCTCGTAATCCGCACATCCCACGCAAGCAAAATAGCCGTCTTCATAATTTCAGAAATATTTTTAAACGTAAACGCTTTGGATTTCCCATGTTTTCTCTGCTGATGATATGTGGGAACTTCTATATATGAACAACCGCTTTTAAGAAGTACAATTAACGTTTCCGCAAAAAAGAAAAATCCGTACGTTGAGCTTTTAACGGCCTTTAAAAAACTCGTCCGGTAAATCACGGTGCCGTTATAGCAGCGAAGCCTGAGGCCAAATAATAAATTTAAAATCGTAATGTACATTTTTGAAACAAATCTGCGCGCAAGTGATCTAAATTCAGGGTTAGCAATGTAAGGAACGATCAAATCTCTTTTGCCAATCATGTTGAACATGGCATCAAAGGATTCTTTTTTCATTCCCCCGTCGCCCGGATTCCAGACCGTGTAATCTTTTGCGGCTAAATCATAACCTTCCCGAACGGTATAACCCAAGCCCATATTTTTCGCCCGATTCATAAATTTAACATTTAAATTAGAAGACGCAATCCGGCTGGCTACCTGCGCTGTTTTATCCGTGCTTCCGTCGTTAATAATAATGATTTCGTATGAACCGAAGCGGTGATCGAGAACAGAAAGCATTTCTTTGACCGTTGTTTCGAGATTTTGCTCCTCATTAAACGCGGGAATGATTACCGAAATGGAAGGATTCATGGATTAAGCTTTATGAACGTACTCGAGTGGATTTGATTGAATTTCACTCCAGTTTGCATCGATCCAATTTACGACACCCTGAACACCTTCCTCGAGTGAAATTTGCTGCCTCCATCCAAGTTCTCGCTGAGCACGAGTTGAATCGAGCAAATAAGCAGCATCTTGACCTAGCCGTTCACCTACTGTTTCGGTTATTTTTTCAAATGAAACATTCATTTTTTTTGCAATCATCTGAACTAAATCATGAACCGAAATTCCTTGTTCCGCTGATAAATGATAAATATTGCCGTT
>OBEQ012508210.1_pt1 | contig 10163 bp, 14 predicted proteins | sample 1670901 | NCBI WGS metagenome assembly OBEQ01 (sample SAMEA104232315, study PRJEB22302) | groundwater metagenome | biome: forest; feature: aquifer; material: groundwater | place: USA | collected 2011-08-07 | depth 5.4 m | reverse complement strand
CCTCGCGTACATGCTTCGTTAATTATCAATCGTATTTGAACTTTTTGCTTTTATCATATTGAAAAATCACCTCAGCAAGCAACGCTGGCAGTTTTCGCGTATTTTAAGTTCAAAAGGAGAAAGGCATTTCGTAATTCAAAGATTATAAGGAATTCCAACAATGTTGTCATACTATCTACGATTTATATTGTCTTAGTTGGTGGAGGATTCAGGGTTTATAATTTTATGTCTAACGGTGTATTTACGTCCGATCATATCGGTTTTATTCTTGCTGTCGTAGTATTTTACATAGCAAGCAAAAAATACATAAAAAATAATAGTTAAGGACAAATATCTAGATGAGGTGATATAATATCACCCATGCCAAACATCGAATCAAAAAAGCGGTACGCCTTTATCGACGTACAGAACACAGCGAGCACGACGCGCAAGCTACTCGGTTTTCTGATTGACTGGCACAAGCTCTACGCATATCTAACAGAAAAATGGAAATGTGAAAAGGTGTTCTTCTATTCTGGTATTGATGAAGGAGATGTTGAAACCGCCAAAGAATTTGAATCATTGGCAAAGACGGGTTGTATAGTAAAAACAAGAACAGTATTTTCTTACAAAAAACCTGATAAAACAATTTCAATCAAATGTGTTGCTTGTGGTAAAGAAAATGCTGAAATTGTTGCTATGGGTTATAACCACAAATCAAATTGCGATGTGGATCTGACTGTTGACGCTATGGAACAAGTTGGACCAGATAAAGAATTTCTGATTTTCACTGGCGATGGAGATTTTGACTATCTGATCAGTAAGATTGTGGAAAAAAGTACAAAAGTATATGTCGTATCATCAAACGCTGGTGTCAAAAAACCAGGTCTCAATACTAAGCGTCTATCGACGAGATTAAAAGCTGTCATCAAACAGCATAAGCAAGGACAGATAGATCTTATCAACATCGACAGTTGGAAAATGAAAATACAAAAAGAGATATAAATACAAACCGCCACGAAGCGTGGCGGTTTGCGAATGACATTAACTATACTATCAAGGTCGGTATCGTAAGTCAATAAGCGATTGTGGATAGTACAATTTGCGATAAAATACACTTGTGGCTCAAATGGTGGAAATGAGCCACAGAGGTTCTCGAGAAGCGGTCGACTTCCGCTTCTTCTCACCAAACATTGTTCGTGTTCGGAGGAAGTCGGTTCGGCGATTAGCCGTACGGACTGACGACGAATACGCCACATACTCTATTGAAGCGGAAGTGGGCCGCTTCAACTAGTGCGATTCTGATTCCATTCCTTTTAAAATCAATTCCTCACGCCGAAAAAAGGTAGTAAGACGGCACGGCAAAAAACAAATAGTGAGAGCGGACGGAGTCCTTCCCCCACACCCCCAGTCCTCCGTCCGCTCTCTCCTCATTGTTCGGGATTCTCGGCGAAAAAAGTTCGAACTTCACGCCAAACACCCAGCTCGCAAGTTTAATATCGTAAGAACCGTCCTTGCGAGTTCATAACTGAATTAGACGGAAAAGAAATAATATTATGAATATTGAAAATGGTAAAAAAGAGTCAATAAGTCCGGAGTCAATAGAAGAACCTACCTATGTTTATAAAAGAGCTGAGGGGGCTCTTCTTGTTACTCCGGAAGACGAAAAAAAATATGACAAAGCAGCTACTGCATGTATTACAGCTAGAGAGCGATCTGAATATGACAGAACGAGCGGTTTAGTTGTTGGGAAATACGTTGAAAAGTTTTGGCGTAACGCTTATGAAAATCTTCCTGAAATACCGGCAGGATATGTGCGTCTTTTGCATCATACATACACCGCGAGTCAAGCCGAGGAAATTCGTCAAAATGGACTAAGATATGGGGGCACTATTATGGGAGCGCATGATAGCAGGAATAGGGTTGAATACACCGCCTGTGTTGTACGAGATATGAATGAAAGGAATGGAAACGGAGATCGTGCTTTGTATAACACTCGCGTGGAGAGCCAGCAAGAGGGTGTTGTGGTGGTTTTTGATCTTTCTGAAGAAGATTTAGATACATATGGATTTAATAATGGAAAACCCGGTGTTATTCCAGCTGAATTTTTTGTAGCTGCTTTGCCAGAGAGAACGCCGATTACTTGGATTGACTATGAAAAAAGAAGTTTTGCCTCTCTATCGCAAAGGTTTAATCAAAAACCATAATCTAGACTTGGACGGGGACAGGGACAGCCATTGTTCTGTATTCCGTGTGGTATTATGTGTTTGTCGGTTTTTGCGGCTTTGTTGGTGGTTCGGCCCAGAAACCTCCGAATAAATTACGAATGACATGATTAAATTTCTCCACACGCGACTCAAAGTCGCCAATTTAGAAAAAAGTATTTCTTTTTATGAAAAGCTGGGATTTAAGTGCATAAAAAGAACAGAGAAGTCGCCACAAGGGAATGAGTTGGCATTTTTGGAATTAGCGGGCAATGATCATCTTCTTGAGCTGGCATATTCAAAAAATGTGTCTCCTAAAGTGCCGGAAGATTTAGTCCACATCGCTTTAGGCGTTCCCGACCTTATAGAAACTTGTAGCGAGCTTGAAAATATGGGAATTACTATTTGGCCGGAAAATTGGAAGGAGAAGTTTAAGACTGAAAATAAAATGGCTTTTGTTACTGATCCAGATGGTTATGAGGTGGAGCTTCTTTTGCGCAAATAGATAAGAACAAATTTGCCATCTTTTATGAAAAAAAGTTCTATCCTTCTCAAAACAAGATCGTTTGTTCAAAAAACTCTTAAGACACATGAAAGTGGCCATGACTGGTGGCATATTATGCGAGTCAGAAACACCGCACTCAAAATTGCCAAAGCCGAGAACGCTGACCTTTATATTGTGGAACTTTCTGCATTGCTTCATGACATTGCCGACCATAAATTTCATGGCGGAGATAGTACAGTGGGGCCGAAAGTGGCTAGGGGGTGGCTGGAATCTTTGAAGGTTGAAGAAAAGGTTGTTAGCCATGTGGTGCGAATAATTGAAAATATATCATTCAATAAAACTTTGGATGGCAGGGCATTAGATATTTCAATAGAGCAGAAGGTGGTTTCGGACGCTGATAAACTTGATTGCCTTGGCGATGTTGGTATTGCTCGCGCTTTTAGTTATGGAGGGCACAAAAATCGGCCATTTTATGATCCGTCTATAAAACCTATGAAGTATAAAAATAGCGAGCAGTACAGAAAAAATTCGGCTGGCACCACAATCAATCATTTCTATGAGAAAATATTGTTGTTAAAAGGAACGATGAACACTAAAACAGGAAAGAGTCTTGCGTTTAAGCGTCATATTTTCACGGAAAAATTTCTTAAAGAATTTTATTCGGAGTGGGAAGGCAGTCTATGAATTTTTATGTCCTATTTTACTTATATCCTAGAATGCTCCGACAAATCGTTGTATGTCGGATGCACTAATAATCTCTCGCAGAGACTGCATCGGCATAACAATTCAAAATCCGGCGCGCACTACACAAAAATTCGAAGGCCTGTAGTTCTAAAATACTCTGAAAGCTTTGAGACGAAAAGCAAAGCGCTCAAGAGGGAACAGACTCTCAAAAAACTTTCGCGCGCCGAGAAGCTTAAGTTTCTCAACTAGAGTACATGGCCGACAGGAATGCTATAATTAACCTATGCGAAAAATTTACTTTTTGATTTTAATAATTTTGATTGTGGGCGGGGCGTTTATTTTGTGGCCGAAAATTGGCAACGCTCCGGCCAAAGATTCTGGTTCGGTTGTGTGTACGATGGAAGCTAAAATTTGTCCCGACGGTAGCGCGGTTGGTCGCGCGGGGCCGAAATGTGAATTTGCAAAATGTCCGGAGGTTTCTCCGTTGCCGACGCTTTCAGCTACTGTGAAAGGAAGTGTGAAGCTTTCTCCCGTCTGTCCAGTGGAGCGGATGCCACCTGACCCCGCTTGCGCGCCAAAACCGTACCAAACAAAAATAGAAGTGTTTCTTGCTGATGGTACCGAACTGGTCAAAACTGTAGAAAGCGACAGCAACGGAAACTTTTCTTTCGCGCTTCCTTACGGAGACTATAATGTTCAAGCGGGAAGCGGGAAAGTTTACCCGCGTTGCGAGGCGATTTTGGTTTCACTGAAAACAGCAACGCCACCTTTGATTTCCATTTCCTGCGACACAGGAATTCGTTAAAAAGACAATAATCAAGGGAGACTAACTAGTTTTGATTTGGTACAATATAACCTAACAATGGTCGATATTAAAAACTATTAAATTGAAAATTTCATGTTAAAGAAAATTATTACTGTTTCGGGAACATTGCTCATCCTTACCTTCGCGGTGTCGGCATTTGCCCAGACTGCAAAAACCACTACTGCTGTTGGCGCCACAGCCAGTGCTAAAATCGCTTGCGTGGGAACTGCGGTCAACGCTCGCGAGGCGACAATTGATGGCGGTATTACCACTCATGCGCAAGCGGTGCAATCCGCCTACAGCGCGCGAGCGTCCGCTCTCCAACAAGCCTATGCCACTTTAGATGCAACAAAAGTCAAAGCGGGTGTCAAATCGGCTTGGTCTGCTTTTAACAGTAGCGTTAAATCGGCAACAAAGACTTGGCAAACCACCAGAACGAGCGCGTGGTCACAGTTTCGCACTGCGGTAAAGGCGTGCAAAGCTTCGTCCAGCACCCCAACAGATTCCGCAAATTCCACCTCTGAAGCTAGCGGTCAATAGGCAATAGCGGGACGAGTAACAAGTTAAAAAAGTGCGCAAATTTAGAAAGTTTTGAACACACTCTTGCTTGCAACTTGTGAACTTTCTAACCTTCAACTTATTCAAGTCGTTGTACACATAAAGAAAGGTTTGCCTGTTTATTTCGTGTTACAATGTTTCCATGCGTGAACGAGGATTTACTTTAGTGGAGCTTCTTGTTGTGATTGCCATCATTGGCATTCTTTCTTCTGTTGTTTACAACTCGGTTACCGGCGCGCGACTGAAAGCGAAACAAGTGGCCGCCTTGGCGCAACTCAAAGAATTTCGTAACGCTTTTAATAGCCTTGCGCTTGATACCAGCTTTTGGCCGGGGAGAGAAGCTTTGGCTGGTACTCCAGACCCGCAACCGATGGATACTGTTCGCTGTGGCGCAATCAACAATGAAGTGCAAGACTTAGCCGACCCTCAGTCGGGACTTTTGGTAGACAGTCCGGATTACCCCGGTTGGAAAGGGCCGTACCTTGAAGTCGTGCCCAAAGACCCGTGGGGCAATAATTATTTTTTTGACACGAATTATGATATTCCCCCAACAGGCGACAACATTTTCGGCGCGGTTATAGGCTCTTACGGCCCCAATGGTGTCGGCAATAATCTTTATGATGGCGACGATATTATAGATATACTGGCTCAAACCACTTGCCCTTGAGATTAACATACCAATATACGAATTGATACGAATCTACGAATGGCTACGAATGAAATTTCCCGCCCCCGCTTCGCGGGGGCGGGTTGGTTAAGCGCTTCCAATCAAAAGTCCCGCGATGAGGACAAGCGCGCCTCCGCAGACCACTTGGAAAATTGAAAACAGAAAACTGGTTTTGAAATAACGATAGCGAATGTAAGCAATTACTAGAAGCTCAAATCCCACAACGATATACGCAAGATAAAGGGCGAGGTTCAAATCGCGAAGCAAGAATGGCAGAGTGTGAAGTATGCCGCCGACCAATGTCATTACGCCCACAATCAATCCTCTGATAAAAGGATGTCCCCGTCCGGTGTGTTCTCCAGTGTCGGATAGCGCCTCGGCGAAAGCCATGCTGATGCCAGCCCCCGTTGCGGCTGAAGCGCCAATGAGAAAGGCGATGTGAGAATCATGCGTGGCGAAAGCCGCCGCGAAAATCGGCGCCAGCGTTGAAACCGAACCGTCCATCAGACCGGCGAGCGCCGGTTGCACCACTTTTAGAAGAAAGGCTCGGTCAATGTGTTCTTGCGTGTGTTCTTGGGATTGTTGTTCCATAGAAAATAATCCGAAATATATAATCCGAATGTTACGAATTACGAATTCGTTGCATTCGTGATTTGTAGCATTCGCATGTTCATTCGCGGTATTCGAATTATATTAGTATATCATGATGAAATATAAAGCAATAAAAAAGAAAATCGGTCAGACGCCACTGCAAGCACTCACGGTTTTTAGTCGGACAAAAATTGACCGCTATTTTCCAGCAAAGAAGAGTTGGGGGAAAATGCTACAATGAGTGGCATGAAGCGATTCCTAAAAGTTATTGTTATGCTTGCCGTACTCACGATTTTTACTTACGCCTTTTGGTTGCCAATTAAACGAGGCGCGGTTTCCGCTTTGACCTACATAGAATCTTTCTATCTTCCCTGCAAAAAACCGCTCCTCTATTCTCTCGGCGCGTTTGATAATCGCTTTAGTCTTACAAAAAAAAGTTTTTTGAGCGCGCTGTCGGAGGCCGAGGTTACTTGGGAAAAACCGACGGGCCTCAATCTTTTTGATTATGCGACGGACGGGGAGTTAAAAATAAATCTTATTTATGATTACAGGCAAGAGGCTACAAAAAAGTTAGAAGGTTTGGGGCTTTCGGTTGCGGAGAACAAGGGTTCGTATGACGCGCTTCGCGCGAAGTATAAAGATTTGGAAAATAAATACGCTCTGGCCAAGGCGGATTATGACGCGCGCGTCAAGGCGTTACAGAAACGCAAAGACGCTTACGATTTTGAAGTGGAATCTTGGAATAGGAAAGGCGGAGCTCTGCGCGCGGAATATTCTCGTTTAGCAGGCGAGCGAACGGCGATTTCCGAGGGGATAAAGTTTATACAGGAAGTTCAAGCGAATGTGAACGAGTTGGTTACTCAAATAAACGCCCTTGTGCCAACGCTTAATCGTCTCGCTGTTTCGCTTAATTTGGGAGTGGACAAGTACAACGAAGTCGGGGCAACGCTCGGCGGAGAATTTGAAGAGGGAATTTATCGGAGCGATGGCGTAAACGAGGCAATTGATATTTACGAATTTACCGACCACGCAAAACTCGTAAGAGTTCTGGCGCACGAGCTTGGCCACGCGCTCGGTTTGGAACATGTTGAAGACCCCAAAGCCATTATGTACAAGGTCAATCAAAGCCTAAACGCCAAGCTCACAAAAGCCGACATCGCCGAAGTCAACGCTAAATGTCAGATTAAGTAAAAGTTAATGTTTGGCTGTTGTGCTAGCCTCCGACAATTCAGGAAGAAGCGTTTCAATGTCTTCAATTTTTTGGAAGCCGGCGTAGGTTTTGTTTTTAATGATGAGGGCGGGCAGTTTTTCTGCGACGCCGTGAGTTTTCGCCAAAGTTTTCAGAGCCGAAAGGTCAAGGTTGTAGTCAAAAGAATAAACGCGAAGTCCCGGATATTTTTGTCGCAAGTATGTCAGCACGAAGCCTTCGCGGTCGCAGTCGGGGCAATCTTTTTGGTAAAAATATAGAACGGCAATTGGCGGTTTTGGACACTCGCGCAATTTTTTGACGAGCAAATAGTCTTTAATTTCAAGAAGTGAATATTGTTTTTTCAGGCGCACGAATTCGGGGTCGTTTCTACCCACTTTTTCTTCGCTGTATTCCAATTTTTTGCCGAAGGAATCCAATTCTTGCGACAGGGTGGAATTTTCGGCGTCAGAACAGGAAAGTTCGCCGAGAAGCGCGAACTGGGTTTCTGATGAAAGAATTTCAATGGCGATGTTGCTCTCGCTGTTTTTCAATTCGTCAATTTTTTTATTGCTAAATTGGTCGCCCAAATAAAAGGCGGTCATAAAAATCAAGGCCGTGATGAAAAAGGCGTAGATGTATTTTTTCCAGTCGGTCATTTTTTGTATTATGAATTACAACATGTTCGCTTCGAGAAACCTCCCCAGCTTGCCTCCCGTCCGGACAAGGCAAGCTGGGGAGGTTTCTCTCCGCGTTAGGCAAATTTCACCTCCATTTGGTTTCTTTAGAGAGAACAGTATTGTAAGTCGCTTTTGAAAGCCAGAAAATTGAAAAACAAGCGTAGACGAAGGGGAAGTAGAAAGAGTGAATTGAAAAGCCGTTTTTTTTCTCGGAAATTTTTCGGCCAAACCAGATTAGTAAAATCGTTCCTGCAACAAGAAGCGCGCTTAAGAAAATTTTTGAGTCTGTATTTATGAAAAACCAATCAAAATGAAATTCGGGCAACTGAAACCTCCAACCAACAGCTTGAAACGCGACTATTTTTTTCTCCAAAAACATTAGGCTATTCCAGATTATCATGCCAAGCGAGGCAAAGAAAAGCAAGACGCTAATCAAGGCTGACGGCATAATAAACAGGCCAAGATTTTTGTATTTTTTGTTGAACAAAATGAAGCGGTAGTCAATGGAATTTGAAAGAAATCCTTGAATCCAGCGGACGCGTTGGCGGTAAAGTTTCCGCAGTGTTGCCGGACCTGTGGTATAGACGATGGCGTTGTGCGCGTTGGCTATTTTATAAAAATGGCTTTGCATTCTCATGGCAATTTCAAGGTCTTCGGTGTTGTGGGCTTCTCGGAAAGGCCCGAGATTTTCAAAAACGCTTTTGCGAAAAATGGAAAATGGCCCGGGCGTAACCGTGATTGAGTTTAATATGCCGAAACATTTTTTCATGAAGATGCCGAGATTGTATTCGTTGTTTTGAATGTGGCGAATGAAGTTAAAAGGGCCGTGAATTTTGATGGCGGGAGTAACCGCCATGATTTTTTCATCGGCAAAATACGGAATCATTTTTTTCAAGGTGTCTGTCGGCACAAAGGAATCGGCATCAAGACAGCCGACCAAATCAGTTGTCACTTTTTTCAGTCCTTCGTTTAAAGCCGTGTGTTTTCCGCCGTTTTCTTTGGTAATAATTTCAATCCGTTTGTTTCCTTTGAAACGGTTGATGATTTGCGGCGTAGTGTCGGTGGAGCCGTCGTTTACAATCACGATGTTCAGTTTGTTTTTTGGGTAGTCCAATTTCAAAAGAGAAAACACTGTTTGGGTCAAAGTTTTTTCCTCGTTGAATACAGGCACAATGATTGTGATTGAAGGAAATGTTTTGGTAACGCGAGCCTCTTCAGTTTTCAGTGTCAGTCGCTTATCAATAAAATTGATAAGCATAAAAACCTCAAAATAGAGGGACACAAAAAACGAGGCGTAGAAAATCAAGTTGGAGAGATAGTCCATGTGGCAATTGGATTATCATAGCTTGTTTTTCTGCTAAGTTCAAGACTTTCGGCCAGTTATATACTGGCTAATTTTATAGCAACAAATAGTACAGCAACTCCCAAAACCGTCATCGCCGTTGTCCAAAGTGTTGGATGGCTGTGATGGCTTTCGGGCAGAAGGTCGCTAGCTCCTATGTAGAGAAAAAATCCGCAAAAGCAAGCCAAGACCAAGCCAAGCGCGCTTTCGGGCAGAGTGAAAAAAAGCGTTGAGACAACTCCGGCAACTGGAGCGAGCGCGTCGGCCAAAAGCCAACGACGGGCTTCTTTATGCTCGCCAATATTTTTGAGAATTATATTTACGGTGTTGATACCGTCCGAAAAATCGTGAGTAAGGACTGCGATAGCGACAATGGCGCCGACCGCGTTTCCCACTTGGAATGCCAGTCCGATGGCCACGCCATCAAGAAAACTATGCAGAGACAAACTGCCCGCGCCCAGTCTGCCCCGCTCCGTTTGTCTAGACTCCTGTCCGCTCTCGTGTCTGTGACTGTGAAAAAAAACCAGACGGTCAAGAATCATGTAAACAATAAATCCGAGCGCCACGACAGAGCTAATTAGAGAAGCATCATAATATTTCGCGCCGAGTTCAATGGCTTCGGGCAACAAATCAAAAAAAGCCACGCCGATAACCGCTCCAGCGCTGAAGCCTAAAATTAAATGAAGACGGTCTTTGAATTTTAGGGCGAACAAACCGCCGAGCAGTGTTGAGACGAATGTAGCGATGCTGATGGCTATGAGCATGGATTAGATTATAACTGTTTTTTGAAAATTTCACACCTTCCGGAAGCGCTGTTATTTACATTTCTTTATTCTACGCTATAGCCAGATACCCCACGAAATTCTGTTGGCAAGGTTTTGAAATTATGTTTATGTACAGCGACATAATTGTCGTTTAAGAACAGAATTCTCGTGTATGAACAAGAAACACGAGAAATCGGT
>OBEQ011702684.1_pt1 | contig 10164 bp, 11 predicted proteins | sample 1670901 | NCBI WGS metagenome assembly OBEQ01 (sample SAMEA104232315, study PRJEB22302) | groundwater metagenome | biome: forest; feature: aquifer; material: groundwater | place: USA | collected 2011-08-07 | depth 5.4 m | reverse complement strand
GAAGTAAGATCACCCAGAAGAAACTTCTTGTCGACACCAAAGGACAAGAAGCGCAGTATCAAAAAATGCTTTCAGAGACGGAGAAACAAGAGGCGGCGGTTTTCGCCGAAATGCAGACCTTGGAGCAAGATGCCGTCCATAATGGCGCCATCATCACCCACGTGACGGCGACTTCCGTACCGCCTCGGGGAACAAAAATATTCTCTTCTCCCTATCATGACCAAAATTTTCAGTCACAGGAATATGGAATGACCGCCTATGCGAAGCGAGGTGCCTATGGAGGAGCGGGACATAATGGTATTGATCTCGTGAGCGGTTATGGGAGTCCTATCTTCTCGATCGGAAGCGGAGTCGTACTCGCGAGTGGATTCAATAATGGTTTTGGCAATTGGGTCGCCATCAAACATGATGCCGGTGGGGGAATGGTGAGTATGTACGGACACATGATCAAGTCGACGGTTGTCAGGATCGGTCAAGTTGTTACCACCGATACTGTGCTTGGCTACGAGGGGACTACCGGTCATGTTACCGGCTCACACGTCCACTTGAGCATCTACGAAGACTTTTTTACGTATATCAACCCGAAGAACGGACAGTTATATTTCAATTATATGGATGGAAGCGTAAATCCATTGGATTATATGAAGTAGTGGCCTGTGGATAACTTTACCAGTACTACGTCGCATAATCTACATTGTGCGACACGACTTATGCACCGTTGTCCACTTCCCTCTCTCTGATAAACTAAATCAATGGACTTCTATACGAACGTAAAATCTTTCAAAGATGCCAATGGGTATGAGATTGAAGGTGCCTGGTATCCCCGCGTTACAGCGATTATCTCTATCAAAGCCAAGCCGGCCTTATACCGGTTTTATGCCGGCCAGTCGAGTTATGCGGCTGCGGAGGCTATGAAGAATAAATCGGCTGAAGAAGGCACGTTGGTCCATGAGGTCATCGAAAGCCTCATCCAGGGCCATCCTACGACGATCCCTGACGCAATGGAACCGGTAGCGACGGCCTTTCAGAATTTCCAAAGTCAGCATCACATTGTCCCCCACCAGGTAGAATCAAAAATTGTCAGCAGGCGACATGGCTACGCGGGTACAATTGATGTCTTAGCAGAGGTGGACGGCAAATTGGGAGTTCTTGATATCAAGACGTCTCAAGCCATCTACCGGGACTATGGAATCCAAACCGCAGCCTATGTGGAGGCGCTTCATGAAGAGAAGGTGTCAGGTACCCTGAAGAAAAGGTACCTGACACCTTTGACTCGTTGGATTTTGCGCCTTGATCAGGCACGCCTTTGTTTCAATGGCTGTGGAGCGAAGATGCGTGAGAAGGGCGGAACGGAGAAAATAAGAAATGGCTATGGTTGGAAAGCCAAGTCTTGTAGTCATGTTTGGGGACCGGCCATCGGTGAAGTTGAGTTCAAAGAGCTTCATGGCCTTGAGCACGACACGAGGGCTTTCTTAGCCGCTAAGACGCTCTGGGAGTGGGAACACGATGAGTGGCTTCGCAGGATTTAGTACCGCTTCCCTGCCCCACCGACACGCGGCCCAAGTTGAAGCTGATGATCGTAATGCACATAATGGCAACTCCCAAAACAATATCAGCGTGATAGGCTTTGACGAAATCCGTAATCTTTGCTAACATACCCTTATAGTATGGCACATACAAAGGCTGGAAGTACATCAAAATTAGGACGAGATTCGGAATCAAAGCGCCTTGGGATCAAGCTTTCCGGTGGCCAAGCCGCCAACCCGGGCAATATTATCGTGCGCCAGCGCGGCAGCAGATACGTCGCCGGAACCGGTGTTCGCATTGGCAAAGATGACACCTTATATGCGATCAAAGCAGGTAGCGTGAAATTCTCGACGCTTCGAAAAAGAAATTATGACGGCAACACGCGGACCGTCAAAGTAGTCGCGATCGCGTGATGCAACTTGAGCTCGATGCTGTGTTCTCCAAGAGTCTTGAGGTGGTGCGGTAGATTAATCTGATCCGAGGAAAGTTTTACATGATATGTTCGCTCGATCGCTTCGGCGATTTTTTTGGCATCAATGGAGCCATAGAGATGTCCTTCCGGATTGGCGCCTTCGGCAACTTCAATTACCCCGCCGGCAAGTTTTTTGGCAAGCTCTTCGGCCCGGGCATGATCTTCGATCGCTTCCGCTCCGCGCGATTTTTTTAGATCCTCGACTTCATCGGCGGCTTGGGCGGTTGCGGCCTTGGCTAGTTTGCGCGGCAACAGGAAATTGCGCGCGTACCCATCCGAAACGTTCTTCATATCCCCCACCTGCGCCACGCCTTTGATATTTTGTGAGAATATTACTTTCATAGATTCTTAATTATTTCCAATGCTTTATCGAGTTGCGGGTCGCGGTTGTTTAAAATATCGTCGTCGGTGCGCGGCACTTCCACGGTGGGCTTGATGCCGTTTTCATTGATGGAAATACCGTTGGGCGTATACCATTTCGCAATCGTGATCTTGAGCGAGCTTCCCTTGGGAAGTTCATCAATTTCCTGCACCGATCCTTTGCCAAATGACGTTTCCCCTATTAAGGTTACCTGGCGTTGATCATGCAGGGCGCCGGCGAGGATCTCTGATGCCGATGCGGAGCCTTTATTGATGAGAATTACCAGCGGATAATTTTTGAGCTTGGCATTTGCCGCAGTTTTAAACGTGTTTTCAAGTCCGTTGCCTGATTTTTCGATCGTAACTACTTTGCCGGTATCGAGGAAGTAACCGGCGAGATTCACCGCGGAGTCCAAGAGTCCACCGGGGTTATTGCGCACGTCGAGCACAATCCGGTTGGCCGATGAGTGTGAGATTTCATCGGCGGCCTTTTTGAATTCCGCGTCTACATTTTGATTGAAAATAAATACCTGGAGATACGCTACGTTGCCGTTAACCATTTTCCAAGCCACGGCCGGGATCTTGATTGTCTCTCGGGCCAGCTTATAATCCTTGAGTTCTTTGGCGGACGCGCGGGCAATCGAAAGCGTAACCGAAGTGCCCTTGGGGCCGCGGATTTTATTCACGGCCGCTTCGACTTTCATGCCATCGGTCGAGATGCCGTCGATTTTCGCGATCTTGTCTCCGGCGAGGATCCCGGCCCGCTCGGCCGGAGTACCTTTGATCGGCGCGATCACGGTCAGCATGTTATCGCGATTACCGAGCTCGATCCCGACGCCTCCGAAGCTTCCTTTGATCTGTTCGGCGAACGCCTTGCTTTCCTGGGGCGGGAAAAAGACGGTATAGGGATCGCCAATGCTATTCACCATGCCATCGATGGCGCCATAGACGAGTTTTTGAGTATCAAGCTTACCTTTATCCACGTAATTCCTGTGAATAAGGTTCCATGCGTCCCAAAACATCGAGAAATCCACGCTATCTGGCTTACTGACATCCTGGTTGACTATCGTGCCCAACGTGGATCCGCTCTGATGAGATTTTTGAAAATAAATCCCGCCAAAAAATCCGATCGCGAGCGCGAGAATAAGGGTAGAAGGAAATACGAATTTATTTTGCATATTTGAGAAAAAACTTAAAGGCGCTTTGGATGTGCCAGAGCATGGCGTGACTCAAATTTGATGATGCTCGAGGGTAGTAATGGTAGAAAATCGCGTGCGGATAGTAGACTACCTTATATCCATTATGCCAAAATCTGCGGCACCAGTCAACATCTTCAAAATACAAGAAAAAGCGCTCGTCCATCAGCCCCACTTCGGCAACCGCCGAAGCGCGCGCCAGCATCGCGGCGCCCAGGATCCAGTCGGGGGCTTGGATTTTGGTCGGATCGGTATCAAGCATTTGAAATTCGCGCTCGATGTTCTTGAAATAACGCAGATATCTCAATGGAGTACGTCGGGCAAGTATCGTACTTGGCCGATAGAATCGAAAATACGACCGCTGATGCTCATCATTGAAGTATCGCAACTGGGGACCGAGGATGCCGATGTCGGGATGCTGGTCCATGTAGGCTAGCATCTTTTGTACCGCTCCCGCCGTGATCACGGCATCGGGATTGAGTATGAGCCGGTAGTCTCCTATTGTCTCCCGCAAGCCCGCGTTTACTCCCCTCGCGTAGCCAATGTTATGCACTGAATTATCAATCACTTTTACTTCGTGATCAACGTCACCGAGATGCTCGGTGATCGCCTTCAAACAAAGCCTCAACAGCTCCGGAGTGCGGTAATTGACGATGATGATGCTTAATTTTGGCACGCCGGAAGCATACCAAATCCAAGCCTACTGCGCCAGTAAGTTTTTAAAATAGTCTCGGACCAAGGCCCAGTTATCCCCCTTCGGCAAAAGGATATACTCCCCTTTGATGCCGGTGGTTTCGTAGAGAAGATTATCGGTTGAAAGGACGGAAGTCTTCGGAGGATTGGCGCTGACTTGTTTGGCGATCGCAACCATATCCCCGACTTCCCAAAGCTGGATATTGGTTTTCAGATTGCCCTTGAGGCTCGTGAGAAGGTTGCTGACTTTGACGGGATTCGCGAGAAATCCGAGTTCCGTCGCGCGTTTCTTCATCGCGAACATGACCTGTTGCTGCCGTCGCGCGCGATCAAAGTCGCTGGATGAGTATCGCGAGCGAACGTAGTAGAGTGCCTGCTCGCCATTGAGATGATTTTGGCCCGCGGGCACTGAAAATACGTACCCCCATTGCTTGGGCTCGCTAAAAGGCTTGTCTAGATACACATCAACGCCGTCAAGCGCGTCAACGATCTCGCCAAAGGCCTTAAAATCAAAAAGAACGGCTCGATCAACGTGAACCCCCGTCAATCGTGATATCATCTGGCTCGTAAACGCGAGACCTTGCTGATTTTCATAGCCGTGCTCATAAATTTCGTTAAGTTTACCTTTCACTTCGACGATGGAACCATTCGTGAGCATCCCTTTCGTATCAATATAAAGATCGCGCGGGAGCGATACCAGCGAGGTCCGTCCCGTCGTTTTATCAACACTCAAGAGCATCATGGTATCGGTGAGCAGTCCCCCATCGGCAAGGTCATCTTCACCGCGTATGCCAAGAATTAAAATATCAAAGCGATTCGCTTCTTCAGGAGGAATTGGATTAGGATCGTGTTCAATGGGCTTCCGCTGATCGGCGCATTTCGTAAAAAGACAATACACGCTTTGCAATGTGGGGCTGCCGCCTTCGTTTGAGTTAATGACAATCGTGCGATAGGCCGAAATAAAATGTACGCCAACATAGCCAACAACAATCAAAATGGCGATGATGACGCACCAAAAGATGAGCTTAGTGATTGAATACATGGCGGCGGCGAAGCATCACGGGCAGTAACTTAAAAAAGCGGGGCAAAATTTTCAATACACCCGGCTCGAACAAAAGCATGTATATCATAACGCCAATCTCTCGGGGAATCCAGAAGGGGGCGTCGCGCAAGAGATCTTGCCAACGATCATTTTTGATAATCGCAAAGCGGACATTGCACCAATCAAGCTGGCGCTTGATGAGCGGAATCTTGTCTCGCGGGCCGCGTGTCGAGCGGTCATGATAGCCTATGACATTGGGCGCGTACCAGTGCTTCCATCCCAGGTTTCGCATGCGCCAGGCAAGATCAAGATCGTCGCCATAGCCATAGGGCCCAATGCGGAAATCGGGATCAACAAGCCATGGCATCTTACAATCTTCCAACGCTTCGCGACGAAATACCGGTACCGCCCCCTCGACGGCGAATATCTCGCCTTCGGGATATTCGTTTCGCGTTTGCTTTCCTCGATTTATCACGCGCCGTGTTTTAGAAATTTGAAAACCCGTTGTATCTATAAGCCCATCGCTTTGCAAGATTTTTGCCTGCACCGCGCCGATCTTTGGGTTTCGCTCTAGAATTTCTAATGCGTTTTTTACAAAATTTATGTCTAGAATTACATCTGACATGCAGATGATATACGTGCCTTTTGATTGCGCCAACAATTTCTCCTGGCCTGCCCAAAACCCGATATTATCAAGCATGCCATCAAACTGATTAATTTCGATGTTTGAGTACGTTTGGGCTTTGATCGAATCCAAGGCCCACTGGAGCCACGGCTCGTGATTATGAACGACGAGATTGATGCTTACCAGTGGAAGTGTTGCCATATCCAAGAATCGTAGCGCACACGGCCGAAAACATCAAAAAAGCGCGCTCGTCAAAAAGCGCCGCGTCGGTGAAAAGGTACAATAAAATCCAAGGAATGAAAATCAAAAGCGCGCCAAAGTAGAGCTGATGGAATGGATCGGGAGATCGCACGAAGTTTCGATAAATTTTTTTCAGAATCAAGAAAAAGAAAGCCAAGGCAACGAGCAATGCCGGAATGCCAAGCTCCGCCCCGATCTGGAGATACAGATTATGCGCGGACGAGCCGGCTTTCGCAAGCGTAATATCTTGTCCAAGTACCACCGGAAAATTACCGATGCCGACACCTAAAAGTGGATGCTTGGCAATCGACCGTAGCGAGGCTTTCCAGATGGCGATGCGGAGGGCATTTGAGGTTTCGGCAAAATCAAGAATGGATCTGACGCGTGATGTCAGCGTTGCTTTGCCGACGTAAAGATAAAATTGCGGTGTCGCCGAAATCGGGTACACAAACGCAAACATCATTACGTAAGCAATAAGCCAGATTGCGAGATAACGAATGATAGTCTTACGCCAGACAAATGCCGCGACGAATGCCGCAAGGGTCATCCCCCACCCCGCCAGCCAGATGCCCCTGGTGTTGCTTAAAATCGCCGCCAAGAAGCTCAAAGGAACCAAGAGTATCACGAGTCGCGCTCGGCTGCGTAACACAGTTTTAAGCGAGGAGAAATCAAGACGCCCTGCCGCGTAGGCAAACACTGCCGGGAGCGCCATCAGGATGTACATCGGGAAGGTATGGGAATCGGTAAACAGCGAGAACATTCTTAAATTGATTTGTCCAAAGCCGTTGTACGCGAACCAGGTATTTCCCTGCTCCACGGCAATCCGACACCACTCCATGCCAAATTGCCGGCATTGCACACCCCAGCCCCAAAAGCCGATAAACTGATAGATGTCCATGAAGTACGTGCTGGCAAGCTGAAAAAATCCGACGGCCAGGATGATAGCAAGCGGCGGGATGAAGTTTGTGATGATCCGGCGCTTGTTCGGTAGATAGTAAACTACGATTGGAACGAGTGAGAGATTCACAAAATAGATAATTCGTAGAATTGCGGCATGCTTGTCATGGGCGACGAAGATGGAGAGAATAGAAATAAGTAATAATAAAAATAATGAGATTTGTAATTTAGATATTGTTTGTAATTTGTAATTTGTAATTTGTAATTTCGCACTAATAAATCTTGCAAAGATTATTAGTGCGACGATCCTCCACGTATTGAAATTATCAAACGTTGTCGTGATCGGGAGTGCGATGAAAAGCGGGATGGAGCGAACGAATAAAATCGTTGCGTCTTCGAGTGACGCGAAGAGTGAATACGCGACCAGCATTCCTGCCAATCCAAACGCAAAATATCTGGGCACGACGCCAAAAATAATCAAAAAGAAGAGAAGGACTTCCGCGGCAAAAACAAGATTTAATTTGCTAATTTTCGGCATAGTTCTAAGAAGCGATCAGTATGATCTTTCCAGGTAAATTTTATCACAGGTGCCGGGAGCGGGGGTATCTGGAGGCCCTTTTGTATCGCCTCGGCAATCGCATCTACGGTTGGCGCAGTATAAATCGCGTCATCGCCCAAAAGCTCATGGCTGATTGGCGTGTCGGCTACGATGGGACGGACACCATGTGCCAGAGCTTCAAGTGGCGGGAGGCCGAAGGCTTCTGTGTTAGAAACGTACACAAAGAGTCTAGCGTTATTATACAGTTCTTCTAACTTCTCATCGCTCACGCGTTCATAATGTTCTACGCCATCAAAATTAAGTGGCGTTCTATATTTATCTATGCCAACCATAATCAATTTCACTCCTAATTTTTTAGATGCCAAAATAGTTTCTTTGGCGTGACGGCGAGGGAACATCTGGCCGACATAGAGGATGTATTCCCCCTGTGACCCCCCTTTACTGTAAAGGGGGGTGGGGGGGTATATTCCCAGATAGTTCACGAAAATGCGTGATGGATCGATCCCAAACAATCTCCCCACTTCCCTACCCGACGTTTGCGAATACACATTGATCATGGTGGCTTTGCGGGCGGCATGAGTTCCAAAGATTCTGTATGCAAGCTTGTATCGCCACGGCAAGGTCGAGCCATGCATTTCATGATAAAGGTCTTCAGTCAATGTGACGATCGTCTTGCAGAAGATGCCGAACGGGAGCATGTAATTGGGAAAGTATACGACGTCCGGCCGATCAAAAAAAATACGGATCGGCAAGATAATATAGTAATACAAACTGAACGATGGGATCCAAGCTTTGTGATAATAAATAAACTTGAACTCCTTGCGGAGGTCTGGACGTCTGGCTAATTCCTTGAGAAGCTCTTTGACCGTTCTCCCGATTCCCCAGGAATCTCCTTCACTGGATTCGCATTCCAAACCGATGGTGATCATAATCGTATACGCCCTGTAAAATCGCTTTTGAAATCTCAACGTCGCGGCCTAAGGCGATCTTTACATGCTGTTTTAGTGTAATCCAAGACGCCCAGAACGGCAACGCGAGGCGGACATACCACGGGCCGTGGGTGGCATTGAGTAAAAGCGCGTTGCGAGTGTGGTAGTAGAGCAGATTGGCAGAGCCAAGAGAAGAGGTGGTGGCGGAAACGGCATGATGAAATTTTGTCGTTGCCGTAGCAAGCTTGAAACCCGCTTTCCTGGCTCGCATACAAAAATCAACATCCTCATAGTAGAGAAAATAGCGCTCATCAAAGAGGCCGATTTTTTCAAAGACTTCGCGCTTCACCAAAAGCCCCGCGCCGGAGAGATAGTCAAAACCGAAAACGTTCCCGCATTCCAGCCCCACGATGTCAGCATCGCCCACTGGCATTTCTCGCAAAATTACATCGTTATTTAAAATCAAAACGGCATCAGCACCGCGCTGGAGGGCCTTTTTTATACCTAGATTGTTTCCTCCTGAATACCCCAGGTTTTCGCTAGAAGCTAACAGCTGAAAGCTAGAAGCTTTATTCGTCTCGATCCAGTATTCGACATTTTTCAAATGCCGGACTTCAGAGGCATTATCGACGACGATGACGCTCACGTCATGCGACTCTCCGCCACCCGGACTGGCGGATCCGCCAGTCAAAATGGCGGACAGGCACGCTAGCGTGCGATCTGATTGATTATATTGGAGAATGATGATTGAAACTTTTGCCATGAGAATTGTTCTACGCTCGCTTTTATTTTTTCGCTATCAAACTTTATCTCGCGAAGCCGGCGGACGCCGTCAGCCAGTACTGCTTCGTGCGCGTCATCAAAAAACAAGCCGTTGACCCCTTCTTCAATGTACTCCAAAGCTCCCCCACGACGCAATGCGAGTATCGGCTTGCCATGAGACATAGCCTCAATCGCCGCGATGCCAAAATCCTCTTCCTGTGGCATGATGAAGGCCTGACAATAAGCATAAAGCTTATCACAGGTATCATCACTCACTGACCCTATCAAGCGCACGGTAGGGCCCGCTAGGGCCTTGAGATGACTATATTCGGGGCCGGTGCCGGCTATAACGAGTTCCCAGCCAAGCTTATTAAAGGCCCGAATAGCAATGTCGATGTTTTTGTGCTTGTAGAGGCGAGCAACGATGAGATATGCTCCTCCCTTTAAGGTAAAGGGAGGTTGGGAGGAAATATGAATAGGGGGGGTTACCGGCGGGTATATCACTTCCGCATCTCTCCGATAATATTTCTTAATCCGCGCACGGACATGTTCTGAATTAGCGATGAACTGATCAACGCGAGTAGATGCCAAGCGGTCCCAGATGCGAAGAAGATGCTGAAGAATTTTTTTGGAAATTGGAAATTGGAAATTGGAAATTGCCTCATGGCTAAGATCCCATACCTGGCGCGTGGGGCTATGGCAATAGTTGATGTGGTAGGTTTTTGGCCGGAGAACAAGGCCTTTTGAGAAAATACTTCCGGTCGAGATTACGAGATCAAACTCGCTTAGATCGATAGATTCGATTGCGCTTGGGAAAAAGAGCAGGAGAAACTTAGAGCGTAGAGCGTAAAGCGTAGAGCTT
>OBEQ010513419.1_pt1 | contig 10164 bp, 9 predicted proteins | sample 1670901 | NCBI WGS metagenome assembly OBEQ01 (sample SAMEA104232315, study PRJEB22302) | groundwater metagenome | biome: forest; feature: aquifer; material: groundwater | place: USA | collected 2011-08-07 | depth 5.4 m | reverse complement strand
CCAAGGAATCGCAGGGGGAGGATTTTTTTCACAAGTTAAATGCAATCCGCCTGGAACTAATTTAAATTGCAAAATTGTAACTCCGGGAAGTTACATACAAGATCAAGTCAATGCACTTATTGGTCCGAAAAAAGATTTGCTTAGTATTATAGGCGCCGATGACATTGCTGCCTACATGGGCGCAATAGTTAATGCTGGAATAAATAGATTGTCAATAATGAGCATTGAAGGATTGCAGGGCGCATTAAAGAAAGACACCAAAAGCCTGACAACAACTACGCCAAAAGCTCCTTGCGCAGGATTAAGCGGAGATGCTTTCCGGGCCTGCGCCGGTTTCCAAAGCATTTCTTCTAATTCATACAGATCAGGACAATATTTAGTGCAAAGCCAGTTAAATTCATCGTTGAATCCAAGAAAAGAAGCAGCTTCAATTCTTACTCAATTAATCGCATCTCAAACAGAGCTGGTTAATTCTTTAAGTTCTCTTGCGGCTTGCAAACCCGGAAATGCCAGCACCACCTCCCAATTATCCGAAGAACAATTAACCCTGGATGATCTTCAGAATAAATTTGAGGACAATAAAACTTTCCTGGATCCGCTCCAGCAAGCTTCAGATAATATAAACAACGGAACAAATAATGACTGGCTGTCTTTAGGAAATCAAGCCGCCAATACCCAGCCACTAACTGATCCGAATTCCGCAAATAATCTTTTAAGTTCTCTCAAGCAAGAAAAACAGCGGATTAACGATAATATAAATTCCAAGCTTCCGGGAATTAAACTGCAATTGCAGCAATGCCCGCAGAAAATAAAACCTGCCAGCTAAAATGCAAAAAAAATATCTAAAAATTTTATTACTCCTGGCCATTGTTTCTGCTTCATTAATTGCCATCCATCCTGCGCAAGCTGCCGGGGTTGTTGATATTCTTACAAATATAGCTTCTGGGGCAATTATCGGCCCGATTGCGGTAATTAATTATTTTATTGGCTATGTTGGCGGGCTTTTTGTTTTCCTGGGGGGCAATCTGGTAAATTGGGTTTTAAATCTCAACAGCCAAGTAATCCAAAGCCCGACTGTCCAGACTGGCTGGATAATTGCCAGAGACCTCGCGAATCTCGGCTTTGTGCTTGCGATAATTTTAATTGCTTTTGCTACTATCCTCAGGATTGAAAGCTATGAAATGAAAAAAACGCTTTGGAAATTAATTGTTGCCGCGCTACTTATAAATTTCAGCTTGGTAATTGCGGGAATTTTTATAGATTTTTCCGGAGTGCTTACTGATTTCTTCATTAATAAAGCTACTGGCGGAGGCGGAAGCGCCGGATTTATGAAAGTAGGCGAAGGCCTTGCCAACGCTTTCCAGGTGCAAAAATTCCTCCAGCCAAGCAATAATCCGGATTCAATAGCCAAATTAATTTCCAATACCTCTGGTTTGGCTTTAGTGCCGTTTGCGGCTTCAGTATTTTTTACGGCCCTATTCACTATTGTTGCCGCTTTATCGCTTATCGGCCTTGCCGCAATGCTTTTCATAAGATACATAGCATTAAATATTTTGCTTATTTTAATGCCGGTTGCCTGGCTGATGTGGATTTGGCCGGACTTGGAAAGCAATTGGGGGAAATGGTGGTCAGAATTCCTGCGCTGGGTTTTCTTTGCGCCGGCAACTTCCTTTTTCATCTATTTAGCCCTAGCAATTGCCCTGCCTGTAAATAAAGGAACTCTGTTTATCGGCGGAACAGAATCGGTTTTAAATCCGGGAAACAGCTTGGGGATAACTGTAAGCGATATAGGCGGAATGCTGGGGCAAATGATATCGGTTATTGGAATTTTATTTGGCGGGCTTATTGCCGCAAATAAAATAAGTATTCATGGCTCAGAGACTTTTCTTAGCGCCGCAAATGGAGTTAAGGGCTATATGACTGGAACAATAACTGGCGCAGCAACCGGTGGAATTAGAGACATAGCCAGAACCCTTGGATATAAAGCTCCGGACAAAGAAGGAAGAGGAGGTGGTGGTTTGATTGAAAGATATTCTGCAAAACTTGCCGGCAATCCGATTATTGGCGGCGTTGCAAGAGGCATTAATGAATGGGCAACTTCTGGCAAAAAAGAACAAGTTGGCGCATACGAAAAAGATCTTGATAAATTATCAGAAAATAAAGATGCTTTTCTCAATATGGGTAAAAATCCACGCATTACCGGGCAGCTTTTAGCCAACGACTCTTACGGCGCAGCGTATATTAATAAAGCTGCTGAAAAGGGGATGTTAAAGGATTTAAGAAAGGAAATTCCGGCAGATGTTTTCGAGCGCTTAGTTGTTGCATCTAAAAAAATGGGAACTGCCAATAAAATTTACGCAAAAAATCCTAGACTTGCGGCACTAGGAATAAAAAATAAAGAAGAGGCTAAAAAAGCAATTAAGGCCGCAAAAGCAAGAGCAAAACCAGCAGATGTTATTAATTTTGATCCAGAAGATTTTGAGAATGAAACTATTCTCCTTAATTTAACTAAACAGGACATAAGACAATTAAGCGTATTAGCAAATCCAAAACAAAGTGAAGCCCTTAATAAAGGCATTCAAAAAATTAAAGATATGATTGCCAAAAATGAATTGACGCTGGAAGCAGATGAAAAAAGGAATTTTGAATATCTCCAACATTGGGACGATGATAGCATCGCCGGACAAACCGCAAGAATTACATCGGCTAGTCAGTCGGAATTCGGAATTCCAAAGCCAGAAAAAGTGCTTAAAATTCAAGAAAAATAATTAATAAATTTTACTTTTAAATGGCTGAACAACAAACAAACTCAATAGCCCTGGCGTTCCAATCATTGCCGGAAAATATCCGGGACTGGGCAACATCTGATTCCACTATGTTTTCTATTTCAGAAATAAATACGCGATTAGGGCTAAAAGAAGAAAAAAGGAGAATTTTGCCTTCTTTAATTTTACGGCTCATAACTCAAAATATAGATCCGCAAGATTTTATTAATGAGCTTAGTTACGAATTAAATATCAGTTTTCAAACCGCAAAATCAATTGCGCAAGATATAGAAAACAGCATTTTAAAGCCGATTGAAAATGAATTGCGGAAAGATGTCGGCGTGGACGTAAAATTAATTTATTTCGGACAACCAGTTGCCAGAAGGCCGGAAGCCAAATTTATAATTCCTAATTCTCAATTGCCAAGTTCAGAAATTCAAAAACAGGCGCCGCCTGCTCCAATTGCTCCATCGCCATTGCCAATCTCACAGACACCCAAATTAGAAACTGCTCCGCCCCCGCCATCCTTGCCAACGCTCCCAAAAAAAATAGAACCGTCGGTTGATTTGCAGTCTTTTGAATTTAAAACTGAGGCGCCTTTTATTCTTCATCAAGAAGGCCAATATTCCACTGCCTCTTCATCAGAACTTCCAAAAGCAAAACCGTCTTTAAATGTCAAAGTCCAAGATTATTATCAATCCGAACAAGAAACCAAAAAACCGGTTCCAAAACCAACTGCAATTAAATTAGAAACTCCTAATAACCAACAACGGGTGGTTCATTACAGCGGGCCGACTACCAAGCTCAATAACCTTGGCCTACCAAAAATACCTGACCAAAATACAGTTGATTTAAGAAAATTTATTAAGCCACCTGAAAATGGCATGAATACAGTGGATTTAAGACAAAAATAATTATGAATTTCCAAGTTCCTCAATTTATAGAAACCGAGGATAAAATAATCGGCCCCTTAACTTTAAGGCAATTTTTATACTTTGCTCTTGCTGGAGGATTAGTTTTCATGCTTTTTTTCTTCCTTAATTTCGGGGTTTGGCTGGTTTTCGCATTTTTCATCATCACGGCCGCCGCTTCTTTTGCCTTCATAAAAATAAATGGCCGGCCCTTATCTGCGGCTGCAATATCCGCTTTAAATTTTTACTGGAAGCCGAGATTTTATCTCTGGCAAAGGGAGGCGGAAATTCAAAAAACTTCGCTGGAAAAAATTCCAAAAACAAGGGTAAGCCAGGCGAAATCTCTTTTGGACAACCTTTGGAATCAGCTTAAAACCAGCAAACAACCGATTCCAAAAAGGGAAAAAGTTATCCAGCCGGCAATAACCGACCGGGTTAAAAGCAGCAAAGAACGCTTTGAAATGATGCGTAAAATAACCGGGGAAAAAGAAATGGCCAGAAGAGTAGATTATAGATAAGTTATAATAATAATGTACGATGCCAAATAAACAAGAAGCTTTGCCCAGCCAGCAATTTATTGATATTGAATCAATCGAAAGCGACGTGGTTAGGCTAAAAAGCGGCGCGCTCCGGAAAATCCTTTTGATTTCCGGCACTAATTTTGCCTTAAAATCCGAAGAAGAGCAGGGAATGATAACCTACGCTTTCCAGGGATTTTTAAATTCTTTGGATTTTTCCGTCCAATTCTTCATCCATTCCCGAAAATTAAACATTGACGATTATTTGAAAAAACTGGAAGACCGGGAAGTTCAGGAAGAAAACGGGCTTTTAAAAAATCAGGTTTCTGAATACCGGGAATTCATTAAAAACTTGGTCGGCCAAAACGCCATTATGCAAAAAAGATTTTTTGCCATTGTGCCTTATGATCCGATCCAGATTTCCAAAGCCGGCTTGGATATTGCGGATAAATTGTTAAGCTGGGCAAAATCAAAAACCGCTAAAAGCGAAACAGAAAAAAAATCTGAAGCATTTGAAGAAAGCCTCCAGCAATTGGACCGCCGAATTGACCAAGTAGTAAGCGGCTTGAATCAAATCGGGCTCCGGGCAATTCCGCTTAATAACGAAGAATTGCTGGAGCTTTTCTATAATCTTTACAATCCGTCAACCACCGAAAAGAAAGTTGATTTTGAAATAAAATAATAATTTTATGGATGATGATAAAAAAAATTTAATCAATGCGATCGCGCCTCCGGGAATTGAAGTCAATTCAAATTATCTCAAGCTGGGCAATAAATTCGTAAAAACGGTTTTTATCTTTGCTTATCCCCGCTATCTTTCCACCGGCTGGTTTTCCGGAATTATTGACATGCCGGAGCTATTGGATATTTCCATATTTATCCACCCGATAGAAACTCCGCTCGCCCTAAAACGGCTGAGAAAAAAAGCCGCCCAGGTGGAATCCCAAATAATAGAAAGGCAGCAAAAAGGCCGGGTGCGGGATCCGCTTTTAGAAACCGCCTTTAATGATATTGAATCTTTGCGGGATTCGCTCCAGCAATCCCGGGAACATTTATTTAATGTCGGGGTTTATATTACGATTTACGCGGATACCCTGAAAGATTTGGAAAAAATTGAAAATAACATAAATTCTCTTTTGGAAAGCCGCTTAGTTTATATTAAGCCGGCTCTTTTCCAGCAAGTTGAAGGGTTCAGCTCTTCTTTGCCTTTTGGGCAAGACAAGCTTCTTATATATACCCCGCTTAATTCCGGCCCGCTTTCCTCAATTTTTCCATTTACTTCCACGGACCTTACTTCCAACGAAGGAATTATGTATGGGGTCAACCGCCACAATAATACTCTGATAATTTTTGATCGATTTTCTTTAGAAAATGCCAATATGGTAATTTTTGCAAAATCAGGAAGCGGAAAATCTTACGCGACCAAGCTGGAAATTTTAAGGTTGCTGATGCTCGGAGTGGACGTATTGATAATTGATCCGGAAAACGAATATCAAAATCTCGCTTCTGCGGTGGGCGGAAGTTATTTTAAAATTTCCCTTGCTTCCGATAACCACATTAATCCTTTTGACATACCGATTATTCCCCAAGACGAAGATCCGTCAGATGTGCTCCGGTCGCATATCGTGAATTTGGCCGGACTTTTAAAAATTATGCTTGGGAAAATTACTCCGGAAGAAGACGCGGTTTTGGACCGGGCGCTTTCGGAAACTTACGCCTCCCACGATATTGTTCCGGGGAAAGATTTTTCCAATGCTGTACCGCCTCTTCTGGAAGATCTGCAAAAAATCCTGGAAAACATGGAGGGAGGCAGAGGGCTGGCAGAACGGCTTTATAAATATACTCAAGGAAGCTACGCCGGATTCACCAATCAGCAAACCAACATTGATATTAAAAACCGTTTGATAGTTTTTTCCATCCGCGACCTGGAAGACGAGCTCCGGCCGATCGCGATGTATATTGTCCTGAATTTCATCTGGAGCCTGATCCGAGCCCAGCTTAAAAAACGGGTTTTAGTGATTGATGAAGCCTGGGTACTGATGAAATACGAAGACGGGGCGACTTTCCTTTTCGGCCTGGTAAAACGCTGCCGGAAATATTTTATGGGAGTCACTACCATTACCCAAGACGTGGAAGATTTTTTGAAATCTCCTTATGGCCGGCCGATTATCACCAACTCCTCGCTGCAGCTCCTTTTAAAACAGGCGCCGGCAATGGTGGATTTAGTCGCTAAAACTTTTAATTTAACCGAAGGGGAAAAAAGCCTGCTACTTGAAGCAAAAGTCGGCGAAGGGCTGTTTTTCGCCGGCCTAAACCACGTGGCAATCCAAATAATCGCTTCTTACCTTGAAGATAAAATAGTTACCACCAAACCGGAACAAATATTGGAACAGAGGCAATAATAATGTAATGGTAATGGCCAAAAACTCTAAAATAGATATAGTCCAAAAAGTATTAATGCTTGTGGTAGTGGCAAGCGCGGATATAGCAGAATTTTTAGCAGTACTGGGAATTTCTATTCCGATAATAGGGCCTGTGTTGCCAATGCTTGCCTGGTTCTATGGATTTACTGTTTCAGCAATTATTTACTTTTGGCTTATAATGATAGGAGTAAGCATAAAATGGTTTTTGGGGGGAAGCGGGCTTGAATTAATACCCGTGCTAAATGCCCTGCCATTCCGAAGCGCGGCTATTATTGCAACCCTTATAGAAGACGAACTGCCGGAAAAAGCAAAAAAGATGGTTCATAAAGCGATTAAGGGAGGAAAAAATACGGCTGAAATCGAAAAACCTCTAAAAACCTAAAAATCAACAAAATAATGGAAATAAAATTTAAAAAAATAATTGGATTGGCAGTACTTATTGGATTTATTAGTACAATAGTTTATGCCCAATCCGCTCCGGAATTTTTAGTTTCCTGGCGGGCAATAAATTATGTTCCGGCCGATTATCAAGGAAAAATACTTCCCAGCAACAATAGTCCGGTGGAAGTCAGTTTTGACCTGATAGACGGCAATAAAATTGTTAATCTATCAAAAAAAGAAATCAATTGGTATTTTAACGGGCGGTATTTTAATTCCGGAATAGGCTTAAAGGCCATAACATTCAACAGTAATGGCTTGGATAAGAACATAAGGATAAATATTTCTGATTATAACGGAAGGAGTTTGGATAAATTCCTAACTGTCTCAAATTTTAAGCCGGAAATTGTTGTGGACGCAAAAGATATAAATAAAAAATCTGCCGGCAAACAATATAATTTTACCGCCCTGCCTTACTTTTTTAACGTGTCTAATTTAAGCCAATTAAAATTCCAATGGAAAGTGAATGACCAAAATTTGACCGGTTCTGTAGAAAATCCGGAATCTTTAAGCCTGGATTTAAAATCTGAAACTATCCTGCCTGGAACAAATTTCAACATTTTATCATCAGCGCAGAATATTTTTAACGACCTGGAATTTGCGGCAAAAAAATTAAATTTTACAGTTAAATAAATTTAAATTTTATGAGGGGCGTAAAAAAAATTGGTAAATATTTAATGGATATTTTTCTAGCTATTTTAATTTTCTTTAATCTACTTCCAACTGCCTTTGCGGCAGTTATACCTTATAATGAAAGTCTTATTCCCCAACTCTATTTTGATGGATTTTTTGTCTCAAAACCAATTGATGGAAAGTGTCCGATTGGAAAAGAACAACAAGTTATCTCTAATTACGCAGAAATAAATATAGATTCAGCAAAACAAACACAGATGGGGGTTTGTCTTGCTAAAAAATCCCAAAAAGAACAACTGCAAAATACTATTTTAAATGCAACTGATTTAGGAAAAGTATCTCAACAAGTAAGCGGCTACCAGCTGGCAATTGACATACCCTGCTCAACCATTGCCGGAGGCCAATGCCCTAAAATAACCGGCTTGGCAAGCTATATGGCCCGTTTATACCAATTTGGATTAATGATTGCCGGCTTAGCCGCCTTCGGATCTATTATTTATGGGGCATTAAAATATATCCTCTCTGCCGGAAGTTTTTCTTCAACAGAGGAAGCTAAAGATCAAATTACTCAGGCTATCTACGGATTAATTTTACTCCTTGGGGCTTTCTTGGTTCTATACACAATTAATCCCAGATTAATCATTCTTTCCGACCCCAATGCCCCAATTATTGATGTTAATCAAATCATAAACCAAGGACAAGATCGGGGTGGTCAAAATAACCAAATTCTTTCGGGCGGAGGCATTGCAGAAGACCCGCTTTGCAGCGTTGGCAGTTATCCCGGCCTTAGCCTAACAATCGGCGGCAAAGAACAAATTAATCAATCCTTTAAATGCAGCCAATGCGTAAATGGCGCATCAATTCAAAATAACAAATGCCAATGCAATTCAGGATTGGAATATAATCCGAAGCTTGGTTATTGCAAATAAAAATAAAATGAATAAATATCTTAAAATTGCAATAATAGTTATTATTTTATCTTCTTTGGCATTGGGGATTTATTTCTTATTGAAAAAAAATCCGGCAATTCAAAATTTGGCTGTTTCTCTTTTTCCTGCTTCTCAGAAATTAAATAACGGTCCAATTGGCAATACGGCCGGAACACCAGAACAAAAATTCCAAGCCCCAATCAACGAACCGATTTTTGATTATTGGATTAATTCCAAAAACGGTAGCGTTTATTATTTAAATCAGGCCGGGCAAGTAATTAAGTCGTCAAACGGATCCAATGAATTAGTTAATTCCCAAACCCTTCCTAAATTAAATAAAATATCGGCTTCCAACGACGGCACTTATGCCGTAGCGGAATTCAACTATCCGCAATTGCCGACTTTCAGCATCTTTAATACCGTTAGCAATAATTGGCAGGCCCTTCCGGCAAATACCATTGCCGCCGCCTGGTCGCCAAACCTGCCGGCCGGCGCGCAAGAACTCCTTTATGCCGATAATAAAAATCTTAATGTCTTAAATCTTACAAACCAAAAAACCGCCAAAATTATTGAATTAACCCAAAAAGAACTGGGGTTAAGCTGGATTTCTCCCGAAACAGCCCTGCTTTATTCCCAGCTCCCAACCGCAGAACTCGGATCAGATTTATGGTCCCTAAATTTAAATACAAAAAATCTGCTCCCAATAATTAAAAATGAACCTGGATTAACGATACAATGGTCAAAAAATAGCAATTTAGGAATAAAACTTTTCAACCAAAAAAGAAAGCCGCTAATAAGCTTAATAGACCAAAATGGGGCGATTTTAGATACTTTTAATTTTCTGACTCTTCCATCAAAATGCTTAATCGATAAAAACAAAATTTATTGCGCAGTTCCCAAAAATATCCGGGAAGGGCTGAATTTTCCTGACGATTATTACAAAAAATCGGTTTACTTTGATGATGCCTTTTACTTAATTGACCTTTCTGGGGCTGGAGTAAAAGAATTGAAAACTGATTCGGATTTAACAATTGATGCGGAGCATTTGGAAATATCTGGCGGAAAATTATTCTTCAAAAACCGGCTTGACGATAAGCTCTACAGCCTGGCGCTATAAAGGTTTTACCACGATATGCCTTTCCGATCCTTCGCCGACACTTTCCGTTTTTACATCCGGCCTAATAGCAAGCTCTACATGGACAATCCTTCTTTCATAAGCATTCATCGCAGGCAATTCAACGTCTTTTTTTTCTGCTAAAACTTTTCTCGCTGCTGCTTTTGCCAATTCCGCAATCAGCCGTTCCCGGTCTTTTTTGTAATTATTAACATCAACATTTATCCTTTCAATCTGAAATTTTCTGGCAATAATTTTTACAATATGCTCTAAATCGGAAAGCAGATTAGGCAAAAAATTTTTGACTAAATCCTCATCGCGTATAAAAATGCTTACCCGCCCCGCTTCCGCATCAACATCAACGGAAAAATCAATTCCGCTTGCGCCCAATATTTCTTCAATTTTTTGTTTGAGTAATTCCATGTTCTTTTTT
>OBEQ012174940.1_pt1 | contig 10165 bp, 15 predicted proteins | sample 1670901 | NCBI WGS metagenome assembly OBEQ01 (sample SAMEA104232315, study PRJEB22302) | groundwater metagenome | biome: forest; feature: aquifer; material: groundwater | place: USA | collected 2011-08-07 | depth 5.4 m | reverse complement strand
TCGGCTATTGTTCGGGCGCGTGGTTTGAGTCCGTCCGCCATGCGGTTCGGTATGTGGAAATCGGCTTGTTGTTTGGCGTATTGATTTTCTTTCTTTGGTGGAAATATATGACGGATTTTTTGAAAGCGTGGTTGAAATAAGGAGTTATGACTTCTTTCGTTGTCATTGCGAGGAGATCTCTGACGAAGCAATCTAAAGTGGTGATAAGGAAGGATTACTTCAACTTCGTCTCGCAATGACTAATTGGAATGTATGAAAATCGCCTCAACGGAACTTGAAGAATACATTCGCTCCACCCTCGTCTCTATACAGAAAGGCGTGCACGGCGACGGCTCTTTTCGTATTCACGGGTTTATTGAATTTGATCTGGCAATCACGAACGCCAAAGAAGGCAAGGGCGGGCTGAAGGTCTACGTCATCGGCGCGGAAGGGAGGTCAAAGTCGGAAAAAATCTCACGCATTAAGTTCAAAGTCCGTCCGTATGCCGATAAGGAAAAAGATAAAGAAGCTGTGCCGTTTTCCGCGCGTGTCGCGGCGGAACAGAAAAAATAATTTATCATCTCTATGAAAAAATTACTCCTCGCCGTCTATCAGGAAACGATTACAAAACCGGTGCGCAAAAATGCCGTGTCCGGACCGCATGTTTTGACGCCGGAGCATGTAAGAAAAATTCGAGCGGTCGGTCAAGACCTTGAGATTATCGTTACCGTGCACGAAAAAGACGCGAAGAAAAAAAGTGCCGATGTAGAGATCATTGCCGGATTCCCCTCCACGATACCGCCACTGACGGAGGCGAGAAATGTGCGCTGGGTACACTCATTTTCCGCCGGCATGGATCGCGTCTTGACGCCGGAATTGATAAAGTCCTCAATTATCTGCTCCAACTCGTCCGGTATCCACCAGACGCCGATCGCCGAACATGTTATCGGATTCATGCTCATCTTCACCCGCGGATTTTTGAAAACATTTGCCAATCAACGAAAGCGCCTCTGGCGCAAAGACGATACGGTTACCGAACTCTGCGGTAAGACCGTGCTCATCGTGGGGCTCGGCAATATCGGCGGGGAGGTGGCGCGGCTGGTGCATGCCTTCGGCGCAAAAGTCATTGCGGTGTCACGCGGTTCCAAAGAGCCGGTTGAGGAGATATACGAGATGAAAAAACCGCCCGCGCTTGATGCCGTACTGCCGCGAGCGGATTTTGTCGTTAATTGTCTTCCCTATACGAATGAGACGCACCACTTGTTTGATAGGGCAAAATTTCAGCGCATGAAGCCGAGTGCCGTTTTCATCAATATCGCCCGCGGCGGCATCGTGCATGAAAAGGACTTAATTGTGGCGCTCAAGAAAAAAATCATCGCCGGTGCGGGACTTGATGTGACGGAAGTTGAGCCGCTTCCCAAGGCAAGCCCATTGTGGCGTATGCCGAATGTCATCATCACGCCGCACCATTCCGGCCTGTCCGAACAGTACATGAACCGCGCGATTGACCGCTTCTGTCTTAATTTAAAAGCGTATCTCGCGGGCGAACGATTGCCGAATTTGGTTGATAAGAAGAGGGGATATTAATAAAGAAGTTATGAACATAACGATTTGCGGGAGTATTGCGTTTATTGATGAGATGGCTGAAGCCAAAAAAAATTGGAAGCGATGGGGCATGCCGTGCAGATGCCGCCGACGGAAATTATTGATGGAGAGGGCAAGACAATGGGCGTGAAAGAATATTATGCGTTGCGCAAGGCGGCGACGAGCGATGTCGGATGGATTTGGGACCGCAAGGCGATAGCCATGAAACTGCATTTTGACAAGGTCGCATGGGCTGATGCTATTCTCGTGCTTAATCATGATAAAAACGGCGTGCCGCATTATATCGGTGCGAACACGCTTCTGGAAATGGGACTTGCGTTCCATCACGGCAAAAAAATCCTGCTTCTTAATCCCATTCCCGCGATGTCCTACACGGAAGAAATTCTCGGCATGAAGCCGACGGTTATCAATGGTGATCTTGGTCTTATAGCATGAAATTTTTTTAAATTGATATGGTAGAACCGGAAAAAAATCGTACTGAACTTTTACGCGCCGTTAAAGAGGGGGTGGTCGGGTTTGACATTTCACCGCTTGCACAAGAACGGATACGGAACGGCGTATTTCCCGTTATCGGGGAGGGGAGCCATACGGCGAAGATTATGTTTGTCGGAGAGGCGCCGGGTAAGAACGAAGCCGCAACAGGACGGCCGTTTGCGGGTGCGGCGGGGCGCGTGCTCAACGAGCTTTTGGCGTCGGTCGGCATTCCTCGCGAAGATGTGTATATCACGAATGTCGTCAAAGACCGGCCGCCGCAAAATCGCGATCCGAACCCCGAAGAAATAGCGCTCTACGCGCCGTTTCTTGACCGGCAGATTGATATTATCCAGCCCCGCGTTATTGCGCTGTTGGGGCGACATTCCATGAAATATATTATGGAAAAGTTTGAACTTGAAGACCAGATAGGGCCGATCAGCCGTTTACACGGGAAGGTTTTTGAGGCGCGTGCGTCGTATGGGGATATTCAGATTATTCCTTTTTTTCATCCGGCGGCGGCGCTGTATAATCCGCCGCTCAAAAAAGATATGATCGACGACTTTCAGGCGCTGCGCAAATTTGCTTAGTTTATTATTTTATGGTAAAATAGCATCAGCTCGGAAAGCTCTTTTTTATCGTCAATTTTGAGGAGGATGGCAGAATGATACGCGTTATTATGAGTCTTGTTTTGCTCGGGTTGTTGATTTTGACGGGATGTGATCGATTTCAAGGAGCGTTTGGGGTAGCAATGAATCCACGGGATCCGATGCTCATCTATCCTTCATACCAATCAGGCGTTCTCCTTGAGCGCTATCCCGGAGAGGTCATGCAACAACGGGGACCACACGAGGTGGTAATCGTTCCAAGAAGGCATACGGCGGATTCGTTCGGTGGAGGGTATGGGTATACTTCCCCTCCGCAACAGTATTACACGCCACCGGTCGTCATTGCTCCGGATCGGGACGGTACATACAGGAGTGATTCGTACGGTCAAGGAAGAGTGACGTGCATAAAAAAGTTGTGGGAGGGAAGAAGAGAGCGAATAGAAAAAATTGAGATGACTGTGCGTGAGTGGGTGGAATGGTCCCACGCGAGGCAGGAAAAGAAACGGCGATTTGGAAATGATCGGAATATTCCCGACTGGAGATGCGAGGTTGATGAGCGCAGATCGTAGACTCCTGAAAATATTTTCGGGAATCAGCAAGCGCCTTTGCGGTTTACCGCGGGGCGCTTTTTAAATAACGTCAGGTGCTGTCATTGCGAGCCCCGTTTCGGGGCGCGGCAATCTCTATCTTGAGATTTTAGATTGCTTCGTCGGAAGCCTCCTCGCAATGACAGAGAGACGGCATCGTTCAATCATTTCTTTTTGGTGTGGTTGCGGAGGGAACTGATTTGGGAGATAATTCACTCATGGAGTTTGATAAGATGAAAAAGCGAGCATTGGAGATTCGCGATCGCTACGGTGCGCTTACCGCGCGTGCAGGACATAAACCATGGGGGGCGGCGGAGCGTATGCAGGGATTCGTCGGCGATGTGGGAGATCTGGCGAAGCTGGTTATGGCGCACGGAGGATTTCGGACGTACCCCGATGTGAAAGAAAAACTGGAACATGAACTGGCGGACTGCCTGTGGTCGGTCATCGTCCTTGCCGATGAGTTGGGTATTGACATGGAAGATGCATTTGGAAAAACGATGGATGAGTTGGAGGCGCGGACGATATAGCCGATGAAAGCATTTTTTCTCCGTCTCGTAGTGCATGAGGCGGGAGATTCTGTCGTCGCGGGCAATTATTATTCTTTAAATTCTCTCCCATGTTTGACGTAATGGTTAATTTTTGGGCGGTGGTTGCCGCGGCGATTGCGAGTTTTGTTATGGGCTCGGTGTGGTATTCGCCGATGATGTTCGGGGACGTGTGGGCGCGGAACTTGGGCAAAAATCCCGAGGAGTTGGAGCGGATGAAGAAAGCGCCGATGGCGGTGCCGGTGGTGGGAATGTTCGTCGGCTCGTTGGTGATGGCATATATTCTGGCGCACTTTGTCGCATACATGAACGTGCGTTCTCTTGCGGATGCGTTCCAGTTGGCGTTCTGGCTGTGGCTCGGATTTATCGTGACGGTCGGTGTCTCGGCGGTGTTGTTTGAACGTCGCTCAAAAAAAGTATTTTTTATCAACATCGCCTTCCAACTCGTCAATATTTTTGTTGCGAGCGTGATTCTGGGTCTTTGGCGGTAAGGAGATAAAAAAATGCGGAGTATGCGGTGTAGTGTTTTGTTTCGGCATACGCTATACTGGCATCATATGCAGTTTCGCGTTGATCCGGGCGAGTTGTGGTATGGTGTCAAAGTCAGCATCCTCATCGGTGCCGTTTTTTTTATCGGTGGGCGGATGACGCGTGAAGTCGAGCGTTATGTCGGACCGGTCGGTGAAGGGGGGGTAGGCGCTTCAGAGTCGCCTCCATTGGTCGCCAAGGCAAGCGCCGGCGCGGGAGAAAAAACACTCGCCTATGCGGCGCTGGACAACGGTGCACTTATTCTCCCGAGCCATGAAGCGGTTGTCGCGCGGCGTGATGCGCTTATCGCGGCGCATGAGGATTTTATATTTGCCGACCTCTCGGCGAACGAACTTTCTCTGTATAAAAGTGGTGTGCTTACAAAAAACTTCGCCATCCTTGGACATGGCAAAGAAGGAACTTTTTTTGAGACGCCGAGCGGTATCTACCGCGTCCAGTCCAAAGAGGAGAATCACTTCTCAACCATCGGGCATGTGTGGATGCCGTGGAGTATGCATTTCTTCGGCAATTATTTCATCCACGGGTGGCCGACCTACCCGGACGGGCGTGCTGTGCCGCCCGGGTATTCCGGCGGGTGTATCCGCCTTTCCACCGCCGATGCGAAGGAGTTGTTCGCATTAAGCACGGGGGGTATGGCGGTGCTGACCGCATCCGCAGAAAACACAACGTCTGCGGCGGGGAGTATGCAGGAGCAGTATTTCCGCAGAGTTGCCGGTGGGACGACGCAGGTAACCGCGCAGAAGCCAACGCTCTCCGCACCCTCCGTGCTCGCGGTGGATTTTACGACCGGGCAAATTCTTTTTGAGCAAAACAAGGATACCGTCCGGTCGATCGCCTCGCTTACGAAACTTATGACGGCCCTCGTCGCGATTGAGACGATTAATCGCTTTAAAGTTATTCCCGTGACGGCGAGCGCGTATGCCGTGCCGGGGGATTCGGCGGGGCTTGCGGTGGGAGAGAGCTTTCAGTCCCAAGATTATTTGTATCCGCTTCTGCTGGAATCAAGCAACGATGTGGCGGCGCTGTATGCCGAGCAGGTGGGCGGTTTTGTCGGTATCATGAATCAAAAAGCGCGGGGCATCGGTATGGAGCGCACGCACTACGCGGATGCGAGCGGGCTTGATCCGGATAATACCTCCAGCGCCGCGGACGTATTCCGCTTGCTTCAATTTTTGAACGATCATAAAAAGCCGATTTATGATATTTTGGGAGTTCGCGATTATACGGCGGTGAGCCGCGACGGCGTCGGCGTTCACCAATGGCATAATGTGAATTGGCCGTCGGATGACGCGCGGTTCGTCGCCGGAAAAGCAGGATTTATCGATGCGGCCGGTTACACGATGGCAGGCGTCTGGCGCATGAAGTTTGCCGAAGAAGGCGAGCGGACGGTGGCGATTATCACGCTCGGTTCACAAAACCAAACGGGTGACACGAACGCGTTGATTGATTATCTGGAGAAAAATTTCGTCTACGGCACGGTGCTTACGCATAAAGACGAGCCCAGCGCTCCCGTCCGTGCGCTCCCCGCGAGTGCGGCGTTGTATGAGGCGATTCCCGCGTTGCATCTTCGGTAATATGATTGCTTGATTACCCCGTCTTTTTGCCATGAATATAATATCCGATAATGAGCGGCAGGCGTTGGGTCTCGTGCTTGCGCGCGAGGAGCTTTTTGATCTCATGCTGTACCAACGGCTTGAGGCGGAGACGCACGGAGCGTTGCAAAAATTGCTCGGCGATCTTGTGCGTATCGAGGAGGGACACTTGGCGTTCTGGAAAGATTTTTTCGCCATTCCGGCCGTCCGGCTTGGTTTCTTCTCGCGCATGAAGCTTACATTGATGGTCTTCATGTGCCGTATATTTGGTGAGCGGGCGATTCATCTTATTTTGGAGGCGATTGAAGTGCATGGTATCAGAAAATATCTTGCAGTGTGGGATGCTTACCGCGATACGCCGCTGGGTGCCGCCGCGGAGCGCATTGTACGCGAGGAGATTGAGCACGAAGAAATCATCGTCTCGGGTTTGGTGGAACAAAACATCAGTCCCGAACGCGTGCAGAATATTTTCTTGGGATTCAACGACGGTCTGGTGGAGATGTTGGGTGCCGTGAGTGGATTTTTTGCGGCGCTGGAAACGGTGCCGGCAGTACTCCTGGCGGCGTTTACCGTTGCGGTCGCGGGGGCGTTTTCTATGGGTGCGGGAGTGTTTGCGGCGTACAGTTCGGAGGATGAGGTGCGGGTGACGGAAGAAGGAAAGCGGCGGTTTACCAGTCGGGGCATGCGGCAAACGCCCGTGTCGTCGCGTAATCCCGTCGTCTCGGGGCTGTTTGTCGGCGCATCCTATCTTATCGGTGCGATGGTGCCGGTGGTTCCCGTCCTCTTCGGCGCCGAACATATCGCCTACTCCATCCTTGCATCGGTAATCATGATCATACTCGTCTCTGCGGTATTGGCGTTTCTTTCCGGCATGAATATCCGGCGGCGGATCATTATGAATGTGGGAATCATCGCCGCGGCGGTGGTGGTGACCTACACCATCGGTATCGGTCTTAAATATGTTTTCAACATCGCGCTTCCGGCGCAGATCAGGTAATGTCCCCGCGGCCGCCCGGCACATGGACGAGCGATATCTTTGGACCGCGCATGCCCGCCAGAAGATGGCGTTTTATCGCTTAACCGAATCGCGCATCAAACGCATCATTCGCTATCCGTCGCGCATTGAGCAGGGGATTCTGGAAACGGCGGTGGCGTGCATGCAACCCGCCACGCCGGAAACGAAGCAATCCTTACCGCTCGTCGCACGGTCGGCCTCGTCGGGATTCGGACGCGCCCGCGGCAAAGATTCGGAAATCTGGGTGATGTATGTGGTGGTTCCCGCGCGAACCGGCACAAAAGGTTGTGCCATAAAAATCATTACTGCATGGCGGTATCCGGGCAAAAGCCCCGAGCGCGATCCCGTGCCGGTTATAGTTTTGGAAGAGGTGCGGCGGATTATTCACGCCTCATGATTTTCTTGCTTTGATGATGAAAGGTGAAAGAAGCCCCGTGCTGAAACTTGTTATATATAAAGATACGTGGTATTATACGAATACCCGTAATATATGAATGACACGATCCTCGCGGTAGAAAACTTGCGTAAAACATACGGCGGTGTCACGGCCGTTGATGGTATTTCGTTTGCCGTGCAGGCGGGGGAGATTGTCGGGCTTCTCGGACCCAACGGTGCGGGCAAGACGACGACGATTGATATGATTCTCGGTATTGTTGAGCCTTCCGGCGGAGCGATTAAGATATTCGGACAGAACTTCCGAAACCATCGCGCCGGCATTCTTGCCCGGGTGAATTTTGCCGCCGTCTATGCCCATTTGCCGGGCAACACGACCGTGCGGCAAAATCTTTTTATTTTCGGATTGCTCTACGGCGTGCCGCGCCTGCGCGAGCGAATTGCGGTTTTACTCAAAGAATTCAATCTGGAAAAACTCGCCCGCACTAAAACGGGACTCTTGTCGTCCGGCGAACAGTCGCGCGTGCATCTTGCCTAAGCGCTTCTCAACGAGCCGAAACTGCTCCTCATGGACGAGCCGACGGCGTCCATTGATCCGAGCGATTCCGAAATTATACGCGAGAAGATAAAGACATACGCCCGACAAAACCGTGCCGCGGTGCTCTGGACGTCTCACGATATGTATGAGATTGAATCGGTATGCGACCGCGTGCTCTTCATCTCGCACGGAGGTATCGTTCTGGAAGGGGATCCGCGCGAACTTCCGGCGCGCTACGGCAAAAAAAATCTTGAAGAGCTGTTCATCACGGTCGCCCGTGAGCCCCTTTCTTTGCGTGTGGGGGGGTAAGGAACGACGAGTGATCATCTTCTCTTCTTCCGTCATTACGAGGAGCTGGAAGCACGACGCGCCAATCTTCCCTATGCTTGTCATTGCGAGCGCGAGCGAAGCAATCTTAACTTCCAAGAGAGAGAGATTGCTTCGTCACTGCTGTTCCTCGCAATGACGAAAGAAGAAAAAGCACAATGACAGCAGGTATGAGTTTAATAGTCCTAAATTTATGACCAGTATTAAACACATATTCGCAATATTCTGGCGGCAAATGCTCCTCATGCGCGGCAATGCGTTCCGGCCGCTTAATTTGTTTTACTTCTCGGCGCTGGAGCTTTTTTTGTGGGGTGTGATGACGGTGTATCTTGACCGCACGACCGGCTCGGGATTTCACTTTGTCAGCTTGGTACTCGGCGCCGTGGTTTTGTCTTCTTTTATGAGTCGCGTGGTGTTTGGCATCAGCGCATCGTTTTTGGAAGATGTGTGGACGAGAAACTTCATCAATCTCTTCTCCTCGCCCCTCTCCTTACATGAATACATCCTCGGTTTTGTCGCCGTGAGTATCGTAGAGTCATCCGCCTCTCTGGTGTTTATGGCGGTTCTCGCGCAGGTGCTCCTCTCCTATCATATCTTCTCTTTCGGGTTGTTGTTACTGCCGTTTGCCGCGGTGCTTTTTGTCTTCGGTTTGGCGATGGGTATTTTTACCACCGCGATCGTCATGCGTTTCGGTCCAAGCGCGGAAATGGTCGTCTGGTCAATCCCGCCGTTGTTGGCACCGTTTTCCGCCGTGTTTTATCCTCTGTCGGCACTGCCCATAATACTGCAAAAAATCTCCTACTTCATTCCGGCAACGCATGTGTTTGAGGGTATGCGCGGCGTGGTCCTGACCGGATCGCTTGATTGGAACTCGCTTGCCGTCGGTTTCGCGCTTGCGGTACTGTATTGTATCATCGCCTATTGGTTTCTCTACCGGTCATACAAAAGCGTTCTGCGGCGCGGTACCTTCGCCCGCTTCGCCACAGAGTAAATGATTCTGTATTCTCGGGGTCAGCTCGCCGGTTCGTTCTGTAGAGGTTAGCTTTCCTTTTAAAAAAACCGCGATCAGGTATTCCTTGATCGCGGTCTGACGTATAAAACTATATTCCACTTTGCATGGCATCCAACGAAATTTGGTTTGCCTTGCGCCAGAAATAGTGCTCATCTGCACGAATATGCAGGAGGTGCGTTAATACCTCATCTGATGGTGCCATAACACCCGCCCATGTGCCCTCGTGATAGCCTAAGGGATGTAGACAAAGTGCGCACAGAGGATTGATTCCTGCTCTTAAATACTCATTCTCCTCATATATTCTTATGGCTATGGTAGGGCGACTCTTCCGAAGAAGGTACCATAGCCCGCTTCGCCCGATCTCCGTGAACGCATCATTGAGAATGTACGCTTGTCTCTGTGGCTCTGAGAGAAGCGTAATGAGGCGATTGAAAGCAGTCGTCTCGGCTTCGGCAAGTCCGTACGTGGAACGCTGGGCTCCCGTATTCAGAAGCATATTCAATCGCATCTTCCACGGGGGAGTGAGCGGAGTGAGATTTGCCGTAAACCGTCCTGTCTTTTTGTTTTTCAAAACCTCAACATGCCAATAATGGCCACGCCATTGTCTCGATGTTGTCCATGCGTCATAGAGTATGAGTCCGTTTTCTGCCAGTAATTCTCTATGCTGTTCCCTTATGCCTGCACTGGAGTAATCCGGTGTGCCGTCAACTTCGTGAAAAACTTGCTTCACCATATCAATCATGTCCGAATACACATTGAGAATGGGTAGAGCAGTGATGACATCTCGGTCACTTCTTCCAATGCCCAATGGAATCCCGCACGAGTTTTCCACTTTGTGGAGTACTTTTTCCAGTGCCTCCATTATGAAAGCAATGCGCGGATCAACAGATTTATTCATAGCATTACCCTCCCGCCGTGGGCGCTACAGCACTGACCTCTGT
>OBEQ011587551.1_pt1 | contig 10167 bp, 13 predicted proteins | sample 1670901 | NCBI WGS metagenome assembly OBEQ01 (sample SAMEA104232315, study PRJEB22302) | groundwater metagenome | biome: forest; feature: aquifer; material: groundwater | place: USA | collected 2011-08-07 | depth 5.4 m | reverse complement strand
TGGTTTTCAAGCTCCTGATTTTGCCCTTTCGATTTCAGGCGCCCCTTATATTGTCGAATTGATCCGAAATAAATTGTATCGCGATCTTAAAATTTTCAGCGCTGCCGCTTTCGGAGTTTTTTCTATCGCGCTTCTAATTGTCTTTGGTTCAGCTTGGATCGTTTTAGGTGTCGTTATTACCTGCTTCAACGCAAGCGCCGTGACCTTACTCATCACGGAACTTTGCCACATTGACATTGGTTTTCTCACAGCAAACTTACCCATGATCATTTTTGTACTAACGCTTTCGCACATTGCCTTTTTATCTGCTGACTGGAAGGAACGAATGATTGAACACGGTGCCTATCGAAAAGGCATTGCGTGGGAAGCCGCCCGGGAAACTTTTGCTCCCGCACTTTGGAGCACCCTGACAGCGCTTCTCGGATTTGTGACCCTATTTTTTGTGCCGGCTAAATCGCTTCGCCAACTGGGCCTCGCAGGGACAATCGGGACAATAGTGGCAGTGATAGCAGCTTACGGAATCTATCCATGGTTTCTCGATTTACAGACAAAAAAACCGGAGTTTATAAAGGCTGCCCAATCCAAACCGCAAAGGATGAAACATTTTTTCGAACGGAGACGCACCTCTCTGGTATTTGTTTTGGCTGGCGCTGCAATCCTGTTTGCGGCCGGACTGCCGAGATTAAATGTCGACCCAAGCCTCTTTGATTATTTCCAGAAAAATAGTTCGCTCAGAAATGATTTGGAATACATCGATGCAAATGGCGGAAGCAATCCTCTCAACATTGTTATTGAAGACCCTGAAAATACCAAGTTGAATGACCGCGAGGCTTATCAAAAAATGTGGCAGTTGCATTTGGCTCTGGAGAAAGATCCCGCTGTCGGCTATGTGGTCTCACTGCCGCTTATCTTTGCCGAAGCCCGAAGGTCGATACTCCTAAAATTCATGACGCTTGAATGGTTAATTGATGTCTTAGAAAGCCCCAAGTTCGGAAAGATCGCACGCTATTTCGTGACGCCCGACCGTAAGCACGCCCTCTTTCTGCTTCGCATCAAGGAAGCTAACTTGCACGAATCTCGAATAGCCACTGTGGAGCGCATCAAAAATACCGTGCGTTCACAAAATTTTGTGCCGTATCTTACGGGCGGCATCTTTGCATTACAAGGCAGGCTCTCAAAATTGATTAGTTCCAGCTTGATTTCAGGGTCGGCGTTTTTAAACGCGGTCGTTTTATTAATGACTTGGCTTTTGTCACGCTCCGTAAAAACTTCGTTTGCAATGCTCCTCAGCCTTTATTTCGTACCGATTACGATGCTGGGAATGCTCGCATGGATCAAACTGCCTTTGGACATTATCACCGCTCCGGCTGCAAATGTCGCGATCGGGATGGGTGTCGATTCCATGATTCATTTGATGGTCCGTGCCAAGCGTTATGAAAAAGCTGGGGCCAAACCTTGGGATGCTTGGGCCAAGGCCTGCACCCATTTATGGGACCCTATCTTTTGGTCCACTTTAATCGTGGCATCCGGTTTTTTGATTTTCATGCTGTCAAATTTTCCCCCGACCCAGCGTTTCGGGTTTGCAGTCGTGCTTGGCACCCTGCTTTCTCCGCTTGCGACGCTATTCATTCTTCCCTGGCTCGCCACTTTAGAGCTTCCCAACAAAAAACGCCCTTAACAGGCCCCATCAGCACGACTTATTTTTTGTTTTGACTCTAGAGTCAGGTCTAGAGTGTAATATGTCGCCATGAAAATAAAAGAATCCCTTCAAATCGGCGAAGTCGCGCGACAAACCGGGACATCCATTCATACAATCCGTTACTATGAAAAAATCGGGCTTATCCACAAACCGGGCAGAAGCACCGGAGGATTCAGGGTTTACTCCCAAGAAACCGTAGACAAAATTCTATTTATTAAAAAGGCCCAGGGGTTTGGTCTGACGCTAAACGAAATTGAAAAAATAATGTGCTGCGGCGACAAAGGCTTAGAGCCGTGCTGTGCCATGGTCACAAAAATATTCGAAAATAAAATCCTTCAATTCGAAAGAAAAATAAACGAACTTCAAAAAATGAAAAAGCGATTAAAATCTCTTTTATCAAGCTGGGCCCAATCATGAATCTCTTTTATAAAGTACTTGCAGAAATAGGTGGCACATTTGCCGTCATCTTCGTCGGGGGCGCCAGCATTATTCTTTCAGAAAAAAATATTTTACCGCCTATTTGTATTCCTATTGCTTGGGGCCTTATGGTTTTTCTTATGATTATCGCCGTGGGACACATATCAGGCGCTCATTTTAATCCGGCGGTCACCTTTGCCTTTGCGATCACCAAACGTATTCCCGCTAGTCAGATTCTGTTTTATTGGACAAGCCAACTCCTTGGTGGATTAGCGGCTGTCAGCCTTTTAGGCGTTTTAAACAAATGAAATCCCGAGTTTTAATTCTTTGCACCGGGAATTCGTGCCGTTCTCAAATGGCTGAAGGCATTTTAAAATATTACGGGAGTGATAAATTTGACGTTTTCAGCGCGGGAACTATACCTTCCAAAGTCAATGAAACCGCTATTGGGGTCATGAAAGAAATCGGTATCGACATTTCAGAGCAAAGCTCCAAAAATGTAAGCGAGCTTGTAGGGCAACACTTCCATTACATCATCACGGTCTGCGATAATGCTAAAAAATCCTGCCCGATATTCCCGGGCAATAGCATCCGGCTCCATTGGCCATTTCCCGACCCGCCGCATGAAAAGGAAATCAACGAAACGGTTTTAAACGAATTTCGCAAGGTCAGGGATTTGATCCATCAAAAATTCCGCAGAGCAGCAATGACCGGGGAAATTACAGATTAAGAAAACCTTAAAGTTTCCCGCCTGACACTTTTTAAAAAAGCGTTGAGGGTGTATAATCCCCCCAACGTTTTTTTATTTAACAGTCCCCGGGAGTTTTATGATCTCTAAATTGCAAAAATGGGTTTGGCTTGGTGCTGCCACTCTATCCTTTTCATCGGGTATGATTAACGTCATCGCCCTGTCAGGATTTGTGCACAAAGCCGCCACTCACATGACAGGCGTTGTCAGCGCTTTTTCAATCGCACTCTCCAAAAATGACCTGTCCACGGCGCTTGAAACTTTTCTTATTCTCCTGTCTTTTTTTGCCGGCGCATTTATGAGCGGCATCATCATTAGAGATGGCCAACTTAAGATGGGGCGGCGTTACGGATTTGCGATGGCCGTCGAATCCGGGCTTTTGTTTTTGGCGACTTATCATTTTGTAAAAAACTCCATCTGGGGAGAATATTTCGCTTGTGCCGCAGCAGGCCTTCAAAACGCACTTGCCAGCACCTATAGCGGAACCATTGTAAGGACTACCCATTTAACCGGAATCTTGACCGATCTCGGAGCTCTTGTAGGCAACAAAATTCAGGGGCTTCCGGTAGACTCGAGAAGACTCAAACTGCTTTCAATTATTTTCGCCTCTTTCACGGCAGGTGGCTATTTAGGAAGTATTTTTTATCAACGCTGGAATGCGTGGGCGATGCTGGTTCCCGCCCTAACAATTGGTGTAGCTGCGGTTGGTTATGAACTTTTCAGACGCAGTTTAAAAGTCCCGGCAAAATAATTCTTATAAAAGGAAATCGCGTTGTCGATCCAAAAAATCATTAATTCGGGCGTCAAGGTTTCGGATTCTTTAATGTCGCGTCAGGACAAAATCTGGTCACGCTACAGCCACGATAAAGTCGACATTGGAGAAACACTCGCCAAAATTTTAAGAACACTGGGCAAAGCCATGCCTTTACCCCGCCCTCTGCGCGCCCTTTCGATTGGTTCAAGCAATGAACCGCAGTTCAGGATCCTGCAAACGGCTTTTCAAGGAGGCCTTTACCTTCTCGATATTGAAAAAGAGGCCCTCGCCGCTGTCCGGGAAAGGATCCGCCGCCAGGACACAAAGAATGTTTTTACTGTTGTGGGTGATTACAACAAACTTTTTTCGCAACTCGGCAACACAGAAGAATTTTTAAAAAAGAAACTCCACCAAAAAAAACTGGAATTGGTCACGCTTCAGCATTCGATGTATTATTGCGAAGAAAATAAATGGGGCGGGCTGATCCAGGACCTGTACGAAAAACTTCTGGCCCCGGCCGGCGCCGTGTATTGCGTTTTAATGGCGTCGAAAAGCGACGACACCTCCACCACCACCTGGCTTTATAATCATTTTGCTAAAAAGTTTTGCGGGCATACGAACAATCAGGATTTGATTCGCTTTGCCGGCAGATTAAGAAAAAATTCTTTTTTCAAAAAAGCGCAGGTCCTTTCCAAAACCAGCCGCGTCAAATTTTTCGTGAACGATTTTCAGGAATTCATGGCCGTGATCTGGATGATCCTCCTTTATCCGCATGTTCATCGTTACACGCTTGATCAAAGACGGGAAATCACAGAATATGTTTATGTGAATTTTTTCGAGAAGAAAAAACCTCTTTTTCAGGACCAGGACCATCTCGCGATTTATCGAGGAATTTCTTTTAAAGGATTGATTTAAAAACACCGGCTTCGTCTTTCTAATTGACTTCCAATCCCCCCAAGTTAATAATTGTCAGGTGTTCAAACATATTCATTGTCGTTACACTATCCTGAGCTTCCTCGGTTATCTCAGTAGTTATTTTCTTCTAGCCTCCTGCTGTTAGTTAGTTTCTTTTCAATACTTAACAATCATTTCCCAGGAGGATTCCATGCAAACTCTTATTAACGAGAAAACTTCAGTCATCAAAAACTTTATCAAGAAAAACTTTCGTCATTTCAACGCCGCCGTGATCGTAGATGCTGCGGAAGCCTATACCGACCACCTAAATAAAGGCGGGAAAATGTTTCTGACTATGGGTGGCGCTATGTCGACTGCAGAATTAGGCTTAAGCCTGGCCGAGATGATCCGGCAGGACAAAGTCCACGGAATCTGCACAACCGGCGCAAATCTTGAAGAAGATATTTTTAATCTGGTTGCCCATCATTATTACAAACGCGTGCCCAATTATAGAAATTTGACGGCCGAAGAAGAATTGGCTCTAAGAGAAAACGGAATGAATCGGGTTACGGATACTTGCATTCCCGAAGAAGAAGCCATGCGCCGGATTGAGCGGCAAGTCTTGAAGTTTTGGCAAAAGGCTGACAAAGAAGGGAAGCGTTATTTCCCCTACGAATATATGTATCAGCTTATTAAAAGCGGTGTCATCGAAGAGTCTTACCAAATTGATCCGAAGGATTCGTGGGTTGTTGCGGCTTGTGAAAAAAACCTGCCGATTTTCACTCCGGGTTGGGAAGACTCTACGCTAGGGAATATTTTTGTTGCGAATGTTCTGCGCAAAGATGTTTCCAATTTCCATGTCGTCAAATCCGGCGTTGAGCAAATGGCCACCTTGATTGATTGGTATAAGGCAAACACCCAATCGGAATCAATCGGTTTTTTTCAAATTGCCGGTGGCATTGCAGGTGATTTCCCGATATGCGTAGTTCCTCTCATCATTCAGGATTTAAAGGAAGACTGCAAACTGTGGGGATATTTCTGTCAAATATCAGACAGCACGACTTCTTACGGCTCCTACAGTGGCGCTGTGCCAAACGAAAAAATCACGTGGGGAAAACTAGACGCAAACACGCCGCGATTTATTATTGAATCAGATGCAACTATCGTAGCTCCGCTGGTATTTGCATACATTCTTAATAAATAGCGCTGTGCCCGGCACCCATTCTGCCGGGGCAGCTTTTAAATAAAAAGTAAAAAGAGGCGTTACTGGGCAGGCCAGGCTAAATCAGCATGGCACCGGCAGTAACGCCTCTTTTATTTTTATTTATTCCTGCGGAAACTTCGGAGGTTCAAAACATCCAGGGTTCGAAGTGCCTGTATTCTTCTTATCACTCGAGTAAACCTTACCATCACTATCGTAATGCAAATAATCTGATTGCCCACCGTGCTGCTTGATATACTTGTGCGCATCTTCGGAAGAAACCTGATCTCCCGGCTGTCCTTTTTTCTTTCCAAAAAGTCCCATGATGCCCTCTCTTCTGTTAAATCGGTTTAGAAAATACTTAAGAGCTAGAATAATTCAAAAGGACTAAAAGTCAAAATTTATTTCGGGACCAATCCGCTCAAATAAAGAATCGATGCTCGGAGCCTCTAAATCTGGTATTATTCTCGGAACACCACAGGAGGCGTTATGAAGTATCGTGTTTCTAATTTACCCAATACAGCCCATGCTCTCAGGTTCAAAGTGCAGACCAACCCCACGGCAAAGGAAAGCGTTTTCAGCATTTCCCGCTCTATGATTGAGACATGGGGTTATCCGTTGGAACCAAAATTAAAACGGTTAATGGTCGCCTATATTAAGAAAAATGGCTGGTCAAGCACTCCCGTAGACATGAACTCCAAAAACAGCCCGAGAGATTTGGAGTACTTCATCTTGTCTTTAGCCTCAGCAAAAAAGTAACTCCACAAAAGAGAGAACGGTCTCCAAGGCCTGTTCTCTCTTTTCATTTTTGCAAAAGCACAAAACCGAGGAGCTTTGGATGAAAAAACGTGAATGGATTTTTCTTTTATGTTTCATTGTGGCATCGGCAGTCAAGCTTTCAAATCTGTTTGCAGAAATCCCCGATCATCCCCTTTTAGAACTCACGCGGCAGAAAAGAGGCCCGCGGTTGGAATATGCTCTTCAAAACCACGCGCACATCAGTCTTACGCCCGATGGAAAAACTTTTTATCTTTGGTGGCTTCCCGAAGGCAGCTCTCCGGACAATCTCCCGCCCATCATCGCAAATATCAGCGGGCATGACGGCTGGGCAGTCGAAGATTTTCATGTTTGGCATGACTCTCTACAAAAACACGGCTATGGTTTTCTTGCCATTCAGTGGTGGCTTGGCAGCGGTGAAAGCCCGCGGGATTATTTAACGCCGTCGGAAATATATCGAGTCATGGATTCCGTGTTTCAGAAAGAAAAAGTAAAACCCGGCACAGTCATGCTGCATGGTTTCAGCCGAGGATCCACCAACACATACGCTGTTGCAGCGCAGGACCGAAGCGAACATAAAAACTATTTTGCATTGATTGTCGCCAATTCCGGCAAAGCCAACTCCAATTATCCGCCGACGCGAGAAATTGAAGAGGGCCGCTACGGCGCAAAACCATTTGAGGGCACCCACTGGGTCACTTTTGCAGGAGGTCAGGATACCCATCCAGAACGCGATGGTATTCCAGGCATGCGTGCCGCAGGCCAGTGGATCGGGCAATACGGAGGCACTGTGGACCTTGCGATTGAAGACGCCAACTCCGGGCATGGCGGTTTTCACCAGAACCCACAAAACACCGAAGCCGCTCTGGCTGTTTTTGAAAAAATCCTAAAACAGAAAGTATAAAGTGAGCTACCATGGCGACACTGATTAAAAAACCTTCCATCGTCAAGGCCGCCGGAAATAAACCGAAAAAAATTGAAGAGTTTTTTGGGCGCGTCAATTCTCAGACAAAAGAGTTGAGTATCGCCCGCATGAAAAGCCCGAAAGGCTGGCAGGAGCCTGGACAGACTCCAGAGTTTGACGAATATACGGTTGTGCTTGCGGGTACGCTCCGAGTGAAAACAAAATCAGGAGAAATGGATGTGCCGGCTGGACAAGGCGTGCTTGCGCCAAAAGGCGAATGGGTCCAATACAGCACCCCTGAAACAGATTGCGACTATATCGCCGTTTGCCTCCCCGCTTTTTCACCTGACACCGTTCATCGGGACATCTAAACCGTATTAAATGGTCAGCACCTCAAAAATGGTACGATATTTGTATCTTCAAACAAAATCGAAACCGCGCTAGTACGAAGCATCAAGCTTCATACTGATTAGCGTGCCGGAATAAAAATTCCGGCAATGTTTTGATCAGCCCCAAGACTTATGTCTTGGGACCATTACCAGATTGAAACCGGACATTTCAATCTAGAGTCCCGAGGCCTATACCTCAGGACCATAAACAGGTCGAAACCCGAAGTTTCGACCTATGGGAGAAATTATGACTAAAGCACTTCCGGAAGGTTATCACACAGTCACACCTAGTTTTACATTCAAAGATTCCAAAAAAGCTCTCGAATTTTACAAAAAAGCTTTTGGCGCAAAAGTGCTTGATCTTATGCCAAACCTGAACGATCAGGGCATCATGCACGCAACTATGCAAATCGGCAATTCGATCATGATGATGGGCGATGAAATGCCGAATCCAAATTGCGGCAAGAGCGCTGAAACGCTCGGTGGTTCGCCGATCAGCCTCTTTATCTATGTGCCCGATGTGGATGCCGCATTCAAACAGGCTATTGACGCCGGCGGCATTGCCACGATGCCGGTGGCCGATATGTTTTGGGGAGATCGCGCGGGATCATTACGTGACCCGTTCGGCTATTCATGGATGCTGGCCACACACAAGCAAGACTTGACCCCAGACCAAGTTCGCAAAAATGCCGAAGCCTTTTTTGCCTCTATGGCACACGGGAAATAGCGTTTTTTGAGTGTTTTGTTCTGTTTTGGAGATTTGTACTGTTTCTAATAAGGTTTAGAAACGGTACAAATCTCGTTTTCCCCGAAACGTTTAAATAACCCACATTCCTTCCCCAGTAAGGTATAATACCCCTCGGAAAAAATCATCCATACGCACGAAGGGGCGGGCCATGAGACAAAATTTCAAACGCGATAAAATGAGAAAAGAAGAACAAAGAAAGAAGAAGCAAGAAGAAAAAAGAAATAACCGTTTGAATAAAAAAGCGGCAAATGCCTCACCCGAACCTGCTCCCGCAAGTAACGATTCAGATCCAATAAGTTAATCTTTAAATCGGCAGTTTAAAACTGTCGATGCCTTTTCTGACAGAAAAGAGATCCTATGCCCCAAATGGTCCAAGAAGAATTTACTGAAGGCGATCTACTTTATCATTCCGTCCATGGCGTATGCCGCATGGATAGAAAAATTGAGCAAACTCAGTCAGGCAAAAAAGTAAGATGCTACTCGCTGACTCCGAAAGCTCTCAATAACATGAAGGTGCGCTTCATTATCGGAGTTAAAGATATTGAAGTCTCAGGCTTCCACACGATTGTCTCCCCCAAAGAAGCAAATCAGATCCTGGATTATTTAAAAGAAAGAGATAATACGGATGTCTCTGTTAAAAATGAGACCTGGACTCTTGCTAAAACAATCTTGGATTTATCTCGTGAAAAGGCTGATGCCCGCGATCAAAGAAAACGCCAAATGCTTGAGCGCTCGGTAAAAGGGCTCTTGGGCGAGCTGGCATTTGTCCTTAAAATAACTCTGAAAGAAACAGCGACCAGAATTCAAAAAAGTCTGGGAAGCCCATCAAAAATCAACCCTTTGGTTATTGGTGCCCTGGCTAACGCCGCTGAAGATTAAGGCTTACGATTATGGGAGAATACGGGCCTCCAAAGCGTCGAATAAAATGGGCCGGGGTCATTTTATTCATCGTATTGATTTCGTGCGGAGTTATTGGCACACCCATTTACATCCATCGTTACGGTCTTTCAAAGGCTGAGCTCTCCCTTTTCCTGTTCTACTTTCTTGCCACTGGAATGGCGATTACTGCGGGCTATCACCGCCTGTTTGCTCACGCCACTTATAAAACAAATCCTGTCATTCGATTTTTACTTCTCTTCTTTGGCGCTGCCACTTACGAAGAATCAGCCCTGAAATGGGCCTCGCAACACCGGCAGCACCATCAATTTACCGATACTGATAAAGACCCCCACAATTCAAAAAGAGGCTTTTGGTATTGCCATATTGGTTGGATTCTTTTTTATAAACATGCTGTCAATTGGGATAATGTCCCTGATTTACAGCAAAACGCACTTGTTATGAACCAGCATAAATATTACGATTTTTGGTCACTTATAAGCGGCATTCTACTGCCCATGTTGATCGGTTATTGGATCGGCCATCCCCTGGGCGCTTTTTTGATGGCGGTCTGTTTAAGAATGTTTCTTGTCATGAACACGGCATTTTTAATTAATTCTTATGCCCACATGATTGGAGATAATCATTTTAATGAAAAAGAATCTGCGTGCGACCATTGGCTCGGCGCGATCCTAACAAACGGCGAAGGCTATCACAGCTTTCACCATCGTTTCCCCCATGATTATTGGAACGGGATTCA
>OBEQ011541361.1_pt1 | contig 10168 bp, 6 predicted proteins | sample 1670901 | NCBI WGS metagenome assembly OBEQ01 (sample SAMEA104232315, study PRJEB22302) | groundwater metagenome | biome: forest; feature: aquifer; material: groundwater | place: USA | collected 2011-08-07 | depth 5.4 m | reverse complement strand
TTTTTTATGAGAAATAAAGAATCTGTGAACAGTATTCATGTCTTAATTATTTAACAATAGAAACGATTAGCCTGTCAATTGGAAAGAAATACGAAGAAAAAATTAAATAATTATGAAAGGGCACAACGCAAGACTCACGAAAATCCTATTGATAAGCAAACAAATTATCTATAGAATAGAATAAATTTATGAAAGCATTTTATGAACGATATTGGGAACATGAGGAAGTACTTGAAGATTTTAACTATAAATGGCCGGTCATAAAAAAATATGTCCCAAAAAATCAGAAAATTAAAATTCTAGACTTCGGATGCGGCAAAGGAAAAATGCTTGGAGAGATTTTAGAGGTAAATCCAGAAGCGAATATTTTTGGCGTCGATGTTTCAGAAAGAGCGCTTACTTTTATAAAAAAAAGATTCCCTAAACAGCAATTCAAAAAAATTGAGGATGGAGAGAAACTTCCGTTTAAAACAAATACCTTTGATTTCATCATTGCATCAGATGTTCTTGAACATATATATGATACTGAAAATGCATTTTCCGAATTAGCAAGGATATTGAAACCAGAGGGGAAAATACTTATTTCAGTTCCTTATAATGGAAGAATCAAAAATGTAATTATTACTTTATTTTTTTATGAGTTTGTTTTTAACCCTTACTCTCCACACATTCGTTTTTTCTCAAGAAGAAGCTTAAAAAATTGTTTAAAAAAAGTGCAACTAAAACCAAAAAAATGGGGATATTATGGAAGATTCTTCCCCCTCTCGAATGGAATGTATGTCCTGGCAGAAAAATAATATAATTACTTCATGAAGACAAAATCAATTGTTTATGTTAATTTTGCACAGTACGATAATACTGGACGTATCCTTGACTATTTGCGTCATAATTTTGATGTAACAGTACAATTCTCTTATGATCACCTTCGACTCAAAAATGGAAGAAAAACAAATTTCTTAAGAATATATAAAAATGGAGATTTGATTGAAGAAAAAAAATTATTAAGCTTGCGGACTCCTCCCTTTTTCCTTTTTGCATCATTACCGATTGTCGCTATATTAATGATGGGACAAACGATTTTCTATACGAAAAAACTTCAACGCAAATATGGGGAATTTGACATTTTTTTTACAGTAAACGCATTCAGTGGATATACAGGTCTGTTAATAAAAAAAATTCATCTAGTAAAAAAAACTGTTTTTTGGGTGTGGGATTATTTTCCTCTCACTTATCCCGATTGGAGAATACGTTTTGCTCGATGGATATACTGGCAACTTGATAAGCCATGCATGCAGTACTCTGACAGAATTATTTTTACAAATAAAAAGCTTTCTTCTTTGCGGATAGAAGCTGGACTGATAAAAAAGAATACTAAACCAATCATTGTCCCTCTTGGAACCAATGTGCAAAAAATTACTATTCGAGATAGAAAGAAAATCGTTATTGGTTTTCTTGGAATGCTTAAAGCAAGTCAAGGAGTTGATATGCTGATTGAAAGCTTTCCGGAGATTATAAAAAAAGTTCCACACGTTCGTATTGAGATTATTGGTTCTGGTCCAGAAGAAGAACGTCTAAAAGAAAAAGCAAAAAATTATGCACAACATATTATATTTCATGGCTTTATTGAAAATCAGGATGAGATAGAAAAAATCACAAAAAGATGGGCAATCGGTACAGCACTCTATACTCCAGAAAAAAGTAATGAGTCATACTGGGGAGACCCATCAAAAATAAAAATTTATATCAGTCTTGGTATCCCTGTTGTTACCACGAATGTCTCACATTTTTCTGCTGAAATTACAAAAGCAAAAGCAGGAAAAGTTGTCATGCATGGAGATAGGAAAGCATTTGCGAAAGGGGTAAAAGATATCCTGAATGAGCACGCATCGTATCAAAAACGAGCACTGACTCTTGCAAGGAAATATCACTACGAGAAAATTTATCCGGAGATCTTTAAAGTTTGAGCTTTCCCATCTTCTCAAACGCCAACGAAAATTCGTTGTCCCACGTATTATTCTTCGCGAAATTAAAAGCATTTTTCCGTAACGATTGATACAATTTTTTATCGGAGAAAACCTTAATGACCGCATCTGCCAATGCTTTCTTATTATCTCCTACAATCACCGCAGCGCCTTTCTTTTCTGCATCTTTGCCCAAAGGAGGAACTGAAGTAGTGATGGTTGGTAATCCTGCAGCAAGGTATGCACGAATCTTTGTCGCATCACCATATAACCGCGCTGATCCAGGAATCGCAATATATGGTGCAAGTGCGATCGCAAATGGCTTAATCGTCGCTGAAACTTTTTCCCGATCTGCGATAAACCCGTGAAAGATAACCGATTTCTCTACTTTTAATTTCTTTACTAAGTTCCCTAATCGCTCCTCATTTGCTGCTCCGCCACCCACAATATGAAGTTTTGTTTTTGGAAATTTTTTCAAAACTAACGGCAATGCTTCAACGGCCAAATCAGGTCCATTTTCTTCACCCAACGTTCCCATAAAAACCAATGAATATGGAATTACATCCTTCTCTTTTTCTTGAGAAATTTGCTTTGGATATAACGCGTTAGGTACTTGTAATACTGGGGCTGATTTTTTGGCATCAAGTCCTGCTTTGATACGTGCCGGCTGCATCGCCCATGACACATCCCAAATAATATCTGAGCGCATTGCTGCTTGTCGATCAAGCCATAAATATAAATCATTAAACCATTTTTGTTGATATCGATTCGGCGAATAATCAGAGACATAATAAATAACTTTCTTTGCTTTTCCAAATTTCCGTAATAGAACACCAGCCAATGCATTTATTGCCTCAAAACCGATAAAAAAATCGTATGGATTCTTTGTTTGAGACCCAACATCAAGAATAGAAAAGAAATCACGCAGTTTGAATGAAATATGTGTTGCGTCAGTATTGGTCGCTTTAAGAAACGGATATAAAATATAAACCCACCAAGATAATTTTTTTATCGTCTGTTTTTTCTTATCATATACTTCAACTCGTGGCATAACGAAATCACTACTCGGATATACTTGATCAATTAATACTGTCTTTCCAATTCGCGGAGTAAAAAAATCAATCATTGGTTCAACATTTCCATTAATTGGTAGGCGCTTTCCGTTTTTCCACGGAGAGAATGTGGCAATTAGTACACTGGTGTTTTTCGTCAATTCCATTATAGTAGCTTTTTCTTTTTTAATTCTTTCTCGGCTTGTTCAAATCCATCGATGGCTTCTTCCTGCTCTGACCACGCAATCAGTTCTTTAAAGCCTTCAGCAAGTGTTACTTTTGGTTTCCACCCTAATAATTTTTTTACTTTTGAAATATCTGCAAAACAATGACGAATATCATTGATACGAAATTGTCCGTTCACTTTTGGCTCCTGGTCTTTCTTCAAAAGTTTTGCCGCAGTACGCGCGATGTCTTTAATGGGGGTTGGTATCCCACTTCCCATGTTAAAAATTTCATAGTTTGCTTTATCGCTATCCATAGCGAGGACAAGCGCATCAACGACATCATGCACAGAAATAAAATCTCGACTCTGCAATCCATCCTCATAGACAACTGGTTGGTTATCATTTTTTAATCGGCTGATGAAGATTGCACTGACACCCGTGTATGGATTTGAGAGACTTTGCCGAGGACCATAGACATTGAAACATCGCAGTGACGTTACTGGGATATGATACATTTTCCCAACAAGCATCATCATCGATTCTTGAACATTCTTTGTTAACGCATAGATACCATTGTTATTAAAGTGTTCCCGTTCTTTCGTAGCAACTGGGGTAACAATACTCTGGCAATTAGGACAATAAAGATTCCAATCGTTCTTTTCCATTTGTTTTTCAGGTCGAAGGGAAGGCTGGACAATACCACATTTATTACAAGAACAATCTCCTTCTCCATAACTTGTCATCGATGCAGTCATGAGAATTTTCTGTACGGGAAGTTTTTTATTTATAACGATATCAAGAAGATTAGCCATTCCACCAATGTTTGCTTCGGTATAGGAAGCAATTTCATAGTTTGATTGCCCGACTCCGACACGTGATGCCAAATGGAAAATAACATCCTGATCTTTCAATGCTTTTGCAAATGTAGCATAATCAGAAACATCACCGAGGATAAATTTCGCTTTTTTATTGAGGTATTTTGGTTTCTTCCCTTGATGGACTTGTTCTGCTAAATTATCAAAAATTGTTACGTGATGACCCAGCGAGACAAGTTTGTCTACTAAAAAAGAACCAATAAATCCAGCACCGCCAGTTACTAAAATTTTCTTCATAAGCTTAAAAAGTATTTCTCAAGTATATCAAAAAGTCTTTATATTGTAACATAAAATAAACTCCCAACAAGATGATAAATGACGAAAAGGAAATAATAAATCCGATGCTATACAAATCTCTTTCAATAAAAATAAGTTCTCCCTGATATTCTCCAGCAGGGATAGCAAAACGCATCAAACCGTCCGGTGTTTTTTGTGGAAAAATCTTTTTATCACCAACATGTAACTCCCACGATGGATGGTAATTTTCCGAGAAGAAGAGATTATTTCTCCTCAAGGAAACAACGGCAACATGATATAAATCAGAATTTTTCTGTCGATATAAAAATTCTGCTTTTTCGTCCAGAAATAGATGGTCTTTGTATTGCTTTATTTGAAAAACAGCAAGATCATGAAATTCGTCAACTGGTGAGAGCCAAGTAATTTTTTGTAATTCGTCTGTATATGCTTTCGGTTGTGCTGGGTCATATTTTCTATCCTTGACGAATATCTCTCCCAAACTATCATATGGAACAATTACATATTTACTTGAACGATTTGACAACAATGATTGGGTTTTCGGATCATGAAGTCTTTGAGAAAACTCAGCAGCATTTGTAGCATGGAATAACGGATCTGCCTCAACGGAAGGATGTGTATATGAATTATAGGTAAAACGACTTTGTCGAGGCACCCACAACGTTCGATAAAAAGATTTTTCTGTACCTAATTTATCTCGCAATTGCACATACTCTTGGGGAACAGTATGTGATTGAAACGTCCGTCCCAATTGTCCAAAGAATGCTGGATGAATAAGATAGAAGAAGTACGATATAAGAAGTACGACAAATATATTTTGTAAATTGAAAATTTTTGGTTTGATTGAAAATTTGGCAGTATTTGAAATTATGCTAAAAATTCTTTTTAAAGCAAATGGAATTAATACAGAGTAGCTTAAGGCAATCAACAAATACCATTTCGTCGGATCACGAAACATAACAAATCCAGGAATATGCTCAAATGCCCAGATATACAATTGCCCAAATGGGGCCTGCGCTCCTTTTGCAAGAAATGCACCAAACAGAGAAAGCAACGCAAAAAAGAGAATATTCTTTTTAACATCTTTCGTAAGAAATAAGAGTGATGAAAATGCTAACAGAGGCAGCAACAAAAATTCAGGTTTCATAAACGCTACTTTCCCAAATATATTTTCTGGCCAATTTGGATGAAGTAGTCCAAGTGAATTTTCAAAAGTCGCAAACGAAAAAAATTGTAATGAAGCAACTGAGGTATAGACACTATCAAGAGATGCCGTTGGGTTTTGTCGAAAAACTAACAGAGGGAGTATCCAAAAAAGATGAAGCAAAACACTTATTCCCACAGGAATTACTAACGAGAAAAATAATTTTGCTACCCTCTGACGGGACATCGTGAAAAGGTAATAGAGGACTACTGCAAACATTGTCATATAAGCAAAACGAAAATCAAAGAGTATCTGTAGCGATAATATGAGACCGGAGAGAAGAGAAAGTTTTATTCTAGATTGCCATTCTTCCTTTGTTCCCGTGAACGAATCCATACTTTTCATAAAAATTGCCAAAACCAACGGAGCAATTCCATAAGCTAATGCAACTCCCATTTGTCCACCGCTCGTAACAAGAAGAATATACGTATTGGCAGTATAGAGAAAAGCACCAAGTAATTTTTGCCACAGAACAGTTTTGGAAAGTGCAGTCCGAATCAAGAAAATGCTTGAAAAAATCGATAAGAACAAAAACATCCCAAACCAAAAAAATTTATAAACAATAACCCAAGGGATATGTAATATCTGAGAGAAAAACCATCCCGTACTATAGAGATAGGTATCAAGTCCATAAGTGATAATTGTTCCACCAAATCCATTACCATGCGTTCCGCTCCATGAAGGAGGAAGAGAAGGGAAATTATTGATGGCTTCTTGAGAAAAATATGGCCAATCTCCGCCTAGTATCTCTGTATTTACAAACCACGAACGGAACACAAAAAAGATCATAAGAGAAAATGCTCCGCATAATAAGATATTTTTACTTTTCATTTTTATATATTTTAATTAACTGTATCTTTACGCTTTTTAAGAAGAAGGTAGACAGTAAAAAGAAGAACTAAACTAAAAGTAATAAGACTGATAATCATACCAAGAGTAAAGAACTCTTGGGTTTTAAAAGACAGTTTCACTGTATAATCTTTTTGATTATGTACGTCTTCTGGTGTAATATACCAAGCATTTGCATATTCATTTACGGCAATATGAGCATTGCTGGCAAGTACTTTCTCTTCCAATAACGCTTCCCATCGATTGTTAAATGATTCATTCAAAACAAGATAAAAGGGATGCGCTGCATTTTTTACTGACACAGTATATTCTGTAGGATTATTTTTGATAAAAGAGACTTCTGGAAGAGGGAGATTTTCTTCAGTGTTTTTTGTCTTTACGACAAACAAACGAGGATTCGGTAATAGTCGTAAGGAAATATTCTTTAGCTGTAGAGAGGACAAGGGATCAAGTGGCTTCTCACTCCCAATTTGGAGATATCCTGTTATCGGTTTTTCACTCACTTGGAATACCGCTTGATACCGAGTCCACTTCCGCGATCTCAATTGATTTTTAAATAATTCAGCGATCGTATTAAATTTAGTAGCAGCATCTTCCTTCTCTTCATAAAATCTTACGTCATACGGAGCACCAGATGTCAAATAATCAAAAGTTACTAAATAATATTGTTTTGGATCAAGTTCTTTTGTCCTCCATAAGAGAATATTCTTCCACTGAATAGTTTTTTCATTATTCCCTACAATTGTCTGTACATCAGTTGATTTATCAAAGGATAAAAATTTTGCATTGCGTAAGAGTTCCATTGGAGTATTTTGTGAAATAGTTATAGCGCCTTCATAAGGGAAGGCCATTCTTCCAAGCTCTGTCCACATTCTTCCTGTGGTATCAATACGTGGTTGCAATACTTGGTTATCAGCAATAATCGATATTTGATGGAAATCCAAATTATTAGAAACGGCATATAAGCTCATTCGATCTTCTTTTGCAGGAGCAATCTTTGGCATTTCATAAGTAATGGTTGATTCTCTCAAATCAGGAAGTGCTAACTCTGTCAATAAGTATGAGTATGCTTCATCAAAAAACTCATTTAACGCATCTTTCTCCTCTTTCTGTTTGCTTGATCCAGAGATTGATTCATAAAATCTTGTTTGATGACTCAATATATACTCATATAATAAAAACTTTTGCTCTGTCTTCCATTTACTATCTTCTTTTCCTGTATTAATATAATTAATACTTTCAGTGAAGTTACGGAAATACCGCATCAATAACGATTCCCAACTGTTTTGTGAATTCTGCAACTCCCATTCTAATGTCCGTGCATCATCAGTCTTTTTAATGTTTTCTAATACGTTGTCTAAACCTGTAGCGCGATCAGTTAACGGCATACCAGCTCCCCATAGCTCTAACTCATCGAGCAATTTCGCAGAGAGAAACATGCGATTATTGATGTAATCAAATCCTGTTTTATCATGTTCAAGTTGGGTAAACTCTTTTACAGTTGCCACAGGATAGAATGGTGAGGTTGGCTCTGTTTTTGCAAATGCATTATGAAGAAACCGTGGGGGAGTAGGATTCTTTATAATTTGAGATAGAACAGAGTTATTTGGTATTTCTATAAATTCTTTTGAAGCTTGCCGTGGAAGTTGTGTCGTTTGGGCAAATACACGAGATTTATTATCAGAGAATGATAATGGCACAGACCAATCGGTAATACGCGATGAAAAATAAGAAAGATCATTTGTCGTAAAAATACGAGGAGAAAAATTATCTGAATCAATCTCATAAATAAAATATTTATTATTGAATGATTTAACAGATTTTACCCCTAATTTTTGAATAAACGCTTTATATTTCTCCTGATTTTTAGGCAAAAATCTTCTCATATCATCATAAGGAAAGGCGGGAAATGCAGTATCATAAATAGAAGGATCAGCATTATAAAAAATATATTTTATATTTAACATCCCAAGAAGTGTTTTCAATTCTTCAAATCGCTCTTCTTTCACATATAATGCAAAAGTTTCTTTAAATTCTCCTAATTCACTGTATCCAGCAAAATCTTGTTTTCCACTCAAATAAGAAATCATTGATGGCCCCTGATAGATACCTCCATCTTCTCCTGCAACAATCTGATATCCTGGGTCAGTCATCGGTAAGGTAAGCACTTTCCCTTCTACAGGAAGTGCGCGCGTAAATCTAATTGCTTGTTCAAAATTAGGATCCATCTTCATAAAAATATGCGCATCTTTTGATTGCCAGATAACTTTATTGATGAGGGCTCCAGAGATAAAATCATGAGATGAAATGAGAAGTATAAACACCAATATCCCAGACAATATTATTTGTTGTCGTTTCTTTAGTTTTAAGAGAACAACAGCAAATGCTTGCCCAAATAAAATAGTATAGAAAAAGAGCAATGAATAAGCCCATTGTCCATAAAAATTTCTAAAAATCGCGAATCCAGGCACATAAAACAGCTTTTTATAAATTGTAAGCCATAAATTTGTGATATTCGCAGAAGCAAAGAGTAAAATAATGAAGAAGAAAATACCGGAAAGAACCATAGTCTTCTTCCGATTAAAGATAAAGCCAACTATTAAAATAAGAGGAAAAAGAATATATGCATAAAAATAGGGTGTTACTGGCATTTGTGGCAGATTAAGGAGATTAAGACTTACTTTGATACTTGGAGCAATCGCGCTAAAATAATTCAGTCCTCTATCTAATTTCCCTTCATCACTAAATATTGTTGTATTTAGCACACTCCCAGCAGATAACATACTCGCTGCTTGGGGGAAAATATGAAAACTCTGAAGTAAAAGAAATGCAAGAATACTAACCAATACATGCTTCAATATAAGTCTCTTTCTTATAATCATCAGACGATACAGCAAAAGAAACAAAATACTTAACGGATAAAATGCAAAGAATCCTGGCGCGGCAACAAAACTAAAGTTAGGAGAAAAAATAAACGTCACGAGTAGCGCACTGAGTAAATATAGTAGCTTATCTGTTTTGAAATACTTTAAAAAGAACCAAAACATCAGAGGATTTAAAAAGTATTGATTGTGCGTAACAAGCACTTTATCCCATCCTTGGATTGGAGAAAGTGATAACACATAGAGAAGTCCAGCACTGATTGAAACAATCGCTTGTATGTTTTTCTCTTTTATATCAGATTTTATTAATTCTTTAACAATGCCATAACAAGTAAGAAATGCAATAGCAAGGCTCATCCCATGGAATGCTGCGATAAGAAACGTAGGCGTAACAAAGATAAATTTAAGCACCCAAAGGAAAATGACAAACGGAACTATATAATAACCGATATTTTCTGCACCAAACCCAGAAGGAGAAATTCCGTACAAAGCATAATTTTTTAGATATGCCAACGGATCATAAAAGTAAAGGCGAGTGGCATCGCCACCCAGATCCATTTCTCCAGGTTTAAACCAAAAAAACGGGAGAATAAAAAAAGCAAGAGTAATAAAAAAGACAATGAGTTTATGTTTATTCATGTTCATTCTTTCCACTGGCGGACAAGACCTGTTGCAAAAAAGAGGACAAACCACACCGCCGCTTTTTCAGTAGAGATTGATGTCCCACTCAAAATAAATTGGTAAAACATAAGCAGCAGCAGCAATAAACAAAAGGAGAAAATCCATTTACTGGATAGCTTATAAATAATCATGGAAAAGATGCTTATTGCGAGTAAACCAAATATTCTCAAATCAGAACTTCCAGCAATAAAAAAAATATCAGCAACAACTCCTAAAACGACAACTGTTAACAGTACCGATTT
>OBEQ011532701.1_pt1 | contig 10168 bp, 9 predicted proteins | sample 1670901 | NCBI WGS metagenome assembly OBEQ01 (sample SAMEA104232315, study PRJEB22302) | groundwater metagenome | biome: forest; feature: aquifer; material: groundwater | place: USA | collected 2011-08-07 | depth 5.4 m | reverse complement strand
CAGCGCCACGTATTTTTACTGAAAAAATTGATTGAGGTGGATTGGAGCAAGGCGATAGATGGAGTGGATGCTAAGCTGAAATAATTATTCGCGCTCACTGACGCTTCGCGCGTTTTTGTTTTTGGTTAAATGCTCTTGCTCTTCGCCCTCGCAGAGATTTTTACCAGCCTCCGTGCCGCAGGCACATGGGAGGCGTTTAGTTGTAATCTAACAAAAATCTTGGAGCGGCTTTGTCTTGGTCGAGCTGCGGGTTAATCCCCGCCGAGATGCTTCGTGGCGAGTGCTTTTCTCGCCATAGTGGCAGGTACTGCCATAAGCAGGCGGCGGTCCCGCCTGTGCTGTACGCTTCTAATACAGATTTTTTTTTAATTCTCGTACTGTTCCATCGAGACTTTAAAACTTAGGCTCGTTGTAATAATCCAATAACGCATTGGCTCCAGCGATTATTACTGCTCCAATTAATGCGCCGTGTAAACCTGCCAGGGCAGATCCTACCAAGGCACCTGCTGAGGCACCGGAAATGCCAGCGCCACCCATCTTAAATACCCGATTAACACCTCGTGCGAGTGTGTAGTTTACTGAGTGCTCTGATTTGCTTGTGATCATGGCCAAACTCCAGTGTAAGACAATTACGTGCGGTTATTCTTCAGCAATTCTCACATTAAAGCAATACAAACAATCACTTATTGATGATTAAATAAAATATGCTCTTATTTTGATTTTCAGGTACATTATTGCGAAATTACTTCAAAAACTTTACGTACGATCGCAAATTAAAGCGTTAAAACAACCCGTGGCGTCCTACCCAGGTTTAACATCTGACTCCTTTTTTGTTGTACTACAGAATAAAAAGTGTCGCACAACAAAATGTATTCAGGATGATACACAACTATTTATTTGCTAAATTAATATAAATAATGTTGCAATATGTATGGCGCATATTAAATAAAGCACTATACTTCTATATAAGAATAATTTTAAATAAACAATAAAGTTAAACTAATTTTAATAGCCTACGGGGCGATATTCATACTACATTCATAAAACTATAGTATAATATAAGAAAATCTGGAGAGCATAATGAACGATATAAATCCAATCTTTGGTTTAGCTTTAGGCCACAGTGAAGTAATGAATAGGACTAACGCCCTAGAAAATCTAGACTTAACTTATGAGAATGAGGCTTTATCTGAAGAAAATGAAGATTTACGAAGAAAGCTAATTGCTTCGCAGAATATGGTCAAAGAATTAGATCGAAGGGTTGTTGAAGCTCGCGAATTAGTGTGCGCTTGGCGTGAACACTCAGCCAATATTGACGCCGCAAGAGCTGCATGGCTTGAGGTTGTGAGAACGTTGAGATCTGAATACATAATAAATCTTTCTAAAGAAAATGTTCAGAATATGTTCGATAATTTTTTTAATCCTTTGTTTAAATCAAATATGGAAAAGCTGACATCAGATCCAACTTTTAGAAAAAAATAAATAAAGCCTTGTTTGCTAGACAAGGCTTTAATTTACGAACTTTAAAGTTTATGTTCTGGCGATTGCGGTTGAATATTCCCCGTATCATGCTCACTAGCACTTGATATTGTATTTACAGTATCAGTCTCATCTTTTTTGTCATTCTTTCCTTTAGGCTTTCCAGCTTTTGCCGCTTTAATCCCCGCCTGAGCACCCTGCCCCGTTGAACTACTCATTTGAGATCCAGCATAGGCAAATCCTGCTTTCACCATACCGCTACTACGTTCTTCTCCCATACCGCTTGTACCTGATCCTATCCATTTCATGACGTTGTCAGGTAAATGAGTGATTAGTCCGAATACTCTGTGAGCAGCCTCAATGATTATCATACAAAGAATTGCGATCATAGCCAGGGTCGTGATTGGTCCTACTGCATTTCCGCTCGTAGCTCCATTCACAAACACTATGAACGTCGTTCCGATTAACCAGGCTACGATCTTCATGCAACCGAACGTGCAAAAAAACCCGAGCACCATCAATGGAGGCCTTATTAATACACCTAAAAACAGAAGGTATCCTTGCTTCCCGTGCTGTCCACTCATCCCTTCTCCCTCGGGCATAGCGTGCCCAGCGGCCCAGATTGATGCCGCAGCGAGACTCTCAAGAACAAGAATAATCCATCCGATTATTCCCATTGTGTACAACAAGAAGGGTATTGCAGGCAGATAATACGCAAGGGTCAGACCCATCGTAAAAAGTGGCACCAAATAGCCTGAAACCAATACAATAGCTATAGTCACCAATGGTTTAGCAAATCCTGCGACTGCTCCTGCTCCAAATAGACCACCAATCATTCCTGGAAGCGAAGCATTGAAACCATCAGTTGTCGCGTATGTGCCTGCCGTTGCTAATGCAGCTGTGCCGAAAATGACGCCGCAAATATCGATAATGGTATCACCGACGGTTTTAAGATTACTGATGGGGTCTCCAGTGGTTAACGCCTGGTTGACTGTGTTGATCAGGCCCTTGCCAGGTTTTGAGATTAAATCAGATACATAGGTCCAAATTGAGTCGTCATTACGTGCCATGTCTAGATTGTGCGAAATATCTGCATCGCTAAGCTGCGTTGCAGTTTTAGCCAAATATTCCTTCTCTGCTACCTTAAACACACTATAGTCGGGCCCTGCTAAGCCATTTAAGCTAGACTCTTTTGGGGGGATAGATGTAGGGTAAGTATTTGCCTCCGAGCTTATCTCATTTTGCAAGCTGGATATTTGCCAGTAATAAGATCCAGCAGAGATCCAGCCTTTCTTCTTTGCAGAGTCAATGAATTCATTAAGTCTAACCTCGTAGTCAGAAGAAGACTTAGCAGAGATATCTTGGGCGACAGCGGCCTTCATAGTGGCACTATATTGAGTCAAGAACTGCGTCACCATAGTGATATCAACATCAACTTCCGCATCAACAATCATTTTGGCTGTTTCCCAAAAACTCTCGATAGCAATATTGACAGCGTTAATCCTGGCTTGGCATATTGGTGAAGATTGGTCCATACACGGAATACTTACACTTCCCATGTTGTCCTTCATCGAAGCGAACTCTTTTGAAGTCAAAAATGTGTACGTGTAAACGCCTGGTCCTGTGGTTTCACCATCCTTGTAAGTCCATTTTTTCGCAACACTTGGACCTTCAATATGAAGATATGCCTGGGTCATCTCCGAAGTCATAATGGTATTAGTGACTTTGTACATTGAGTCCACCTCGCCAATACTCATGCCGCTTGTCAATTGACCTTTGTTGGAATTCATATAGTCCAAAGTGATGTCCCACATCTTGTTAGCCCCCATTGATCCCACACTGATGCAGAGCAGCAGCATAGCTTGAAGCATGCTGATGCCTGAGAGACCAGGGACAGGCATGAGAAGCGAGACCGCAAGAACACTTCGAAGCGGTGTAAACAGTGTGCTATAACGTTGACCAAGCGCCTTTCCTTCATGTGCAGTGCCAACCACGCCGACAGACAACACGTAAAAAATAAGCACCGCCACTCCCATCATTACGACACTGTTCATATAGCCTAGCAGTTGAAACAAGGCAGACCAGGTGTTTCCCCCTATCGATCCACTGTTAGAAGTCGTATAGAGCGTATCCCAGTTCAGGCCAAACATTCCGCTCAAAAGGTTATGGGCCATGTCCGTAGAAGTTGTGGCTGCATCCGCCACATTTTGCGCTGTCTGAGCATTTACTAACTCTGCACTAGTCGCCATATCTATTCTCCTTATATATATTTTTCATTCCATTCTCCTTAATTAGAGATGACGATAATTTCGCCACGCTCATCGAGCGTATCCATGGCAAATTCAATTAAGGCATTTAAGCAAATAGCCTTGCCACCATTGGTCTTTTTATTAAATCGACGCATGGTTTCAGCTTTTAGCTGGACAGTGGTGCGCTCAAACACTTCCTTCTCACGAGATCTGCATCTTGGTGCATCTACATATAAGCCTTTATCTTTTTTTGAAATCTTCTCAATATTCATTTTGACGCCTCTTATTGTTAATTAATTAGAATATGAACAATTCATATAATTAACAGTTTAGCGACAAGGTTTTAATATACCAATCCAACGCCGTTTATATTAGCCGCTTAATTAATATGTATTGTTTGAGATTGGCTTATCAGGCTTATTTCGAATTAATTAATATTTTAAATAAACGTAAATAAACAAAAAAGCAGGCGCACTTAATGCATATTAAAAAGAGTTTTATTGGTATGTCTTGAGATGGGTTGGGGATTGGCTGGTGAGTGGTGTTGGGTGTGTGTCGAGTGCGAACTGTGGGCGGGAGCCTGGGACAGGAGGAACAGCAAGGGATCGAATGGATTAATAATTCATGGAAGGCTAAAAACGACTATTTAATCGAACTAACATATTGTTTATTCATATTTTGTCCTTTAGAATGAGATAAGCACTAATTGGAGACAATATGATCAATTTTAAAGAGTTAGACTCTGAACAAAGAAAGATTTATCTGAATTCGTGTCAGGTTTACAAGGTTTTCATGGATGAACTGAAGCTCTCAAATCAGTTCCAGGGTGGAATGCGCTGGAAGAAAACTGGCAATGTAGATTACCTGTTTCAAACAAGAGCTGGCACTGGTCTTGGTAAAAGCATGGGGCGACGATCTGCGGAAACTGAAAAGATTTATAATCAGTTTCACCTTGGAAAATTAACAAATAAGGAAAGGCTGAAATCGCTTAAAGAGTCTGTTTCACGTCAATCCAGGCTCTGTGTCGCCATTGGTGGCATTAATCGAGTGCCAAAAACCTCAGCACAAATTATAAGATTGCTGGATAGAGAAGGTTTATTGGGCACCGAAGTATCAGTGCTTGGCACCCATGCGATTTATGCCTACGAGGCCGCTGCTGGTGTCATGATGGATGTTGATTTACTGTTTAACGTGCAACGTGAATTGAAGTTGTCTAGTGAATTAAATCAGTTTGAACTGATCGGTTTATTGAAACAGATCGACAAGTCTTTTGAAATTGCGCCTGATGGATATCGGGCAATTAATGAAAAAGGTTTTATTGTTGAACTCGTAATAAAGAGGACTGACCTTAATTCAACTGCGCCTGGTTTAAATTGGCTTGATAGTGCTCCCGCATTTCGAAAGACTGCAATCGGGAAAGATGGACTTCCGGTCGACCTGGTTGTACCTGATCCGCGTTATTTTTCGTTGAATAAATTATGGTTGAGTGAGCTTGCGGATCGAGATCCTGTAAAACGACAACGAGATTTTCTTCAGGCCAAAGCAGTGGCCGATATTTCTTTAAATTATTTAAACTTGTCATTCGATAATGAATTTCTAAAAGTGTTTCCGGAGTTCATTAGAAATAAAATACACGATTTGCTTAGTGGGATTGATGGACATAGCGAAAGTTTGGATATGTTGCTAGATCAGCAATTACGCGAAGTCTAACTAACTGATATTATTAAGTAAAATAACACATGCGCTCCTGTGTTAATTTTGTCGTAGTTTACCCCTGCTTTTCTCTCAGATTTCGCGCAGGGAGCGTGATTTTGAATGATAATAACCAGGTCTACCAAATTTCCAACCGCCCTGCCCTACCCTCTTCTTTAGTTTGACCTGGTCAATAACTTCTCCATTTTTGCAGCTTGTTTATCTTGTGCGCACAAAAAATCAAAACTATGAAAAATCTACATAAAAACTTATCATATAGATACTTATCTAATTATTATTCTTGAAATATGGCGACATTGAAAGCAGAGCAGAAAACAGAATGGAAAGAATTCTTTACATTCGAAAAAGAATTGCTGGCATATCTTTCAGAGCAGAAATTCTTAGCTGGTAATAAAGATGAACTTTGCTATCAACAAAGTGATTACAAGAATAGTATTCTCGAACGACCCCCGAAATTCTTACATGCCATTATTTCTTTACAAGGAAATTCGGATGTAATTAACAAAGTCGAAGCTAACATAGAAGAGCTTAAAAGCCTCTATCAGTCCGTCACTAACAAGCCAATTTTTCCATCCAGGTTCCCGAAGCTACTCTCTCCTACCCCACTGCAAATAAATTTATCTCAGCATGACGCTTACAGAAGCAACGTTGTTCCAGCATCAAAAGGGACGTTAAAAGGGGCTGAGTTTATACAAGTAAAACGCTATGGATTGGATCAGATCGACCTGGTTAATGAAGATCTGGCGGCGCTGGCCGAGATTGGTATTAAAGCTGAGATTATTGATAAAGCGTTCGGTAAGTTATTGAACGTCTCGATTAATGATCTTATTTCTTATGCAAACACTGTCAATACTGCAAAGACTTTAACTGTTCGTGAGCACTCAGGCATGCAATTTACTGCTCGTATTCGTTATCCTGATTGTTATACGGCTGAGCGCATGAGCTACAGTTTGCTGGTTGTACGTGATGATTGTGTTGTCGTGGAGAGCTTACCCCAGGGTCTGAGGACGCATCGTTTGGAGAATACGAAGGATAGATTAGAGCTACCTATCAAGTGCGATGCTGAGATATTTATAAAGGAAAGCTGATTGCTTATATTGAGCCTCAGTCTTCATCGATTTCGATGTCATAGGCATCCTCAGGGATATTTTGCGCACTCCAGTCAATAGCACTGCACTGCTCTGCCCTATTTTGTAAGCTGCACATTCAGAAACTGGTGATAATTATTTTCAAACCCAGAAGAACAGCGTAGTGCGCAGCAATTTCTGGGTTTTGATTAACCGTTTTAAGTCTTTCTAGATCATCTTACGTTAGATTAATTTTCATCAGCTAACTTATTCTTTTTTAGCATTCGCTTCCTCAAGCGCTGTTAAAGCACGCTCAAGAACCTCTCCTAGCGTAATATTTGCTTCATCAGCAATACGATAGAATTTCGTAACAGTCTGATCAGTTGCTTTTATATTAAGCTGCTGATTTCGGCCTGTTCTATGGCGGCGCTGCTGTCTTATTGGTTCGACAGGCTGAGTCTTCGAACTTTGGAACCCATGTTTTTCTGCAGTTTCATTTGCAATAGCTATTTGTTCGGGTGTCATACGTTGTTGTGTTTTTACAGAAAAACTACCCGCACCAATATTATTTTCAATATTTGACTCTTCTATATTATCAAATGGATTTGCTCGATCTCCTGGCATTTTAACCCCCCTTTTTCATTGTTTTATGCAGAACTTCAATAACTTCTTTTGCAAAGAGTTCTGCATTTAAAATTGCTTTATCAAGATTTGCGACTTTAGCAGTGTCTAGATTTTCAAGCGTTTGTTTGAACGAAAACATCGCTCTAAAGGCCTCGCGTTCATTCAATTCATTTTTGAATACAGGTATACCCGCATCAATCAGGCCTTTGTGAATATGTCGTAATGTTCGCGTGCGTATTGCCGAATTTGTTCGGGTTAAAAGCACTGAATAAGGAAGCTTGTAATCAGGCGCAACACGTCGCATTGAGTTTTCTTGATCTTTAATAACCTTAAGCGCCCTTCCCGCCTGCTCAGCATCTAATTGAGATCCCTGGGTTGGAACAATAACAAAGTCCGCTCGGGCCACGGCCAATACTACAATTTTCGCCGCTGTACCCTCAAGATCAACTATTACAAATGGTGTTTTTTCTGCGGCGTCATCTATTCTGTCGGCAATGCTATTTTCGTCGACGTCAGAAATGATTGTTAGATTTGGCGGTGTATTTCCGCCTGTTGACCAGTTCCGTATTGGATGATTTGGATCTGCATCAATGATCGTTACTGTGGTTTCTTTAGCAAGTTGGATAGCTAAAATCGTCGCCGCAGTAGTCTTACCCGCACCACCTTTGGGACTTACAAAAACAATAGTTGGCATTCTTTACTCCCATAAAATTTTAACAAATTTGACTTTAAAAACTCGACACCTTGCGGCTCAACTTTTGCGCCGTAAAAGATACTAAGTAGCTATCGGGAAATTGATAGCTACTCGATTGCTATCTAGTATACACAAGATTTCCTTTTATGCAAAAAATATCTGAAAGCTATCCGGTAGCTACCATGTTAATTATTGTTGATTGTTTTTTAATATCCTGCGTCAGCCGTGGTCTATAGGAATTTATGGCGATCGTAATCTAAAAGCTATCGAGTAGCTATCGCGTATCACCTTGGTTCCAATGCGGTACTGGATAGCTATTTTTGTGGTTTCTGGTATCCTATGCGCCCTGCCCTTTTTGAGACTGACAACTAGGGACCTGTATTGGATACCAATTAGAAACCAGATGGCTACTCGTTGTCTCATTGGTTTCTGGTAGCTACTTGTTAGCGGATTGGTTCCAGATAGCTTTCTGATTGCTTCTAGGAAGCTACTTAGTTGCTACTCGATAGCTTTCATATACCGTATAGCTTTCTGGTTGCTACTTGATAGCTTTCTGAATTCCATTTTTTATCCGCTTAATAAAGCGTGCGATCTGAAATTACAAGTTCAGCCCATTCTGAGAATGTTTTAGCATTGGATAAAAAGATATCTTTAAAGTTCTAGATAGCTTCTGGAATACTACTAAGTAGCTATCGAGTATCTTGATGCTTTCCAGTAGCTACTTGGTTGCTTTCCGATACCTTTTTAATCGCTCTATTAACCTATCAATTGCAGGCATTAATCACGTGCTTTTGTGTGTCTTGGTGCTCACCAATCTCGTACGAGCTAAAATAGAAAGTCAGCTCCTTGGCACCATCATGCTATCCGATAGCTACCTGGAAGCTTTCCTTGGTTAATGTATATTCTATCTGCTTAACAAACTAGAGATACCAGGTCAGCTAAAGATTTAAACGAAAGCTTCCTAGTAGCTACTTGTTAGCTATCGCATACCATTTAGTAATTAAAAATCATCATGCACCGACGAGAAACGAGACCAGGTATATAGGATTTGGTTAAAACTCATGAGGAATAAAACCTTGAAAAATATTACATAGCTACTCAGTAGCTATCATATACCAGTAAGCGTTTCGCCTATAAAATGAAATCTGGAAATTAACTCTGAATGATTATAACTCTGTAGGCCAGATGAAAAGGGGAGGGTGATACTAACCCAGTTGAAAAATAAACATATCTGGTAGCTACTATATAGCTACTTGGTATTTTAATTAACAGTTGGTGCCAAAATGAAAATTAGCAAAGTGGGGCAGGGGAGGGTGGTTTCCCTGGTCAACCCAGGGAAGGGCGAATTGGATACGGATTTCTTAGAATATAGCAATCATGACAAACAAAATATAAAGCTCGCACAGATCTTCATCGATCAGCCTGTATTTCTCGTCGTTAGGGCGAAAAGCACCTTTGGCGCACTTATTTCGCAAGCCAGAAGATTGCCCAATGGCAGCTTGTTCATCACCTTTAAAAGACTTTGGATAATTTGTCAGTACGCACGACCCAAACCCGTTTATGCTTATTAATTTAATCATTTCATGTGCATGCGTATGCATAATACCTCCTTCGTTTTACAACGCATTAATGACATCCTTGTCGCCAATCCTATTTACCTTTGCTTATTTAGCTGATGCGACATCAATCTCCGTTGTAATCATTGCCAAAGCCTTATTAACAACTTTTGCAGGCAGCGGGATAAAACCTTCTTTGATAACAATTTGTTGGCCAGATTTAGAAAGCATCATTTTTACAAATTCTTGATCCAGCGGCGCTAATTGAGAATTTGGTTTTTTGTTTACGTAAACATACAAAAAGCGAGTAAGAGGGTAGGTACCATTGATCGCGTTCTCAGGAGTTGCTTCAACAAAAGTTGTGCTGCCTTTTTTAGCTAAAGGAACCATTTTTACACCAGAGGTTGTGTAGCCCATTCCGGAATAACCGATACCGTTAATCGAGGTGGTCACTGACTGAACAACCGATGCTGATCCTGGTTGTTCGTTCACATTGTTTTTAAAGTCACCCTTACACAGTGCATGCTCTTTAAAATAACCATAGGTACCTGAAACTGAGTTGCGACCATAGAGCTGAATAGACTTGTTGGCCCAAGATGCGACACCTGCTTCACCCCAATTTTCAATGCTTTGGCCATCACATTTAGCGGTTGATGAGAAAATACCGTCAACCTGCGCAATGCTTAAACCTTTAACTGGGTTGTCTTTGTTAACCAGAACCGCCAAGGCATCGATCGCCACTGGGATAGCGGTTGGTTTATAGCCATACTTGGCTTCAAATGCTTG
>OBEQ012523391.1_pt1 | contig 10169 bp, 14 predicted proteins | sample 1670901 | NCBI WGS metagenome assembly OBEQ01 (sample SAMEA104232315, study PRJEB22302) | groundwater metagenome | biome: forest; feature: aquifer; material: groundwater | place: USA | collected 2011-08-07 | depth 5.4 m | reverse complement strand
TTTCTAATGTCAGGTGGGGTACCCGCGTTATATTACTGGGCGGGTACTCGCCGGGAAGGATTTTCTGCCCTCCTGTCATATTGACTCCCGTATTATATACAAAATTAAAATCTTGTCAAGTACCTTTGACACTCACACGACCGGCTAACGTAAAAAATGGCTTAAAACCTTGTTAAATTGCCTTAACAATTATGTTATTTAGGGGCTGAAAATAAAAATTTTTAATTATGTCAGCTCGACTTGACAAAATATGTAAAGTTGAATATAATATTAAACAGTGGGAGAACGGAAGTTCTACCCATTCCTTGGCCACAAGTGGCCACAGGTGCACTCAGGAGGTTGCATGACTCAAAAACCCAGAAAAAAACTAGGTTCCTCCTGGGAAGGAGAGAACCGGCCATGCTGTCCCTCTGACGCCGTCCATCAATGATGCAGAGTCGGGGTAGTTATTCCGGATCCTAGAACAACCAGAACATGAATCAGAAAATAAAAAATCACTTTCAAATTCTGTTCTGAACCGGAAGAGGGCCGCTGATCAGCAGCGGCCCCTTTTTCTAATATTCATTATTCTTACTATTTTTAATACAATGATTAGTATGGTGCCTGAAAAACTTCGACAGCTAGGACTTTCAGAAAACGAAGCCAAAGTATATTTGGCAATGTTGGAATTGGGACCCTCTGTCGTCATAGACATTTCAAGAAAGGCCGAAATAAATAGACCGACTACCTATGTCCAAATCGAGTCTCTAAAAAATAAAGGGTTGGTAAGCACCCAAACAAAAGGCAAGAAGCAATATTTTATAGCCGAGTCCCCTGACAAACTTGAACTGCTTATAGAAAACGAGTTATCTGCCATAGAACAGAAAAAGAACGAGCTAAACAATTTTTTACCAGAACTGCTGAATCTCTTCAACACTTCCAACCAGAGACCTCACGTTAAATTCTTTGAAGGCAGGGAAGGAATTCTGGCTCTTCAAAGAGAATTCTTAAAAGGAGACGGTGATAAAATATGCGGCATAACTTCTCTTGATAACGTAGTCGAAGTTTTTCCGGACTTTCACAACACTTACAGTAAAAAGAGAGTCCAGAAAAAAATACCTTCTAAGACAATCTACACGTCAAAGAAAGGAGCTGTTCTGAAAGAACGCGACGAACTAAATCTTAGAGAAGCTAAGTATGTAGAACCTGAAAAGCTACCCCTTAGCGCTGATATAACTATCCATGGAGACAAGGTAGCCATCATTGCTCTGAAAGGAAAAATATCAGGAGCATTGATAGAGCACCGAGAGATGGCCAACTCTTTCAGAGCAATATTTGAACTCGTATGGAGCAAGATCTAAACAAACCGCCCCAGTTGGGGCGGTTTGTTTAATAATTTGTCGGAGCGGGATTCCAACGATGCCAGCCCAAAGAGCTCCAGCCCGAAAATATTGCTCCAGCCAAACCACCAGCAAAAAATACGATTCCAACCAAAACTGCAACCACTATCAGAACCGCCAGCGCTTTAACAATGCTTCTTCGCTTGGCCAACCATTGTTTCTCTTTGTCATCAACGTGATGGCTTGCCAAGACGCCTTCCGATTCGTTGGGAATAAAAAGCATTGCCGCAAGATATAAAACCAGCATAGGCAATCCGCCAGCAAAGAGAACAACCAAAAACACAAGCCGCACTACAGTTGAATCCCATTCAAAATAATCGGCTAATCCGCCGGCAATTCCAGCAACTATCCTGTTGTTATTAGACCTATAAAGTTTTTTGTGGTTAGCCATAATGTTTGATGTTAAGCCATCTTAACCAAAACGAGATGAAAATTCAATGGTTTTGACTTTATCTAGTTTTTATGATATACTATATCATACAAGGTCAGTAATAGTTCCCGTTCAAAAAAGGAGTCGGCCATGGAGATGTTCATCACGTTCGTGGTCTGGTATTTGAAACTGTCAGTACTCTCCACCATGGCCCTGGCCGTGATGGTAGTGCATGACGCACACATGTATCCGGTTTGCCACGACTGTGGCGACAACAGGCATACCCGCCGCTCGAGCTGGAGCAGACCGTTTGGCTGGTGCAGAATACATGGCTTCGTTGAGTGATCGGCTGTACGCCGACAAAAGGCGCCCTTAAGGGCGCCTTTTAACTTGACCATATATCATAAATAACCAATAATATCGCCAAGTACTTTTACGATGGGAAGGACAATGGACGCCCTGAAGGTCTGTGAAATATTTACAAAAAACCTGAAAACGTCCGAAGACGAAGTGGCCGCCCTGGTCACTTCTTATAAAGAACTCGGCGAGCTGGTTTTCGCCGAGACAGTCTGTGACCACAGCGCCGAGATGGACTGGGACACTATCCTTCATGTGATAGACGCCCAATCCCGGCTTTGCTATTTCTGGTCGCTTCCATCAGGACCCATTACCATACAAGACACCCGGCTTTTCAAAAATCTGATATTTCTTTTCCAGGCCCACGAGGACGCAGTCAAATATGTATATGAACGCTATGACAGACTGGATGACGCTTTCAAGGCCCCGAATACAGCCGTGAACGACTAAAAACTGTCCTTGATTCAATCGCCGAGCATACTCGGCAGGCAATGCTTGAAGTCACTTCTGGCCAGGTGACAATTCTCAAAGAATACCTTGATCTGATGTATTCGGCCATGAACCGCACTCTCAAGGTGCTTCTGGGAAACAAGTTCTTTCCTCCGTTCATGGACAACTACAATAGGGCTTTGATGGCCCTTAACAACTGTCACATTGAAGCAATCACCTTGAAAACGGACAGGGTAATGTAAAAATCGCCCCGACTTATCGGAGCGATTTTTTAATACTGGCTTGAGATCCCAGGTCGAGTTCCTTCAGCTGTTGTTCAAGGTCGTTGAGCTCCTGATTCAGTGCCGCATTTTCTTTTGAATCGGCGTCTCCGCCGCGGACAACTGAACTCATCGAGCCGCTTAAGGTATCGAATTCAATATTTGCTTGACCGAACTGCAAATATAGCGACCATGCCGTGCCAAAAATTGCAACTAATGTTAAAGCAAAATGAAAATCGATATGCTTTTCAAGTAATTTATCGAAGTAATCCATCATCTCTATTTTAATAGAAACAAAAAACGAGCGCAAAGCTCATTATGTGCATAACTATCATTGGAATTTCACTATCATTATCTCCTCTCTATCGTTTTCTGGCAAGCCGGAGGGATTGTCTTTGTGGAAAATTATTCTGCCTATGGAAGTAGTTGGTTTCTTGAAAGTTATCATGGCTGTAAAAGGCACCCAATCGGTGGTCATCCAATCGCTTGTGGCTTGAGCTTGGCCCTTGCCCAACTCCTTTCCATTCGCATCGGTAATAGTTATCGGAAACACTGCTTCGAAATACCACGGTCCTTTGGCCTCGCCAGATATACTCACTGGGCTTGAAATGGTTCCGTATAATGGCGGATAAGATACCCTAACATTGTCTGTCGAAAATAATTGTGTTGGGGTAGCTGTCGGACCTGCAACCGTTTTTCTTATGGCCAAATAAGCCGAGTAGGCCCCGACAATGGCAAACACCACAAGCACAATAATTACTATCCAAATCTTTTTCATACAATTATATTGTAAATTTGTTTCGATGATTAATCAATGAAACAAAAACCCCGAATTTTCGGGGCTACTGCCTGGTCAGCTCTCGGACGAGCGGGTAGGCATGATAAATTTTTGAAAGGATCTCGATGATTCCGCGCGAGTCTACGGCAACGGCTCTGGCATTTTCGGCGTAGTTAAAATCATAGTCAGACACAAGACCTTCAATGTTTGAGTCAAATACAATTCCGACTATCTCCCTGTTCCTGTTGAACACAGGTGAGCCAGAGTTGCCTCCGGTGATGTCGAGATCGGAAACAAAATCAAGCGACGTGTTAAGTTTTACAAATTTTTTGTTCGCCCACCAGCGGGACGGCAGTTTGTAGTCGCCTTTGTTCCCGAATTCGGCCGAGTGTTTGTACACTCCTCCGATGGTTGTGAATGGGCGGATCGTTTTTTCGTTTTCGTTGTATCCGGATATCGTACCGAATGACAACCTCAATGTGAACGTGGCATCAGGGTATGTTCCAGTTCCGTATCCGGCAAATAGGGCTTGCGATATCAAAGTGTAGCCGCGCCTCTCATTTTCTATGGCATCGCCATATGCTTTTTTATAACTCTCGCTTTCGAAGTTAACCAGAAAGGCAATTTGAAGCATCGGATCCTTGTTCAGCTTAAGCCAGCTGTCTCCCTGTCCAGCCATCCATCTATATTCATTGATGTCGGCAAGAGAAGTTCCATAAATAAGTTTGTGGGCAATGTCTTTAGGGCCATGGCCATAAAGCATTAGCTTTTTTTGCACAAAAGTATCTTCAGCTCCAAAAACTTCAATAAGGTGGGTCAGTGAGTCAGTAAGTTTGGCTTCTTCATATTCGAGATTTAACGGTTCTTCCTGTTCACGCGCGTATAGCACTTGCTTGTTACGCGAGATTAAACTCTGGGCGTAACCAAACAACCTGGAATCAAAACCGAGGCCACGATTGAGAAGAGTTACGCGGGCATAATCTTTCCTGATGGCTTCTTGAGCTTCTTTGACCATGTTCAGTCCATTGGCGAATTGGTTGGCAAGAGAAGCGTTGCTTTCAAAATCTTTGAAAAATTTCTTTTCGAAATTTTCCCTGCCTTCTACAAGCTTCGGGTCTTGGAGACCACGAATCTTGCCGACATACAGTTTGCGTGAGTTCTGCCAGATGAAAAGATCGGATTCCGCGATACGATGCTGTTCCTTGCCTCGCAATATAAATTGCTGAAGGGTCATCTCTCTCCGCCGGAAAAGGTCGAGCAGGAATGGCACCCTGACATCACGTTCGGTTTTCAAAGCTTCAGAAGTAAGAAGACGTTCTGTCCGGCCAGGATGGCCGGAAACAAAGATGAGTTCATCTTCTGTGGCTCCCGCCTTTGACCACCAACGGAAGTGCTCGGGAGTACTGGCTGGTTGACCATTCTCATATGCTCGGAAAAATGCGACATCCATGGCATAGCGCGGATATTCGAAATTGTCGGCATCCCCGCCCATGAACCAAACATTCTTTTCAGTTGAAAAAACCAGCCGGACATCGTTATAAACTTTGTAGCAGTAAGTTTCTTTTAGACCGCCTTGGTAAAGAGTTACGACTTCACATGTTAGACCCGCACGTGAAGCTTCGTTTTCTGGATTTATACTGATGAGCACTCTTAAATTCCTATCAGTTTTCAACTCCTGGGCATATGTGCGGGCGTAAAATCCTTTTTCATAAAGATTATTTTTCGGAGTGCTTAAGGCCTGAACGGACTCTTCGGCGCAATGGCCATTGGTAAAAACGAGACCATCATCGGAAACAAAAGATGAGGAGCAGTTCGGCAAACGAGCTGAGCTTAACTGGACATGGCGAACCCATTCATCGGTCGCGTCAAAATTATATTTTTCCTTCAATTGCTTCTTGGGAAGATTGTTGAGCGTCCACATCCCCTCGTCAGCTTTGGTGGGAATGATAACCGTCAAAAACGCAATAATTAACACGGCTACAGCGGTGAACCGCTTCACTTGTGTTCCTTCGAGTTGTTAAAGTGCCTCCAAAATTATCTCCCGCCTATCATTAAAGTCAAATAGATAGACTTGACAGGTATTTTAAAAGTTATATAATAATCGATTAGGAAGTCAGCAGTGACAGGCGACAAGTACAAAGCACTTTTAAAATACATAGAATTTCTTGAGGCGGAAATCTCAAGAAAAAACCAACAGTTGCTTGATGCCGATAACAGCTTGGTCAAGATGTATAGGGCGTATGAAAATCTTCGGCTGGCTGAACAGCGGGCGAAGATAAATCCGCCGGATGGGCTGACGGGTCTTCCTGGAAAAAAAGAGTTCATTAAGCGGGTCGCCTGGCATTTCAAAGAAAATGACATCGAGTTTACATGTGCTATTGTGGAGTTTGATGTCAGTAATTTCAAGATGATCAACAACCACATCGGTCACGACATGGGCGATAAAGTCATAACTCGAGTGGTAAAAATTCTTAAGACCATCACTCGGGCTAAACCGAGGCAAAAGGGCAAGGCCCATTACCCCGATATCATCGCTCGGCTTGGCAAGGGGGACGAGTTTGGCGCTTGTATCATCTTGGATGAGCAAGGGAACGAAAATTATGAAAGCAATGAAGAAATACTGTTTGGTATCGTTGAGCGGCATTGCCTGGAATTTGAGAAAGTTCAGTGGGCCGAGGAGTATCAAGAGTGGGCCAAGGCGTTTGCGGAAAAACCTGAAGTCGTCGCGCTGATTAAGCCGACCTTGAATCCTGGTGTAGTCATTGTTCACGCGGGCATGACGCCTAGAGTTGTTCGTTCGGCCAGACCAACAGTCGAACAGATTCTAGTGTGGGCCGATCAATTGATGTATGAGTCCAAAATATACGAACGGGCTCATGGTCAACGTCAGATTTTCTATAAGACTGTTGCATTTCAGGAAAGACAGATCGTCAAAGTCTCGCAGACGTGTGTTCACGCTGGGGATACGCCGAGCCTGTATTGAAGGTGGACAGCAGACGGACAAGTCAGTTTCTTCGTGAAGCGAGATGTGTTGCTCCTTTTCAATTCAAGACAATCCAGACAGACCATGGCTCGGAGTTTTCCAAGTGGTTTACCAAGATTGCTGTTCATGACGGCATGAGTTAAGGTCTGGGTCCATCATCCAAACTTATCAATAATTCCCAACGGCACTAGTTGGGAAGACAAGAAACTGCTGGCCCACATAGCCATTAATAAAGCATTGAAAAAATAATCCACGATTTAAGTCGTGGTTTTTTAATAAATAAAAATCCCGTCAAAATGACGGGGTCGGCTTAGTGGACTGTTTCACATCCAGTGAACGCCTGGAACGAAGTGGCATGAATGAAAGTTATCCTCTCGTAAACGATCTCAATGATCCAGTTGCCGCCAATATCCTGATAGACTTTTGATGGTGCTTCTCCCGCCAACAAAAGTATTTCATCCAAAGTGGCCCAGTATTTGTCGCCCCTTCTGTTGATAACGTACTTTTCAGCCCTTTCGACTAAATCGATCAGCGGATCAAGCTCATCATCGTCCTTGAACCTAAGATATCCCTCGGCATCCATGGCGCTCTTCTTTCAACCCATTCCAAGTAGTGATATCTATGCTCTACGCCTAATTTTGAGTGCTGTCAACTTGAAAACCGGAGATAAGGCCCCTGAAAAGTCTTTCAAAAAAACGTATTGGTGGGAGAGAGCGAAATTTTCGAGGTGCTTTCGGAGTTGGCGTAGGTTGTATGGAAGGTCTCGACTCTTGTTTAGGAGTTGGTTTTATTATCGTGCGGGCCGCTGGTTTTGAGGTCTGTCTTGCGGTTCTTTTTAATACCGTCTTGGGTTCTGGTTTCAGTTCTGGATTTGGAGTGGGATTTGTTTTGATAATGGTCTCTACCTTGCCATCGACATGGGTCGGTTCGGGAGCATAGTCATAAGCCCAGGCGGACATAGCAAAAAATACCGACAATACTACCAATATAAATAGCGGGGTCTTATACATATAATAATCATAGCAAATAAATCCTCACACTCAAATAGAAAGATAGACCGCTATTATGGCTGCAGTTTCAGAGCGGAGAGTGAGCTTTCCCAAACTAGCAATAGTGAAACCGACCTCGTGTGCTTTTTTAATTTCCTCTTCGTCCCAGCCGCCTTCCGGGCCTATGAAAATACCAATGGATTTTTTATCCTTGTCCGGCTCCAAAGGTTTGCCGCTTACATTAAAAAATATGTTCTCTTGGTTGTTTTCTCTTGCGTGGTTCAAAGCCGCTTCAAACCCCATCATCTGGTGAAGCTTAGGCACTGTTCCCCGCCCAGACTGTTCGGCCGCCTCGCGAGCGATCTTTTCTAAACGCTCATTGCGCAAATTCAGTTTTACGGTTCTTTTGCTTATGACCGGCACTATTTCAGAAACTCCCACTTCAGTTGCCTTTTGGACTACCAACTCAAAATTCTCTCTTTTTAAAACAGAGCAATATAAAACAATCTTTCTTTCTGGTTCGTTCTGATTCTTTGTCATGCTAATAATTTCAACTTCGGCGAAGTCCTTATTATACTCCCTTATTGTTGCTGTCGCTTCATTGCCGTTCCCATCACACAATATCAAAGATTCACCAACCCCAAGCCGCAGGACATTCCTTGCCTGATTCAAAAAATCCCCGTCGTATATCTTGACGCGGGAATTATTAAAATTAAAATTTCCGATAAATCTGTGTAATTTCATAGTTACCAGCTACCAGAAGAGCCACCCCCACCGGAGCCGCCTTCCCCAAATCCACCGAATCCTCCCCCGCCCGAACCTCCGCCTCTTCTTCCGCCTATCCACCAAGGCATCGGCTGACCTGTTTCTTTGGACTGCGTGTAGCGTCTGGAAACAACATAATCAAACCATAGCCCAAGAGGCACCAAAACCAGCGCCGCAAAACCCGCCAATAACAATGTAGTAAAAATTCCAAAAATAATTGCCAACGCTCCGCCGACAATGCCGCCACCCCACCAGGACTTGGAACGAGCAAGAATACTTCCGGTCCAGACAAAAAATACCCAGAAAATCCAGATAATGACGAAAACAAAATGGAGATCATAGCTGCCTGAAGAGTTGGAATGTGTGTCTGGTCGGAACTCTCCTTTGGTTATGGCGATCATATTGTCTACGGCGCCATCTATGCCTGCAAAATAATTTCCAGCCTGAAAAGCCGGCCTAAGCGCGTTCTGGATTATCCAGTAGCTTTGAGCGTCGGTCAACGCTCCTTCCAATCCATAGCCAACCTCTATTCTCATCTTGCGGTCGTCGCGGGCGATGAGAAGAAGTATGCCGTTGTCTTTTCCCTTTTTGCCAATGCCCCAGTCCTGAAATAACTTTACGGCAAAATTCTCTATGGTGTCGCCGCCAAGGTTGGGTATTGTGACAACTGATAGTTCATTGCTGGTCTCTTTCTCGAAATTACTTAGTTTGACCTCAAGCGACTGCTTCTGATCTGGGGTTAACATTCCAGCAAAGTCGTTGACATAGCCGGTAGGTTTGCCTGGATTTTGGTAAGCCAAAACAAACAACGGAACTAAAAATAAAATTAGAACACCGTAAAGTGGCTTAGTGAGGTTGTGCATAGAGAAGCGAGTTAGAAATTAACGCCAGGAGCTTTGTTAGAGCCGGCTTCGGCTTGGAAGTACGGCTTTTCTCCAAAACCGAAAATCTTGGCAAAAACATTGGCCGGGAACTTTTTGATACGGACATTGTAATCCCTGACCAGGTCGTTGAACCTTTGCCTTTCAACGGCAATACGGTTTTCTGTTCCTTCGAGTTGAGCCATGAGAGTCTGGACGCTTTCGGACGAATGCAGGTCTGGATAATTCTCTACCACAACCAGAAGGCGGGCAAGCGATGTTTCTACATTATTTGCGGCGCTTACTTTATCGCTTACGGTTTTTGCACCTGCATAGCGGGTTCGGGCATCAGCGAGAGCTGTAAAGACTTGCTGTTCTTGCTTCATAATACCTTTAACAGAGTTCACAAGATTTGGTATCAAGTCAAAGCGTCTCTGATATTGGGTTTCAACTTGAGCCCATTGGCCGTTGATGCCTTCGTTGGCCTTAACCAAGCTGTTATACAAACCCCAGACATAAAAAACGGCGACGATAACTACAGCCAGAATAACGAGTGATGATTTTTTCATAAGACTATTATAATACAAACTAAGCTGATTTTCAACCCGTCAAAATTCACCGGGACTTCATAACACGGGGATAAAAATTTAGCATGGAGTTATTTCGGAAACCCTCCGAGGTCGATTAACTCGAAAAATTAATTAGAAAGACTCACAATGAGAACATTTATAACAGTCATCGTTATCGCCGCCTTGGCGGTTTTGGCGTTGCTCTATTTCAAAGGAGAAAATCAAACAGCAACCATCAACACAACCGGTTCACCAACTCCGACAGCAACTACGCCGAGAGCAACATTAAGCCCTACTATGACCACTTCGCCAACACCGGGACCTGAAGTGTTCGAGTTGAACGCAGTAGCCAGTTCCAGTGAAAAAGGAAAGGTAACCCTTTCTCCGACATTGGCTGGCAAAGTACAGG
>OBEQ011322537.1_pt1 | contig 10169 bp, 10 predicted proteins | sample 1670901 | NCBI WGS metagenome assembly OBEQ01 (sample SAMEA104232315, study PRJEB22302) | groundwater metagenome | biome: forest; feature: aquifer; material: groundwater | place: USA | collected 2011-08-07 | depth 5.4 m | reverse complement strand
GCCAGCCGATCCGGCCATTCGATCAGGGAGATGCCTTCGGCAAAGGCCTCCTCGATATCCAGTTCCAATGCATCCTCCGGCCTTTCCAGACGGTAAAGGTCGAAGTGCCAGATGGTCGCGGCGGGGCCGTCGTACAGTTGAACCAAGGTGAAGGTCGGGCTGGGCACCTCCTCTTCGGCATCGCACAGGGCGCGGACGAAGGCGCGGGCGAAAGCGGTCTTGCCGGTGCCGAGATCGCCGAACAGGGCGATGATGTCGCCCGGCCCGGTCAGCGGAGCCAGGGCGGCGGCGAAGGCTTGGGTGGCGGCCTCGTCGGCGAGGTCACGGGTCATGGTGGCGGAGGTCATGCCCCCTAGAATGCATGGGGTGAAGGGTGCTGCCAAGCGGGGTGAAAAGAACCGACGCACGCGATCGGACGGTGATGGCGAATGCGCTCCGGTGGGGTGCCGACGGGCGGAGAGATCGCAGATGAACGCAGATGAACGCAGATGAACACGGATGCATGCATCAGAAGCGCAGTTTGTCGCCTGAACAACAGAGAAATTCAGGTGTTCTCAGTCATTGCCTTATCTGCGTTCATCCGTGGACATCCGTGTTCATCTGCGTTACCTGCGATGCTTCCTCCTCGACATCGCCGAGCGTCAGGTTCGGTGCCGCGGTTTTTTTTCGATCGTCGCGTTCCCTGCGATCACGCCGCGACCGCCACGCACTGGGCGACGAAGCAGGCGATTTCCTGGCGCAGCGAGTCCGACTGGCGGGCCAGATCCGAGGCGGCGACGTTGACCTGGCTGGCGCCGGCCGAGGTCTGGTCGACCATCTGCCGGGCCGCGGCCACCGCCGAGGACACCGCGGCGGTGCCGTCGGCGGCTTCGTGGATGCTGCGGGCGATTGATTCCGTGGCGGCGCTCTGTTCCTCGACGGCGGCGGCGACGGCGGAGGAGGCTTCGCCGATCTGTTCGATCGCCTGACCCATGTCCGACATGGCCCGCATCACCGCCGACGAGACCTTGCGGATGTCGGCGACCTGGGCGGCGATGTCGTTGGTGGCCCGCGCCGTCTGATTGGCCAGGGTCTTCACCTCGTTGGCGACCACCGCGAAGCCCTTGCCGGCCTCTCCGGCGCGGGCCGCCTCGATGGTGGCGTTGAGGGCGAGCAGGCTGGTCTGGGCGGCGATGTCCTGGATCAGTCCCAGCACGTCGCCGATACGCGCCGCCGCGGTTCCCAGGCCGCGCACCGCCTCGTCGGTTCCGCTCGCCCGGTCGCGGGCATTGCGGGCCAGTTGGGCGGCACGGCCGACCTGCTCGCTGATCTCGCCGATCGAGGCCGACAGTTCCTCGACCGCCGCGGCCACCGACTGGACATTGCCCGAGGTCTGTTCGGCGCCGGCAGCGGCGGCGACGGTCTGGCGGCTGGCTCCGGCGGTCTCGCAGGACATGCGATCGGCGCCGTTGGACAGGGTGCCGGCAGACTGCGACACCGCATCGGCCAGCGTCGCCACCTTGGTCCGGGCGAAATCGAGGAACGACTCGTCGCGGCGTTCCATGTTGACCAGACCGTCGTTGATCGCCTGGGCGAAGCGCACGAAGTCGCCGCGCAGGCCGGTGGTGACGATGCGGCGGTAGTACAGCCGCTTGTTGGCCGACTGCATGGCGGCGAACGCCTCCTTGCAGAAGGCTTCGGTCAGGTCGACGAAGCGATTGAGGTCACGCCCCAGCCGGTCGCTCTCATAGCGATCGTCAAGCCCGATCACCCGGGCGTTGAGATTGCCCGAGGCCAGGCCGCGCACCGTCGCGGCGATGCGGTCCAGCCGCCCATTCACCTGACCGAGCTGGCGCCAGACCAGCGCGGCACCGACCACGGCGGCCAGCGCTACGGCGAGTCCGGTCCAGGCACTCCCAAGCAGGAAGGCGGCAGCCTGAAGCACCGGCAGCGCGATCATTCCGGCCGTCAGCCGGCGCAGATTAGAGACCGAGCACGAAGCGGTCATAGCTGATGTCCTTCTGGGAGAGAAAACGATGGAGACTGGCCAGCGAGGCGGCCATGCCATCGGGCCGCTGACGCGACTCGCCGCTTTGCCCCGCGCCCTGTTCCAGGGCCAGCAGCTCGGCGTAGAGCGGACGGATGGCCTCGACGGCGGAGCGTTTCGGCGAACGGCGGTTGGAGTGATAGCCGATAATGCCGCCGTCCGCGCCGATACTGGGCGTGACATGGGCGAACACCCAATAATGATCGCCGTTCTTGGCGCGGTTCAGCACATAGGCGAACATCTCCTGGCCGGACTGGATCGTGTCCCACAACAGTTTGAAGATGCAGCGCGGCATGTGCGGATGGCGGACAATGGCATGGGGCTGGCCGAGCAGTTCCGCCTCGAAATAGCCGCCGACCTGAATGAATACATCGTTGACATATACCAGGCGGCCTTTGGCATCGGTCTTGCTGACGATAATCTCATCGGTTGGAAAGCTGCGCTCGTATCCGGTGAGACTGTTGTCCCTGACCATTGGGTTCTCCACTGAAAAGCCGCTCGACTGCCCATTGGTGGCAGCGTCGTTTCGAATAAAGTAAATTCGAATGCCTACAGGGAACAACCAATCTGAAGTATCGTTTGGAAGTTCCCCAAGGATAGGGGGATGACCACAGGATTTAATTCAAATCTGACCATTCAGGCTTGAGAAACCTGGGAAATGCTGCGGAAACGTGGCGATCCGGCAGGTTTAAAGACAGATCAGGGCAAGACCCCCGCCGGGTGGGGCCGCCGCCCGAAGGTATTACTCCCTCAGCGCGGCTTTATGTCTTTGGTAATATTTCGTATGTTCGGGGCGACGGAGGAAGACGAGCATGCAGATGGACCATCGGCCATGTCCCCATTGCGGCAGTCATAGTGATCAGCGCATCATTTCCGTGGACGGCGAGGAATTCCAGTGGTGCCAGGTGTGTTTGAGCGTCAGCCCGTGCGACTACCCTGAAGCCACCTCCAGCCCACCCCACTCCGAAGCGGCAGCGAACGACGGCAAGACATCGTCAAGTTAGGGCGTGATCCGATCAGGTTGAATCACGCTCCAGCCGCCGTTGAGGCGGCGGCCAAGCGCGGAGCGCGCCCGGCGAGGGCTGAACAATCAGAGCATTTTTCGACTTGGTCGGAAAATGTTCTGACGTGAAGTCCTCGCTTGCGGATGGCGCGCGCGCTCGTACACTTGCGCCGGGCCGATGGCAAGAAGGGGGGGCAGGATGGGGATCTTCAAGCTGCGCGAGCACGGGACCACGGTCAGTGCCGAGGCGCTGGCCGGTGTCACCACCTTTCTGACCATGGCCTACATCATTTTCGTCAACCCGGCGATCCTGGGCGATGCCGGGATGGACAAGGGCGCGGTGTTCGTCGCCACCTGTCTGGCGGCGGCGATCGGCAGTCTGGCGATGGGACTTTATGCCAATTACCCCATCGCTCTGGCCCCGGGTATGGGGATGAACGCCTATTTTGCCTATGGTGTCGTGCTGGGCATGGGGCATTCCTGGCAGGTCGCTCTGGGGGCGGTGTTTATTTCCGGGGTGCTGTTTCTGATCCTGGCCGTGACCCGGGTGCGCGAATACATCATCAATGCCATTCCGCATTCGCTCAAACTGGCGATTTCGGCTGGTATCGGCCTGTTCCTGGGCATCATCGCCCTGAAGAATGCCGGCATCATCGTCGCCCACCCGGCAACCCTGGTGACCCTGGGCACGCTCAGCGCTCCGCCGGTGATTCTCGCCTGCCTGGGCTTTTTCGCCATGGTGGCGATGGATGTCCGCCGCGTCCCCGGTGCCCTGATGATCGCCATCCTGGGAACGACCGCGGCCGGCATGGGGCTGGGGGTGACGCCTTACGGCGGCCTCGTCGCCGCACCGCCGTCCATTGCTCCCACCTTCCTGCAACTGGATCTGGCCGGCGCCCTGCATGTCGGCCTGGTCACCATCATCTTCGCCTTCCTGTTCGTCGACCTGTTCGACAATGCCGGCACTCTGATCGGTCTGGCGCACCGCGCCGGCCTGCTCGACGAGAAGGGCCGGTTGCCGCGCATCGGTCGGGCGCTGGTCGCCGACAGCGTTGCCGCCATGGTCAGCGGCCTGCTCGGCACCTCGACCACCACCAGCTATATCGAGAGCGCCGCCGGCATCAAGGCCGGCGGCCGCACCGGGCTGACCGCCGTGTTCGTCGCCCTGCTGTTCCTGTGCGCCCTGTTCCTGGCGCCGCTGGCCGGCTCGATCCCGCCCTATGCGACGGCGCCGGCATTGCTGTATGTCGCCTGCCTGATGACTCGCGGTCTGGCCGAAATCGACTGGGACGACCTGACCGAGACCGTCCCCGCCGTGGTCACCGCTCTCGCCATGCCGCTGACCTTTTCCATCGCCCACGGCATTTCGTTCGGCTTCATGTCCTATGCGGCGATCAAGCTGCTGTCGGGACGGTGGCGCGACATCCACCCGGCGGTAGCGATTCTGGCGGTCGCCTTCGTCGCCAAATATGCCGTGCTGTAATCACGCTGAGAGGATGATTTCCCGCCGCGACCGGGTTATACCGATCCTGCTAGGTCAAAGGGAGAGTTTCGGCATGAAGGTTCTGGTCACCGGCGCGGCGGGCTTCATCGGTATGCACACCTGTCTGCGTCTGCTGGAACGCGGCGACGAGGTGGTGGGCATCGACGAGCTCAACGACTACTACGACGTCCGTCTGAAAGAGACCCGGCTGGCCCGATTGGCCGAGTTCAAGAATTTTCATTTCTTCAAGGTCGACATCGCCGACCGCGCCGCCATGGCCGAGGTCGCGGCGAAGCACCCTGATATCAGCCGGATGCTCAATCTGGCGGCTCAGGCCGGTGTGCGCTATTCGCTGATCAACCCGTTCGCCTATACCCACGCCAATGTGGAGGGCCTGCTGGTTCTGCTGGAGATGGCGCGCAACCTGCGCAACTGCGAGCATCTTGCCTATGCCAGCAGTTCCTCGGTGTATGGCTCTAACAAGAAGCAGCCGTTTTCGGTCGACGACCGGGTCGACAACCCCATCTCGCTGTATGCCGCCACCAAGAAGGCCGGCGAGTTGATGGCCCACACCTACAGCCATCTGTTCCGCATCCCCACCACCGGCCTGCGGTTCTTCACCGTCTACGGCCCGTGGGGCCGTCCCGACATGGCCGCCTATCTGTTCGCCAGCGCCATCCTCAAGGGCGAACCGATCCATGTCTTCAATGGCGGCGACATGTTCCGCGACTTCACCTATATCGACGACATCGTTTCCGGGGTGCTGGCGGTGATCGACAACCCGCCGGCCGACACCGGCGCCGAGCCGCCCTATCGCCTGTACAATATCGGCAACAACCGCTCGGAACACCTGATGCGCTATATCCAGCTCATCGAGCAGGAGCTGGGCCGCAAGGCCGAGATGATCCTGGAGCCGATGCAGCCGGGCGACGTCAAGGAAACCACCGCCGATATCGGCGCCATCCAGCGCGACCTCGGCTATCAGCCGACCACCCCCATTGATGTGGGCGTGCCAAAATTCATCGAGTGGTTCCGCTGGTATCACAAGGTCTGAGGGAGCCATGACACGGGCGCTCTTTCTGGCCGTTGTGCTCGGCGTGAGCCAACCCGCCGCCGCCGATGTCATCACCCATCTGCCGGGGACTGACAAGGTGGTGGCGTTGACGTTCGACGCCTGCGAAAGCATCACGCCGGCCCATCTCGATAGCAAACTGGTCGACGTGCTGGAGCGCGAGGGCGTGCCCTATACGGTGTTCGTGTCCGGCCGCTTCGCCCGCCATCATCAGGCCGAGCTGGCGGCGCTGGCGGCCACCGGGCGGGTGGAGATCGAGAACCATTCGTTCAACCACCCGCAGCACATGGAAAACCTGTCGCCCGAGCGGGTGCGCCAGGAGCTGACCGAGACCGATGCCCTGTTGCAGGCCATCACCGGCAAGCCCACCAAATTCTTCCGCTTCCCCGCCGGCAGCTACGACGCCCGCACCCTGGCGCAGGTCGAGTCGCTGGGCTATCGCGTGGTCCATTGGGGCACGCCGAGCGGCGATCCCTCGCCGGCTGTCGATGCCGACCGCATGGTGCGTGGTGTGTTGGCCAACACCCGGCCCGGCGCCATCCACATCTTCCACATCAACGGCCGCGGCTGGCACACCGCCGAGGCCATGCCGCGCATCGTCGCCGATCTGAAAAGCCGCGGCTATCGCTTCGTCCGGCTTGAGGAGGTGCTGCGGTGATGATCGACCTGGGATCTTGCGTGCTCCGCGCCATGACCCTGGAGGATGCCGATTGGGCCGGCCCGGTTCTGGCAGGGACGGACCCATGGCGCACCCTGGGCTACGGGGCGGCGTTGCTGACCCAGTATCTGAGCAGTGGCGATCCGTCCCTTGCCCGGTTCACCGTGTGGGTCGAGGATCAGCGTGCCGGCGTGGTCGCCCTGCGCTATCCCTGGCTGCGCGGGCCGTTCCTGGAACTGCTCGCCATCACCCAGCCCGGCCGCGGCCTGGGGACGGTGGTCGTGGCCTGGGCGGTGGAGCGGGGCGGCGGCAATCTGTGGACCAGCGTCTCGAGCTTCAACACAGAGGCACGGCGGTTCTACGAACGCCAGGGCTTTGCCGAGGTTGCCCTGCTGCCGGATCTGATCAAGCCGGGGTTCGACGAGGTGCTGATGCGGCGGCGAGGGGACAGCGGCTGATCCGATCGCACGGCCAGGCTGCCGATCTGCTCCAGCACGCCGGCAAGCTCGGCACGCGCGCGCTTTTCCTCGCAGGTATCCTGCAAACGCATCCTATACTCATCAGTATGGATTAGAGCGCCCCTGGCGATGGTCATGGTGATGACCGGCTCGATCGCCTTCTGCTGGATATTTTCCGGAATTTTCAGAACAACTTGTCCTCCGCGCTGGATCATGCCGAGGATAGGCGGTTTTTCCTTTTCCAGCGTGCCGCGTCCCGGCGCTCCTTGAAGGCGGCGCCGTCGCCCCGGGCGACTTTTTTTGCGACGGCCTCCGGGTTTCCCTTGTGCCCAGCCACCACGTAGACCTCGTCGATCTCCACCTCGCCGTTCAAAACCACGGCGGGTGTCTGGGCGACCAAGCCCTCGCGGAGTTGCTGGGTCATCGCCTGGACGTCCGACACATTCAGGTTCAGCTCCCGCGCGATCTGCTGATTGGAGAGGTTCAAGCCCATGAAATACAGGCAAAGAACCCATACTTTCAAAGGCTTGTGGTGTCCGGCGAGGACTGTGCCGCTCAGGTCGTCGAACCGCTCATGGCAGTCTTTGCACAGATAGCGTTGCCGATCCACTTGCCGGTCGTCATGGCCGTTGCGGACCACCGTCGCACCGCCGCAGCCGGGGCACCGCACACCATCCGGCCAACGGTGCTGGCGCACCAGCTCAAAGCATTTGGCGTCATGGATCAGGGATGACAGGTTGATCAGCTCGGGAGAGGACACGGAGACGAACATTTCGCAGGGAATGGGGCCCCAGGAAAGCAGAGCCCGAGCCCTTTGGGAAGCCGCAAAACCGCCGTCGAGCGGTCAGCTTCAGCCATCACCCCGAAACCCATCATGAGCCATGATTATTTTTTCAGTATGTTAGACACCTCCGTTAACCCGTCATCTCGTCGGCGACCTCGGCATCACCGCGGAGGTCAGAGCCGATCATGCCTACTATATCGGCTCGTTGCTGCAGGCACTGCGCAATGACCGGCGCGCCATCTTCACCGCTGCCGCCCACACTCAGCGCGCCACCGATTTCCTGCATGGCGTTCAGGCGAAAGCCGATGTGTCAGAGGACGACCAGCGGTTCGCTTAGGATCAGGGCTATGTCCACAGTGGAGGATTGACGTCACTCCGGCCACAGCCCACTGTGCGTTCGGCTCATGATCGGATCGACGGACCGCCCAGACGATGACCACCAACGGCGACGACTACGACAGTCCCTGGAAAGAGGCGATCGAACGGAGTTTCCCGGAATTCCTGGCCTTCTACTTTCCCGAGGCCCATGCCGGGATCAACTGGTCGCACGAGCATGTGTTCCTGGACAAGGAATTGCAGGCGGTGGCGCAGGACGCGGAGTTGGGCCGGCGTTATGTCGACAAGCTGGTCCGGGTCACCGCCGCGGCCGGCGAGGAGACCTGGATCTACATCCATATCGAGGTGCAGGGCACCCCGGAGGCATCGTTCGCGGAACGGATGTTCGTCTACAATTATCGGCTGTTCGATCGCTACCGCAAGCCGATCGCCAGTCTGGCCGTGCTGGCCGACGACGTCCCGGCCTGGAAGCCGGCCTCCTACGGCTTCCAGGTGCTCGGCTGCCGGCACCGCCTTGACTTTCCCGTCGCCAAACTGCTTGACTTGGCGGGCCGCGAGGATGACCTCTTGGCCGAAGGCAATCCGTTTGCTCTGGTGACCGCGGCGCATCTGCTGACCCGGGCTACCCGCGACGACATGCCGGCGCGCTTTGCCGCCAAATGGAAGCTGGTTCGGCTGCTCTATGAACGGGGCTGGGAGCGACAGCGAATCCTTGATCTCTTCGCGGTGATCGACTGGATGATGCGTTTGCCGGGTGACCTGGAACGGCAGTTATGGCAGGATATCGAGGCGTTCGAGGAGAAGGCGAAAATGCGCTACGTCACCAGCGTTGAACGGATTGGTCTGGAAAAGGGCCTGCAGCAGGGGCGACAGGAAGGCCGGCAGCAAGGGGAGGCACGAACCTTGCTGCGCCTGCTTGAGCGCCGCTTCGGGCCAGTTTCCGAGCTGATGCAAGCGCGGGTATCCGCCGCCGACCTTGACTCGCTGGACCAGTGGCTCGATCGCGTACTCGACGCACCAACGCTGGATGCCGTGTTCGACGAAAGCGTAATGCACTGACCGCCCTCCGTGCCCGGATGCCGCATCTGGTCTTGCTGGGGCTGCGCGCAACATATTGAAGTCACAGGCGAAAAATACAGCGAAGGTTTGAAGCCGGCGCACTTCTCAGGAATCCCCTCATTCCCGCCGTCACCGACGTCTGCCGCCCGCACCTCAGGCACTCGAAGGCGTGCGACCGCAGCCGGGTGGCGCGACAGCCACGGCAGGTCGGGCAGACAATGCCGGCCAGCCAACGGCGGCGGATAAGAAATTCGGCACAGGTAATCTCGTCAGGAAACTCCGCCTGGAACTGGCTCAGGAACGGGGAGCGGCTCATGCGGCCAGCGCACCTCCTCCAGTTAAGGAAGTGGGAATCAATATTTAGTGGGTTGCTGTGCAAACCTGGGACACCTAGGGAAGCCTTTTCATGCTATGTTCCACCTCCATTTCCATGCAGTTGACGTTGTCAACAACATCCGTCGTAACCACGAGATCGTAGTCGACCGCGATTTGCTGGGCGATCTGATCGTTGATACCAGACGCGGCCGGATCGGCGAACTGGTGGGCGCCATTCGACGGGAGTTCTCCGAAGACGAGGCGGCGCCGCGAATCGTGCGGCAGCATCTGATGCGGCGGGCGGCGGCGCCTAAGCGGGTCGGGGTGCCATATGTCGTTGTCGATGCGTTGGATGTGAGTGCTGTGGGGCTGACAGCGCGAGAGGTGATGGCCACTTATCCGCGCCCAGGAAGACGGCACATATGTGGCACTGGATGGCGGCAACACGGTCATGCCGTAGTGCCGCATTGCCGGCAAGCAAACGTTTTGCCGCTGGTCAGTTTAGGTGGCCGCACGTAGGTAGACGGTAGGGCGGTGCCACCGGGTGACGGCAATACGGTCATGCCGTCGCTCGGTAGTGCCGCATTGCCGGCAGGCAAAATCTCGCGGCTGGTACACTAGCATCGCCGGGCGGCGGCACTTCCGCACGACGGTATTCCGGTCTGACCGTAGGACGGAGCGATCATCATGCCGCCGCACCCTGTTGCAGTCATACCATTGCTCAACCCGACCGATGGTCCAGTGCTACCATGCTACCGAATTACCGCAATTCGATCCGACCGAAGGACGGTCATTCCGGGCTACCGTCCCTTGGTCTAACCGAAGGACGGTCATTCCGGGCTACCGTCCCTTGGTCTAACCGAAGGACGGTCATTCCGGGCTACCGTCCCTTGGTCTAACCGAAGGACGGTCGTTCCAGGCTACCGTCCCTTGGTCTAACCGAAGGACGGTCATTCCGGGCTACCGTCCCTTGGT
>OBEQ010640032.1_pt1 | contig 10169 bp, 5 predicted proteins | sample 1670901 | NCBI WGS metagenome assembly OBEQ01 (sample SAMEA104232315, study PRJEB22302) | groundwater metagenome | biome: forest; feature: aquifer; material: groundwater | place: USA | collected 2011-08-07 | depth 5.4 m | reverse complement strand
CCAACAACACGCGCGTGGGCGCCTTCGAGGCGGCCCAGCACGGCACCGTGTTCATCGACGAGATCGGCGAGCTGCCCCTCGACCTGCAGCCCAAGCTGCTGCGCGCGCTCGACCGCCGGCGCATCATGCGCGTGGGCGGTAGCTCGAGCATCGACCTGGACGTGCGGGTGATCGCGGCGACCAACCGCGACCTGCGCCAGGAAGTGAACCGCGGCCGCTTCCGCGCCGACCTGTTCTACCGGCTCAACATCGTGCACATGCGCCTGCCCTCGCTGGCCGAGCGCACCGAGGACGTGCCGCTGCTCATCCAGCACCTGTACTCGCAGCGTTCGGGCGGGCGGCGTCCGCCTGCCGGGCTGGTCGAGCGCCTCTCGGCGCGCGAGTGGCCGGGCAACGTGCGCGAGCTGCGCAACGCCATCGAGCGCATCGTCGTGCTCGACGAGTCCGACCCGGGCACGCAGACGCCCATGCCGTCGATGGTGCGCGCAGTTGGCACTTCGCCGCCGCAGCTCGACGAGGCGGCCAACTTCGGCGAGGGCGTGTCCTTCCGTGCCGCCAAGGAGACCGTGGTCACGCGCTGGGAGCGCTCGTATCTGAAGGAGCTCCTCCGCCGCAACCGCGGCGTCGTATCCCGCGCTGCCCGCGAGGCCCACATGGACCGCAACCACCTGCGCGACCTGCTGCGCCGCCACGGCGTCGACGGCGAGCCCTCCAGCAGCAACGGCAGCGGCGAGACCGAAGGCGAGTAGGCCACCTCCGACCGGGGGACAGGATCTACCCCCGCAACTAGCTGCAATTGCAGCTCTTCTGGCACCAAACGCGCATTTCGCTCACACCGAGTGAAATGCGCGTTTCGTCGCCGAAGCCCCGTGATCACGGGCAGTTGGGACCCCGGATCCTGTCCCTCGGGCTCCGGGGTCAAACGCGCATTTCACTTACACCGAGTGAAATGCGCGTTTCGTCGCGGAAGCACCGTGATCACAGGCAGTTGGGACCCCAGATCCTGTCCCCGGGGGGCTCCGGGTCAGAGCAGCGCGAGGAAGGCGAGCAGGGGCTGCTGGTCCTCGGCGGGCACGGCGGCGGTGGCGCTCTCGGCGCCGCCGTCGTGCATGAAGGCCGAGGCGTCGCTGCCCAGGCGGGCGCGCGCGACGACCGCGGCCAGGTCGGGCGCAGCGCCGGAGGTGAACAGGGGGAAGCGCTTGTAGACCCGGCGCAGCGAGGGGACGCGCGCGCCCAGCTCGTGCACGTAGGGCGTGACGCCCGTCTTCATGTAGGCGTCGGAGCCCCAGACCAGGGCGCCCTCGGGGGCCATGACCAGGTCCTGCCAGCGCGCGAAGGGCACGCGCGTCGACTCGTCGTCGGCGACCAGGCGGGCCTGGTGGCAGCCTTCGCAGCGTTCGCGGAAGACCTCGGCGCCGTGGCGCTCCTCGTCGCTGAAGACGCGCGCGTCGGCGGCGCGCGCCAGCACCGCCGGGTTGGGACGATGGGTGAAGTCCATGAGGAAGGTCATCAGGGAGCGGCGCAGCCACAGCGGCGACATCGACTCGGGCAAGCCGCGCACGTCGCGCAGCCAGGGCACCGCGGCCGCGTCGAGGGTGAACCAGGGGCTGCGCCCGCCGTTGCCACGGTTGGCCACGCGGAACTCGTTGTGGACCATGTCGGCCATGGTGCGGTCGAGCGCGCGCGAGAAGTGCGGCCGGTTGGACTGCAGCCCGCGCAGCGAGCGCGCCGTGGCGTGCACGTCGCCGCGACCGGTGAAGTGCACGCGGCCGTCGCCGTAGCCCTCGTAGTGGCAGGTCTCGCAGGTGAAGGCGCTGCCCTCGCCCGCGGTCTCGTTCCAGGGCGCCATCAGGGTGGTGAAGAAGAGCAGCTCGCCCGCGCGCGCCTCGGGCGAGCGCGCCGGCGCGTCGTCGGGTACGGGCACGAGCTGCACGCCACTCGCGTCGCCCAGCGCCCAGGCGTCGAAGAGCGCGTTGGCAGCGATGAAGCCGCCCTCGCGCAGCGACAGCGCCACCGTGCCGGGCGGAATCGGCCGCGTCTCCACCTCGGGCGCCTGCTCGTGCGCCGCCCAGTGCAGGGTCGCGTGCACGTCCGAGCCGAAAGCCGCGGTGTCGACCGCGACCGAGCCGTCCAGCCACGCGTGCACGCTGATCCACTTGGGCGTGACCACGCCCAGCTCGCTGACGTTGACCGCGCGCTTGCTGCTCACGCGCAGGGCGTTGGCCACGTCGAGCTCGTACACGTACACGAACGAGTCGATGAAGCCGAAGCCCTGGTCGCCGCGGTGCAGCGCCCGGTCCTCGACGCCGCCCAGGGCCACGACCAGGCGCTCGCCCGCGCGCTCGGCCGCCAGGCTCCAGATGGGCCCGTCGTGGCGCAGCGTGGCCAGCGGCTCGCCGCCGGGCTGACCGTCCGCGCCCACGCCGTAGACGCGCACCTCGTGGTCGAGCATGCAGTCGACCAGGAGGTAGGCGTCCTCGCGCACCACGCGCAACGGTCCGTGGCAGCGGCCGAACTCGCGCGCCCCGGCCTCGCCGGGCACGAGCGAAAGAAGGCGGCCGCCGTAGTCGTCGAGGGCATAGAGCACTCCCTCGGGACCGGCGGCCATAGACGTGATCGACGCGACCCCACCGAGGGCGAGCTCGCCGTCGCGGATGAGGGTCCCGTCGGTGCGAATACGGTAGCTCGCCACCGCCGTGGTCGCGCTGCCCGCGACGTAGACGTGACGATCGGGCGCGGGCGTGACCGCGAGCGCGGCCGGCGCGGTGGGCGCGTGCAGCCGCTGCCTCTCGTGGCCGCGTCCGTCGAGGACGACGACCGCGTCGCGGCCGCGCAGCACGCCCACGAAGGCGTCGCGGCCGGGCAGGCGGGCCAGCGCCATGGGGTCGGCGCCGGTGACGTGGTCGCCCGTGGGCAGGGCGGCGAAATCAGTGTGGCTGCGCCGGTTGTCTTCGAAGCGGCGCAGGTCGCCGATGGGGTCGAGTGGCGGCGGCGCCGCCGCGCTCAGCCCGCCGCTCCTGCTGATGGCGCCCGCCTTCACGCCGGCGAGCGCCACCACGGCCGCGACACACGCGGCCCAGGGCGCTGCACGGAGCGCGAAGACGCGCGCGCGCACCGGTTACCAGCCGCCGCCGGGAGGGCCGCCGCCGCCGGGCGGGGTGCCGCCGCCCGGGGTGGTGCCGCCCGAGCTGGCCCCCAGGCCGTCGATCCAGTCGGCCACGCAGTTGATCGACGTGGCGTCGAGCGCCGGCTGACCCTTGGGCATGGGCGCGCCGCAGCCGGCGCCGCCCTGCAGCTTGTCGAGCAGGTAGCTGCTGGCGGCGTTGCCCGGGCTGACCAGGAGCTTGCCGCTGCAGTGCGAGGTGACGTCGACGAGACGCGTCTTCAAGCCGCTCGCGCTCAGGTCGAGGCCGCCATCCTTCACGCTGGCGCTGTGGCAGGTGCCGGCGCAGTGCGCGGTGAAGATGGTCTGCACCTGCGCCAGGCTGCACCCGCCCCCGCCGTTCTCGTCGCCGCCCGCCATGCCCGTGCCGATGTTGCCGGGCGGGTTGCCGGCCGGGAAGCCGGTGTCGGCGGCACAGCTCACCCCGATGATGGCCGCGAGCAGGCCGGCCAGGATGGTCGCGGCGCCCAATCTATGCTTGGTGACGGTGCTCATGACCGAAAGTCGGAGCAAGCGCCATGCCCGCGGGCGAACCAAGGAGATCGGGCCTTTGTGTCGACCGTGGACTGTGATTACGAGGGGTTTTGCCGGGTGCGAGCCTCAGGGTGGGTGAGCGCCTCCCCACCGTGGTGTGGACTCGGGTCGCCTACTGGGGCGGCGTCGCGGTAGGAGCGGGCGCTGCGGGAGTCGGCGCGGGGACCGCGGGCGTGGGCGCGGCCGCCCCAGCTGGCGGCTCCTCGACGACGGTCGTGCTGCCCGCGACCTTCATGTACTTGGCTTCCATCTGCTTGAGCATGAGGTCGTCCTGCGCGGTGACGATCTTCTTGGTGCTCGACGTCGTGACCATGGGCATGCCGGTGCCGTCCATGGTCGTCGGCAGCACCATGATGGTCTTGTTGGGCGACGCCGCCAGCCGTCGGTAGACCTCGACCGCGCGCCGCTGCACGTACAGCTGGTCGAGCGTCGACGAGATGATGCGCTGCTGCTTGGCCGACTTGAGCGCCTCGAGCACGCGGATGGCGGCCTCCTTGCGCGTCTTGGCCAGCACGAACTCCTGCCGCTCGAGCTCCTGCTCCTTGGCGATCTTGAGCTGGATGGCGTCGGTGACCTCGGTGGGGAACTCGATGTGCCCGATGTCCACGCTGAGGATGCGGATGGGCGTGTCCTTGTAGCGCTCCTCCAGCTGCTGGAAGATGGCCAGGCCGACCTTGTTGGTCTCGAGCTGGATGTCGGTCGCGCTGACCTTGACGACCTTCTGCCGCACCACCGTGCGCAGCGGCTCCTTGACGTTCCACTCGTACCAGTCCTGGCCGCCCCAGGCCTCGACGACCTCCTTGACGCTGCCCGGCTTGAGCTCGATGCGCGTGGTCACCTCGAACGACACGCTCAGGTTGTCCTCGGTGAGCAGCTTGAACTGCTCCTGGAAGCTCTTGCCGCGCATGTCGATGTTGTCGACGTAGAGCCGCCACGACAGCCCCGTCGACGCCGGACCCTTCTGCACGCCGCGGAACTCCATCTTTCCGAAGGTCATGGGCACGTGGTAGACGTAGCCCTCGAAACCGGCGGGCGTCTCGGGGTTGGAGCACGCCGCGGTCAGCGCGAGCGCCGCGCAGGCGACGACGAAGGCGAGCGTCTTCATCTACTTGCCCTCCAGGTTCATGATCATGGGACTGCCGTTCGCACCCATGGGCGTGACCACGAAGGTGGTGTTGGGCGCGCCCGCCAGCTGCTCGATGGCGCCCAGGGCCTCGTACTGCAGAAACATGGGGTCGAGCGTGGTGCGGATGATCTTCTGCGCGTCGGCGGTGCCCTCGGCGTCGGCGACGCCGATGTCGATCTCGCGCTGCGCGATCTTGAGCTCGATGTCCTTGCGCAGGTTGTCCTCCTCGGTGACGAACTTGCGGATCACCGACTGCACGACCACATCCGGGTACTGGATGTCACCGATGTCGACCGACAGCCCCTCGATGGGCGAGCTCTTGTAACGCGCCTGCATGGCCGCCAGCACCTGCTGGGCGATCTGGCTCGACTGACTCTTGACCGTGAAGGCGTCGAGCGCCTGCACCTTGGCGCGCACCTCCGAGCGCAGCTGCTCGCGCACGTTGGAGGTGTACCAGTCGGCGCCGCCGTAGTTCTCGACCACCTGGCGCACCGAGCCACGGCGCAGCTGGATGCGCGTGTGGGCGCGGAAGCTGAGCGGCAGGCGCTCGGCGGTGACGATGCTCATCTCCTCGGTGTACGTGCGCGGGCGGAAGTCGATGTTGACCACCTGCTGGCGCCACACCCAGCCAGTCGAGGTCGGCCCGTCCTGGATGCCGACGAAGGCGCTCTGCCCGGCGATCGGGTTGGAGCGCAGGTAGCCCTCGTGCCCGGGCGGCGTGTTCAAGTTCACGCAGCCGACGCGCGAGGCCACGAAGACCACGATGAGGGTGAGGAAGCCGAAGACGAGGGTGGATGAGACGATTTTCGCGACCGAACCGGGCTGGTAGCCGGACGGGCGACTGGCGTTGCCGTTGCCGTTGCTCAAGAGAGCACCTCCCGCGGCCGGTGTAGCACGGCCGCGGGAAGCGCGCGGAGGCTTACTTGGTCACGGTCACTTCGACGGGCGGCGACCAGCTCTTGTCCTCGTCGGTGTAATAGAGGTACGCCGAGGACGCGGGCGCCACGTACGCGCCCGGCACCGTGGCCACCAGATCGAGCGCCACGTCGACGGCCTGGCCGGGCTTCATGTCGCGGAAGTACAGGATGACCTCGCGCTGGCGCGTCTCGTAGAAACCGATGATCTTCTTGTCCTTCAGCTCCTTGAGCTGCCAGGTCTGGAAGGTCAGGCCGCCGGGCAGGCCGATGCGCGCCAGGGTCATGGGCTGGCCCTTGTCGGTCTTGTTGCTGATCTTGGCGCGCAGCTTCACGCCCTCGCCCATCTTGAGGCTCTTCTTGGCCAGCGACGTCTCGACGCCGATGGTCGCCTTGGCCGACGACTGCGGCCGCGCCGAGCGGTACTCGACCGCGACCGAGTACGGCATGGACACCTGCGAATCCAGGCGGATCTCGACGGTGTTCTTGCCCGGCTGCATGGCGCCGGCCAGGTCGGTGAACTCGATGGGGTCGCGGCGGCCCTTCTCGAAGGCGATCTTGCCGATCTCCTTGCCGTTCACGACCACGCTGGCCACGCCCGAGGCCTGGGTCTGGCGCGAGTGGTCGGTGTACGCGGACAGCGCCTTCAGGCCCAGCACGGTGCTCTGGGTGTTGCCGAAGTCGCCCTGGCCGGAGCGATGCGCGTTCAGCCACTGCACCGAGCTGCGCAGCTGCGGCTCGTACTCGCCGTTCTTCGACGCCTTGACCAGCGCCAGCGTGCCCAGCGACGTGCTCTCGACGTCGAGCGCCTCGCCGCCCGACATGGTGATCGACTGCGCCGCGCCGGGGAAGTTACCGCTCTTGTCCTGCATCTCGGCCAGGCGGGCGACGATCTTCTTGGTCTCGGGCGCCGCCGCGTCGACGTTCAGCATCGTGTTGGCGGCCAGGGCCACGTGGTACGGGTCCTTCGACTCGAGGCCGCTCTTCCTGGCGAAGGCGATCTCCTTGTCGAGGTTCTTGGCGCGACCGGCCTCCGACAGCGCCCAGGTCACGTACAGCGAGGTGGTCTCGTACGACGCGCGACCGAACGAATCGAGCGCGCGCTCGTTGCGCAGGTAGCCGCCCTTGCCGTCGCGACGCTTCATCAGCCAGTCGGCGGTGCGCTCGACCATGGCGCGGTCGACGTCGTCCCAGACCTCGCCCATGTCCTTGAACTCCATCAGGCCGTAGGCGGTGAGCGCCTCGTGGCCGGGGTTCTCACCGAACCACTCGAAGCCCTTCTCCTTGGTCTCGTAGCCGGTCAGCAGCTTGTAGCCGCGCGCCAGCTTGCCCGACGCGTCGGCGACCAGCGCCGGATCGGCCGCGTCGTTCTTCTGCATGTAGTTCATGACCATGATGTTCGGGTAGTTGGTCGCCGAGGTCTGCTCGAAGCAGCCGCCCGGCTCGCGGATCATCGCCGCCATGCCCGTGGTCATGGACGCGAGCGGCGTGGGGTACATGATGACCTTGGCGCTGATCGAGCCGGGCATCGCGCCGCCCAGGTCGAACTCGGCCTTGGCCGACCCCTTCACGGTGCCCGAGGCACCGACCTCGAAGGGGAAGCCGAGCGGCACGACGCGGATGGTCTTGTGGATCTCGTCCTTGAGGCCCTCGGCCTGCATGGAGATCTGCGCGTCGCCCTCGCCGCCGTTGCCGACCACGGTGAGCGGGAAGAAGAACGCCTTCTTCTCGCCCGCGGCCAGGGTGATGGGCCTGGCGAAGGGGTTCTCGCCCATCTTGAACGAGGGCCCGAACGCGGCCTGCACGCTGGCCGTGATGCTGCGGTCGGTCTCGTTGGTGAGCGTCACCGGCAGCTGCAGCTGGTCGCCCTGCGAGACCTCGAGCGGCATGCGCACGTCGAGGGACACGGGCAGCTTGGTCTGCACCACCGCGTCGCCACGGCCGGGCAGGCCGCCCTTGGACACGCCCTCGGCGACGGCGCGGAACGAGGTGGTCGCGTCGGAGACCACGAACTTCACCTGCGCGGTGCCGTCCTTGCCGGTGCGCACGTCGTGCGACCAGTAGATGGTCTCGCGGAAGTCGGTGCGCGGCCCATCGTAGCCTGGCTTGTACTGCGGCACGGGGAAGACGCGCACGGGCACGTAGTTCCAGTCGTTGGCGCCGTCGACGTCGCCGCCCCAGTCCTCGTCCTTGGCCATGGCACCGGCGGCCTCGCCGCCACCGGCTCCGCCACCACCCCGGCGACCGAGCGCGGCGCCGCCACGCGGGCCACCCGGGGCCCGCTTGGCCTTGGCGCGACCCGCGTCGAGGTCGGGCGCCTGCTGCGCGATGTTCATCTGGTCACGCTTGCGCTCCTCGCGCGGCTTCTCGGCGGCGACCTTCTTGTCGGCCGGGGGCGCGGGGGGACGGGCGGCGTGAGGCTGCGGCGCGGGCGCGGCCATGGCCGGGCGCGGCGCTTCCTTGCGCGGCGCCTTCATGCCGCCACGCGGACGGTCGGCGCGCTGCGGCTCGGGCGGCGCGGCCATGGGCGGAGGCGCCATCTCGGCGTCGTCCATCTGCACGCCGCTCGTGGTCTCCGGGTAGTACTGCGGCTGCGGCGGCGCGAACACCGCGGCCCACTGGAAGCGACGCCAGCCGCGCGTGCCCATGAGCAGGTCCATCGACGCGCCCGCCTCGGGCTTGCCGGAGAAGTAGAAATTGGGCTCCTCGACCGGATCGGTGCCCAGCTCGGGCTCGAGGTAGAGGCGCGCCATCAGATTCGCCGTCTTGTCGTCGGCGAACGAGAGCACGGTGTCGTCGACGACCGAGAGGCCCAGGCTGGCCTGCACCGGCTTGCCCGCCAGGTCGGTGGTCTTGACCGTGAGCGTGACCGGATCGCGCGGCGAGTAGGTCTTCTTGTCGGCGCTGATGCTGATCTTCATGTCGGCGCGCCGGCCGCGGTAGACCAGGCGCTCGGCCAGGGGCGCCGACGCCTCGTCGAACAGGGTGAGGCGCACCGCGCCCTGCTCGCTGCGGCTCGCGGGCAGCGAGATCAGCGTGGGCTTGCTGGCGACCACGTCGTAGGCCGCCGAGGCCAGGCGCCGCTCGCGCAGCACCGCCTCGACCAGCACCGTCTTCGACTCGGTGCACCAGGCGGCCAGGCGCAGCTCGTCGTCCTTGCTTTCGAAGTCGTCGACGGCCTCGAGCGAGCAGCCCGCCTTCTGCGCCGCGGGCAGGGCGATCTTCTGCTTCGAGCCGGTCGGCTTGTCCAGCTCGACGTGGTACTTGCGGCCCTTCTCGGCGACGATCTCGAAGCGGCCCATGCCGTCGTGGATCGACTCGAAGCTGGCCACGGTCTTGCCCTGGTCGTCGAGCACGCGGCCGGCCACGTCGGCGGGCTTGCCGATGGTGTTGGTGGCGGCGAAGTACACGCGTCCGGGCAGGCCTTCGACCAGGTCGCCACCCTCGGGGAACATGGCGAAGCCGACCGTCGACAGGGTGATGGGGATGCGCTTGGAGATCGACTCGACCAGGCCGCCGTCGTCGGCAAGGATGGTCAGCATGCCGTCCTCGCGCGCGATGTTGTGGGGCAGCGCGAACTTGACCACCGTGCTGCCGGTCGCGTCGGTGACGAAGTCCTTGCGCACGACCTCATTGTCGTCGACGGTGACCACGGCGGTCAGCTTGCGGTTGGCGAATGGCTCGCCGGTGCCGCGCTCGACCTTGACCGCCGCCGAGACGTCGTCGCCGGGGCTGTACGCCTTGCGCAGCAGCTCGAGCGTCTTCTTCAGGCGCGGCGCGTCGTAGCTGGCCACGATGAAGGTGTGCTTCTCCTGCGTGCCGTCGTCGCCGGCCATCTGCAGGACGTACTCGCCGCCCTGCGCGTCGCCGGGCAGCTCGAAGTCGTTGGCGCCCACGCCGTCCTGCAGCATGAGACGCTTCTGCGCCACCACCGCGCCCTTGGGCGACAGGAGCTGCATGGTCAGACCCACGCCGGGCATGGCGATGAGGTCACGGGTGTTGCGCATGTGGGCGCGGAACCAGACCACCTCGCCGGGCTGGTAGATGGGCTTGTCGAGCTGCAGGTAGGTACGCCGGGTCGGGTAGGTGTTGAACCAGCGCTCGATGGCAGCGTCGGTGGTCTTCTGCTGCTCGGTGGTCGCGAGCGGCTTCTGGGCGTGCGCGGCGGCCAGCTTTTGCTGTTGCTGCGTCGGTGTGGGTCCAGCAGACCCACCACCGGCCGTGCCCGTTGCCAGCTGCGTTCCGCCATTCACGCATGCCTGTCCAAAAAACGCAGCCGCGACGGCGGTCGCAGCGATCTTCTTGATTCTCGCCATGGTTCCCTCCAGCAGGTAGCCAGTGAAACGCGTGCGGTGTGACTTAGATCTACGAGTGCGTCCGGAAGCCGCATAGATCGGATAGGATGGGGACGTGACGCGCGATGGGGACGCTG
>OBEQ010067767.1_pt1 | contig 10171 bp, 5 predicted proteins | sample 1670901 | NCBI WGS metagenome assembly OBEQ01 (sample SAMEA104232315, study PRJEB22302) | groundwater metagenome | biome: forest; feature: aquifer; material: groundwater | place: USA | collected 2011-08-07 | depth 5.4 m | reverse complement strand
TTCATCTATGTGCAAGCGACCTGCCGTATCAATAATGACAGTATCGCGTGCCGCTTTTCTTGCTAAATCAATCGAACCCGTTGCAATATCTATTGCACTTTTTCCACGCTCTGCAATAATCGGAACCTGAATCTGCTTTGCAAGCATCTCAAGTTGATCTATTGCCGCAGGGCGGTAAACATCTGCCGCAACAAGAATCGGGAGACGACCTTTTTTCTTGAGGAAGAGAGCTAACTTCGCACAAAAGGTGGTTTTTCCTGAACCCTGTAAGCCTGCTACCATAATAATGGTAGGTGGCAGTGGTGATTCATTCATCTGGGCGGTAGAGTGACCCAGTAAATTCACCATCTCATCGAAAATAATCTTTACAATGAGTTGACCGGGTGTAATACTTGATAACACTTCCTGACCGACAGCCCGCTTCTGAACGTCTTCTACAAATTGCTTAACAACTTTGTAATTGACGTCAGCATCCAACAGTGCCCGTCGTACTTCACGTAACGATTCGGTAACGTTGGATTCCGTGATTCTACCCTCACCACGGAGTTTTTTAAATACAAGTTCTAACTTTTGGGATAAATCTTCAAACACAGGCTATAGAATTGCGCATTTCAGCATGAATAGACAAAAAAGCCTACCGCGCAATAAGCCGATAGGTCAGAAAAGCAGTGCTAATTTAAGAAAAAAGCGGCAGGAAACAAAAAATCGGTTTAAAAACGCGGTTCTTGTTTTCTGTTTTTACCCACTAAAAACAAAAAATCACTTTTTTAAGCAAATTTTAGTGCCAGATATCCATCCCCATAATTGGTTAGCCGGGATTCTGAGCCAACTAAAAACCGGCTGTTTGTTACCACCTCCACCAAATCACAATAACCAAGTTCTAAAAACCATGTACAAAGTACTAAAATTACCGCATCAAGACCATTTTCTTCATTTCAACAAACCCGGCGCTTGAAAGACGATAGATATAAACACCGCTCGCCATATTACTTGCATTCCATTTTACGGACTTATATCCTGCATCCTGTACGCCATCGACTAAGGTTGCTACTTCTTCACCAAGCATATTATATATTTTTAAGGTAGTATAATTGCCAATAGTCAATTGATAATTGATAATTGTCAATGGGTTAAAAGGGTTAGGATAGTTTTGTTCAAGAGCAAATTCACTTGGGATTATAGAATTATTGTTATTGAGTTGCCCGGGAGGAGGTGGCGGCATTTCTGATATAGGCATAATTTGAATTTTACCTGCCAAAACAGATGCTGACGATGATAGTATTAATTGACCATCATCCTGAAGTTTTACCCAATACCCCTTGCCTGCCTGAAGTGAAGTGGCGGAGCTATACGAAGTTGAATACCCGAAAAATTGTGAAGTAATCAATCCCGACGGTATCGAAGCTATGGAAGCAACTGTTGTCGTTCCACTTGGCGTGCCGATAATGTTCCACCCTTTTTTCACAGCGATGGTATCATTAAAGCTTGGTACACCTGCACGATTATACGATGTATCACTATAAAACTTAATCCAATATCCCTTACCTCGAGTCAATGTTGGAGCCGCAATATATCCTCTATCATAATAAAATGCGTCACTTGCTCTTGATGAGAAAAACGATGTCGCGTTCAAGTCTATTGCGTTAATTGGTACCGAGACAATATTCCACCCTCGCGAAACACTCTGAACGAGAGAGAAGCAAGGAACAGAAACATTTAACACAGTACCGAAACTTGTTTCTTCCGTATTATCGTTGCGCGATTTTACACTTACTTGAAAATCAGAACATGCAACGATATTTATAACCGGGACTCCAGTCGCTCCGCCCCATTCAGCAAATGATTGCCAAACAATAGTAGCTCCGAAAGAACCATTTGCTTGAAGGAAATATGCTCGTGAACTATCCATCACTTTTATTGCAAATTGTGTTGAAGGAGAATTCGTGCCCTGATTTACAATAAGGTTCATACCATTATAGGTAAGTCCGCCTGTTGATGGCGCCGAAGGAATTTGACTTAATGTCAGCGCATCAATTTGAATGGCGTCACTTTCACCGGCAGAATTAAACGCTACTACTTGATAATAGTATCTCTTGTTACCAATAAGCGCCGTATCGGCAAACTGCGTTGTATTAATAGGTAAATCATTTCCAACCTGATCGAAAGGACCTTCTGTGTTGTTGGAACGATAAATACGATACCCTGTTTCGTTAGTTAATGTATCCTGCCATTGTAACGTAATTTGTGTAGCAAGACGCAAGGTTACCCCAATTGAAGAAATTGAGTGCGGGAAATCAGCAGTGGTAAAATGTGAAGGCGTATTGATAGCATTTAATGTACCATTTGAATTCTTCGCAACTACACTCCAATAATATGTTGTGTTCGATTGAAGCCCGGTAAATTCATGCGTTAACAACGTTGTGTTTGTATCAACGAGTGTCGTCGGAGGATTATTGGTATCAAAATACACATCATAGCTTGTTGCATTCGATGATGCCTGCCATGATAAATATCCTACAAGCGAAATTCCGGTTGCTCCGTTCGCGGGGGACGATAATTGGAATGCTGTTGGGACTTTAATAGTAGCGAAACTAAATGCCGAGCCTGTACTTGTTGTGCTATCTGTCCCTGATTGAGCTTTAACTTTCCAATAATACGTGCCATTGGTTGGTAACCCTGAATATGAATATGTTGTATCTGACTGCATACCACTTACTTTCTTAACCGGCGGATTCAATGTGTCTAAATACACATCATACCCTATTGCATTGGTTGCAGTATGCCATCTTAAAGAGCCACTCAAATCTTGTTCAGTGGCGTTGTTTGTTGGCGCAGTGAGAGTAAATGTACCCGGAATAATTGTCGCAGTTGTAAAGCTAAAGGGAGAAGCAGTCGAAACAGTTGAACCGCCAATATTTTTTGCTACTACTTTCCAGTAGTATGTTCTCTTCACTCCCAAGCCTGAATAACTGTATGATGTCGTTGCTTGATCAGTACTTACTACAGTTGCCGGAGGATTGATTGTATCGAGATACAAATCGTATGCTGTTGCGTTCGATGAGGCGTTCCATGATAATGTTCCGCTAAACGGAACTGTCTGTTGTCCGTTCGTTGGTGATGACAAGGTAAACGCGTAGGGAAGAATCACTGTGGTAAAACTCCATGGCGTACTTGTCCCCTCTGTATAGTTCGTTGCATTCTTAGCGACAACTTTCCAATAATACGTTACACCGTTTGTTAATCCGCTATATGCATAGGAGGTATCTGCCTGTCCTGTACTCACTACCGTTATCGGTGGATTTACTGTACCGAAATAAACATCATACCCCGTTGCTGTCAATGAACTCTGCCAACTCAATGTCCCCGCTATCGGTTGATTGATAGAACCGATTGTTGGAGATATTACCGAGAACGCATGTGGCACATCTACCGCAGTTGTAAAATTCCACGGTGAAGAATTTGATGTTACACTTCCCCCTGTATTCTTCGCGACTACTTTCCAGTAATAAGTAGTAATTTTTGCTAATCCAGTATAACGGTAAGACGTCCCGGCTTGATTTGTACTCACTATTGTTACCGGAGGGCTGGCAACATCAAGATATACATCATAGCCTGTAGCATTGGTTGATGCCTGCCATTTTAATGTATCGCTGAGTTGCATACTTGTCGCGCCGTTTGACGGAGAAGTTAAAGAAAATGTGGTGGGAAGATTCAACGTTGTAAAACTCCATGGTGCGCTAGTTCCCGTTGTATTGCTTGTACTGTTCTTAGCAATCACTTTCCAATAATACAAAGTCCCTGTTGAAAGCCCGCTATAGGTATAAAATGTATCCGTTTGACTTGTACTCACTATTGTAGTCGGTGGGTTGACTGTTCCCAAATACACATCATAACTTGTCGCATTTGTGGATGTTCTCCACCGTAACGATCCGCTTACTGCTTGCCCCGTCGCTCCGCTTGTAGGAGCTACCACAGCAAATGCCGCAGGAGCCGCAAGAACTGTTGTGAAACTAAATGGAGAAACTGTAGCATCGGTTGAACCTATACTGTTTTTAGCTACGACTTTCCAATAATACGTTGTATTGTTCAATAAACCTGAATAGCTGTACGTTGTGCCTGCTTGATTGGTGCTTACAACTGTCGTCGGCGGGTTTGCAGTACCAAGATATACATCATATCCTGTTGCGCTTGACGATGTTCCCCAGCTTAGTGTTCCGCTTATTGCTTGAGTTGTGCTTGAATTTGCAGGAGAGGTTAATGTAAAACTTCCGGGTGATGAACCTGTTACTGTGGTAATCCACATCGGGGCGCTCCATGCTTTATTCCCATCTGCTTCGGTTACCATCACATAATAATAATAGGTTGTGCTTGTAGTTTGTTTGTATGTATAGATTAAAGAATCTTTGCTCGTGACCGAAGTAAGTACAGTTGGGTTTGAACCGGAACCCGGGACTCCATAATAGATTGAAATGTTACTGATAGATTCGCCTGCATCGGGATCAGAAATTTTAATACGAAATCTTACGCTATCATTGGTACTGAATATTTCTCCCATTTGATGAGTGCCGACCTGATAACTTAAATTTAAGTTATGATCTTCTGTTGCATACGTCCTGCGCTTACGTAAACCATCAACGATATTTGCTTTCGTTAATGAGGTTGCTAATACAGCAGTTCGTTGTTGATTCGATCTACCATAATTCGTATTATGATTATCCTGATTTGCACATGGAGCAACGTGGTACCCAAGGCGTAACAAGTCCCAATAACGTTGAGTATAATCTGAACTTGATGGATTGGTTTCAGTTGTGTTTGTCGAAGTTGAAGGACCATTTTTCATGGCTACACCCATAACAACACTATCCCATTTTGCATTATACGCTCCACTAAAAATTCCGCTGTAATCCCCTTGTTGAGGATGCGCAAGATAGGCAAATCCGCCATACTTATACACTGAATCAAATAGAGTACTATAAGCGTTTTTGGGAACATATACTTGATACACACCGGGGTTCCACCCGAAAAGTTTATTAGTGCCATAGACTAAGACATGTCCGCCCCCGCTAATTACACCCCACTCTTGACCATATAATCCGACAAAAGACCCATCCTGATTAACTGAATCTGCCTCTTGATTTCCAGCCAACCAATGTGCGAGAGTCATGTTTAAGCTCTCATTATGATTATGATCGCTTACACCAAGGAAGTTCATGCTTGGAGAGCTTCTGGCGTAGGTTATTGCCTTTGCAACGGGTTGTGTATAGGTCGCCTCATTTTGGTCCTGATTCCCATCAGAATACCATGTATGGGAATGGATATCCCCAAAGTATGGATTATACGTTTGAGCGTTTAGGTGAGAAGTAAACCCAAAAAATAGAACTGCTAAAAATGCGGCAAAGAAATATTTCATTATCAAAAATTAAGATTATTATTGTAGTATATTCAAATCACGTGCCATGGTCATATTTTGGTAACGTGACAGTAATTCCCCGAATAACGGTAAAACCGTATAAAAAGTAAACATTTTATATTGGGAATACGTTCAAGAGTAGAACAGTGTTCGGGTAAAGAACAACGTGAGAAGCATGAAATTTGCCATACGAATCCATCGTTTTTGAGGTTGTTTTGATTGAGTTCGGACAACTCATCATAACATTTGGCAAGATAAATAGAGTATGCTTGACACGGTTAAGGGTGATAACTTATAATATAAGCATTTTTTGGGAATTTATTGTGATAAAGGATATGAAAAATGAGATTTTTAGGGATATGATGCTTAAAATCGTTGAATAACTTTACATAATGAGGATGGAAATGGAGGGAAATTCGGGTTTGCAACTTTGCAACGTATAAGGATATTGCAAACTTTGCAGGGTTGCAAAGTATTAATAAAACAACCTTAAAGGGGCGCGGAAACAAAACACTTTACACAGTATCCAAATAAAAGACCTTATCAAAGACATCAGTTCGAGAAACCATGTTTAAATGTCTATCGAATACCTCATGAGATTGGCTTATATTCACAAACCCAAACCACTCTAAAAATCTTGAGAACGTACGATGTTCATAACAGCCCAGTACCCCTTTTTGCTTATCAATAAACATCATGTCTGGGAAGTCCCCCAATAATTGCGGAAATGCACGCAGGTATTTGTTGGCGTAAGATTCAATTGTCTCTTCTGTATCCCCGAATTTTAAGAAAAGATACAGTGTGTATCCACAGCCAAGTTGTCCAATATTATCGTCGAGATAACGATCATTGAAAGACCAATTGAATTTATTGGTAAAAGTTATAAGTGTTTCTTTCAATAAATCGATACGGTTCTTAGGTTCAAGTAGTTGTTCACCTTTCTTTGTCAGACTAAGCTTGTTATTTGATATCTTAAGAACACGCATGAGACGCGAATTAATATGTACCGTCTGTAGCGCAACCCAATCTATCTCACGATTGATCTTGGAAATACCTTGTTCGACGAAATAATTCACGATGATTTTATAATCGTAAAGTTCTTGAAGTATTTTCCTTGGTAAAGCTCCTTTGGGTGTTAACTTGATATTTTTTTCTCTTTGAACGATCTTCAAAAATTCTTCGGTTAACCTAAGAAATGGAATCCGATCACAAATGGTATCATCAATTTCGTTGAATATTTTAACCGGCGATTTTTCACCTAAAGAATCGTACAATAAATTGTGCATCTCATTCGGAGATAACCCACAAAACTCATCTATGGGAGCGTTGTTCTGAAGAATGATCAGGGGATCAGGGTTTATCATTTGCATCACTTTGTACTATAAAAGAGTTGTTTAATTATTTCCGGGATAAATCTCAATAAATTTCCTTCATTGCGGTCTTAATCCCACTTAACCTTAGTAGCTCCTCACAATAATTCCGAAAGACATTTCCTTCGTTTGGGGAAAATCGTTTCATAACATGATATCCGGTAGGTTTTTTAGATTCCAGAATCCAAACCTCACCATCACGAGTTACTCCTTCGTCATAAACTGGCAAGAGTTTCCAGAATGGATTCTTCTGCTGTTCGTCATCAAATGTTTTCCAATCGCTAAACGATAATTTATTTTTCTTATTTATAACAAATTTAAGAGTATCCCCCAACTTGGGGTCGTTCGTCTCCTTCTTCACCAAAACAACATTCCCATGATCAAACTCCATCCGTATTGTTATAGGATTTTGAAAAGATCGAAGCCATGTGAATCTATAGGTCTCAATTGTGGAAGGATCCTTGAAAAGTATTGGTTCTTTCATATTGCGCAGGGTTCTTGAAAAAGATTCATTCTCAAACGAGTCCGCTCTACTTTCCAACGAAAAGGCGCCTTTCGGAAAGAACAAGCTCTCCTGCGGTAAAAACTTCCACACCGTATATTCCGTTTTTCCGAACGGGGCACAACTTACCAATACCATCAAAGCTATCATAAGAAATAATTTCATGTCAGATTACCTCAAAATTCAATTTCAATGAAAAAAAATATCACATTTAAAGGTAACCAGAATAGAAAAGAGAAGCAAAAAAAATAGACATAAACATTCTCCCCAAAGGAAAAAATGCCCATGTCCATTCTCTAAAAAAAAATAACTCTACTACAGCCTATTGCCTAATGACCAATGACAAATAACAAATAACATTTAACTGATAACTATTTCTTCTCTGCCTTCTTCTTCGCCGCTTCAGCTTGTTCCTTGGCAGTCCATGGTGGTACTACGCCATTCATACGAGCATACGCAATCGCTTGTCCAAGATGTTCGTGCATGTGATTAGCCGTTGTAAAAAATACGCCACGGTATGTTGTTTCATGATCAAATAAATCAACCTTTTTATCAAGGTCTTCGTCAGCAACACTTACCATAGCTTTGCGCACATGCTCAAACGATTGCTTGAGAACTTCAATAACTTTGGCTTTATCGGTAACAGTCTTCTCCATATCGGGTGTAAGTCCTTCGGGTTTTTTCACACCGACCACAGTCGGGAACATATAATTTGCTCCGGCGATGTGCATAAACACTTCACTCACAGAACGTACTCCCTCAGCGGGTCGCCACACAAACTTATCTTGCGGCATGGCTTCAGCAAGGCTAACAATTTTGTCCTGAACATCAGCCAATTGAGTTAAAAACTCCCCTTTAAAGCCTTTAGGTGTAGCATCTTTGCCCTCTTGAGCATACAATACTCCAACAAACAAAACGGTGAAAAGTAATAATGTTAAAACAACGTTATTTTTCATAATAATTTCCCTTTGTGAATAATAAATGATAATAAGTTTACATTTTTATTTTGTGAAAGCAAAATCCCATTTACTCACGTCGTAGCTTGAAAATTCGGCGGAGTCAGAAACAACCTAAACTCTTTTCCCATTATATCAATCGCATTTTTTGCCGCCGCCTCATTATCAAAGAAGCCATACACCGAAGACCCGCTCCCCGACATTTGAGAAAATACAGATCCAAATTCTAATAATCTCTTTTTCACTTCTGCAATCACAGAATATTCAGGAAATACTACATCCTCAAAATCATTTTGTATAACACGATGAAGTTCACTTATTGTACCCATTTTCTGTGTGATTGTTTCAAACAGGTTACTTTTTGTTTTTGCCTCTTTTATGTTGAATTGCCTATACGCCCATACCGTTGAAACATGAATATTCGGATACACTAGAACAATCCAATACGGAACATCCAAACGGAAATAGGAAAGTTGTTCTCCTCTTCCCGTGGCGTGTGCAGAACCTTCCTTCAAAAAATATGGCACATCCGAGCCTAATGAAATTGCCAGTGGAGCCAATTCATCAACTGTTAATTCTAAGTTCCAAAGTTGATTCAATCCTAACAATGTCGTTGCCGCATCCGAACTTCCCCCACCTAATCCTGCTCCAATTGGGATGTTTTTCTCCAATTTAATCTTTGCCCCTTGTTTTACACCGAATCGCTCTTGCAACAAGAATGCCGCCTTCATACACAGATTAGATTCGCCTGCCGGTAAAGTGGCATCAGAAGAAGAAAACAGCAATTTATTATCGGTTTCAAACGACAATACATCAAATACATTGATCCGATGAAACACCGTTTCCAACTCATGGTAGCCATCCTCCCGCTTATACAGGATTCGAAGACCAATGTTGATTTTTGCGTAAGCGGGTAAATGATTCATATATGTAAAAATAATGTAATAATATAAGAGAAGAAAATGGAAATTACTCGAAATTTAAGTATATTTCGACACAAATTCACTACCTTTGAATATTAAATTCAGGAGAACACTTTATGGCAACTAATCAAAAAACATCAGTTCTTACTGAGCAACAATCATCTCAGCAAACTAGTTCTAAAAATTCACTGACCATTACCGATAACCGAAACGGCAAGCAGTACGACATTCCTATTGAAAACGAAACCATTCGCGCAATGGACCTACGTCAAATTAAAGTCAAGGACGACGACTTTGGTTTAATGACCTACGATCCTGCGTTTATGAATACAGCTTCGTGCAAGAGTAAAATTACGTACATTGACGGCGACAAAGGTATCTTACGATATCGCGGCTATCCTATCGAGCAACTTGCTGAAAAAAGCAACTACCTCGAAACTGCTTATCTACTTATTCATGGTGAACTTCCTAACAAAGCTCAATTTGAGGATTGGACGGAGAACATCAGAATGCACACGTTAGTCCATGAAAACATTAAAAAATTTATGGATGGTTTTCATTACGATGCGCATCCAATGGGAATGTTGATAAGTACAGTTGGTTCTCTTTCAACATTTTATACCGATGCTAAATATATTAAAGACCCGGTAAAAAGAAAATTACAAATTTATCGCCTCGTTGGAAAGATGCCAACCTTAGCCGCATTCGCATTCCGTCATAGTGTTGGAAGACCGTATGTGTATCCCGATAACGAATTTAGCTATGCAGGCAACTTCCTTAGCATGCTTTTCAAAATGACGGAAGTACAATACAAAGTCAATCCTATTCTCGAACACGCACTTGATGTCTTATTCATCCTTCATGCCGACCACGAACAAAATTGCAGTGCAAACGCAATGCGTAGCGTTGGAAGTTCACAGGTTGACCCGTATTCATCAGTTGCAGCAGCAGCAGCAGCGTTATATGGTCCGCTTCACGGTGGAGCAAATGCTGAAGTTCTGTATATGCTT
>OBEQ012868679.1_pt1 | contig 10172 bp, 9 predicted proteins | sample 1670901 | NCBI WGS metagenome assembly OBEQ01 (sample SAMEA104232315, study PRJEB22302) | groundwater metagenome | biome: forest; feature: aquifer; material: groundwater | place: USA | collected 2011-08-07 | depth 5.4 m | reverse complement strand
TCCCAGACCCGACCCCGACCCGGGCCCGGCGGCCCGGCCCCCCCGCCACCCCCGTTGTTCCCGCGCCGTGGTGGCAGCCAGACGCCCCGACGCATTCCGATCCGCTGGCAACCGTTCGATGAACCCACTGAACCAAGGAGATCACACTATGAATGCCCACAGCCGTTTCGCCCTCGCCGTTGCTGCCGCAGCCGTCCTGCTGGCCAATTCCGCGGCGTCCACGCCCGCCACGGCGGCCCCGCTGGCTACCGCGCCGGCAGTGGTGACGACAAGCTCGACGCTCGATCCCACGCTCCCGGACGCCAGCACCCTCTGGCGCTGCCACTGGTGCCGCGGCTGAGGTCCGAGCGCAGGCCCCGGCCAGACCGCGCTGCATGAACGCGGGCGTTGTTGCGTCTGCGTTCATGGCAGCAAGCGGGCGGCGCCAACCTCGACCTGGAGCCGTCTGCACACGCGCGGGATCGGTCCAACCGACTTGGAGAAGAGACCGTGCAAGACCCGACCTTTCGTACCCTGCTGTACCGCTACTTCTTCTTCAACTGGCTGTTCGAGGACGTCAGTCGGGGCAACCTGTTCGAGCGTTCAGCCGCCTGGCGACACAACCAAGCGCAGGCGCATTGGCTGTTGACCTACATGCGGCGATGGCTGGGGTGCGGCGCGCTGCTGTGCGGACTGGGCGGCTTCGTCGAGCTGATGCTGAATGCGCCGGGCCTGTCGGCGGTGTTCTACGTTCCCGGCGCATTGAGCCTGCCGGTCAGTGCCGTCACCCTGGTGGCGTGGCTGGGTCTGAAGGCCTTGCCCGGCCCCCTTCTGAGCCGGTAGCTGATGCCCGGCCTGAGCCTGGGCGGCCCGCTGCGTGCCGACGCCTCGCGCGGCAACACGTGGACAGACTTCGCGCAGCGTGGGGCGGGCCACCCCGAGTTGGTCCGACAGGTTCTGCTCCGAAGGCAGGCGCTCGCCGACCTTCACGTCGCCATCGTAGATGGCCTCGTAGATGCGGAACGCCGCGATCTCACAGGGCCTGACCAACTGGACCGGCTGAAACACGAACTTGGTTGGCTGTGGGCCAGGATGCCGCATTCGAGGAAGGCGTGGAACTCGTTCTTCACGAACTGCGGTAGATCAGCTCCGGGGGCGGCTCCGGTATGGGCGATGAAGGTTGCGGCGTGCTGCTGCACCAGGCGGTGCAGCGTGGTCTGCTCGGGGCGGTGACGATCGTAGTGAACCAGGGCGCCATCCGGCGCCCCGTGCGGCAGCTGACGCGTGGCTTGCACGTGTTGCTCCCGAGGGTGTGACCTCGGACCGTCTCAGGCCGCGTGAAGCGTCGCAATCGCCCTGAGTAACCTGTGGGTGCCTACCTCCGTGTGCGCACCTTCTGGTGATTGCCTCCCGGTCGCCTCCGAGGCGAACATAGCCAGGTGAGATGCCGGGTAGCTGCCCGTGGCGAGCGGCAGGAACTGGCCGCGAGCGTGACCTCGCGATGGCAGCGGAGAGCTGTCCTTGGCCGTCCAGGCCCTCGCGTCGAAAGTCGGCTTCCCGACGCGGTTGCGAACTAGCGGTCGCGGCCACCAGCAGTCGGCTGCGACTGGCAGCTGCCCGGATACGGTGGCAACCACCTCCCGCTGCGTCACGCAGTCCACCGCGTTGATGTGGTACAGGCCCTTGATGCCGTCTTGATCGCCCCGGTGCACGCTGTCGATGCGGATGAAGCCCGGACGCCCCTCGGGAGTGGGCGCCTTGCGTACGCCGATGGTGGCGGCCTTGGTGGGCCGGGTCTTGGTCAGCACCACGCGCTGGGCGCGGTAACCGGCGCTGTTGCGCAGGATAGGTTTGCTGTTACGCGCTCGCCAGCCGGAGCCGACCGGAACAGCAAAAGCGGTTTCCGAAAACCCGACCGCTGCTGCGATTTGCTGCATCTCGGGGTCGCCGGGAAACTCATCGGCAAGCATGACGCCCGCAGGATTCCCGCCTGTGTGCCCGTCCGAGAACGCGGCAATTCTTAGAACGTTCATGTCTCTCCCTTGGAGCTGATGAGGTCGATGGTCGATTTGCGCGAGTGGCGCACTCCGCGCGATGGCGGCAGCACGCAAGATGATCTGATTGATCCCTTGGCCAAGGGCCAGAGGCCGATCTGAGGGAGAGTTCTAAGGCGCTACGCAGGCAACCCCTTCTTCATGCCTCGTTTGCTTTGCTACATTGCCCCATGAAGATCCTGCTCGTCGATGACCACCCGATGTTCCGCGAGGGCGTCGCGAGCGTGTTGCGCAGCGGCGCAGAGGCGCTGGACGTGCTGCAAGCCGTCGATGGACAGGACGCACTGCGGCAGCTCGCCGAGCAGGCCGACGTGAGCGCCGTGCTGCTGGACCTGCGCATGGACGGCATGGCCGGCATGGCCACGCTGGAGCAGCTCAGGCGGCACCACCCCGATCTGCCCAGCCTGGTGCTGTCGTCGTCCGAGGAGCCCGAGGACGTGCGTCGCGCGCTGCGTGCCGGCGCTCGCGGCTACTGCCCCAAATCGGCTCATCCCGCCACCCTGCTGGCCGCCCTGCGTCTGGTGATGGGAGGCGAGATGTATGTGCCACCCTTCATGGCGCTGGCCACCGAGGAGCCCGGCGACGAACCCGTCGACGCCGGCGGCCTGACGCCTCGCCAGCACGCTGTGCTGCAGGAACTCGGCCAGGGCAAGTCCAACAAGGAGATCGCGCGGGCCTTGGGGCTGCAGGAGAAGACCGTCAAAGGCCATGTGTCTGCCATCTTCCGCTGCCTAGGCGTGGTGCACCGCCTGCAGGCGGTCGAAGCCGCCCGCCGCGCCGGCCTGATCAGTTGACCCGGTCGGCAACGTTCTGCCGGCGCCGGGCCAGCCCGGCCAGCACGGCCAGCCCGCCCAGCAACAGCGCGTAGCTACCCGGCTCGGGCACCGGGGCGATGCCGGGCAACTGCAAGGCCCGATCCAGCTGATCCACATCACTCGCCGACAACAGCACGTCGCTCACGCCCGCCACGGTCGAGCTGAGCCGGATGCTGCTGAAGCTCACCTCGGGTAGGATGCTGCCGAAGAGATCGAGCTGGCGGTTCATGAGGTCGGTCTGCAAGCGCAGCATGTCCGCGCTGCTGGCACCCGACACATTGAAGTCGAGCGACCCCGCCAGATCCAGCGACGTGGCCGTCAGCCGGCCGAAGCTGTAGCCGCTGCCGTTGAGGCCGATGTCAAACTCCAGCTCACCACCGGTCTGCCGGTACGCACCCGTCACCGCGAGCCCGCCGCTGGCAACCTCCACCGTGCCGCCACTCACCGTCACATTGCCGTCGAGGAGCCCCGTGCCGACAAGCCGGCCGCCGGTCACCTGGATCGCCTGCGGCGGATCGATGGTGCCGCCGTTCAGCGTCGTGACGCCGCCGGCTTGCACGAACACACCGGCATTGACCGTGCCGCCTGCCTGGATGGTCAGCGTGCCGTTGTTGACGAAGCTGGCGCCGTTGGAGTGGCCGCTTCGGGTGCCGGCGCCGGCGGTCACCGTCCCGCCCGCGCTGACTGTGAAGTTGCCGTTATTGGTGATCTGCCCGAGAGCCGACAAACTGCCATCGCCTACGCTGAGGCTGCCATCGTTGGACAGGACCGTCTTCACCAGCAGCGAGCTGGGCTGGCCCGCTGAAGCATTGCCCGCCACGGTCAAGGCCCCGTTCGCCGCGATGCCCGCCGACTTGACGATGAATGTGGCACCCGGACTGAGCAGCAAGCGACCCTGGTTGACGTTGACGCCAATGCCGCCCGCATGGAGCGCCGCCTCCGCGATGTTCAGCGTGCCGGCGCCCGTCTTGGTCAGGCTGCCGGAGCCGCTCAGGTCGCCGCGGCTCCGGTCGCCGCCGGTCAAGCTCAGCGTGGTGTTCGCAGCCGTCCGGAAGGTGGCGCCCCCCGAGCCGATGGTCAGCGCACGCGCGGTGCTGAAGCTGGCGGTGCTGTAGAGCGAGCCTCCGTCGATGACCAGGCCTGCGCCAGCCTGACCCAAGGCGGCGTCGGCTGCGAGGCTCAGTGTGCCGCCACTGATCGTCGTGCCGCCGCTGTAGCTGTTGGCGCCAGTCAAGGTCAGCGTGCCCGCGCCGGTCTTCACCAACTGGCCACCCGACCCGGTGATCGTCCCGCCGAAACTCTTGTCGGCTGCTTGCGTCACCACCAAGGTCTTGCCGCCAAGCTGCAAGCCGCCTGCGCCGGACAGGTCGCCGACGTTCAGGTTCGCCGCGCTGATGCCGCTCAGGTTTGCGTTGGCGCCGCCAGCCACGGTCAGCGCGCCGGCACCGAAGCTGCCTGCCCCCGTCAGCAGCAGGCTGCCCGCCTCCAGCGTCGTGCCACCGGTGTAGCTTTGAGCCTGGCTGAAGGTGATCGCCCCGCCGCCCCGGATGTGCAGCGCGCCCGCGCCCGAGATCACCCCGCCATAGACACCGGCACCAGCCTGGTCAAACACTGCGGAGGGATGGGCGCCCGCGTTGGGCTGGAAGCTCAGGTTGCCCGCCATCGACGGGGTGGAACCGACGAGGCTGCCGCCCACGATGCGCCAGGCCTGCCGGCCCGCGCCGGTCAGCGTCCACTGGGACGAGCCCGACTTCTCGAAGTAGGTGAAGCCTCGGATCGTGCCTCTCGCGCCCACCTGGCCGGCGTCGAAGCTGCTGTTCGTCGTGCCCCCCAGGGCCAGCGTGTCGCCCTCGCTGTTGCGGCTGACGACATCGCCGTTGAACTTGGCGCCGTCACGCAGCTCCAGGCGGTTGCCACCGCCCTCGAGGAGGACAGCCGGCGCGCGCGCGCCGGTGCCACCGGCCAGCCCGCCCGAAATGGTTCCGCTGGTGATGATGGTTGCGCCCTGATAGCCGGCAATACCCACGCCGCCAGCACCCGCCGTGCCGCTGGCTAAGAGGCCGCGGCCACCGATACCGCCGTTACCGCCCGACACCGCCCCACCTGCTTTCACGACCACCGCACCCGCCGTCGTCGAGACGCCGATACCGCCGGCGCCGCCATTGCCGCCGACCGAACGAAGGTTCCCGAGCCCGACGACGTTCAACTTGCCGTCGCCGCCGACCGCCCTTGCCACCGGTCACCTGGCCCGCGATGGTGAGTGTGGTGGGCAGCGACGTGCGCACGCCATCTGCAAACGTCGCCGTGGCCTGCACCCCCGTGCCGCCCAGCCCACCGGCATACCCATTGCCCACCGAGTTGTTGGCGCCGGCCTGGCCGGCTTGGCCGGTCACACCCACACCGCTCGCCAAGCCCAGCCCGCCACCACGCAATTCCACCCGGCCGACATAGGTGCCCGCGCCGCCGGCGGCGTCCAAGGTCAGCACGCCGGGGCCCGACGCCACAAAACCGGTAAAGCCGACGAAGGTGTTGTTCAACCAGGACACCGACCGCGAGACGTTGCTGCCGGGCTGAAATTCCAGGACGTCACCGCCGTTGGCCGTGCCGCTCAGGGTGGTCACGGTGCCACCCAGGCTCCAGTTGTCGCCGGCCAGGACCAGGCGGTTGCCTCCGCCCGTCAGCATGACGGCAGTGCCGCCGCTGCTGCGGACCTGGGAGTTGTCGATGGACGCCACGCCACCCGCACCACCTGCGATGAAGCCGTAATTGACGATGGTCGCGTTGCCGTAGGAAACCACCCCCGGGCCGCGGATGCCGCCGGTTCCACTGCTGCCTCGGGCGCCGTCGTAGATGCCGCTGAAGTAGGTACCCGAGGAATCTTGTCCGCCCATTCCTCCGTCCCCACCTTCTCCCCCCATGCCACCTTCGCCGCCGAGGATTCGGCCGTGGTTTGTCAAAGTGAACGCCGAGCCGATCACCCCGGCGCCGCCCACAGCGCCCACGCCGCCGGTGCCACCGTTCCCGCCGCGGCCAGGCTTGCCGCCGACACACCGGACCCCGGGGGCAAAACTTCTGGGGCAGGCCGGAGCTTGCCCGGCCGCCATCGCCACCTTCTCCACCGTCGCCGCCAACACCACCCGTGCCGCCCACCATCTTGGCATCAGCGCGATTGATCACTACCTTGCCCGTCGCCTCCACGGCATTGCTGGCGCGGTTGCCAGTGCCTCCAGGCTTGCCGGCGGTGCCGTTGCCGCCGTCCAATCCGTTGCCAAGAGGGTCAATGCCACGGTTGCTTGCGCCGTCCGGTGCCTTGGCAGGCGTGACTCCGGCCTTGGCATCTGCGGGGTGGATGACACCTTGGTTGTCGATGGTGTCGGCCCATGCGGCTGGCAGCGCTCCCGCACAGGCCAGTGCCAACGCGATGCGTTGAGCCAGCACCTGGCGGGCGTGGGGATGACGGCATCTGGCCCGGACAGCCAGGGGCAGGACGGATGAATTGCTTTGCATGATGAGATCTCCCTGTTGACGTCAGACCGGCCCTGAGGACGGGGCCACTGCAATGGCGGCACGAGTATCCGGGGGGCCTCGGCGCCTGCACAATCCGACGATCGTCTCGGGACCAGGTCTCGAGACTCCTCTTGTCCATGGCCCCTTGTCCGGGCTCGAAGGCGCGCGTTTTGCACAGACTTCCAGTTCGCCACAGTAGGGCCACCTCCCGGGCGTCGCACGCGTCGACGGGGTGTGTTGCCGGCACACCCGGAGGCAAGCATCCGGGGGCTGGGCGAGGCTCTCGGCGCCTGCCACGCCCGCCCGCCCCCCCCGGAACGGGGGGTGGGCCCGCCGGACGCCATCGATGACTCGGGACAGGCTCGAATCCCGGTGCTGTCTCGATGAACAGGACTTCCGCTGACGGCGCTGCGGCCCAGCCGCAGCCCGCGCCCGATCTGCAGCGCGAGGCGCTGGTGCGGGCCGACCTGGCCCGCCATCTCAAACGCGGCGAGCCGTTGCGTATCCTGGGCAACAGCCTTGTGGCCATCGCGGTCGCCGTCCTGATGCGGGATGCTGTGCCGCTGCCCTGGACGCTGACCTGGCTCGCGTTGATGCTCAGCCATGCGGCCTTCAACGCCCGGGCGGCCTGGGCGGCCTGGCAGCGCCCAACGCGCACCGCTGCGGCGGCGCGGCGGCTGCGGGTGGTGACCCGCGTCGAAGCCACCAACGGCCTGCTGTGGATGGCCGCCGAACTGCTGTGGCTGCCCGGCAGTGACTACGTCCACCGCGGCCTGGTCATGGTGCTGCTCAGCGGCATGGGTGCCGGCGTGATGCACTCGCTCAGCGCCCACCTGCCTGCCCTGTACGCGTTCTCGCTGCCCATCGTGCTGGGCTTCTTCGTCGCCGGCTGCTTCGCCCAGGGCACCTACTTTCTCGTGGCCTTCACGCTGCTGCTGGTCTGGCTGGCGGTGAACCTGAACTTCGCGCGCCACATGAACCGGACGCTGCGCGAGTCTCTGCTCAATCACCACCGGGCCCAGGCCCTGGCGGTGGACCTGCAGGTGCAGCGCGACCGTGCCGTCGAACTCGGCCAGGCCCGCAGCCGCTTCCTGGCCGCCGCCAGCCACGACCTGCGCCAACCCGTGCACGCGCTGTCGCTCTTCATCGGCGCGTTGCAACTCGAACCCAGCGGCGACAAGGCCGGCGTCATCATGCGTCACGTCGACGGGGCGCTGGCCGCGCTCGGCTCGCTCTTCGACGCCCTGCTCGACATCTCCAAGCTCGACGCCGGCCTGGTGCAGCCCGACTGGCAGGCCGTGCCGCTGCGGCCACTCTTGCATAGGCTGGCCCGGGACCAGGCAGCCCTGGCCGGCGCCAAGGGCCTGCAGTTCGAGCTGCAGGCCGATGCCGCTGGCGAGGCCTGGGTGCGCAGCGACCCGGTGCTGCTGGAGCGTGTGCTGCGCAATCTGCTGACGAATGCGCTGCGCTACACCGACCACGGCCGCGTCGGCTTGCAGCTGCGCGTGCGCCAGGGGCGCGCCGAGATTCAGGTGGCCGATACCGGCCGCGGCATCCCGCGGGCGCGGCGGCGCGAGGTCTTCGAGGAGTTCGTGCAGCTAAGCGGCCCCGAGGGCGGGCGCGAACAGGGCATGGGGCTGGGCCTGTCCATCGTGGCCCGGCTGGTGGGCCTGCTGGAGCTGCAGCTGCGCCTGCGCTCCAGGCCGGGCAGCGGCACCGTGGTGGGTCTGATGTTGCCGCTGCTGCCGGCGCCGGGCGTGCCGCCTGAGCCGGCCGCCGTGCCCGCATCGGGCACGGCGTTGTCGGGCTTGCAGGCCGGCGACGGGGTGTTGGTCGTCGACGACAGCGACGGCGTGCGCATGGCGATGCAGGAGCTGCTGGCCAACTGGGGCTGCGAGGTGTTTGCCGCAGCCGACATCGAGGCCTTGATGCCGCAGCTGATGACGCTGCGCGCCGCACCGCGCCTGTTGCTGTGCGACTACCGGCTGCAATGCGGCGCCAATGGCCTGGACACCATCGCCCGGCTGCGCGATGCCTTCAACGACGAACTTGCCGCCGTGCTGATCACCGGCGACACCGCGCCCGACCGCCTGCAGGAGGCCACCGCCAGCGGCCTGCCCCTGCTGCACAAGCCGGTGACCCCGGCGCTGCTGAGACAGGCCATCGACCGCGCCCTGTTGATGTCGCAATCCGGCATTGCGATGGGGCCAGGCTGAGTGCCCCGCCGGGTGACCAACTCCACTGCGCACGGCGGAGATTTTCGGCGGTTCGGGATTTCAACCCCTGCTACGCCGATGCCACAGCAGCATCCCGAGCCCGGCGACGAACAGGCCTGCGGTCGCGGGCTCCGGGACCGAGCTGACCGCAGGGCCCACGACCGGGGCCGGCATCGCGCCATATGCGCCGGTGCCCGCGAAGGTCTGGACGCTCGGGTGCGATGAATCGATGTCGACGACGATCAGCGGGTTGCCGAAGCCCGTCGTGCTGATTTCGTTGCCCTTGCCATCGAGGATCGCGAACGAGAATTCGTCCGGCGTTCCGCCCGGGTCGAGTTGGGTGCTGAGCGTGAAGTCAAAACTCAGTTTGGTGCCTGCCGTGAACGATTGCGTGACCGCGTTGAAGAAGTTGCTGTCGGCAATCGTCAGGCCGGTCGGCAGCGTGCCGCTCGCACCACCCATCGAGTGTGGCGCTACCGGTGGCGGAGCCGCCCCCGAAGGAAAAATTGCGCAACGTGAGAAGGTTGTTCGCATCACCGATACCCTGTCCGTCGTTCAGCTGGAAATCGAGCGCATAAGGCCCGTTCGCGTTGCCGATGAGTACGGTGGTGTCGAGGTCGACATGGAACGTCGGGCCCGCGTGGGCCGGCAGCCCGGTCAGCAGCAAGGCAGCAGCGGCGATGGTCGTGCGAAAAGTGTTCAGCATGATTGCTCCTGTGGTCAGCGCAGGCCAGGGCCAGACAGCACCTGGGTGGCATAGGTGATCGGGTGGGCTTGGGGATCGTCGAATATGAGCGGCACGGCGACCGAGGCTCCCGCCGCGATCGAAGCGACGCCGGCATCGGCGTAAGGTCGACCGGCCGGCGCAATCACGGACGTGGTGCCAGTGGCGTTGCTCAGACTGACACCCGATGCGAGGTTGGTCAGCACCAGCGAGATCGGCCCGGTGACCGCGGCCGCGCCGGTATTGGTGATCGTGACGGTCTGGAGCCAGCGATGCAGCGCGGCGCTGTAGCGCAAGCCCGAACGGGCAGTCATCAGCTGTGCCGACACATCGGCGGCGTTCGGCGTCATCAGGTAGGCACGCTGCACGCCGTTCAGCCGCCCTATGCCGACGATCTGCCCGGCGTCATTGATCCCGTAGGCACGGCCAATCCGCCAGCCGAGCGCAGGATCGATCAGGCTGCGCAGTTCGATGAGCACACCCTTGCTGTACAGGAAACCGCTTTGCAGCGGATTGCTCGGCAGCCAGGTCTCGCCGACGACATCGTCGTTGTTGTTGATGCCATGCGCACTCAACCCGCTCCCGCCACCGATGCCGGCGATCAGATCCATCGCTTCTACGAAGACCTGTGCGGCGATTGCATGATCGAGGCAGACAGCGCCGAGGGCGGCGCCGATCCACCGTTCTGAAGCCGACCGCCGCCAGACCCGCGCACACGCCGCCAGCTCACCACTGGCGGAGGATAGGTCGTTCAAAGGCCCTTTTCCCTTGGCGACAGGGTCGACAGGTCCGTCAGTCGAGGCTCTGATTGCGGTCTTTGTGGTTGACGGTAACCGGCCGAGTGCCGATGACCGCGGCCGAACACGCACATCAGAGG
>OBEQ010079788.1_pt1 | contig 10172 bp, 7 predicted proteins | sample 1670901 | NCBI WGS metagenome assembly OBEQ01 (sample SAMEA104232315, study PRJEB22302) | groundwater metagenome | biome: forest; feature: aquifer; material: groundwater | place: USA | collected 2011-08-07 | depth 5.4 m | reverse complement strand
CCTCCCCCACCTCCACCGCCCCCGCCGCCTCCACCATCTCCTCCGGTCGAACACGCTGTCGTTACAGGCGTTACCGTTATTGTAGTGCTTGCGTCGTTAGGAGCTTCGATAGTAGTAATGGATTGCGAAGATGCGCAAGTAGCACTGGTCTTGTATTGCGAAGGCGATACCGTAAAGGTATGCCTATCTGCCGAAGTAAGCTGCAGAAATACCCCTTTGCTGGTGTCAATGACGAAATTACCCCCATTGACCGTCACGTAGTCCATTATCGCGTCCCGGCTTGCAACCGCATAAGTGTATCCGCCTATGGAGAACTGAGAACTGCCGGACTGAAGCGTCGTATCGTATGAAGAAGCAAACACCAAAGACGGGGCAACGAGAAGAAGCAATGATGTTGTAAGAACTTTCATGATTTTCAACGTTGATTATTTACAGGCACCTACTTCTACGTAAAGAGGACCTGCCGCAGTCGCGTATGCACGGAAGACTGTGCCGCCAACCGAACTTTTAAGCTCGATGCACGCACCGGTATTTGCTGCCGTAGAGTGCAAGTACAGTGTCGTTGTCGCTGATCCCTCAGCTGCAAACTCCGCTGAAGGAGTGGATGTCGCTACGCCAACGCCCCTCAAAGTGCTGCTTGTGCTGCTAGCTACTATGCTGCCAGCACTAGTGATGTTGCCGTTTGCAGCGCTCGTGGTAGCATAACCGCCAACCAGCAAGTTGTTGTTTCCGTTCGCTACGGAAAGACCGGTGGTGGATGCGTATACAAGCGTCGTCAAGCCGGTAACGTTAAGCGTTCCGGTTGCTGTGATACTCGCTACGCTGGTAATGTTGCCGGCAAACAAAGCGCTGCCATGCACGGCAAGGACTTGGGATGCCGCAGGGGATGAAGTACCGATGCCTTCAACGCCATACCAGAAAACATTGCCAGTAGCCTGGACGGTTGAAGAGCCGTAAATGTGTCCCGCAGCTGCAATATTGCCGGTAAGCGTGCTTGCGCCGCTGACAGTAAGCGTGCCGCCGGTATTGACGTTGCTGCTGATAGTCGTTGCGCCGGAAACCATTCCCGCTACGACGGTTAATGTGATGACGACCGATGACCCGACAGCAAGAAGCTGCCACCCTCTTTTTGCAATATGATTTTGCATATACTGAAAACTTCGCGTGTGTAGTTGATTGTATTAATTTTATTATTGTTACTTTATTCATCACCCCGACCGATAATGAACTCCCATAACTTGCCTTAAGTATAGGGGTTGACATTGGGATGGCAAACGTCGTGTGTTGATAACTTTTAATGTTTGTAAAAAACCTGCCCAAAGGCAGGTTTTTTACAAACAACGGTTCTCGCCAACGGCCCTATTTCAAACCGGTATCTTTCTTGATCCGGGCAACAAGGGCACTGCCTTCGCTCGAAAATTCCGGAAAATCTTTCACCGCCTTTTCCAGCTCGGCGATCGCTTCAGGATATCTCCTGCCGGAAAGGAAGGCATTGACAAGATTTTTCCTGTGCACAAGAGAACCCGGCTCTTTTTCTACGAAAGCCCGCCATACGCCGGCAAGCCTGGCGTAATCCTTCTCCTTTGAATAAATTTGTGCCAGCAGCACGTCCGGAACGTCCGTTCTGCCATACGCTTCGATCAGCATCCTATCCGCTTCCGCCTGCCTGCCAGCATGGACATAAATGGCGACAAGATTGAAGATCGCGGTAGGAAAGCCCTTTTCCAGCTCGTAAGCCTTTTTCGATATTTCGATCGCCTTGTCATATTCGCCCGCCTGGAAATGGATATCCGCAATCTCAAAGTAAATTTGTTGCTTTTTCGGCGAGAGGCTAAGAGCTTTTTCCAGCGTATCCAGCGCCTCCTTTCGAAGCCCTACATTTGAATAAAAATTGGCTAGAAAAAGCTGGGCCCTGGCATCCTGGCTATTTTGAGCGGCAAGATTTTGCGCAGCCTGCATCGCAGCCCGCAATGCCTGGTCTTTGAAGCCGGCATCAATGCCCTGCACGCCTCCGGCGGCTAACGAAAAACGGATGAATTGCTCAGTCACCTCGCCATTGCCGAATGAATTCACGCTTAAAGCTTTTTGATAAGCTGCAAAAATCCTTCTTAAAAGAAGCTCCAGGTCAGCAGGCTTCATCCCTTGCACATCGGTACTTTGAAGCTGGATCGCTTCCAGCAAGCTGATATTTGCCGATAATGGCCGGTAAGTGAAGGAATAAAAGCATGCGGCAAACAACATCGCCGATCCGCTGATCGCGGCAATCTTGCGGCTGTCGGCAATTGCCGGATGCCGCTTTTCCTCTCCGGGAGAATCGGCGGTTGCCGTATGGTGCAGAAATGCCAGTATGGAGAAAAATCCGATATAGGTCGTAATATTATCGAATACGAACAGATTTTGAAGGAAATATGCCGCCAGAAGCGCTGAAACCAGGAGCGACGTTTCGAAAGAGAGCCGCCGGTGCCGGTACTGTTGCCACACAAGATGCGCGGCGGCAACCAAAATACCCATGTACGCCAACACGCCAAGAACGCCGGCATTGATCAGCCAGTCGATAATGATGTTGTGAGCGCGGTCGAACCACGGCTCCTGGCGCCACAGTTCCGGACGGTAATATTTTGAAAAAACAATGGAGAAATTCTCCGGGCCCCAGCCCAGCAGCGGGTGTTCTTTGGCCGCCTCCAAACCCATTTGCCAGATACTGAACCGGGAAGTAGTGGTGCGTTCCTGCAAAGAAACTGAGGTCAGGCGGGCCAGGACGGAGCTGCTCTGCACAAAATTCGATCCCCGATACGCCCATAAAACGGCCACTATTGCTGCCAGGAACGCCAAGGAACCGCCAGCCGCCATCTTGTACCGGCGCGAAAGCGGGTCGTCTTTTTTGAAAACGATATAGAGAACCCCGGCGAGGAGGGCTCCGGCGAGGAGGGCCAGGACCGGCCCGCGACTGGCTGTAAAGTAGATAATGAGGAGGTTGAGTGCGGCAAGGCTGGCATACATCCAGCGCTGCCAGGCTTGTTTCGAAAATGAAATCAGGAGCAGGCAGAACCCGAAGACAAAAATAAGGTAAGCGGCAAGATACGCAGGATTGCCGATCGTGCCCTCAACCCTGAACCCGCCCTGAAAAGACGCCAATTTGCCGAACCGTTGAAATAGCGCATATATATTTTCAATGAAACCGGCAACTAAAAACGCATTGAAGAAAATCAGCCAGTCCCTCTTCCTGAATGCGTGGCCCAGCACAATGAAATAAGCAAGCAAGTGGGCATAGGAAATAAACCCTTCCATGCGCTCGTAATTCGACCAAAAGCTCCGGTAGGGATTGGCACTGAATGCCGTTGCCAGCGCAACAATCGCGAAGAAAACAAGAATAGCCCATACAAGCGCGGATTTCTTAGGGCGGTATTCCTTATGCAGAAGCGCAAGCGCTCCCCACGCCGCAAAAACAAGCTCCACAATGAACCGGAATAAAAACGCCTTGCCGGTGATAAAAGGGAAGAAGAGCGTTTTCGCAACGAATAAAGGGATGAATGGCACTGCCAAAAGCCCTATTTTTATGATGGCGAGAAGAATAGTACGATACATATATTTGAATATGATTCACTCATCTTATCCTAGTGTAAGACATAGGGCAAACTAATACGCTGGAGCGGAGGTTGTATAATCATATCTATGATCAACGCCCTAGTCCGCCGAACCGAAAAAATTATCCGTACGGACATACTGTATGCCATCAGGGGTCTTTTCTGGTTCGGCCTCCAACACGCCGGGTCAGCCGTTGGCGGCCTTGCCGTATCCGTCATCTTTGCCAACTTTCTCCCCAAAGAAACGTACGGCTTATATCGCTATGCACTTTCCGTGTTTTCAATATTGATGCTTTCCAATATCGCTCGCGCTGACGACTCGCTTTCCATCAGCGTTGCCAATGGATACGAAGGCGATTTCCTGAATATTTGCAAAGCCAGGATGAAATGGGGATTGCTTGGCAGCCTTGCCGGGCTCGGGCTGGCACTGTACTGGTTCTTGCGCGGAGAGCATATTCTCGCACATATGGGACTGCTCATGGCGGCATTCGTGCCGTTTTTCGAACCACCGATGACCTACAACGGCTTTTTAATCGGTAAAAGGCGCTTCAAGAAAATGTCCGTCATAGGCACGGTCATCAATGCCGCATATTCCATTGCAATCGCTACCACTGTTCTCTTATCGCGCAATCCCATCTTCTTGCTTGCCAGCTATCTCATTACCAATACGCTGCTGCGCATGGCGATGCTTGCCTACGTCGTCAAAAGCGAAAAACCAAATGCCAGGCGCGATGACCGCACACTCTCCTACGGGAAGAAACTCAGCGTGATTGAAATTTTCAGCGCAATTTCCGGGCAAATTGATTCTATCCTGCTTTTCCATTATATCGGGCCGGCAGAAGTTGCGGCTTATACGTTCATCAAGCGCATTCCGGAGCAGATCAAATTCATCCCTAAATACCTCACCGCTCTCAGCACGCCGAAATTTTCTACGAAAGACATCAGCGACCCCTATATCAAGCGGGAAACAATGTGGAAATCCGTTGTGCTTTTCTTCCTCCTGCTCGGATGCGCGCTTGTCTATATCGCGTGCGCACCGCTTATTTTCAAATATCTTTTTAAGCCTTATCAGCAGTACGTACAGCTTTCGCAGATTTTCTCGCTTTCCATGCCGCTTAATTTCGGCGGCTTATTCTTGAACTTCATTGAAACATCCCGACGGGAAGATATCGTTTTCAAGCTTAATATCCTCTCTCCTGTGTCACGCATTCTTATCATATTTTTCTCAATTCATTTCTTCGGACTTGCCGGTCTTGTGTGGGGCTTTCTCGCCTCCCGCTTGGTAGTAACATTATGGCGGGCATATTTCTTCTACAAAGCTTAACTGGGATTACTTTTGAACGTGCTTTAAGAGGATCTTTTCGTACCAGCCCAGCAACCGCCGTACTTGGACATCGACAGTAAACCCCGTTATGAGACGCTTAAATGCCGCTTCGCCGAAATTTCTCGCAACATCCGGTCGGACAAGTAAATCCGTAATCTTTACCGCCATCGCCTGAATATCAAAAGGATTCACTATATAGCCAGTTTCCCCATCAAGAACGAATTCCTTGCCGCCGCCAAAAGCGCTTGCCACGACAGGTTTTTTGTACATCGCGGCTTCAAGATTTACTGTTGGAAACGGATCAGGATACAGCGATGGGACAACAACAACATCAGAAAGGAAATACAACGTATCCAACCCCTTCCGATCAGTCCAGCCGAGGAAGACAGTCTGCGCCGCGATGCCTTTTTCCGCAGCATACGCCGTACCAATTTCCAAATCCCTGCCCTGCACGCCCGCAATCACGATTGCCGCATCAGGAACCTTCTTGATCACTTCCGCCATCGCATCCATCGCGGCAAAAAAACCTTTCGCCGGACTGACCCGGGCCGGGAAAAATACGACCCTCTTCCCTTCCAGACTATGTTCCTTAGCAAAGCGCTGAATAGCCTCCTTGTCATAGCGCACATCCTTTAATTCCAGGCCATTATGCATCTCTACAATGCCAGGAATTCCATTAACGGCTAAAATATCGGCCAATGACTGGCTGTTAGAAAAAATAATATCGCAGTAGCTGAAATAATGGCGGATGGCAGCATTGCGGAAAGGATTGAAACGTTTTTTTGCCTGCCGGAAATTATCCCGCCAGGAAACTTTAAAATCATTTTTCGCCAGGTCTTTGCTCTTAGGATCAAGCTTGCCATACGTAATAGACATGAAATCGCGGACGGTGGCGAAAACCGCCTTGCCGTAACGGCGGGCATATTTCAATGCGGCATAAGAAATATGAAAATGGATATTGTCTGCATGCACGACGTCCGGTTTTAATTCCCTTAAAATGCGCATGATATGCGGAATCGTCGCACGGTTGTATATGCTCACATAAGAACGGAGTTTGTCATTGTAATTGGAATATAAATTATACACAGTCATCCCGTCCCGATGTTCCACGCCTTCAAACTGCCTTTCCTGTACTGTGGTAATGACATGCACCTCATGTCCAAGTTCGGCGAGCTTGCGCGCGGCACGGAATGCCGATTGAGCAGCTCCGCCAACGCTGCGTGGAGGGATGAAATCGCTAAGATAAACTATCTTCATGATGCGTATACTTTAACATAATTCCTTGCAATGCTCAGCCAATCGCTTTGGAGCGCCTTATGACGGTTGGCATCCCCCATTTTTTTCCGCACTTCCTTATCAGTCATGATACGCAGCATCGCTGCTGTAGTTTGAGCCACATCTTCTTGTGGCACCAGGAAACCTGTTAGGCCATCCTCTACCGCGTCTTCAGCGCCAGATCCGCGGGCGGCGACAACGGGAACACCATAAAGACCGGCTTCCAAATAGACAAGTCCAAATCCTTCAAAGTGCACTCCCTGGTTGACTGAGGGCAGTAAAAAAAGCTCGGCATGCGCGTAGAAATTAGCAAGATCTTGTTCGGATATATTTTCAACAAATAAAACGCTTTGCTGCATCCTCTCTGATTCGATAATATTTTCAAGATAACGCCTGTATTCAGGCGAATATGCCTTGCCGACAATCACATACTTTACATCCGGGATAGAACGGCGCAACGAGGCAAAAGCAGGCAAAGAAATATGATAGCCTTTCCGCTCGATTAATGTGCCGACACTCAATATATAACGCCCTTCAATACGTGGCGGACCGGAAGATTCAATTGAATTATGCCGTACCCCGTGGTTGATAACGGAAATATCAAGGCCATTAATACGTTGCAGTACCTGCTCTTTGGTAAAGCGACTGATGGCTGTCAGCGCATCTGCTTTTTTATATGCCCATGCAAGCAACCCGCCTTTAATGCCGTGAGTCAGCGGTTCAACCGCATACGTACCCTGCATAGTAATGACATTTCGCTTTCCAAGCAGAACAGCGGCAAGCGCCGCATAAATACCGTACGGATAGCCGTCAAGTGCATGTATAATATCATTCCGCCGTGCATACCAGGCAATAATGAACGGATTAATCAACATCCCAAGCCGCCGGCTTTTCAGCAGCACTGGCCTCGCCACCATTGCAGCCTCCTCACCCCTCACAACCAACGCAGTTACAGTATGACCGATTCCCGTCAATGCTTCAGCGAGATCATAGGCGAAACGCCCATACCCCCTTTTTCGATTCAACGTCTCGCTCAATAACAAAATGCGCATAATCAAATTATACAACCGCCACTTCAACGTCCTGGTTGCATAATTAAAATCCCCGCCGCGGCGGGGATTTTAATTATTTGGATTTCACTTTATATTTCTGCAAGAATTCCTCGAATGCCTCTTTGACATACCCTACCATCTCATCAGTCATGCCATGATGAGCGCCGATCACGATGGAATCCCGCATTACTTTATCGGCATTCTCAAGCGTCCCCACTACGCGATGCGGCACATCTTTATAGCCAGGATGGCGCAAAATATTACCAGCAAACAAAAGACGGGTTTGAATATTGCGTCCCTCTAAAAACTTCACTAGCTCAAAGCGGTCAAAGGGCGCCCCATCCTTAATGGTCAGCGGATAGGCAAGCCAGGTAACATTCGCCTTTTCGTGCTCTTCAGGGGTAATGAAATATTCCCCATATTTTTTGAAAAACTTATTATATTCGTTGACAACTTTGCGGCGGGCTTTGATGGCTGCCGGCAATTTTTTCAACTGAACCAGACCGAAAGCAAACATCGCTTCTACGGGCTTAAGATTGTGCCCCATATGGGTATACGTGAACTTCTTGTCGTAATGAACGCCAGTGAGATGGGGTACAAAACGATCGTCCAAATGTTCACTGTCATTTTGCGCCGCTCTTCCCCACTCGCGGTAGGCATATGCGTGCTTGGCAAGCTCCGGATCGTTGACACAGAGGATGCCGCCGCCGCCTGCTGCCGTTACGTGGTGAGATGCGTAGAAACTGGAAGTGGTGATGTCGCTGAAGGAGCCGGTGGGTTTACCGTTAAAAGTACCGCCAATCGTATCACAGCTGTCTTCGATGAAATAAAGGTTGTGCTTTTTGCAAAACTTGGCAATGCGCTCCATATCATTCAAATTGCCAAGGGTATGCGGCACAATAATGGCGCGGGTTTTCGGGGAAAGCATTTTTTCCAGCTGCTCAGTGTCGAGATTGTAAGAACCGAGCTTCGAATCCGCCACCACCGGCACAAGGCCGTTCAACACGATTGTGCTGAACGTAGTCGCGAAAGTGCATGCCGGCGTGATCACTTCGCTTCCCGCCGGCAAATGCAGAATCTTTAACGCCAAATAATTCGCCGAAGAGCCGGAATTGAGAACGATGCCGTATTTTTTGCCGAAAATCCTGGCGACTTTGCTTTCAAATTCAGCAACGTATTTGCCCATGCCCAGCCAGCCTTCCTGCAGGCATTTGGTTACCGCCTCGATCTCTTCATCGCCATACACAGCCTGGGCATAGTAGATTTTATGCTTGCCTGGCTTAAACGCATCAGCTTTATTATGGACGCCGTAGAATACCTGTTTTGCTTTTTTCTGCTTCTTTTCTTTTACTGACATAAGATGTGATATCGCCTAATCTACCAGAAAATTAATAATGCTGCAACCTGCGCAATGCGCTCTGTTACAGGGTTTTTTCAGGCTTAAACCCTTTAATTGTCTTGATGACGTAATCAAACTCCTTTTGATTCATTGTTGAAAAAAGCGGCAGGGAAACAATTTCCTCTCCGGCTTTTTCGGCGACGGGGCAATGGGCTTTAATGCCAGCTTTTTCAAAATAAGAATGCTGGTACACTGGCGGAAAATGAACGCTCGTCACCACCTCGTGTTCCGACATATATTCGACGAACTGATCACGCAGGCCGTTTTTAACCCGCGCAATGTACAGCCACCAGCCGCTCTTGGTGTATTCGCGATCGCGCGCCGGCTCGATCCAGGAAAGCCCCTTGAGCGCTTTGTTGTATTTGGTGCGGATTTTATCCTTGCTGGAAAGGATCTTAGGAAGCTTCTTGAACTGCGCGAGTCCGATTGCCGCCATTACGTCGTTCATATTATATTTCCAACCAAGCTCGCTTACATCGTAATGCCAGGAATATTTATTGTTCGTCCCGCCCGCAAAACGCTTCCAGGTATCACTGCCGGAACCATACCAGCGGAGCGCTTTCAATTTCTCCGCAAGCTTCTGATCATTAGTCGTTATCATGCCGCCATCGCCGGTCGTCATATTCTTTTTCGCCTCAAAGCTAAAACAGTTGACATCACCGATGCTGCCGACCAGCTTCCCTTTGTATTTAGCACCCAAGGCATTGGCGCAGTCTTCGATGACGTAAAGGTTGTGCTTCTTTGCGATCCGCATGACTTCATCAAGATCCGCGCTATGGCCGCCAAGGTGGACCGGGATCACCGCTTTAGTTTTTGGGGTAATTTTTGCTTCCATATCTTTCGGATCGATACAGAGCGTATCTTCTTCCACGTCCACAAATACTGGCGTGGCGTGATTATAGAGGACAGCGTAAGGCGTGGAAACCACGGTAATCGCCGGCACAAGAACTTCATCGCCCTCTTTGATACCAAGAGCTTGGACAGCAATATGAAGCGCCGCCGTGCCGGAAGTAACCCCGACCGCATAGGCGGAACCCATTTTCTTGGCAAACTGGGCTTCAAATTCGCGAGTCTTCGGCCCGATGCCTACCCAAGCACTTTTAAAAACTTCAGCAAGGTTTTTTAATTCTTCCTTCCCCAAACTCGGACGAAAAAGTGGAACCTTCATAAATGTGTTTTATTATTCAACCGATGATTACCATTAAATGTAACAAATCCCGGAACTAGCCTCAATATTCCGCTCACCGTACCATTGCGCAGACTTTTTCCGCCGCTTCCACGCAATTGCCGATTTTGCCGGAAAATACCGTGATGATCTTGTCATCAATCGCTTCCACCACCGTCGGCCTCGAATCCGTCGCATCCTGATGCGGCAATACGGTACGGACGGTGAACATCGAACCGATGTGTTCGGCTTCGGCAATTGCCGGAATGAATTCCGCAGCGGAGCTGATAAAGAGGTCAAAATTGGTAACCGGAGGATTCTTGACGATTCCACGGTTCAGCAACGGCTTGAATGTATCGGCAATGACCGGCAT
>OBEQ010654123.1_pt1 | contig 10173 bp, 9 predicted proteins | sample 1670901 | NCBI WGS metagenome assembly OBEQ01 (sample SAMEA104232315, study PRJEB22302) | groundwater metagenome | biome: forest; feature: aquifer; material: groundwater | place: USA | collected 2011-08-07 | depth 5.4 m | reverse complement strand
TGCCTGCGGCGGAGGGTATTTCTTCAAGCAGTTGAATCCGCTTGCGCGCCCCGGGACGCGCATGGTGGGCATCGATATTTCCAGTGAAGCCTTGAAATTAGCCCAGGTGGAATGCCCTCAAGCGGAGTACCTGCTTTCCGAAGCGGAGCATATCGCGTTTCCGGATGAGACTTTTGACGCGGTCACATGCCTGGGCAGTCTTGAGCACTTTCTGGATATCGGAAAAGCCATCGACGAGATGAAGCGCCTTCTCCGGCCCCGGGGAGTCATTTTGATTCTCGTACCCAACATTTTTTGGTATAAAGATATTCTATCCGTAGCTTTTACCGGCCAGAGGAAGGTTCGTAATCAGACCAACGAGCGTTTTGCCAGCCTGGGGGAATGGACAGAAATTTTCGAGGACCTCGGGCTCAAAGTAAGTACTGTTAAAAAGTACAATGGCATCGCGGTCAATCCGCTGAAACAACAGGTCAAAGACCTTGTGATTCCCGTCCGTTTTTCTTACCATTTTCTGTTCATCTGTAAGAAAAAATCATAGATCTGCCAAGTCCGGGACAGCGAATGAAAATCGGTTTTGATATCCAATCCACCCTGGGGCCTTTTTCCGGTTTGGGGGTTTATACCCGGAACATTCTCGAAACCGTTGCTCCCGGACACGATACCCAACGTCCCTGCCGGTACCAGGATCTGGAATTTTATTTTTTCTCACAGCCCGCGGTCAAGCCCTGGAATACGCTGCAGCGTCTTTGGTGGGAAAACGTCACCCGGTCCAGGCTGATGAGACAAAACGGCGTGGACCTTTTGCATGTCCCGGCTTTCTCACCGCCGATCCTGAAACCCAGGGGCGTCCGGTTAGTGACAACTGTCCATGATTTGATCGGCATGCTTTTCCCCAATCAAAGAGGTGCCTTCAGCCGTTTCTATTGGGGAAAGTGGCTTCCGCGCGCGGTTCAAAACTCTGATGTTCTGATTGCGGATTCTGAAAACACCAAAAAAGATATCATAAAACATTTACAGGTGCCTTCCGAAAAAATACGCGTAATTTATCTCTCGGGGCATGAAGGGTTCCGGCCCGGCATCTCTGCAGAACAAATTCAAGCCGTCAAGGCCGGCCGGGGGATTCGCGGGCGTTATTTTCTATTTGTCGGAACGCTGGAGCCGCGTAAAAATTTAAGCCGCACCCTTCAGGCATTCGGAAAATTTCAACGGGAACACGGCGAAGGGCGGGACAGGCAATTGGTGGTCGTGGGGTCGAAGGCTTTTGCCCATGGGGCTTTTTATAAGGAACTGCTTGAGAAAAATGCGGTGGACCTTCAAGACGTTATTTTTACGGATTATGTGGGGCATGAGGAACTCAATGCCCTCTATTGCGGGGCTGAAGCTTTTCTTTACCCCTCGCTTTACGAGGGATTTGGGATCCCCCTCCTGGAGGCCATGGGTTCCGGTACTCCGGTGATTGCGTCCAGAACCAGCTCGGTTCCGGAAGTGGCGGGGGATGCCGCACTTTTAGTGGACCCGCTTTCGGCGGATGAAATTACGAACGCGATGCTTGAAATTTCACGCAGCGCTTCTTTGCACAGCGAATTGGTGAACAAAGGTTTTTTGAGAATCAAAAAATTCTCCTGGGCCGGCATGGTCCGGGAACTGATCAGCGTCTACCAATCTCTCGCGTAAAGATATGGCCCAGGGCATTCTCCTCAGCGTCGTTTTAATTACCCGCAACGAAGAAAAGCGGCTTGCGGACTGCCTGGCTTCGGTGCCGTTTGCGGATGAGTTTGTGATCGTTGACAGTTTCAGCACGGACGCCACCCGCGAAGTAGCCGAACATTACGGAGCCCGTTTTTTTCAACACCCGCTTGATAATTTCTCAAGCCAGAAAAATTATGCGATGGCCCAGGCGCGCGGCGAATGGCTTCTGCTTCTGGATGCCGATGAGCGGCTCAGCCCGGAATTAGCAGATGAAATTCAGGCCATGATCAGCGGCCCACAGGCGGTGGATGGTTATTTCTTGCAAAGAGAAAATCATTACTTTGGCGGCCCTTTGAGGTTTGGCGGCAATCATCGCGACTGGCAGCTGCGCCTGATCCGCCGTGATGCCGGGACTTTCACGGGGCTGGTCCATGAGCGGATCCAGCTCAAGACAGAGCCGGGACGCTTGCGAGGTCTTTTGCGCCATGAATCCTGTCCCACGCTTCAAAACTATTTTGAAAAATTGGAGCTTTATACAGATCTGGAATCGCAGATGCTCCACGGGCAGGGAAAGAAACCGCAAGTGTGGGAACTTGTTCTGAAACCGCCCGCCCATTTTCTTTATTTCTATTTTCTCAAGCTGGGTTTTCTGGACGGCCGGCGCGGCTTGCTTTATCAGGCCTTGTCAGCGTATTATCTTTTTGTCAAATACCGTAAAGCCCGGAGCTTATTTTGTACGAGTCGTCAGTCATCAGTCATTAGTCGTGAGTAACAAGTGCATGAAAAACGCTTAAAACGTTTTGAAAAAGAAACCTGTTTTTTTAAATAGGCCTTATTAGACTGCTTTTACTCACGACTGACGACTTTCACCAAGGGGGCTTTTTTTGCAAGTCCGAATCATTATTTTGAATTATCGCGGCGCGGAGCTTTTACCGCAATGCCTGCCCAGCATCGTGGAGGCAGCGCGCCATTCCATTCATACCGTCCGCGTGGCTGTCTTGAATAATCCAAGCGGGATGCACGATGAAGGGCTTGAATTCATCCGGACGCAGTATCCTGATGTGGCTATCTGGCAGTCCCCGAAAAATCTTATCCTGTGTTCTTACAACCTGTATTTGAAAGAAGTTCCGGAGCCGGTCGTTATTTTGCTGAATAATGACATTCGCGTTGATGAAAATTTCATGGATCCGCTGGTTAGAAAATTCATTGAAGATCCGGCCACATTTATGACGGCGCCGAAGGTGCTGTCTTTTGACGGCCGTGAGGTCACGGCGGGACGTTCCAAGGCCGGGGTTAAATGGGGACTGTTTTGGTGCCAGTCCCGCTACCCGGGTTACCGGGAAGAAATGGATCTTCCCGGAGAAACCTATTCTTCGGGGTTTGGGGCCGTCTCGCGGACGAAATTTCTGGAACTGGGGGGCTATGATGAACGTTTCCTGCCTGGCATTCTGGAGGATGTGGATTTGAGCTGCCGGGCGCGGCGCGCGGGATACCGGCTTTACTATGAACCCCAAAGCGTGATTTATCATGTGGGACAGGCCAGCTTCAAAAAAGCTTTTGGGAGTTATAAAACCAGTGTGACGGCACATCGCAACACGTTTCTTTTTATGTGGAAGAACTTTCGCGGCCCTAAATTCTGGTTGCCGCATTTATTTTTTCTGCCTTTGCGGCTTTTGGCGGCGGTTTTGCGCGGGCGTTTTGATTTCATCCAGGGGTTTTGGCTGGCGCTCTTAAACGTCCCCGTCTCCGCAGGAGGTTCACGATGATTTGGCAACTGAATTGGAAGAGGCTCTGTTTTTACTCGCTTTGCGTGCTTTTCGCGGGGCTGACGTTTTCAACCGCGCTTGCGGAAACTATGATTTTTGTCGCACTGGTCTTCTGGCTTGTTTGGAAGTTTCAACAAGGCCGCCCCTCTTTTGGCCGAGGTTGGGACACGGGGTTTATTCTTCTCGCGGCCTTTACGATTTTTTGCGCGCTGACGTTCCTTTGGTCGGAGTTTCCGAAACAAAGCGGAAAAGGCATCCTCAAAGTTTTTGAGCATTTTATGCTGATGTGGATCGCGCGGGATATTTTTTTTGAGCGAAAGGAGAAGAAAGATTTCGGAACGGTGCTGCTTTGGATTTTTACCGTGATTATGCTGGATTCGGCATTTCAGTGGTGGACAGGAAAGGATTTTATTCGCGGTTTTTCCGGGGTTCCCGCTTCTTCGGGTTTTCGTCTTATGGCTTCTTTTAAAGGCTACGGGATTTATGCCTCATTTTTGGTGATGACGCTGCCTTATGTCATCGCAAGCGCTGTGGAACGCCGGAAGTATTCAAAACGGGACATTTTAACCGTCGCCACGGGTCTTTTGGCGGTGTCGGGGGCGGTGTGTTTGTTCCTGACCCGTTCCCGCGGCGGGCTTCTTTCTTTCACAGGAAGTGGTTTTGTTTTGCTTATCCTGCGGCGTGAATGGAAACGGATGGTTCTTTTGCTTGGAGTTTTACTTTTGCTCATTTCTCTTTTGCCCAAGGGAATGGTGATCCACCTCGATGCGGAAAATCAGGAACAATCACTTGTCGAGCGTTATTATTTGTGGGATCGGGCCGTTCAGGTGATTCGCGCAACACCGTTTGGAGGAACGGGAATCAATACCTACGCGGCGGCGCATGCACGCTATGACAAGACAAAAAACTGGCGGGTTCGAAATTATTACGCGCATAATGGCTACTTGCAGACTGCCGCGGAAACCGGGTTGACCGGACTTGGATTATTTTTGGCAGGACTTTGGTTCTTTTTTGCGGGTGTCTTAAAGGGGCTGAAGAGCAAAGAGAATGATCCCGACGGCCGTTGTTTATGGGGGATTTTGACCGGGCTTTTTGGTTTTCTGATTCTGGTTTTTGTGGATACGGTGCTGCACAATAACGAATCCGTGATTCTTTTCTGGTTTTTTATGGGACTCTGTAAAGCCTATGCGGATTCCATGGCAATGTCTGCTGAGGATGTATCTTGACCGGGATGCTGGATTTCCGTAAGCTAACCCGATATGCGTATTCTCGGATTATCCTGCTTTTATCATGATTCTGCCGTCTGCCTGATTGAGGACGGGTGTATTGTCGCCGCTGCCCAGGAAGAACGGTTCACCCGAAAAAAACATGACGCTGCCTACCCGGAAAAGGCGATTGCCTATTGCCTGAAAGAAGGCGGCATTGCGGGACAAGATCTCGATCTCGTCGCCTTTTACGAAAAACCTTTTCTAAAATTTGAACGGATTCTTGAGACCCATCTTGCTTTTGCGCCCCGCGGTCTTTTTGCTTTTCTTGAGGCGGTTCCTGTCTGGATCAAGCAGAAACTGTGGATTAAGGAGACTTTGCGGGACAACCTTGGCTTTAAAGGGACTATTCTTTTCCCGGAGCATCACCAGTCGCATGCGGCTTCGGCTTTTTTCCCATCGCCTTTTGAAGAGGCGGCGATTCTTACAATGGATGGTGTCGGGGAATGGACGACGACCAGCTACGGCGTAGGCAAAGGCAATCATGTGGAGATTCTGGGGGAGATTCGATTCCCGCATTCTCTGGGACTGCTTTATTCCGCATTTACCTATTATACGGGCTTTAAGGTCAATTCCGGTGAGTACAAAGTGATGGGGCTTGGGCCTTACGGCCGGCCGGTTTACAAAGACTTGATTCTTTCCGAGTTGATGGACTTGAAGGAAGACGGTTCTTTCAAACTCAATATGAGCTATTTTGATTATTGCGCGGGATTGCGTATGACCAACCGCCATTTCGACAAGCTCTTTGGCGGGTCGAGACGCAAGCCAGAAAGCCGAGTCACCCAGCGCGAGATGGATTTGGCGCGTTCCGTTCAAGAAGTGACCGAAATGGTTATGGTAAGGATGGCGAATCATGTCAAGAAAGTCACGGAGCAGAAAAATCTTTGCCTTTCCGGCGGTGTCGCGCTGAATTGCGTCGGCAATGGAAAGATCCTGCGTGAGTGCGGTTATGAGGACCTCTGGATTCAGCCGGCCGCGGGCGACGCCGGAAGTGCCGTGGGAGCCGCGTTTTTTGCCTGGCACCAGTATCTTGACAAGCCGCGGCCCAAACAAGACCGCCGTGATGAAATGCGGGCCGCTTATTTGGGGCCAGAGTTTTCCGCGGAGGAAATCGAGAAATTTCTTAAAGAAAAGCAAATTCCCTATACCCAACTCGCGGAGCACGAACTTCCCGGAAAAATCGCGGATTTAATTGCCCAGGAAAAAGTGATTGGCTGGTTTCAGGGACGCATGGAGTTCGGGCCGCGCGCGCTTGGCGGCCGGTCGATTATCGGCGACGCGCGCTCACAAAAAATGCAGGAAGTCATGAACCTCAAGATTAAATTTCGTGAAAGCTTTCGCCCTTTTGCGCCCACGGTTCTTGAAGAAAAAGCCGCCCAGTATTTTGAGTTTCATCACAAGAGTCCGTACATGCTGCTTGTGGCGCCAGTGGTCCCGGCCATCCGCCGCGAAATGACGGTTGAAGAAAAAAAGAAAGAGGGGATCGAACTCTTGAACGTCGTCCGCTCGACGATTCCCGCCGTTACGCACGTAGACTATTCCGCGCGGATCCAGACCGTGAACGAAAAAGACCACAGCCTGTATTACCGGATGGTCAAGGCGTTTGATGAAAAGTACGGCTGTTCCGTGATTATTAACACTTCTTTTAACGTGCGCGGCGAGCCGATTGTCTGCACGCCTGAAGATGCCTGGCGCTGTTTTATGCGGACGCATATGGATTATTTGATCGTGGGGCCGTTTCTTCTGGATAAAAAAGAACAAAAACCGCTGGAGCAGGATACGCAGTGGCAGAAAGAGTTTGAGTTGGATTGAGCTGCATCGTCATTGCGAGGAACGCAGTGACGAAGCAATCTCAATCCTCTAGAGATTGCCGCGTTCCCTTCGGGGACTCGCAATAACGAATCAGGTTTATGAAAATATCCGAAGAAATCAAAAATCTGGATATCAGCCTCAAAAAAGTTCGTGAATTCGGGCTTCTGGTCGGGGGCGTGTTTCTGGCTTTGGGGGCGCTTTTGGCTTGGCGCGGCCGGCCGAATGCGCCGGTTTTTTTCGCGTTCGGCGGATTCCTTGTTTTATTTGGCTTGGCACGGCCGGCGTTACTCCGGCCTTTGTACCGGCTTTGGATGACGCTGGCGATTCTAATGGGCTGGTTCATGTCGCGCGTGCTTTTGACCGTTCTTTTTTATATGGCCATCACACCGATTGGTATTTGGATCCGCTTGAGCGGCAAAGACCTGCTCGACCTTCGTTTCAAAGATGGGCTTTCAAGCTATTGGAAATTGCGTCAAGACGGCGGCGGCCGCAAAGAGGACTGTGAAAAACAATTCTGAATTCTGTTCGTCATTGCGGGCGTAGCGAAGCAATCCCAAGGTTTTACCTTTGAGATTGTCCGCCAAAAAACACGGCGAGATTCGTCCGGACGGATTTCGCCAAGCTTTGTGGCGAACCGCGCCGTCCCGCAAAAATCTGCGGGACTCCCTGCCTGCCTGTCCGATAGGCAGGCTCGCAATGACGATGTGGTAGTCATCGTTACGGCAACTTATAAAATCACTTCTAATTATTATGAAGGAGGCAACATGAGCAAACTAAGCATCCTTAAAGAATTCTGGGATTTTTTGAAGGTCCGTAAAAAATGGTGGCTGACGCCGATTATCCTGGTACTCCTCCTTTTGGGCGTGTTGATTGTCTTTACCCAGGGTTCCGCGCTTTCGCCGTTCATTTACACATTGTTCTAAATAACGTGGCCCGTCGCTTGTCGCTCGTTGCCCGTCAACTTTTTTTCGTCATTGCGAGCGAAGCGAAGCAATCGCGAGGCGGGGATTGCTTCGTCGCAAAGAACGCTCCTCGCAATGACGAGGGGTGGTTAGACTTACGACGACTTATGAAACCGCTCCTGATTACCAATCACTAAACACCCTCTCTTATGCTCAAAAACCGCTACAATTTTAAGCACTGGTACAAACGCCTTGCCGTCTTTCTTTTGGATATGGCAGGGGGTTTTGTTTTTCCACGTCGAAACTCTCCTTTAAAGACAGAGACTCTTCAGCGTGTTTTGTTCATCCGCTTCGACCAGATCGGCGACATCGCGATGCTGGCGCCGGCTGTAAGAGCATTTAAGGCGAGATTCCCCGGCGCGGCTCTGGATTTATTGACGTCGCCGGAAGGGGCACTGCTTTTTGAAAAAGAAGATTTTTTTCAGAACATTCACATTTTTAAAAGTAACTGGTTTTGCACGGCGCCTTTTGCCGGCCGGAATTCCGGGGGCACAATACTTAATTCAACCTTGTGCTATTTAAACGGAATTAAGTATTGTGTCCCCAGATTACGGAAATCAAAATATGACGCGGCGGTTGATTTTCGCGGCGATTTGCGGACAATCACACTGATGAAGATGGCGCGGATTCCAGAGCGGATTGGGTACCCGCGCACAGGCGGCCATTTCATGCTGACCCGTGTGGGACGGTTTGAACAAGGTTTGCATCAAGTGAAATTAAACCTGGTTTTATTAAGCTGTTTCGGAATTCCGGGGAGCGCCGAAGTCATCTCGGCGCCCTTCAGAGCAACCGAAGAAGAGAAGAAAAATTTCTGGGAAGGGGCGGGGCGCGGAATTTTACTTCAAACGCTGCCGATCATTGTGGTCCATCCCGGCGCAGGAAGGTCCGAGAAAGTCTGGGAAACGGCCAAATTCCGGCGCCTCGTTGAGCGCATGATCAAGGACAAGCTGGGGCAAGTGGTCTTGATTGGGACGGATTCTGAAAAGAAAGCATTCGGAGAAATCAAACATGAACACGTGCATTTGACAGACCTGCGGGGAAAAACGAGTCTCCGGGATTTACTTGTTTTATTCTCCGCCGCGGATATTTTTATCGGGAATGACTCCGGCCCCGCGCATCTGGCCGCCGCGCAAGGCGCGCGCGTGGTTTCTATTTTTAAAGGCCCTAATGATCCCAAGGTTTGGCATCCGTGGGCACGAAAACTTTATCTGATCCGTGATCCGGAACCCATTTCTGCGCGGCGGGTCTATGAATCGGTGCTTGAGGCCTGGCGTGACACCTTGCTAGGTTATCCTCTTATGACAGCGGTTTCACCCAGCCTGGAGGAGTTCTGATGATGAGCGTGGGGATCGACGCGCGTATGATCCGCCATACGGGGATTGGCACCTATGTGCGCGGTCTTTTGGAGGCATGGAAGGATAAACCGAGGGAAGAGATGCCCGTTCTTTTCGGCGATCGGGATTTGTGCTGGAAAGATGCCGCGGGGTTTGAGGCGGTCCGTTTCAACGCGCCCATTTATAGTTTGCAGGAGCAAGTGTGTTATCCCTTTCTTTTGAAAAAATGCGGACTGTGGCACGCGCCGCATTACAATGTCCCGCTCTTCAAACCATCCCGAACACGTCTGGTGGTGACGGTCCACGATCTCATTCACTGGATTTTCCGTAAACAGTTTTTTTCGCCGCTTCAGGCGGGGTATGCGCAAACTTTTTTGAAACAGGCGGTGCGTTGTTCAGACCACATTCTGACGGTCTCAGAGAATACCAAACGCGACCTGACGGAATATTTTGGGGCCGATCCGGGCAGAATCACGGTCACGTATGAGGCGGTCTCGCCTGTATTTCAGCCGCTCAAAGATCCTGACTTTGCCAGCACTGTGAAACAAAAATATGGCTTACCGGGCTCCTATTTTCTTTATGTGGGCTCGCTCAAACCGCACAAAAATGTCCTTTGGCTCATCCGCGTTTTTCACCGGCTCAAGGCGGAGCGCAAAATTCAGGCCTCACTGGTACTGGTCGGCCGCAAAGACAAAAGATACCCCGCGGGCTATGAAGAACTGGCCGCTTTTCGGGATGGGGAAGGGCTTTTCCACCGGCCTTCGGTCACCGACCAGGATTTGACCGCGTTGTACAATGGCGCAATCGCTTTGATTCACCCGTCGCTCTATGAAGGATTCGGGCTGACGCTTTTGGAAGCCATGGCTTGCGGGACGCCCGTGGCGGCATTCCGCGTGGCGTCCATTCCGGAAGTGACCGGAAATGCGGCTTGTTTGCTGGAACCCTCCGATGAAAAAGCGCTGTACCAGGTTTTATCGCGGCTTGAAACGGACCCCGGTTTCCGCCAGGAACTCAGCGCCAAAGGGCTTGCGCAGGCAGCCCGTTTCAGCTGGCAGAAAACGGCGGATCAAACATGGAAAGTCTATGAGAAAGTGGCGCGTGACTCGTGACACGCAGAGAAAGCATGGCATATGTCTCGTAACGTAGCTGGGTCAAGAAATTCTAAAAAAATATGAAAAAAATCAATCGGAAATCAGTTATTTCTAACAGAGCTACTCCTAACGCTTTACGTGTTATGCGGCATACGTTACTTAGGCTCTGCGAAACAATAAGTGATCCATTTGGCCGAGGGGATTTTGAGCCGAATCGAAGCCGAATTTTTCGACGCGTGTCCGTAGACACGTTA
>OBEQ010202434.1_pt1 | contig 10175 bp, 8 predicted proteins | sample 1670901 | NCBI WGS metagenome assembly OBEQ01 (sample SAMEA104232315, study PRJEB22302) | groundwater metagenome | biome: forest; feature: aquifer; material: groundwater | place: USA | collected 2011-08-07 | depth 5.4 m | reverse complement strand
TGATGCACCACTTGCGCCGCCCGCCCGCCTATCTGTTCCATGCAACTAATCAAATCCAACAATGATTGCGGGACGCCAGTACCAATATTCAACACCTCCACTCCCACCATATTCGCAGCACTCGCATCTCGTGCATCATCACGCTGCAACGCCAACACATTCGCTCGCGCCACGTCACTCACATGAATAAAATCACGTGATTGCTGACCGTTTCCAAAAATCGTCAATATTTTATTTTGCTGATACGCACTTAAAAATCGACTGATCACGCCGGAATAAGGTGAAGCCGGATCTTGACGCAATCCGTAGACATTAAAATAACGCAAACCCAAACTATTTATCCCATATAATTTGCGATATAGCGTTGCATAATCTTCATCATGAATTTTTTGTAATGCATAAGGTGACAACGCCATATTTCCCGCAATATTCGCCTCATCACGACACGGTAATTCTTTGACGATGCCATACACGGCCGCACTCGATGCATACACCAAACGCAAAGCAGGTTTGCGTTGTTGGATCGCTTGCAACACATGCAATAATCCTTGCGTATTCACTTGAAAAGAATAAATAGGATGTGCGATTGATTGCGGTACAGAAGATAACGCGGCCAAATGCAACACCGCATCGCAACCAGCGAGTAAATCGACTATCAATGGATATTCTAAAATATCGCCTTCAACAAATTCCAAATTAGGATGCGATAAATCTAAGTTTTCAATTTTACCCGTGGATAAATTATCTAAGACAATGACTTGTTTATTTTCACGCAATAATAAATCGACAGTATGCGAGCCAATAAAACCTGCGCCACCTGTTACTAATACTCGTTGAAACATAGTCATGCATTCTTAGTAATAATCGCATTCAATGGTATCCACGTGCGATATAAACTCAATCCAATATAAAGCAGAATGTAACCCATCGAAATCGCCACAAGAAAATGATTCGATTGCGGATAAAGCCACAATAAACCGCTGGTTGCCATGCCCCACAATACGGTCATGCACACCATCGCCACACGTAAATATTTATTATTGGTTAAATAATCCATACGTGAAGGATAAATATATTTGATCGGCACAAAACTCAACACGGCTAAACACAATAAAATAATGAGATTAGTGAAATTACTCATCTGCCAAAAAAATAAATAAAACACGGTAATATTCCAATAACTGGGAAATCCTTTAAAGAAATGATCATGGGTTTTCGCATCGATTTGTGTAAATTGATAAGCCGATGCAAACGTAATTGCCATCACACAAATAAGACGAAAAGATTCTGGTAATAAATCGGTGACTAATAAAAAGAAACACGGAACAATCGTGTAATTAACAAAATCGACAATATTATCTAATAACGCGCCATCAACATGCGGAACAACTTCTTTGATTTTAATCATGCGCGCAAACATGCCATCGACTGCATCAATGACAATAGAAGCACACATTAACCATAATGCTAATAAAAAATCATGGTGATAAATGGCAAACAATGATAATAAACCAACACACGCGCCGCTCGCCGTAAAAGCATGAATAGACCAACCTAAAAAACGACGCATGAAAGTAACATGAGTAAAACGTGTGTTAGTCAATGCTACTACTCCTCTGAAATTCTTTGCTAAAAGCGGTCAATAAAACACATGCGCCAATGAGACCGGATAAAATGGAACCTACGATCACACCCAAACGCACAGCAACTAAATGCCAGGGTTCATTGTGGAAAGAAAGCGTACCAAGAAATAAGCTCATAGTAAAACCCATCCCACATAAAATCGAAACGCCATACAACATGCGCCAGGAAACATGGGTCGGCAAGCTTGCATATTTACAACGAATAAAAACCCAGGAAAAACCCAGTACGCCTATTTGTTTACCAATGAATAAACCCGCCACAATACCTAATACTATTTTATCGAATAAGAAATAAACGGTCATTCCAGAAAATGAAATACCGGCATTGGCAAGCACAAAGAGTGGCATGATGAAATAAGCAACCCATGGTCGTAATAAATGTTCCAAGCGTCGCAAGATATCACCACGCGGGATAAAAAATGCCAGTATCACTCCAGCGATGGTTGGGTGAATGCCAGAAGTTAACAAGCAACTCCATAAACCGACGCCTAATAATAAATAAATAGACATCCACGGTAACGAAAACATGTTTAACATAAATAACCAACTGACAAATACGGCCGCTTCAAAAAGTGCCGTATAAGAAAGATGGTGGGTATAAAAAAAAGTGATGATGATAATAGCGCCCATGTCATCAAAAATAGCGAGTGCTAATAAAAATAATTTTAATGCGATAGGAACACGTCGACCAAATAACGACAACACGCCCAGTGCAAATGCAATATCGGTTGCAACCGGTGTCGCCCAGCCTTTGACAGTATGCAAAGATGAAAAATTAATCGCGATATAAATGAGCGCGGGAACAATCATGCCGCCAATGGCTGCGGCCAGCGGTAACATCACTTGACCCGGTCGAGATAATTCACCTTCTACTATTTCGCGTTTTAATTCTAATCCGATCAGAAAAAAGAAAATGGCCATCAAGCCATCGTTAATCCAAAAAACGGAGGTATTAATAAAATATTGTAAGAGAAATGCAAAAGAAGAATTCGCCCAGATGAGTGCAACGAGAGTCATGATGACTAATAAACAGCCACTAAAAGACTCCTGTTGTAAGAACGCATTCCATCGTTTGTACATGGTAAATCATCATGTTTAGTTACTAGAAATTGTCATATTGAACGAAGTATTGTCATCTCAAGTGCAGCGAGGGATCTCCTAATAATGCTCAAGCTTACCAAGGAAGATGCCTCGCTGCGTTCGGGATGATAATGCTTGCTGTCACTCTGTCATAAAAAACATAACATCACTTTCCATGACCCAACAGTATTGTGTTTCTTCTGGTTATGCAATAAATTCAGCACATCACATGCTAAAGGAGCATATTAAATGACCATTCCAAAAATGTCGGATTTTGATCTGAAAGGAAAGCGGATCTTAATTCGTGAAGATTTTAATGTGCCATTAAAAAATGGTGCAATTGCAAGCGATTTACGTATACGTGCTGCAATTCCCACTATTAAAGAAGCATTAAATGCAGGCGGTAAAGTGATGTTGATGTCACACTTAGGTCGCCCACATGAAGGCTCGCACGATGAAACATTTTCGCTCGCACCGGTTGCGGCGTTACTCTCAAAACTATTAGGAATGGAAATCCCATTAATCCAGCATTGGACGCATGGATTTAATATGGGCAATGCGCCAATCGTATTATTCGAAAATGTGCGCTTTAATCATGGCGAAACCGACAACAACGTTGAACTCTCAAAAAAAATCGCGTCACTCTGCGATATTTTTGTGATGGACGCATTCGCTACCTCTCACCGCATGGAATCTTCTACCTATGGTGTGATTAAATTTGCGAAACAAGCATGCGCCGGCCCATTATTATTATCGGAATTACAGGCACTCAATAGCATTATTGAAAATCCTGCACGGCCGGTAGTAGCCATCATTGGCGGCTCAAAAGTTTCCACCAAATTATTATTATTAGATTCACTCGTCAAAAAAATCGATGCGCTCATCATTGGTGGCGGCATTGCCAATACCTTTTTAGCGGCTGAAGGTTATACCGTCGGCAAATCATTATATGAACCCGATTTGATTGATGAAGCAGAACGTTTAACATTGGAAGCAAAAGAACGTAATGCAGAAATTCCATTACCCTCTGATGTCGTTGTTGCTGAACGTTTAGCAGAAGGGGTGGAAGCGTATGTACGTTTGGTTTCACAAATTGATGATAACGAAAAAATATTTGATATGGGTCCTGACACCATCAAAAATTTTATTTCCATTATCAAAAAAGCCAAAACGATTTTATGGAATGGTCCCATTGGTGCATTTGAAATTGAAGAATTTTCCAAAGGCACGCAAGCAATCGCCAAAGCCATCGCAGAAAGTAAAGCATTTAAAGTCGCAGGGGGTGGTGATACACTAGCCGCGATTGAAAAATACCAAGTCGCCAATAAAATTGATTATATTTCTACAGGCGGCGGCGCTTTCTTAGTGGTATTGGAAGGTAAAAAATTACCGGTGATTACCGCATTAGAAGAACGAGCTGCAAAAAACGAGAAAAGTGAAAAGGTCGCATGAACCACCCGCTGCGTCGTACCAAAATTGTGATCACGTTGGGGCCATCATTAGATGACCCCGACAAATTAGAACGCGTTATTCTGGCTGGTGCAGTATTATTTCGCGCGAATTTTTCCCATGGCGAACTCAGTGTGCATGAACAACGCATACAAATGGTGCGTGATATTGCTGCACGCCATGAGAAAGTTGTTGCGATTTTGGTTGATTTGCAAGGTCCAAAAATTCGCATTGGACGTTTTAAAAATAAACATATTCAATTGCATGAAGGTCAGCAATTTATATTAGATACGCAATTAGATGAAGACGCGGGTGATGATAAAACCGTGTCACTGGGATATGAAGATTTGCCACGTGATGTAAAAGTGGGTGACACTTTATTATTAGATGATGGTCGTCTCGTCTTCAAAGTGATCAATGTCAAACCCACACAAATTCAATGCCAAGTGATGGTGGGCGGTGAATTATCGAATAATAAAGGCATTAATCGTTTAGGCGGTGGCTTGTCAGCAGCCGCATTGACCGATAAAGATCGCACTGATATTCGCGATGCCGTGCGTTTGCAAGCAGATTACATTGCCGTTTCTTTTCCACGTCATGCGGATGATATCAAAGAAGCACGCGTTTTAATTAGAGCCGCAGGCGGCACGCAAGGCATTATTGCAAAAATCGAACGTTCGGAAGCGATTCATCATTTGCATGACATTATTCATGTTTCTGATGCCGTCATGATTGCGCGCGGTGATTTAGGCGTAGAAATTGGTGATGCCGAACTACCAGCGATGCAAAAGAAAATTATCAAAGTCGCGCGCACTTTAAATAAGCCAGTAATTACCGCGACTCAAATGTTAGAAACGATGACGCATAACACCATTCCAACGCGTGCAGAAGTGTCTGATGTGGCGAATGCCGTATTAGATGGAACGGATGCCGTGATGTTGTCAGGTGAAACCGCGGTAGGTTTATATCCCGATAAAGCCGTGGAGGCGATGGATAGAATTTGTTTGAGTGCAGAAAAACATCGCAGCACGATTATGATGCGCCAACCAAAAGATCAGCCATTGGAAAATGTCGATGAAGCAATTGCGCTGGCGGCGATGTACACGGCAAATCATTTAGATATCAAAGCAATTATTGCGTTGACCGAATCGGGTACGACACCATTATTAATGTCGCGAGTGAATTCTGCGATTCCCATTTATGGATTGAGTCGACATGCAACCACCTTGCGCCGCATGACCTTGTATCGCGGTGTCTATCCCATTTCATTTGATGCGACCCACATTGATAGACGCGTGTTAAATCAAGCAGCCATCATGGAATTACAAAAACGTCATATTTTAAAAAATGGTGATTTAGTGATTATTACTAAAGGTGATTTGATTGGCGTGCACGGCCGCACCAATTCGTTGAAGATTGTGACCGTGGGCGCGCTGCCGGAATATACGATTTAAGAGTTTTTCACGTTACTTCGCCGCTCTCGCGAAAGCGGGAGAGGCTGACGCGTAGCGGCGGGCGAGGGTGTCTGTATTCCCGGCGGTCACAAAAGGAGTTCAGTATGATAAAAAATCTTTTTCTTTTTTCTACACTTTCTTTTTTATTCGTTTTTTTATTCGCCGTTTCTTCTTTCGTTTTCGCAACCAATAATAATGTTAGTAACATCCCCACACTCGCCGCGCCTGGCACGGTCGCACTCACTTTTGATGATGGCCCCTCGCCTTACACACCGCAAATTTTGGCGATCTTAAAAAAATATAATATTAAAGCCACTTTTTTTGTGGTGGGAACCAATGCCAAAAAATACCCGGAATATATCAAAGACATTTATCAACAAGGTCACGCTGTCAATAGTCATTCCATGACGCACCCGATGTTAACCAAATTATCCGATGCGCAATTGCAATATGAAGTAAGCGCGCCCAGTCCGATCATTGAAAATATTATTGGTAAAAAACCATTGTGTTTGCGTTATCCTTTTGGTGCCTCCAATGCTCATGTGCGTGAAGTAATCCGCGAAAATGGAATGATTCCTGTTCCCATGGGGTTTAATTCATTTGATTACGAACGCCCTGGTACCGAAAAAATTATTTCATGGGTATTAAAAAATGCGTATTCGCGCCAAGTGATTTTGTTACATGATGGTTATGATAAACGCGAACAAACCGTCGCAGCCCTCCCCGCCATCATTGAAGGCGTGCAGAAAAAAGGGCTGGGATTTAGTCAGATTTGTTATAATTAATAACTCACATTATGAGTATATTTTCGTTATGTTTATAATAACAAGATAATTCGGCCATGCTGCGAATTTTGTTCATCCATGAATAGTTCTCGTCGTTGGCTTGAATGATCTGATAATTATTCTCAAGCTGCTCTCTTTCTGCTTCATTGAGTGCTAATGAATGTTGCGTAGATTGGCTGAATATCTCTGCTAAAATAATTTTTAACTTCGTGATGATTCTTTCTGCGGCAATGTCATCATGCGTGATAATTGGAGCGGGTAATAATTGCAAAGAATGATTATTTTTACCTGGTGCCGATTTCTCCATCAAAGAAATATTTTTTTGGCATTGATGAATTTCCAAAATATTTGAAAATACATAGAATAAAAATGCCTTAATATCAGTTGCTGTATATTTTCCTAAGACCGGCACGTTGACAATATTTTGTTTTTTCAATGTGTCTGCCGTAAAATTTTCACGTTGCAAAAGTGAACCATGGCCAAAATGAATGAGTAAACTTTCATGCGTTTCACATGTTTGTGTAATTACATTAGCAGGCAGATCCAATAAATTTTCATAGAAAGCATCACGTTTAAAACCACCTGCTTCTAATATAGTAAAACAAAAACTCAAACAATTATTTATAATTCCTTGCCAAAACCATTTAACAGCGGCAATCTCATTTAGTTTTCGAATACACGCATTGACATCTAATTGAGAAAATCCTTGAATAGCTAATAATTCTTTTTCTTGATTCATCAGATAATAACGAAATTGTTTCATAGTCATGTATTTAGGATACTCATAAACATCATCAACATGTATCAAGCCACAATTTTCCATATGACGACTATAAACAAATAATAATGCATGATCGTATTTATTCAGTGCTGAACCTGTCACATAGGCAATACCAAATCCCAATACATCATTTAATGCTTGAATATCTTTTAAATAGGTAAATTCATTAACAGGTTTTTGATTCGATGGATAAGGTATATTCAATTCCAATTTTTCATATAAATCTCGATTATAAAATTTAATTAAAAATAATTTAATTGCCTTTGCAAAATCTACTAAATTATTTTTTTTATCTACACAAAAATCTAATAGCAGACTGCTTGCTTGGCCAAATGCATGTTTTTCCCTGGCGTTCAAAACAGCGGCAAGTAATTCTTTAATGGCAGCGGCGTGTTGAGAACAAGCATTGTCATTCGCAGTTGCCTTTTTAATAAGGTCAATTAATTCTAACTTTATTTGTTCAAGTTGTGTTTTTTGGGAGATTTTTTCTTCTGGTGACTGCAAGTAAGTAAACATATTTAAACCATTTTTAGGTTGATTGCGATCAGGTAGTATTTTCTATTTATTAATTTGTTTTAGTCATTTGTAATATTGAGTTACTTTAACAAGGTTTTCTTAAGGTAACCTGAAATAAGAATTTCTAAAATGAGAGTTCACCTTGCCCAAGAGAAGCAATTTATTTAATTTTTGATTCGTCATTGCAGGACGCGCCAGGCGTTGCTATTATTTGGCGCCATACAGATGGTTTACCAGCCCGGAATAATGTTGGCTACATTGAACCCCTTTAATATTAAATAATGAAATAAGGAAATGACCATGAAGAGTCACACTAACCCTTTTAGTGCAACAGCATTTGATGCTAGAGACATTGTTAATTACTTCCGCATTCAATCTTTGATTGAAGAAATTTTTACTGAAGCGCAACTATTTTTCGCCACAAAAAATTTAACAGCACATACCAGTTCAGATTTAGCCGATCTTGCGCTTGCTTATTTAGAAGGAGGAAACCCCACAGATGCCATCATATTGAGTAACAGAGTGATAGCGCTAGAAGAATCAACTCTTAATGATCCAGAAAATGCTGCAAATCAATCTGAATTTTTAAAAAAATTAGAATCTCTTGCCACAGTATATTTTATCTTAGCGACCGTAGCACGCGAGAACAATGATTTTGATAAATCCAGTAAATTATTTTTAAAACTAAAATCACAACCGCTGTCTACGTGGTTAGAAAGTAATGTTTACAAAAATGAAGGGATTCTTTACTTAAAAAAGAAAGATCTTGAAAAAGCGACAGCTATATTTAAACAAGGTTATGAATTTACTAAAAAGCATTCTGAATTAGAAGGTTCTTTAGCCTCATTTTTGAATTACTGGGCATTAGCTGAAACCAATAAAGCCTTAGCAAATAATCAAGACCCTGCTTTTGGTTTACAATTATTCCAACAAACAACTGAGTTATATGAAAAATTATTTAAAAAATTCAATGTTTCCGCAGGAGAACGCGAAAAATCACATGACTGGCAATCGCATTTATCTCATCGAGCACTGGTACTTTGTAATATTGCTGAAAAAAATCCAGATATAGCCGCAGCAAAAACTCAATTAGAAGAAGCAGAAAAATTAGCTGAATCTGCATTAGCTGCAAGAATAAAAAATAAAGCGGATGCTCAGCGGTTAGGAGACGTGCAAAAATTATTAGGTCGTATCCATACAGGGCTAAAACAATTTAAGTCAGCAGAAAATTATTTTGCTGACGCATTAAACAATTATCGCATCGCGTATCCAAACAAGAAAACAGATGGGTCAGAAGCCGATCAAATAATAGAAGTAAAAGATTATCAATTAAGCTTAAAAAATGTTATGCAATTTGCTGGGATAACTGCGCCAGGAAAACTTAGTATCATCCCTCCTCCTCTTGTTCAATTAGCAATTAATCCAACCCAGCAACTGCCGCCAACTTATCCACGGCCGCATTAATCGCTAAAAAATAGTTTTTTTCTTGCCATTCTAAAAATCACTTGATGATATTCGCATGGAGTATCATCATACTCTTATTGCATTTGACAACTGTTATCAATAGGAGGAAATCATGACAAAGAAATCCGCCTTATTAAAACCAGTGATGTCTGCGGCTTGTACCAATATTGATAATGCTATTGATACTGATAGTGATCTAAAAAAAATATATTTAATGCACTCGATGATTTTCTTGTTACTACGGTCAAACCCATCGCCCATCAAATGAATGATGATGCAACATTATTGAAGCCAGCATTGCAGGCATTGGCAAAAATGGGATTATTGGCAATACGTGTTCCAGAAACAGCGGGTGGCTGCGGTTTTAAACATGCGGATGATCATTTTTATAAAAAGAAATTAGCGCAATATTCGGCAGCATTAGCATTTTTACAAACCCAGCATCAAACGGCAGGGCGACATATTTTAAATGGTGACAACGATATTTTAAAAAAAACCATTTTGCCTTTTATGAAAAATGGAAAATATTTAGTTGGCATGGGTTTATCACCGCATTTGGCGCAATGGGAAAATCCGCCAGTGACGGCAATTGAATATCAAGAGGGTTATTTAATTGAACAGGCCAATATTCATTTTGTGACAGGTTTACATTTTTTTAAATATTTAATTATTGGTTTTGTGGTAACAGAAAAAATTTCGCAGGAAAAACGGGAAATTACGGCTTTTATTCCTTTTAAAAATATGATGAAGTCAGCTGATAGTGGGTTACGTTTCAGCGCGCCACATGAATTAGTGGTGGCGAAATCAACCAATACCGTTTCATTGACAATAAAAAATTGGTTTATTCCAAAAACAAAAGTGGTGACGAATAAACCGTTAATGAGCTTTTATAAAGCTAGTTTAACACATACCAATATTGATTCATTTATGGCAGGCACAGTGCAAGCAGTATTAGAAATATTAAAACCAAGTGTTTTAGAAAATCCGAAATGTCATCCTATGT
>OBEQ012448610.1_pt1 | contig 10176 bp, 9 predicted proteins | sample 1670901 | NCBI WGS metagenome assembly OBEQ01 (sample SAMEA104232315, study PRJEB22302) | groundwater metagenome | biome: forest; feature: aquifer; material: groundwater | place: USA | collected 2011-08-07 | depth 5.4 m | reverse complement strand
TTAGGCAAGCCTGAGATGCAGCAAGGAGGAGAGAAGAAATAAAATGGATGTAAGTACGTTACGGCATATCTGATCTTTTCCCTCTAACCCTCCCCACAAGGGGGAGGAAAAACATACGTGATATTTTTTGAAAAACAACCTTTGTTAGCGTTCACCAGCGACGCGTCCGTTGATTTCACCGCACAAGATTTCGACGCGCCTTTGACCCCGACCCAAAGCGCTTATCTTAAAACGCATACCGGCGTTGACATCCCGCGGGTTTTTTGGCGCAAACAGGTCCACGGCAACGATGTTCTTGTCGCTGGGGAAAATGCCTGCGCCAGGGGCTGCCCTGACGCGGACGCTTTCATCACCGACCGCAAGAACGTACCGATCGCCATACGCACGGCGGATTGCGTGCCGGTTTTTATTTATGATCCTCTCAAACGGGTCATTGCTTTGGCCCATGCCGGATGGAAGGGGACGCGTCAGCGCATCGCGTTTAAAACCGTCCTGGAAATGCAAGACAAATTCGCCTGCCGATGCTATGATTTAAAGGTCGCTTTAGGGCCGTCCATACGCCCGTGTTGTTATGAGACGGATATTGGCACAGCCAATCGCCGCCAATTGGTCGAAGCAGGGGTTTTGGACGGCAATATTTTTGATTGCGGCATATGCACTTGCTGCGACCACAATTACTTTTCGTTCCGCAGGGACGGAGCAAAGGCCGGGCGCATGATCTCGCTCATGATGCTCAAATAATATGCATATCGTCGTTCTGGTCACAGCCAAGGATACAAAACAAGCCCAAAAGATCGCCAACGGTCTTTTGCAGGACAGGTTGGTCGCCTGTGTCAATATTGTTGCGGGTGTGCGGTCCATGTTTTGGTGGCGGGGTAAGGTGGATTCTTCCAAAGAAGCCTTGCTCGTCCTTAAAACAAAGAAGGCCCTGTTCAAAAAAGTGGCCGCCAAGGTCAAGGCGCTGCACAGTTATCAGGTCCCGGAGATCATTGCTTTGCCCATTGCCGCGGGCAGCGGCGATTATTTAAAGTGGATCAATGCGTCGGTCAGAGGATAGGGGTGTTTATGGTGAATGTTTTTATGTCCATTGTGTTTGCCGCAATGATCTTATTCTCGCCTTCTTTGGTATTGGCCATGGGCAATATACCCACAGGGTCTTCTGAAACGTCTTTGGTGGGAAAGGCCGCTTATGACGCGACCCTGCCCACGGCTTTGGGCGGGCCAAAGTCGCTGTCGCAGGCGCGGGAAGGAAAGAAAGCGGTGCTGTTCTTCTGGGCCACCTGGTGCCCCCATTGCCACGATGAGATCACGCGCATGGACAAGAACATGGAGGCCATCACCGCCAAGGGGATCAAGATCGTTTTAGTGTCCATTGGGGAAGCGAAAGCGGATGTGGCAGCTTATTTGAAATACAATCATGTTCCGCTGGACAGTCTTTTGGATGAGGACAATGCTTTGCAGGGGCCGTATGATCTGATCGGCGTGCCGACGCTGGTCTTTGTGGATGAAAAGGGCATCATCCGCGAGGTGCGCCACGATTTTCCAGACGATTATGAAAAATTTTTTTAGCGGCGGATCTTATCTTTGACGTTGCTTCGCAGATTTGCTTCCAGTTTTAATTTGGTCACAAAAGCCGTGATGATCCCGTTGCGTTTGCGCGCTAGGAGCATTTGCCGGTAATTGTCTTTTTCCGTCTGAAAATCCTCGTCCTTGACCTTCACGACACTGCTCAAATAAGCAATGGCCGGCCCCTGGGGCGTGGGGACCACATCCGTCAGCCGGTTATTTTCTTCCAACCTCAAACTCGCTTCCTGCAATTGCGCGGCAAATCCCAAAGCCGGGTTATATTCCCCGCGGCTGAATTCCGGCGTTTGCTGGACGTTGAGGTTAAGCGCCTGGCAGGCGGCTTTAAGGTCTTTTCCCGTCGCGATGCTTTCCCTGATCGATCTTAGAACTTCCTCGGCTTTGGCCTGCGCTTTTGTATACGTTTTTTGCGCGATCACGGTTTTTTGTACCGTTTCCTTGATCGCTGCGAGGTCAGGCACAACGGAATCCTTGTGTTCTTTGACCCTGGCGATCTGCCATCCGTCGGGCATTTCCAAAAGCGGGGTGGTGGCGCCCGCCTTCATGGCAAAAAGTTTTTCCACCAGGTCCGGCGACCAGGCGAAGGTCAGCAGGGGCTGGTCCTTGACAAACGGCCCGCTTTCCCTGGCCTCGTAACCGCTTTGTTTGGCCGCGGCCGCAAAATCCGCGGCAGGCGTCAATGCTTTGGCAAAGGCCCGTGCTTCTTTTTTGGCTTTTTCTTTTTGTTCTTTGGACGCTTTGTCCGGCAGGGCAATGGTGACATACTGCACGTTCACCGTGGCCGGCACGCGAAAGGCCTCGGCGTTGCGGTCATAGTATTCTTTAATTTCTTTTTCTGACGCCTCGAGCCCGGCATTAAAGTCCGCGGGGTTGATGATGACATAATCCAATTTGATCTTTTCATTGCGTTTGGCGTATTCCTGCTTGACCTCATCATCGGTGATGATCATGGGCCCGGCAACGCCATCGAGCATTTTTTTGATCATCAGCCGGCCGCGCATGCCCTCCTCGAAGTCATGGGGTTTGCGGCCGAAGGCCCCGGGATCGCGCACGATCTCTTCGTAGAGGTAACGGTCGAATCTTCCTTCCCTTTGAAAGAAGGGGAGGGTCGCGATCAAAGCCACCACTTCTCCGTCATTGACTTTGATGCCGCGTTTTTTAGCTTGCCGCAACAGGATGAGGCGGTCCCAGGCCTCGTTTTCCAGGTCCAGCCTATTGCCCAATTTGGAGAGTTGGTCGCCGTAGAGGATGAGCGCCTGGTCGCGGCTGTCCAGGTAGGCGCGTTCAAAATCGCGCAAAGAAACACTGCGGCCGTAGATCTTTCCGGCGCTGTTGAGCGTATGGTCCCAGCGCGAGGCCGCGCCGAACACGCCGAAGGACAGGACAATGATGACCGTGATGAACCACAGCACTTTTTTGGACACGCCTTTGTGGCGCAGGATGCTCAACATAAGAAAAATCTCCGTTGCGAGGGTTTATGTTTTGAAGGGGTTGATGATTTTAATGCCTTCAATGATTTGTCCGTGCGCAAAATCTTCGCTCAGCAGGTATTTCGTCCTGGCATATTTTGCCGCGGCAATGATCAAAGCGTCCCAAAACGACAATTGAAGTTTTTCATGAAGGAGCATGCTTTCCGATAAAAGATGTTTGTCGTTGACAATGACATGCCAGTCGAAGTAGGTGTTGATGATATCGGACGCCGTGCGGGGATTTATTTTCTTTTTGATGAGATTAAAATAACATTCTTGTAATACCTGAATACTTAAGGAAGGAAAAGGCGGATCACCCCAGAATGTCTGGATGAGGTCTTTGGCGGGTTTATGTTTTGAGGCCTCATCAACATCATGCGCGTAGATAAGGATATTGGCATCAACGAAGCATTCCCTACCGAACATAAATTTCCTCGCGCTTCAGGGGCCTGCCGCCAAGATGATAACCTTTGTTGAGATGATACAGGGCGCGTTCTTTGGCTTTATGGTGGTCTTGCTTTCGGGCCAGTTTTTCGGTCACCAGATCGACAAGCCATTGGGCCAGTGATTTTTCTTCTTCCACGGCCTCTTTGCGGGCCTGGTTCAGGGTTTTTTCATCGATACGTATGGTGAGATTTTTTGTCATATCTATTTCCTCCAATAGTCAATATAGCACAGTTTCTGTGCATTGCAAGGAAGATCATTGTAATGGCTTTCAGAAAACGCTTCCCCAAAAACCCCGTTTTGCCCTTGTTTTTCTCTGTCTATATTACATACTTTAATATAGACATGAGAACCCCACTATCAACCCTCATTATCATTGCTTTTTTGGTCAATACCTTCGGCCCTTTGCCGGCCCAGGCACAGGAGATCTATCTTCCCAAGCCCGGGGTGATGGTCCATCTAAGCCCCGCCTTTAATCCCCCCATCCTCAAAGGCCTCAAGGTCCATCCGGATAACCCGTTTCGGTTTGATTTCATATTGGATACCGGTGACGTAGAGACGAGGCATGCCTCGTCTCTACAAGATGAATCAACCAAATTGATCAAATATTTCCTCGCCTCTCTGACCGTCCCAGAGAAAGACCTCTGGGTCAATCTCTCTCCCTATGAGAAGGACAGAATAGTCCCTGAATCCTTCGGTCAAACCGAGATGGGGAGGGATCTTTTGGCTCAGGACTATCTTTTAAAGCAGATCACCGCCTCTTTGATCTATCCAGAGGACCAATTCGGCAAGATCTTCTGGAAAAGGGTCTATGAAGAAGCCAACAAGAGATATGGCACAACCAATATCCCCGTCAATACCTTCAACAAAGTGTGGATCGTGCCGGAAAAAGCAGTCGTTTACGAGAATGCGCAGGCGGGAACGGCTTATGTAGTCGAAAGTAAATTGAAGGTGATGTTAGAGCAAGACTACCTGGCCCTGGAGAAGAACAACAAGGATTTGTCACCCCCGAATGTTTCTATCGGGGGTCCAGAGCACGGGAACAACAAGGATGTCAGTGCCCTAGGCTCCCAGATCGTCCGAGAAATAGTCATTCCTCAACTGACTAAAGAAGTCAACGAAAACAAGAACTTCGCCCAATTAAGACAGGTCTACAACTCCCTGATCCTTGCCACCTGGTACAAGAAAAAGATCAAGGACAGCATCCTATCTCAAGTGTATGCAGATAAAAACAAGGTCAAAGGTGTTGAATACATGGATTCTGTCATTCCCGCGAAGGCGGGAATCCAGAACAAGGGAGATGTTGAAGAGATTTACCAGCAATACCTCCAGGCCTTCAAGAAAGGTGTCTATAACTACATCAAAGAAGAGCAAGACCCAACAACCCAACAGGTGATCCCAAGGAAGTATTTTTCGGGGGGTTTTGATCTGGCGATGACCAGTATGGACTCCGAAGATATATTGGAAGTAAGAGATATGTCCAGAGACCCTGCCATGTGGAGCAGAATAAAATCGTCTGGCGGGGCACTCATGTTGGGTGTCATATTGGCCAGCGCCTTGACCGCAACAAATGCCTCGGCGCAGATCACCGACAGACAATCGCCGCCGTCATCCATAACCCAAACTGATACGGCAAAGCAGCCGGTGAAGCCTAAATTAAATAGGGGAGACATCGAACATTTGTTGAAAAGGATGAGCGTTGAATACTCAATAGAGGTCGAGGCTATTGAATCTATAAAACAAAATGGTGCAGGTATGGTGGATCTGGTGTTGAGCGTTTTAGCAGAACACCAGGATCCGAAAATTCGAGCAGAAGCAGTAAGGGTTCTGTATAAGATTTCTGAAGCAGAAAACACCAGAGTGTCTTTGTTGAAAGCCTTGCATGACTCGGATCCATGGGTCCGTGTATTGGCTGTTCATGCAATGTTCTCATTAAAAGAGCACCGGGCGATTCCTCGGTTGTTAGAGTTGTTGTCAGGAGATCGGGATCCATTAGTTCGCGTTAGCGCGGCAGGAGCGCTTCCATTGATTTCTAATTCGGTAGCGGTAGTGGAAGCCTTGCTTAAAGCTTTGCGTGATCCGGAGAGAGACGTCCGCCTGGCGGCTATGACTATGATAAAGCTTTTGGAATCTTCATCCCAACTTAACATGTACGACTATTTCAGAATCAATAAAGTGAACGAACGTGAGCAGAAGGAAATCCGGGATCTATTAAATACTGTCCAAGCTGAGATAAAATTCAGTTCTCTTTCCAAGCCGGACGCGGCGATGGCGGCTACGAGGGGAAAGTTCTTAAAATTTATTGGGGCAGGAGCCCTTTTGGCTCATTTACTGATGCCCACCGTTATAACAGCATCGCACTTGGCGATAGATCACCAGGCTTCGGTTTCGGCTGCCGTACAAAACACAAAAGGTACGCTATATTATCCCAATGGAGAGCCTATGCTGGGAGAAAAAGAACCCGGCATTGCGTATTACCCTGTGGGGAACAGTTATCGGGAACTTTTGGACAGGGATGATGACGGACTTGTGCATGCCCAAAAAATAAAAGACAGCGGTTTTAAAGTGATCAGGGTGTATCTGGACAGCGTGGAAAGAATGCGAGAATTGGAATACTATACGAAAGAGATTTATGACCGGTATCAATTGAAAACCGAGGTCATTTTTTCTCCCTTTTTCTTGAATATGATGACGAACAGGACCAATTTACCCACAGCCATCAATGAATTTGTGCAACGTTTGGGGCGGCATCCCTGGATCCTGATCCAGATCGGCAACGAAGATCATTATTATTTGCGGGGCGAATTTCTCGGCGGGAACAATGGTATTCCAATGACCAAACAGGAATATTACGCTTATTATAACGACGTTGCGGGAATGTTGAGAGAAAGGCTCAAAGCGGTTTTACCGGGTGACCCCGAATCTTCCAAGCCGATCTTATTGGGCCAGGGCATCCTTTTGCAGGGTTCCAACTGGGAGCAGAATTTGGAAGAAACCATTGGCCGGATCGCTGGAATGACAAATATCAATGGCGTGGCCATTAATGCTTACTTGAATCCACCAGAAGTGTACGGGATATTGATCAAATATCTAAACGACCGGTTGGGAAAACCCGTTGTATTGGGAGAATTTGGATGGTCGAATTATAACGCGCTCCCCGGACAGCAGAGGCGGGCCAACATAGCGGCCTGGGATGTTTTGACCGCGGGCATGCGTGAGGGATATATCGCCGGAGGCATTGTTTTCGCCTACAATAATAAAGCAACCAATGACATTGATGGGCGGTATGGGATCAAGAGGGATCTGTCAGGCACGCCATATTATGAGAACAGGCTGCCACCGGTCACAGTCAATCAGTCAGCCAATGACGACGAATCTTTCTGGACAGCGGCGCAGGACCCAAAAGGCAATCAAGGTTTCTTTGTAAATTATATCAACAGGAATTGGGAAAAAGCCTGGCGTCAGGCATCAGAAAAAAGACAGGCCCTTGATAAACTCGCCCCGGGAGCATCATTGACGGATGAACAGATCAAATCCTGGCATGAGCTCAATTTTGTGGGGGCGGCCCATTATTATCTGGGGCTTGCGGCCCTCTATAATCAACCTGATCCGGATCTGGAGAAATTGGGGGTTTATTATAAACAATTGAACGATTGGTTCCCTTTGGCGCAAATGTATTATGCTGAACATGCCTTTTGGTCACCGACCGGCGAATTAAGGAAACACATCCAATTGGTGGCAAAATTAAGCACCGGAGATATTAAAGAGGCTTTGCGTAGGATTTTGTCCCTTGGCGACCAGGCGATGACGGCGATGGTGGCTATACAGAATTGGGAAAGAGTGCGTGCCCGGGCAAAAATTTCTTTCTTCGTCAAAACGTTTTTTATTTTGGGAGGGACGGTTATCGGTGCAAATGCATATAAGAATTATAGCGACAACGTATACGCGCTTCTCGCAATGGGGGTATTGTATGGCGTCACAACTCTTCGGTTTTTTCTTATGGACGACTACTCAATAGGAAAAAGTGAACGTGCTGGGGACTATGTCACGATTACAAGGCAGCCGAAGGAAAAGGACTCTTTGGGTATTCATGTTGTGCTAAATTTAAAAGGATTGGCTGGACAATGGGAGAACGCATATACACTTATGGCGGAAGATTTGGTCAAGGTTGTCTATGAACTTGTTGCGAACTGGAAACAAGAGGGTAGGCTTAAAGAAGTAAAATATATTACAGGAGATTCCCCGTTGCTTGTTCAAGTCGCAAGGAATGGTAAAGAAAGGTTTATGCCTCGTATGAAGATTTTACTCAATAAAATAGGCGCTTTAGACATCAAAATGCATGAGCGCACAACAGCAGATAAAAGACAGTTTATAACGTGGAAAATACTATATCCAAGATTATTTAAGAACAGCAACAGAAAGAATAGCGGTAGGTTCAAGCTGGACGTTTCCACGCCTGAGGCGAGGCAGGCCTTGCTGGAAAAGCTGCGGCCTGTATATGAAGCATTGAGCAGGGTTGACAATAATGATCCGGAAAAGATGGCTAAAAAAAGACGCATCTTGTTCGGCAGCGGATTGAACGATACCCTGGCCTCCGCGCAGGCCAGGCCGGACGCGGCGATGACACCCGAAGGTGGTATTGACTTCAAACCTGACAAGGTGGACAGCGCTTTTGCGGTGCAGAGCAAGGGCGGCGAAATTAAATTCAACATTGACCCAGCCATGCTTCAGCAATTGCAAAACGCCCCGGGCTTCGTGCCGGTGATTATCAACATCCAGCCCATGACGGACCTGCGGATGTTTTTGGGGCTGGAACAGGACAAGACAGCAAAAGAACGCTTTACATCCTTATAGAGGTCAGGTTATAATTACCGATTATGAAAAAGTTAAAATTAGGACTTCCCAAAGGCAGTTTGCAGGACGCCACCGTCGCGCTGTTCGCAAAAGCGGGCTTTAAGGTGGTTGTGTCCACGCGCTCCTATTTCCCCCGCATCGACGATGCCGCCATCGAGCCCGTGCTGTTGCGCGCCCAGGAAATGTCCCGCTACGTCGAGGACGAGACCCTGGATTGCGGCATCACCGGCAATGACTGGATCCTGGAGAACAACTCCGACGTGACGCGCCTGTCCGAACTTCTTTACGCCAAACAGACCGCCAATAAGGTGCGCTGGGTCCTGGCCGTGCCTGAAGATTCAAAGATCAAAACGATCAAAGATCTGGAAGGCAAAAAGATCGCCACCGAAGTGGTCAATGTCACCAAACAGTATCTGGCCAAACACAAGATCAAGGCCGACGTGGAATTTTCCTGGGGCGCCACCGAGGCCAAGGTGGCCACGGGCCTGGTGGATGCCATTGTCGAGTTGACCGAGACCGGCTCGTCGCTGCGTGCCAATAAACTGCGCATCGTTGACACCCTGTGTGAATCCACGACCCAGTTTATCGCCAATCCAAAAGCTGTTAAAGACCCCTGGAAGAAAAAGAAAATGGAGCAGATCATCATGCTTTTGCAGGGGGCCCTGGCCGCCAATAACATGGTCGGTCTGAAGATGAATTTGCCCAAGAAGAACCTTGGCAAGGTGTTAAAGATCCTGACTTCTTTGCGCAATCCCACCATTGCGCCTCTGGCCATGGACAATTGGTTGGCTTTGGAAACGGTGATCGACGAGGGGACCGTGCGTTCCATTATCCCTCAACTCAAAGAAGCGGGCGCCGAGGGGATCATCGAGTATTCTTTGAATAAGCTGATCTATTAAAAAAGGAAAAATATGCCTTGCGGAAGAAAAAGAAAACGCATCAAGATCCGCACGCACAAGCGCAAGAAATTGCGCAAGTCGCTGCGTCACTTGAAAAAGCGCGCCACCCGCTAAGGGAGGTCGTGGTATGGATCGGTCATGTACGCGTTGGGCGGCTGTTTTGGCTGTCCTGATTTTTGGGTCTTTCAGCGCGGTGAAAGTCGTTTCGTCCGCCGGCGCTCCCTTTGTTGACGTCCGCGCCAAGGCCTTGGCCCATTACATCATGGGCGTGTCCGCTGACCTCAACGGCATGGCCGCCGAGTCCGTTAAAGAGTACGAACAAAGCGCCGCTCTCAACGGCCAGGACCCCCTGCCTCATCTGCGCCTGGCCGCCTATTACGCGCGCCTTGGCCTTCTGGACAAGGCCGTGGCCCAGTTAAAAACCGTTGTCCGCCTCGACCCCAAACAAGCCCAGGCCCACTATCTTTTGGCCATGGTGTATTCCTCGCAGAACAAGTTCGACCTTGCCGCGGGGGAATACGAACTGATCCTCAAATCAGCGTCGGCGGATAATCCGGAAAATACCGAGATCTATCTGTATTTGGCGCAATTGTATTCTTCCCAGCGCAAATTCGACCAAGCCATTGTCCAGTTCAATAAAATTTTGGAAGTCCAGCCGGACAATGTTTCCGTTTATTATCTTTTGGGGTCGATTTATCTGGAAACCGGCGACAGGGCCAGGGCCAAGGACGCGTTCAAGAAAGTGCTGACCCTTCAGCCCGATCACGATGGGGCGTTGAATTCGCTGGGATATATTTATGCCGAGGACGGCGTGAATCTCGACGATGCTTTAAAGATGGCGCGCCGGGCCGTGGACCTCGACCCTTCCAACGGCGCTTATTACGATACGCTCGGCTGGGTGCTGTACAAAAAGGGGATGAACGCGG
>OBEQ010394077.1_pt1 | contig 10176 bp, 9 predicted proteins | sample 1670901 | NCBI WGS metagenome assembly OBEQ01 (sample SAMEA104232315, study PRJEB22302) | groundwater metagenome | biome: forest; feature: aquifer; material: groundwater | place: USA | collected 2011-08-07 | depth 5.4 m | reverse complement strand
CTGCACGAGGCGGTCGCGGTGTCTCCCCGACGAGCTCACAGGTCCGGGCCGCCAGCGCCGTCGTGCGCTGGTATCTGGGCCTACACTTTCGGACTCCTGATGATCCAGGTGTCGTCGGAATGTTCTGCGACCCTGCAAAGGTGGGCGCGTTCGCGATCGACGCCGCGGCGCTCGCCGCGGGAGAAGGCCGCGCGCTCTTCCGCCTCCTCGTCGCCACGACGATGTTCCAGCGTCGTCAGGACGTCCAGATCTTGAGGATCCTGCGTGGCATGCGTGCGGCAGACGCGCGGGAGCTCACCGACGCGCGACGGCTCCTCAAGCTGGTGGACGCATCGGCTTGCGAGCACGCGCGCACGACAGCGGCGCTCCACCAGAGGTGCGACCTCACCAAACACCCGCGCACCAGGCTCGGTTGCTGCAGCGCGAATCCGAAGATCGCTTGCCACCTAAAGCGGCACACCGTCCTAATGAAGCGCTACGGCCATTTCGGCAAGGTGCCAACCTCAGCCGCCCTCGTGCTCCGCGAAGCTGGAGCGCGCGACCTATCGGGCTTGCGGTCCGCGGTGCTTGCGCGCACGTCGGACCCGGCCGCTCGCGCGGTCGCGCTCGAAGTCGAGCTCTCGCGCGCGTGGCGTGTGAGCGAAAAGATCGCCAGCATGTTCCTCTCGGCTGTGTCCAATCCAGACCTCTCACCGGGGGCACCGTGGGCGGATGGCGTCGACTGGACGCATTTCGTTGTCATCGACAGCAATGTCGACCTCTTTCTCGCAGCGATCGTCTATCGCGGCGCCCGCAGCTACGAGGCACGGCGAATCTTTGTTCAAGAGCTGGCGCGCAAGATCGATCTCAGCGTCTTGGATGACCGCCTCCAGCCTTACAACCCACGCCTCGTCCAACAGGCGCTGTACCTGTTCATGAGCGCGACGAACCGTCGTGCGATCCCCGGGGACTGCATGCACCGCGGCGCCGCCACGTGCGCGGTGTGCCCCAAGGCGCTGGCAGCGCGGTGCCCCGTCCGAAGGCCGGCAGTTGGCACGTGACCGCGTGACCCCCTGACCCGGTGTCAAGCAACGGATCACCCCAGGCGACGGCCCGAGGTAACCACCGGGTCACCCGACCCGCCGGTTAACCGGATCGGGTCACCCGCGCGCCGACTCGGGTTAACCAACGGGTCACCAGTCTCGCCCCGTTCTCGTTCGTGAGACCGGAAGAATGGACCCGTGGCGCGCGCATTCAACCGCGCCCCGCTCACCCCCGCGTCTCACGAGAACCCCACAAACACGAAAACCCCGCCGATACGCGACGGGGCTCCGAGTGAACCACCCGGTCGCGAAGTTCGCGAGACCGTGTGAGTGGCTCCCCATGCCCTACCGAAAACGAACGCTCTTTGTGGGGTGTCTTAAGAGCAAAGTAACTCCCGCGTCTTAAGAGCAGACAAAGACGCCTCGAGAAAACAAGGCGATCGACGTGTTCTCCATGGAGAGCGACAAAGACGCCGAAAGTATGGGGGCCCAGGCTTGCGGTGCACCTTTTCCGCGCCCGCCGTGCGTGTGAATAGACGTGCGATGCCCGCCGTCCAAGTGTGGATGCGATCCTCTTTCGATGAGCACAGGAGGGTGCAGAGCCATCTGGAAGGTGCTTGGGGGGTCGTCAAGAGCGCGCACCGTTCTCTCGATCGAGCAACGATGGCCCGGCGCGAGACTCTCTTAGGGCACCTTCGCGCGTATATCGATTCTGGGCGGTATCCGACCAACGACGTGGTCGAGCACGCCACGCCAATTTTTGTTGACGGCGACGGCACTCGTTGCGCGGTAGCAGGCCTGCTCGAGGCAACGGGGCGGAGCGACGTCGTGGAGTACGTCGCGCGAACTCGGAATCTCGCGCGCGTGTGGGAGCTCACCTCGGAGCCGGCATTCTCCGAGTGGCTCGAATACCACGGCCTCACCGCCGCAGAAGCGGCACGTATCCAACCGGCTTACCATGCTCACTTGGAGCCAGAATGGCGCCCCACGGCGAGCGTCATCGCAGGTGCCCACGTGAGCGACACAGAAACCGTTGGTGTGGAAGCGATGATGACGGCGGGGGCACGTGCGGGAATTCGACGAAACGGGAGGGGCACGGACGGAAACGGCAGCTCTCAATACGGGAGCGTCGCGCTGGCGTTCGAATACTCGCGCGCCGTGGTGGTGAATCGAGGCGCCACAAATCAGCTCGCTCTTGTGCTGCAGTGGGAGCCAACGCTCAACGTCCGCGACGCGCAATGGTACGTGATCGGTGGGCCGCTCGCCTCGATCGACGGGGATAACCGACCCGGCAGCGGGTTTGGTGCCGAGCTTGGCGCTGGCTTCAGTTTTCGCAGGAGAGGCACCGTCGTAAAGGACCTCGGCGTTGCGCTCGAGCCCGTTCACGTGGGTGATGACGCGTTCGTGGCCGTCGAATACGAGGTCGAGCGCGCCGACGACGACGGTTTCGTTCGGGTCGGCCACGAGACGCAGCCGTGGCGGGTTTTCGGTGCGGACGGTGCCGAGCGCGCTCACATCGCCGGAGACCGCGGACCGAACGAACCCGCGTTCGAGGTCGAGGGTGGCTTCGCTATCTGGAAAGGCAACGTGTGCTCGGCGTTCCGGTGGGGTGAACCGGAAAAGCCATCCGCAACCTACCCATGCGACGATGTCGCGCCGCCGTTCGTCTTCGAGGGACCCACTGCGTACCGCGCGCGCGCCGATGGGCGCGATCCGGTGGCGCATCTACCCGAGGTGGCTGGCGCGTCGCTCGCGCAGCTCGATCCTGAAGGTGTTTCCGTGTTCGTGAGCCTCCGCGAGCCGGACAATACGCAGGTCATCACGTTCGCTGCTGCCGACGGTGCGCGCCTGAAGCACGACCCCGGTGATTCGGGCGGGCGGGACTTCGGTGCGACGTGGACGCGAGCCGCGAGCAACGCCGGCCGCGCGTGCGCCGTGGCAAGCCGAACTGGCTGCCTGAAGGGCTGGAGCGGAACGTGTCGGAGCGACATCGTTGACGTCGTCTGCTCCGACGCACACACCGAGCGCAGCCGGCGGCTCGAGCGCACCTACGACGAGGATGGCAACACCCGCGGCGCCGAGCAGTTCGTGGTCACCGAAGACGCGGCTTTCGTCCTCTGGACCGAGGCCGGTACGCTGCATCGTCTGGACGCTCACACGTTCGAAGAGACCGTGCTCGACGGCGCGTGGACCTTCGGCCGACGCGAAGGCGATCTCCCCAACGTCTTCAATCGAACGTTGCGCAGGTGAGGCGACGGTTCGCGCAGAAGTGCCGACGGTACACCACACCGTGCACCCCGCACGAATCGAGCAATCACAGGCTCTCCACGGAGAGCGCACGCAACGCCGCGTATGGAGTGGCATTCCCTACCGTGCACCTTTCCGGGACAACGTCAGGACGATCCGTCATCGAACTCGCGCCTCGATGACGGGTCGTCACTTCACAGCGGTGGCAGCCCGCGGGGTGCTTGGTGACATTGTCCGAATGAAGAAAACGCCATCGAACACGCGAGCCCAATCGGCCTCGAATAGAACATGCCCAAGGAAGGCCCCTGGTCTTCGACCGCGCAGCGCGCCCCCGCGCTCGTCCGTCGAAGCTCGAAAGTCGACGAACGCTTGGGGGTAGCCGAACGCTTGCATGGAGGCTTCGACGCTTCCGGCACGCGGCACCTCGTCGACCGTTGACGCTGGTTGTCCCGTCAAACCCGTTTCGCCGTCAAACGACGTAAACGCGAGGCGATACACCGCCTTCGGAAACCAGTGTTCAGCCAGGTCTCCCATCGGTCGGAAGCCGTCATAGAGATGAGGATTGAAGCGCGTACCGGTTCCGTCCACCGTGCTCATGTCGCGAGCTACGTGCATGTTGGCAGCCCAAACGATCACCTTCGCACCAGGAAATCGTTCGTTCGCGACCCAAACAAGGTTCTCGGCCATCGTTCGATCGCGGACGTTGTTTAGCGACACGTGGTCGTCCCACTGCACCGTCGTCGAAATGTCTGCGCGTACGGCCTCGTGCCACTCGTAGAGCGCAATGACGTTACGGAGAGAGCGTCTCAGGAGCGACCGATCGGTGAGCACGATTCCGGCAAGTAAGTCCTCGGATTTCTCAGCTCGTTCGAGAACTCGCCGGAAAGCCGCGCGATCTTCCTCGCGCTCCTCTCTTGAAAGTTTTTGCATCTTACCGACGTTCGGAAATCTCGAAAATGCGCGTTCCAAGTCGGCACGCTCCTCGGGCTTCACGAGCGTTGTGGCGTCGAGTCGTTCGAGCAGCCACCGACGATACGCAGCGCGCGCTGTCGTCGAGAACTTCGGGTCGATTCCGGCCATCTGGAGTGGCCGCGCCGTCGCCAGCGATTCGCGAGCGTACGAAAAAATCGGAAGAACCTGCTCGCTGTTGGCCCAGAGGCTGTACACGCCGATTCGAGCGACATCCGCGATCGCCGCACTCGACGCGAAGGCTACGTTCATTTGCTCGCATTCCCAAACACCTGATTCCCAAGCGAGGATGTCGAAGCCCATTTTTTCGTGAAGGAACCGCACCATTCGCGCTTTGGCACGGAAGGTCGATCCGTCGCCGTGCCCGGCTTCTCCGAGCATCACGATTCGGGCGTCACCAATTGCCCGACCCACCGGAGCCAAGTCCGCAAAGTTGGCATCTGCGAGATCGATGGAACGTACCGGAGAGACACTCACGCGCTCTGCTCGGGCAACGGACGGAACGCTCGGCGTTGGTGCCGCCGGAATGCACGCGGCAAATAAGATCAGTACGGCGCCTCCGAATCGCATCCCGGCCGATGTCGGCGGCTGGCAGACCAGAGAACTCACGAGTCCGTGCATCGTGGATTACTGCATTCCCGCGTCGATCGGGTGCGGCGTGCCAGCGTCAATTGTGCTTGTCCAGCACGCTGGTTCGAAGGCCTGTAGCGAAGATAGCGTCGACGTGCAGCGATTAGGCGGCGACGAGGGTGATGCGCCTGTGCCGCCGCACGCAAGAAGCGATAGGGCGAATGCGACGGCGCCGAGGTGTTTCGTGCCTGCACGTTTTCTGGCGGCGTTCGGCATCGGGGTCTCATAGCCCGAGCAGACCGGCTTGAAAAGCCGCGACCGGTCCGCGAGGTAACCGTCAAGGTTCGACGCGGGGATCGTGGGCTCGATGAGCGTGCTCGGGTTGCATGGGCTCCACTCGTACCCTGGACCAAAACCGATCATCATCCTGACGGCCTTGGGCCACAAGCGTCGGTGCGGGGCAATTCACGCCGCGCTACCTGAGGTTGGCGAGATCACGGCCCGCGGCATCTCCGGCGTTCGTCGTGAACGACATCTCCGTAAAAGACGGCGACTTCGAAAAGGCCTTCAGGAGCCCGTCCACCGTGACGCCGGTCTCGCGAACCTTCAGCTCTCTGAGCTCGGTTAGCGGCGTCAGACGCGCCAGCCCGGAGTCGGTGATCCCCGTATCGGTCAAGTCCAGATCTACGAGATCTACAAGCCCCTCGAGTGCTCGCAGACCGTCGTCACTCAGTGGGTGATGAGCGAGCTCCAAGTGTCGGAGGCCTGTCAACGTCGCGAGCGGGTGTAGACCTTCATCCGTCAAGAACGTCCGGCCCATCGCTCGCGCCGATACGTCGAGGTATTCGAGATCCGGAAAGGAGCGGAGAACTTCGAGATCTCCGTCACCAAGCGCCCACTGGCCAACACCGAGTCCCTTGAGCTGGTGCGCGCCCCGGAGCGACCGCAGCGCGTCGCCCGTGCAGCGGGTCGAACCACGCCCACTCAAGTCGAGGTACTCGAGATCTCGAAGTCGCTCGAGGTGGGCGACGCCGGCGTTGGTCACCTTTCCTTCCCAAACAAAGAGGGTCTTCAGCCAGGGCATCTCCGCGACGTAGGCGAGAGACCGGTCCGTGATCTTTCCGCTTCGGTTCCAGAAGTACGCACGCGTGAGCGTCGGCAGCTCACGCAGGCGCGCGACGTCCTCGTCCTTCCAACTGCTCTCTCGGACGTCGAGTGCTTCGAGCCCATCGAGTTTTCGAAGAGCAGGGACGATCTTGCCCGTCACGCGTTTCATTTCGCGGAACGCGAGGCCCGGTGGTCTCATGTCTTCGACGAGTCCTACCCATTCGGCGACGTCCTCGTCGCGCAGACCTTCGTAATCCAGCACGACCCAAAATGGCTTCGGCGAGCTCGGACGGCGTAGCGCGTACAGATCGCTCAGGCATCCGGAATCCAGCGTTTCCCCGTCTCCCGGAAGATTGAAAGCCTCGAGTTCCTCGATCGAGACGGACCAGGTCGGATTCAACGTCATGCGTCGTACACTAGCGCGCATTCCGAGTGGATCGGCAGCGGTAGAGCGCCCCTCGAGCTCGCGATCGGGAACCATGCGGCGACGCGAACTTGTCGCGGTCCGCGTAGGGCGGCATTCGTGCAACGGACCGTTGCACGATCTCGAGGTGCCGGTCGTGTGTTCGGATTGCCGACACAGCTACCCTGTGCCCCACGGGCCCCCGGGCCGCCACGTTCGGTTTTGCCGGTCGTCGTTCACGAAAGGCAGCAGAAGCGACGCAATGCGATCGACGGTGCCTTCGAGCGAGGGCTGCTCCGATTGATTGATTCTCCGAACAAACGCACGCCATTGGGCGCGCTTGGTCTCATTGCCGTGAAATTCGGACGATAGCGCGAGTGGCACCACGTGGGGCAGCGTGGTCGTGCGGCGAACGAACGTCGCGCGGATGGCGTCGCGGAGCCTCGCTTCGTCGAACGCGAAATGATCGGCCAGCCACGCAATATCGAAGAAGTCTTTCATCCGACTGTTTGTCATGCCGAGCGCGACCATCGCGTGAAATTTTTCCGCGACGACCGTCTCTTTCTGGTAGGCGCGTAGGATCGGGGGAGGAAAGTCGAGAAGCACGGGGATGGACAGTTCCTCGGGCTCAGGCGTGATCGCATCACCGAATCCAACATCGACTTGAAGCGAGATTCGGGCGGAGCCGAGATGCGCCTCGAATTCTACGCGGATGCCGCCGTAGATGTTGTCCTCGCGTATGGGCGCGGCTCGCACGCCCTCCGTGTCGAAGGTCAGGCCTTCGTCACCGACGTCCATCGCGCAGATCTCGCGAAACACCTGCGCCAGTTGAGACGGCGAGTTGTCTCCGAACCCGAGCAGATCGAGATCACGGGTGGCGCGATGCGGCGTACCCGTCCAGACCGCGAACAGGGTGGCGCCTTTGAGGATGAAACGATCGCGGTGCGTGGAGCGAGAGAGGCGATAGAGGATCCTCTCGATGGCGTAACGCGTGAGCACGAGCTGAAATTCCTCACCGCGTTCTTGGGCAAGATTGAGAAGGCGCCGTCGAACCGAGGCGGCCACGTTTCGGATGGGCGGCTTCGTCACGCGAGGGCCTCCAGGTAGGGACGCATCACGTTTGCGACGCGGCAGATCTTCGCCATACGCCAGAGTTCATCGTGGTCGAAGCTCTTCGTCTTCTTCAGATCGCGAAGCGCCTCCAGGGCAACATCGAGGCCGATCTTGTTTCGGAACTTGAAGCAGTCGACGACCGTCTTCGTCGCGTTGAAGACGGGAACGTCGACTCCCTCAATGCGATGGACGTCGACGCCGGTGTGAAGGGCCGCACCGCTCATGTGCACGATGCGAAGTGGTGGCGTACTTGCCTTCGGGCGCCACGCATGGACGTCGATGGCCAGCCAAACTTGAAAGGGCGCCTGGGTGGTGAGACCGTGAAAACGGAGGGCCGAGAGGAGGCACACCGTGCCGTGCGGAATGCGCTTCGCCGTTTCGACGAGAGAATGGTGCTCGGTGATCTCGAGCTCGGGGAGGGCGTAGAGTCCGGCACCGACCTTCTCGAGCTTCCCCTCCTCTTGCAGCCGCCTGAGGTATGCTCGCGGAATACCGTCGCTCGTGAGATCGCGGGCGCGGAGCAGCCCGCCCTTTTCCGCGAGCTTCAGTGCGGCGGTGAGTTTTGTCGATGCGGCCATAGTCCCGATCCTAGGTAAAACACAACGAATACCTAGAATCAGTATGTTGCAGCCGGCTGCCTTCGTCAAGAAGCCGTAATCAATAGTAAGTTCAGTATCTTGGCTTCCTCCCTAGGGAATGGCGCCCTGGCTACAAAACGCGAAAAGGCGCCGACCCCGTGAGGGATCGGCGCGAATGCTGCCGCGGGGGTTTGGGCTCAGCTCGTGTTCGTCAGCTTGGCGAGGGCGACCTCGAGCGTGGCGCGGGTCCTCGGTCCCACGGTCCCATCGACGGTCCCCGCATCTGGCTGGTGCTCGCGCTGAAACTTCATGGTCGCCGCCTGCGTTCGCGGGCCGTTGACCCCGTCGATCGGGCCCGGTTCGTATCCGAGGCGTGCGAGCGCTGCCTGACACCCCTCGATGCTCGCGAGGTCCGGTGCGTTCGGATCCTCGGGGATGGGTGGCTGCCCCGGCGTCCACCCTGCAAGGCCGGCCTCGAAGGCGCTGGCCGTTCGCCCAATGGCGCCCGCGTAGTCGGCGATGTTCGCGAGCTGCCCCTGCGTGAGCGCGCCCGGCGTCACGACCTCGCCGGGCTTCGGCCGCGGATCGTGAAAGCCCTCGAAGTAATGCGTGAGGTACATCAAGCGGGCGAGCTCGTCTGTGCTCAGCGTGTCGATGTGTGCCTTGATGGTGTCGCGATTTTCGAGGAGGACGCCGAGGAGCTGGTTCGCTCCCTGCACGTCGTCTGGAAATTTCCAGAACCAGACCTGGTATCGCCCATGGATCGGCGAGCTGTCGCCGTGCAGCTCTTCGAACGCATCGACGGGCGGAGGCGTCCCGCCGGTTTGCACGATCGCACGTTCGGCGGGCGTCATCGTTCGGCGCTGGATGGCGCCCCAGTTATGCGCGTGGTTCCACGCGTCTCCGCATCGGGTCTCATGCTCGGCAACGGCGCATACCAGCGTAACGGCGTGTTTCGACGGCATCGTGCCGTAGCGATTCTTCCACGCATCGACGACGGCGCATGCCTTTTGCGCGTAGCGGTTCATCGCTCCTCCTTCGTGATCTTCTCGGATTCGTCGTGGGCCTCGACGGCAGCATCGACGAGTTTCTTTTCGGCATCGGTCGTGTCGCTCGCTACCCGCACGCACGTGAACGCGGCGGGGATGGCCGATTCATCGGGCAGCTGCCAACCCGTCTCGATGGCGACGAGCTTGTGGGCGGGAAAACCAGCTGCTCCAAGTTCCGCACGAAGGCAGTCCGGATACGTGTGCTTGCTGTAGACGAGGTCGATCATGTCAGCAGTCCCCTTCCACCTTCGTGCGGAGTTTCGTGTTCGAAAGAACGGTCGCGAGCGTCGTCGCACCCAACTGCGTCGGACAATCTGCCTTCCACAGATCCGACTCGATCGCCGCCGCAGGTAGCTCGGAAACGATGCCGGGAGCGAGGATGCGCACCGACGTCATCGCGTTCGTGTCAACGAGCACCGTCGCGAGCTGCGGCGACGCAAACGAGGACTCGAAGGACGGCAGCGTCAGTGCTGTTGCGAGCGATGCGAAGACGATCTCGCCGGCGTCTTCGACCGTCGAAAGGGCGCTCCGAAGCGATGAACCAACGGCGATCGTTGTATGGAGGCAGGCCGCATCGACCTGGTTCCCGCCAACACCGCCGTATCCGAGCGAAACAATCAGCCGCCCGAGCGCGTGTCCCGCGCGGGCGAGAAAACCTCGCATCAGTACGAGCCGGTGGCTTTGGTGCGACGCGCAGGTGTTCCAACCGCAGGAAGCACGGGACCGCCACCTTCATCGCTCAAGGTCCAAGCAAGGAGATCTGCCACGTCATCGTCGTCCTTGAGCGTGAGCGTTCCGGGACTGCCAGCCACTTCGACGATGCGATTGGTCAGGTGCTTTCGGAGGAGCGTCGTGTCCTGCTGGACGCGTGCAATCGCGATGAGATCGAGATCGTCGCCGACCAGACCCGCGGCGTCGTCGAAGTGGTATTCGGCGGCGAGCAGCATGCCGGGGACGAGAGAAGCCGTTGCTGCCACGTCCAACGAGCGTTGGTAGTGCCCCGCGCCAATCTCGGTCAGTGGAGCGTTCTGGCGCGCCCATCCCGACGTCTTGAAGGCGCCGTCGGCAAAATCGAGGTAGCTGTTGAGCGTAGCCGCGTCCCGCAGGGCAACCGTGGG
>OBEQ012887304.1_pt1 | contig 10177 bp, 6 predicted proteins | sample 1670901 | NCBI WGS metagenome assembly OBEQ01 (sample SAMEA104232315, study PRJEB22302) | groundwater metagenome | biome: forest; feature: aquifer; material: groundwater | place: USA | collected 2011-08-07 | depth 5.4 m | reverse complement strand
GGGTTGGGGTGAGGGGGCGAGCGCTCAGGCCAGCGCCTGCACCTCGATCTGCAACCGCCCCCCGACCCAGTCCGCAAACTCATCGCGCAGCCGCTCGCTCTCCTGCACCGCGCGCGTCCACGCCTTGACCCGCCCGGCGACGTCATCACCGTAGTGCTTGAAGTCGTTGCGATCGGGCAGCTTGGCGTTGGGCAAGGTCTTCACCCACTCAGGGTCAGGCGCGAGCACCACCACGTTGTCGAGATGCTCGGTCGCGCGGTGCCGGTGCTTGAAGGCCTTGTCGAGCCAACCCGGGATGACCGTCTTCTGGAAGTGCGGGTACAGCACCAGGCCCTCGTGCATCGACGCGTAGTTCAGATGCAGGTGGTAGTCGGTGATGCCGCCGTCCCAGTACGCGCCGCGCGGCGCGCCCGGAATGTCGTGCACCGCCTCGAGCCAGAACGGGATCGAGCAGCTCGCAAGAATGCTCGGCTGCAGGTTGGCGTCATCCAGCACGACCGAGTGCGTGCGGTAGTCATGCAGGTGCAGCGGCATCGCATCGCGCGGGTCGGAAAAGATCACCCGCTCGAGCCAGCCGCCCATCGCCTTGCGGCTGACCGCGTTGGTCGCGAATGCGCCCAGGTAACCGAGCGGCGTGCGCAACCGGCCCTCGCGCCGCATGATGTGGCGGCCGCGGCTCGTGAACACATGCAGCCGGTAACGCGGATGCGTGAGCACTTCCGCGCTGCGCTCGCCGAAGCGTTCGGCCAGCTTGGCGCCGAACACCTCGCTGACGTGGCGCGCCTTCGGCTGTTTGCCGGGCGCGTGTTCGTATTCCTGCCGGATGTAGTCGTCGGCCATCTGCGCGAAGGCCGCGGCCGGGTCGGCGAGGCAGGCGCTCGCCATCCGCCAGGCGCCGATCGATGCGCCCAGCAGATGCACCGTGTGGTCGGTGGCGGGCAGCCACTCGCCGAAGATGAACTGGTCCAGCGGGTTCAGCGTCAGCCCCTTGGGGCCACCGGCGGCAGCAGGGACGGCGCGCACGTCCGACGCACGCAGCGTGCCCGTTTCGCCCAAGCGCGACCGGGCGCGTGGCCCGGCGTGGATCGTCAGTGCCTTCAACTCAGCTTGATGACGCCGCAGGCGATGCGCGCGCCCGAGTTGCCGGTCGGCTGGGTCGTGTAGTCGTCGGGGGCCGCATGCACGATCAGGCCGCGGCCGACCAGGTCGGCGGTGCCCGAGCCGATCGTCACGCCCTTCAGCTCGAAGCTCGCCTGGGCGTTGCCGTTGGCGTCGGACTTCAGCGCCGGCATGTCGCCCGCGTGGTGCTCGGCGTCCTGCGTGCCGTGCGGCTTGCCCGTCGGGTTGAAGTGGCCGCCGGTGCTCATGCCGTCGCCGCTCGAGCAGTCGCCCTTTTCGTGGGCGTGGAAGCCGTGTTCCTGGTTCGGCTTCAGGCCGCTGAGCTTGGCCGTGACGAGCACCCGCTCGCCCTGCTGCTCGAAGGTCACCGTGCCGGCTGCCGCGTTGCCGCGGGTCGGCTCGAGTGTCGCGCCGGCCTTGGGGCCGCTCGGTGCGGTGCTGGCACAGGCGCTGATCAGGGCAGCGGCGGCCACGGCGGTGAGGGAGGCGAAGCGTGTCATCGGGTTCTCCTGGAGTGGTGTTGTCACGTTGTCGCGCCGGCGAGGGCTGGCGCGATGTTACCCACCTACGAGATCAAGCGGCGGACGGACGCATCCGGCTCATCGCTTGCCCTGCAGCCGGGCGAACGCCGCTGCCATCGCCGACGATCCCTGCGGCGCCGGAGCCTGCCGCTCGCCCCGCCCGGCCGGGCGGAACGCGTTCGGCGCTGCCTCGCCCTTTGGCGACGGCCTGGCATCGAGCTTCATCGTCAGCGAGATGCGCTTGCGCGCCAGGTCGACTTCGAGCACCTTGACCTTGACGATGTCGCCGGTCTTCACGACCTCGCGTGCATCGTTGACGAACTTGTTGCTGAGCTGGCTCACGTGGACCAGCCCGTCCTGGTGCACGCCGAGGTCGACGAAGGCGCCGAACTGCGCGACGTTGCTGACCGTGCCCTCGAGCGTCATGCCGGGCTGCAGGTCCTTGATGTCTTCGACGCCGTCGTTGAAGCGCGCCACCTTGAAGTCGGGGCGCGGATCACGACCGGGCTTCTCCAACTCGGTGAGGATGTCCTTGACGGTGATGGCACCGAACTTCGCATCGGCGAAGGCTTCGGGCTTCAGGGTCCGGATCACGTCGCTGCGGCCCATCACTTCGGCCGCGGGCTTGTTCACCGCGAGCAGGATGCGCTCGACCACCGGATAGGTCTCGGGGTGCACGCCCGACTGGTCGAGCGGGTTGTCGCCGCCGCGGATGCGCAGGAAGCCGGCGCTCTGCTCGAAGGTCTTGGCGCCCAGGCCGCTCACGTCGAGCAGCTGCTTGCGGCTCTTGAACGCGCCGTTGGCGTCGCGCCAGCGCACGATGCTCGAGGCGACCGCGCTGCTCAAGCCCGACACCCGCGACAGGAGCGGTGCCGACGCGGTGTTCAGGTCGACGCCGACCGAGTTCACGCAGTCCTCGATCACCGTGTCGAGGCTCTTCGCGAGCTCGCTCTGGTTGACGTCGTGCTGGTACTGGCCGACGCCGATGCTCTTCGGGTCGATCTTCACGAGCTCGGCCAGCGGGTCCTGCAGGCGGCGTGCGATCGACACCGCGCCGCGCAAGCTGACGTCGAGATCGGGCAGCTCCTTGCTCGCGAACTCGGAGGCCGAGTAGACCGACGCGCCGGCTTCGCTGACCACGACCTTCTCGATCTGCGTGTCGGGCGCGAGCTGCTGGATGCGCTTGATCAGGTCGGCGGCGAGCTTGTCGGTCTCGCGGCTCGCGGTGCCGTTGCCGATCGCGATCAGGTTCACGCCGTGGGTCGCGCACAGGCGGCCGAGGGTGTGGACCGAGCCTTCCCAGTCCTTGCGCGGCTCGTGCGGGTAGACGGTCGAGGTGTCGAGCACCTTGCCGGTGTCGCTGACGACCGCCACCTTGACGCCGGTGCGGATGCCCGGGTCCAGCCCCATCACGACACGCTTGCCGGCGGGTGCGGCGAGCAGCAGGTCGCGCAGGTTCTCGGCGAACACCTTGATCGCGATGCGCTCGGCCTCTTCGCGCAGGCGAGCGAACAGATCGCGCTCGAGGCTCAGCGAGAGCTTGACCTTCCAGGTCCAGGCGATGGTCTTGCGGATCAGGTCGTCGGCGGCGCGCTGCTGGTGGCGCCAGCCGAGGTGGATCGCGATGCGACCTTCGGCGAGGGACTCACCGTTCGGCCTGAGCTTGTCGAAGGGCGTTTCGACAGGCTCAACGCGAACGGGGGGTGGCTCAACGCGAACGGGGGGTGGCACGACGCGAACGGGGGGCGGCTCGACGCGAACGGGGGTGGGGGCTTCGAGCTTGGCGTCAAGCACCTCTTGCGTGCGCCCGCGAAACACCGCCAGCGCGCGGTGCGACGGCACCGTGCGGATCGGCTCGTCGTAGTCGAAGTAGTCGCGGAACTTGGCGACATCGGGGTGGTTCTCGTCCTTGCCGGCCATCAGCTTCGAGCGCAGCAGCCCCTCGGCCCACAGCCATTCGCGCAGCTTGCCGACCAGTGCCGCATCTTCGGCCCAGCGTTCGGAAAGGATGTCGCGCACGCCGTCGAGCACCGCCAGCGCATCGGCGAAACCGGCCTCGGCGTTGACGAAGCCGGCGGCCTCGACGCGCGGGTCCAGCGACGGATCGGCGAACAGCTTGTCGGCCAGCGGTGCGATGCCCGCTTCGCGCGCGATCATCGCCTTGGTGCGCCGCTTCTGCTTGTACGGCAGGTACAGGTCTTCGAGCTCCTGCTTGGTCGGCGCGGCCTCGATGGCGGCACGCAGCTCGGGCGTCAGCTTGCCCTGCTCCTCGATGCTTTTGAGCACCGCGGCGCGCCGCTCTTCGAGCTCGCGCAGATAGCCCAGGCGTGCTTCGAGGTCACGCAGCTGGGTGTCGTCGAGACCGTCGGTGGCCTCCTTGCGGTAGCGGGCGATGAAGGGGACGGTGGCGCCCCCGTCGAGCAGCTCCACGGCGGCGTGGATCTGCGCCGGCCGAACCTTCAGCTCGGCGGCGATTTGCAGGAGGATCTTGTCCAAGGGAATGCGAGAGACTGCGGAGAAGGCGCGCAGTGTGCCACAGGGGAGGATGTGTCATACCGGCGAACGCCGGTATCCACTCTTCGAGCCGCGCGCAGCGGAAATGCCCTCGTGGGCGTTCGGGCTGTGGATCCCGGCTTTCGCCGGGATGACGCGCGCGCGGAGGGGTGGTGACTACTTTGCGACGTGCTCGCGCAACAGCGCTTCGAACGCGTCCGACGCGACCGGCTTGCTGAAGTAGTAACCCTGGGTTTCGTCGCACGACTGCTCGCGCAAAAACGCCTCCTGCTCGCAGGTCTCGACACCTTCGGCAACCACCGTCAGGCTCAGCGTCTTGCCCATCGCGATGATGGCTTGCGTGATCGCCTTGTCTTCGGCGTCCTGCGGCAGGTTGCGGATGAACGAGCGGTCGACCTTGATCGTGTCGATCGGGAAGCGCTTGATCTGCGCCAGCGACGAATAACCGGTGCCGAAGTCGTCGATCGCGAGCTTGATGCCGAGCTTCTTGATCTCGGCCAGAACGCGCGCGGTGCGCTGGCTGTCCTGCATCACCATGCCTTCGGTGATCTCGAGCTCGAGCAGCTCGGGGTTCATTCCGGTTTCGGCGAGCACCGCGCCGATGTCGCGCAGCAGGTGTTCGTCGTTGAACTGGCGCGGCGACAGGTTCACCGCCATGCACACTGCCGGCAGGCCCTGGCGCTGCCAGGCCATGTTCTGCGCGCAGGCCGTCTTCAGCACCCAGCGGCCGATCGCGACGATCAGCCCGGTCTCTTCGGCCAGCGGGATGAACTGCGCCGGCGACACCATGCCGAGATCGGGGTGCTTCCAGCGCAGCAGCGCCTCGGCGCCGTTGATGCGGCCGCTCTTCAGGTCGAGCTTGGCCTGGTAGTGCAGCGACATTTCGCGCCGCTCCAGCGCGCGGCGCAGTGCGGTTTCGAGCGCCAGCCGCTCCAGGGTCTGCGACTTGATGTTCGGGGTGAAGAACTGGTAGTTGTTCTTGCCTTCTTCCTTGGCCAGGTACATCGCGATGTCGGCGTTTTTCATCAGCGTCTGCTCGTCCTGGGCGTCGCGCGGGAACATGCTGATGCCCACGCTCGCGGTGACGCGGCACTCCTGGCCCACGAGCTTGATCGGCTTGATGATGGCCGACAGGATCTTGCGCGCAACCCGCGCCGCCTGGCGGTCGTCCTTGATCTCCTGCACCAGCACGACGAACTCGTCGCCGCCCAGGCGCGCCACCAGGTCGCTGGCGCGCAGGCTGCGGTTCAGGCGCGCGGCCACCTCCTTGAGCAGCAGGTCGCCGGCGTCGTGGCCGAGCGTGTCGTTGATGATCTTGAAGCGGTCGAGGTCGATGAACACCACCGCGAACTTGCGCTCGTAGCGCCGCGCCGACGTGAGCGCCAGGTTCAGCACGGTGCTGAACATCTCGCGGTTGGGCAGGCCGGTCAGGCCGTCATGGGTCGCGAGGTACTGGATGCGCTCGTCGGCGCGCTTCTTCGCCGTGACGTCGCGCGACACGCCGTGGTAGCCCTTGAACTTGCCGTGGCGGTCGAACAGCGGAACACCGCTCACGCAGTTGTAGCGAGTCTCGCCTTCGCTGCTGACGATCTGGAACTCGGCGTCGCGAAACGGCTGGTGCGCCGCGAGCAAGGCCTTGTGCTCGGCCCACTGCGCATCGCTCGCGACGATGGGCAGCTCCCAGCGGGTCTTGCCCAGGATCTGGGCCAGCGACAGCCGGCTGTTGCCGACGAGCGCGGTGAAGCGGAAGTTCTCGTCCTGCTCCCAGTACCAGTCGGACGACAGCTCGATCAACGCGCGAAAGCGCTCTTCGCTTTCGCGCACCCGCTCCTGCGCCTTCACGCGGCGATAGAACTCGCCCATCTGGCTGCCTATCATCGCGGCGTATTCGGGCAGCCCGGGGTCGGGAATGACACGGTCGCGCGAGAGCAGTTCCAGCACCCCCGCGACCCGCCCGTCGATCTTGACCGGCACACAGAACGCTGCGCTGAGCCCGCCGGCTGCCAGCATGTCGGCACGCGCCATCAGGCACTGGCCCGGCGCCAGTGCGCCATGCCAGACCGGGTGCCCGCAGGACCAGGCGGACTGGCTCGCGAGAATCGGCGCCGCCGGCATCGCGGGCGCCGTCTTCAGCGCCTCGACCGCATCGTTCAGCGCGCTGCCGGGAACGCTCCACGACTCCATGCAGCCTATCGTCTGGCTGGCCTCGTCGAAGCCGAACAGCGCGCCGCATTCCCAGCCCAGCGTCTCGCAGAACACCCGCAGGATGCTGACCGCGACGACACCGATGCGGTCAGACATCGCAAGCGTGTTCGTCACGCCGTATTGCAGCGTCAGCTGCAGCTCGTCGCGCATCGCCGCGGTGATGTCCTTGGCCACGCCGCAGTAGCCGCGGAAACAGCCGTCGGCGTCGAACATCGGCACGCCGCTGCTGCAGATGAAACGCAGCTCGCCGTTGCGGTTGACGCGCTTCAGCACGAAGTCGGCAAACGGCTGGCGTGCCTGCAGCACCGCAAAGTGCGGGTCCCAGCTGCCGCCGTCGCGCAGCGGGACCTCGCCGTGGGCCCAGCGGGTCGCACCGAGGTACAGGTCCACCTGCAGGTCGACCGGGCGACCCGCACCGCCGCGCAGCGTGGTGAAGCGGTACTGCTCGTCCTGCTCCCAGTACCAGTCGGAGGCGATTTCGAGCAGGCTGATCGCATGCTCGCTCGGCAGCGGCGGGCGGCTCGAATTCGGAACTGACAGATTCGTGAGGCCGGGGTTTGATCCCATGCTCTTTCCCTGCTGAAGTGGAACGCACGGCATGACGCCGCCATGCGGGCATTGCAACTTTCATCGTAGCCGTGCGCCAGCTCGGGCGCAGGCCGGATCAACGGGGCGAATCCGGTCCAATCCCGGCGCCAGCCAGCCAGTCGGCCGCCGCTTGCCCCGCCACCCGGCCCTGGGCCAGGCAGGCACTCAGGAGGTAGCCACCGGTGGGCGCTTCCCAGTCGAGCATCTCGCCGGCGCAGAACACACCCGGCAGCGCGTGCAACATCAGCCGCTCGGTGACTGCATCGAAGCTCACGCCACCGGCGCTGCTGATCGCCTCGTCGATCGGCCGCGGCGCTGCGAGCGTCAGCGGCAAGGCCTTGATGCCTGCGGCGAGCGCTGCCGCGTCGTCGAAGGCGGAGCGTGGCAGCAGTTCGTGCAGCAGCGCCGCCTTGACGCCGTCGATGCCGAGCCGGCTCTTCAGGTGGGTAGACAGCGAACGCGAGCCGCGTGGCCGTGCCACCTCGGCCTGCACGAAGTCGAAGCGGCGCTGCGGCAGCAAGTCGATCTGCGCGGTCGCGCTGCCGTTCGCCAGGATCTGGTCGCGCAGCGGCCCCGACGCCGCGTAAACGAGGCTGCCTTCGACGCCGGTTTCGGTGACGACACATTCGCCGATCTGGTGGAACGTGCCGAAGCTCAGCGCCACGTTCTTCAGCGGCTGGCCGGCGAAACGGGTTCGGAAGAACTCGCTCCAGCGTGCCACGTCGAAGCCGCAGTTCGACGGCTGCAGCGCAGCCACCGCGACGCCGCGCTGTTCGAGCAGCGGCAGCCAGGCGCCGTCCGAGCCGAGGCGCGACCAGCTCGCGCCGCCGAGTGCCAGCACGGTGGCATCGGCGTTCACGCACTGCTCTCCCGCGGGGCTGGCAAGACGCAGTGCCACAGCGTCGAAGCCGAGCCAGCGCTGGCGCATGTGAAAGCGCACCCCCTGCCGGCGCAGGCGCTGCAGCCAGGCACGCAACAGCGGTGCGGCTTTCATGTCGCTCGGAAAGACCCGCCCCGAGCTGCCGACGAAAGTCTGGATGCCGAGGCCGTGCACCCACTCGCGCAGCGCGGCCGGGTCGAAGCCAAGCAGCGCCGGCTCGAGCTGCGCGCGTCGTTCGCCGTAGCGCGCGATGAAACGATCGAAAGGTTCCGAATGGGTGAGGTTCAGGCCGCCCTTGCCGGCGAGCAGGAACTTGCGGCCGACCGAGGGCATCGCGTCGTACAGGTCGACTTGCACACCGGCCTGCGCGAGCACCTCGGCGGCCATCAGGCCGGCCGGCCCGCCGCCGATCACGACCGCGTTCGCGAGCGTGTCAGCGGTAGCCATGGCCCGCCACGCCGAAGGGGAAGGCGAGACTCCCCTCGACGACGTTGGCGCTGAGCGAGCCCTTCAGCGACTTGATGCGGCCGCCGCCGATGCGCAGCGACAGCGACGGGCTGACGTCGAGGCCGACATACGCCATCGGCTGCACCAGCGCGCCGCCCTGCGTGTCGACCCCGCCGCCGCCGGCCGCGCCGATCAGCGCCTCGGCGCCGGCATGGATGCGCCAGAACAGCGGCGCCTGCACGCCCGCGCCGAACACCCCCGAGGTGTAGCCGCCGGCACCGCCGCCGGCCGCGCTGTGGACCTGGCCGGTGAGATAGAAGGCCGGTGTGACGAAGCGGTTCACCTTCAGCACCACGTTCTGCAGGCTGCGCGTGCTGCCGTCGCGGCGCGCCGCGAGGTAGCGCTCGACGCCGACCGCCCAGTCGGTGCGCGCGGTCCGGTCGGGCGCGGTGACGTCGCTCGGGTCGTCGAGGATCCAGGCCAGCGACGCCTCCGCGTGCAGCGCCTTGAAGCTGCCCTGCGGCGCGCGGGTCATGCCGCCTTCGAGCGACAGGCCGAGACTGCGCGACAGGCGCAGCGTGCCGTAGAGACCGCCCTTGACCAGCAGGCCGCCGCCGACGCCGATGTCGCCGCCGCCGCCCATGCCGAGCGAGGCGCGCGCGCCGAGTGTCAGCGTGTTGCGCCAGACCGTGGTTTCGGTGCCGAGCGTGCCCAGGTATTCGGCATAACCGCCGACCCCGCCGCTGGCCGCCCCGGCCGCTTCGATGCCCCAGTAGCGGTGGTCGTCGACGGCGCGCTCCAGGCGCATGCCGACGAAGCCGATCTTCTGCGTCAGGTCGCCGCCGCTGGCGCGCTTGGATCCGCTGCGCGGCTTGTAGACGCCGAAGACGGCCTGGGCGCGGTCGAAGCCCATGCCGGAGCGGCCGCTGATCGTGAGCGGCGTGCCGATGCGGTCGCGCTCGACATAGCGGAAGTCGGTGGCCGCGCTCCAGACCAGGCCGATCTGGCTGCTGTCGATCTGGCCATTCTGGAACTTCACTTTCGACGCCGACAAGCCAAGCCGGTACGGCCCGAAGTTCCACAGCAGGTCGACATGCGGCCGGATCATCAGGCCGCCGCCGACCGGCGCCGCGCCGCCGCCACCGCCGCCGGCATAGACACCGAGCTCGAGTTCGAGCGGTCCGGCGATGGTGTGATGCCATGCCGCTTCGGCACCGACCACGAACAAGCCGCCGCGGTGCCCGCTGATCGCGCCGTAGACGGCCGGACCGATGGCGAAGCCGTGGCCGACGTCCGCCAGGTAGCTGGTGCCGACCAGCCCCAGGTGTTCGTTGCCCGGCAGGCGGATGCGCTCCAGCCCGAGGCGCACCTGCGCCGGCAAGGTCTTCAGCGGCTCATCGGCGGAGGAGTCGGAAGCCTGTGCCAGCGCGATGCCCGAGCCGAGCAGCCCCAGGCTTGCGAGCACGGCTTTCGTCCAGGACGGCAGCAGGGTCGTCGCGAGGGCAGGCGGGGCGGGAGCGCGATGATGGGTCATGAACGGCGGTGCTGCTTTTTTTGGCCAGCGCGGATGGTAACCACTGGCGCCGGCCGGCCTGTAAGAAGGCGGCGTGCCGATGCGACACCCTTGACCGGATCCACGGAGTCGCGCCATGAAACAAGCCTCGTACCTCCTCGCCGTCGTCGCCGCCGGCGCCTGCCAGTGTTCGCTGGCACTCGCGGCCGGCGATCAGGCCTGCACCGCGCGCAGCGGCGCGAGCGTGACGCCGCTGGTCGAGCTGTACACCTCGGAGGGCTGCAACTCGTGCCCGCCGGCTGATCGCTGGCTGAGCGCGCTGGTGGGCAAGCCGGAGGTCGTCGCGCTCGCGTTCCACGTCGACTACTGGGACCGGCTCGGCTGGGAGGG
>OBEQ011804012.1_pt1 | contig 10177 bp, 10 predicted proteins | sample 1670901 | NCBI WGS metagenome assembly OBEQ01 (sample SAMEA104232315, study PRJEB22302) | groundwater metagenome | biome: forest; feature: aquifer; material: groundwater | place: USA | collected 2011-08-07 | depth 5.4 m | reverse complement strand
TAGGCGAATCGTTTGAACCACCAAAGGCGGAATTAGGGAATTGCCAATTAGCAGGATGAGAATGATAAGAATTAAATAGATTAAAAGTACAGAGAGTGCTCTGGGAAGATGATATTTTTCCAATTGATTCGCCAGGGGTTTTAGAGCTGACATTAAAATAAAGGAAACAAATACTAAAAATATAATATCCTGAATTTGAAAAAGGAATTGAAGGGCAATAAGAAATAAAACCGTAAAGAGTATGGTTTTGTAGGAAATTTCTATTTTGGAGGCCATAAATAAATCTCAATTCTCAAAAGTCAAATCTAATAATGAGTATACCATTTTTGGGTGGTCTCGGCTATTTTTCCGATATAATCTGGTTTTGTAATATCAAACCATTTACCCTTCGACATCTTTAGGGCCTTTTTAAACCAAGTTAACTGGCGCCTAGCGTAAGCGTGTTCGGCTAATTTCCATTTTCTAATAGTGTGATATAGTGAATCTTTTCCATCGACATAATCTTTCAGTTGCTTATATCCAATAGAGCTAAATGCGATAGAATTCCAGGAATATATTGCTAATAATTTGTTTAATTCGTTAACCGCTCCTTCTTTTAAGCGGCTGTCAACTCTTTTATCAATCCGCTCATACAATTTTTTGTTTGAAATTAGCAATCCTATTAGCAGGATATTTTTACTTTTAAATTTTAAATTGTCATTTTGTATTTTGATTTTTGATTTTTGCATTTGTAATCTTATTTCTATGGCTCTTATCAATCTTCTGGGATTTAATCTGTCTGATGAATTCATCATGTTCCATTTATCGATATCGATACTTTTCAATTTTTCCGTAAGTTCTTCCCTACTTAATATATTTAATTTCTCTCTCAACTTATTATTCGGAGGAATTTGTGTGAGAGGTAATGGTTGAATGATAGATTTAATATATAATCCTGTACCTCCGACTATAATGGGTAATTTATTTCTTGACCAAATATCTTCAATTATTTTTTGGGCAATCTTGGCATATTCACCGACATTAAATGGATAATCTGGATCGACAATATCCACTAACCAAATCGGGATTCCTCCTTTTAATCGATACCCAACAGTAAATTTTTTCTCTTTTATTCCTAGTTCTAGATTCTTAATTCTTAATTCCGATTGTTGGAGAATATCTTTGCCGGTGACAATATCCATTCCCCGATATACTTGCTTACTATCAGCAGATATAATTTCACCATTAAATTTTTTAGCTAAATAGATTCCTAGATCAGTTTTCCCTGTAGCTGTTGGACCGCAAATTACTAGGAGTTTGCCGGAATTATGAATCATGAATTAGGAATTATGAAGAGTTTAGTTTTTGTTTGTAAAGGTTGGGTTTATTGATAAGATTTTCCAATAATTCCCAGCGCCTTTTCTTTTCCACATGAGGCACATCGTCATGGAATGCTTTATGGGCGGCGGTCATGGGGCGGTCGGAGTACATGGCAAGGTAAGCTTTATAATAGCCAACCTTTTTGGCTAGATCTACAGTATCTAAGAATTCTTCTTCTGTCTCACCGCAGAATCCGACAATAATATCGGTAGAAAATTGGATATCGGGAATTTTTTTCTTCATTTTGTCAATCAGTTCTAAATATCTTTCTTTGTTATACCATCGATTCATTCTTTTAAGTACACTATCACTTCCCGATTGAACTGGTAAATGAATTTGCCGGGTGATTTGAGGATTTCTGGCAATTACGCCAATAAGCTCTTCAGAGAAATCCCAAGGGTTACTGGATATAAAATCTATTTTTTCAATATTGGGAATTTTACAGATATCTTCTAATAGGTAAGGAAATAAGGTAGGGATGCGGAGTCGGTTGAGGTGTTTTACGAAAATAGGTTTCACTAATTTACCATTTGGTAATTTATAACCCTTTGATTTTCCATTGTTAAACCCGCTTGCATCGCTTCGCGAAGCGTCGCGGGCAGGTTGTTTCATTGACTCATTATTAAAATATTTTCTTTCAATATCTCTAAGTACTTGAATGTTTTGCGGGCCGACGACAAGATCTGCACCATAGGAATTAACGTTCATGCCTAATAATGTTATCTTTTTGTAACCTGATGCGGCTAGATTGTAGCATTCATGAAGTACATCTTCATAGGGACGGCTAATTTCCCGACCTCGGGTAAAAGGGACGACGCAAAATGTACAAAAATTATTGCAACCGTTACTTATCGGCACCCAGGCATTTCCCGTATCGGTTCTGAGTGGTGCGTGGTCGAAGCCGACTTCTTCAATCGGCAAGAATTCATCAACTGATGGCATCCTTTTTTTGACCATTCGTAAAAATGCGCCGCTTTTGTCTCTTACAGCCATGCCGACCATGCAACCGGTCACAACAATTTTTAATTTACTATTTTCAATTTTCAATTTTGCTAAATTGTTTACAAGGCCATAAACTCTGTTTTCGGCCATTTCACGAATCATGCAGGTATTGATAATCACATGATCGGCTTTCTCTAGAGAGGGGGCTTTAACCATACCACGTGATTCAAGCATAGCGGCGATACGTTCACTATCAGAAACATTTTGGGCACAGCCGAAGGTCATTATAAAATATTTCATGGAAGTCAATTTTAGCACAAACGGGTGAGAAATGGAGTATTTTCAAATTTCTAGCACTGCGGCTCCTTTTATCTTTCTTTGTTTAAGTTTCAGAAGAGCTTCATTGGCTTTATCTAGGGGAAAAGTTTCAACTGTTATTTTTATAGGAATCTGACTAGCAATTTGTAAAAACTCTTTTGCGTCAATTCTGGTACCATTAGCAACGCTTAATATAACTTTCTCATGCCAAAGATCGGCATATTGAATCCCGGGGATTGGTGTCATATGGATAGCGTTGATAACTATTTTTCCGCCCCTTTCCAACCTACTAAGCATAAGCGAAACTGTCTCTCCAAGAGGCGCAAAGATAATGACGGCGTCAAGTTTCTTTGGCGGTTGTTGGGTAAGTTCGCCCACCCACTCTGCACCCAACAGCCGGGCAAGTTTCTGGTGTTCTTTTCCTTTAGTAAATACAAAAACGTTATACCCTAAATATCTAGCTACCTGTATTACCGTATTAGCTGAGGTACCGAATCCCACCAGTCCGAGCTTATCTCCTTTTTGTAACTGAGTGAGCTTTAATGATCGATAACCAATGACTCCGGCACAAAGAAGTGGAGCTGCCTCTATATCCGGAAAGTTATCAGGCAGATGATGGATAAAATCGGCATTGGCCACCATATACTGGGCATAGCCACCATCGTAGGTAAACCCGGTAAACTGAGCGTTTAGACATAAATTTTCCAGCTCTTTTAGGCAAAATTTACATTGGCCGCAACTACCTCCTAACCAAGCAACACCAACCCTATCACCAACTTTAAACTTCGTCACATTTGCTCCAATCTCATCAACTCTACCGACTACCTGATGACCTGGGATTATGGGCATTTTTTGCGAAGGAATATCACCCTCAATAATATGGAGGTCAGTTCGGCAGATCCCACAGCAGGTTACTTTTATTCTCAATTGATGGAGGCGCGGTTCTTCTAGGGGTGAATCATGAAGAAGTAATGGCCTGTCTTCAATTGGAGCATTCTTTTCTAAAATAATTGCCTTCATAAGATTTATGATACACCTTTTTCCTCAACTTGAAGCGGAAGAGTACTGACTTAGAGCATATTTCCAGAACTTTAGGCTTAAGAATAAAAAGAATATACCCAGTGCAATTGCCGCGACGACACCAAGAGGTGATACTAACCCGAAAAGAGCTTTAGCTGGTAAAGTCGTCATGATGGCAACAGGAATAATAAACGTCAGAAATCCCCTGATGGGTTGTCTATAAATATCTATCGGTACTCGACCGGTGCTGGCTATATCTCGATAAATCATAATGGCATGGTCAATTTCGGTGGTGAGGATACCCAAGGCTAAGACAAAGATATGAATTGAGGCTGCTATTCCGACACCAGAGATAAGGAGTACTATATAGCTTATAACTTCAACCCAAGTTGGTTTTAATGAAGAACCTACAAGAAAAACTATGATAGTAAAGGGAATAAGCATAAAAAGGTCAAATATATCTGCTCCTCCCATGAGGGAGCGAAAGAGTGGACTAATGGGTTTGGTCAGGACATAGTCCAAATTGCCAGTGACGACAAGGGCTCGGAAGCGGTAGACTTCTCGAAAAAATAACTGACTTAAGGTATCTACCAGATTAAATGTCAGATAAAAAAAGACTGCCTGAGATACGGAATATCCTATTAAACCTCGTTTCTGTGTTATTAATAAAAGAAAATTCAGGAAAAAAATAAACCTTAGGACCTTGCCGAGTATAAAAAGAAAACCGCCAAGACGGGAGACGAGCATTGAAGAAAAAGAATTGATGGTCAACAGATACCAATATTTCAGATATCTTTTCATCTTCCCTCCGCAGTATAGAGCCGAAGTCCTTTTTGCCAGACCAATTGCACAAGTAGAATAAGTATAACTAGCCAAATAGTAGCAATTGTAAACCCCTGCCAAATTTGACTCGCTGTTAGCTGTCCTAAGTAAACTTTTAGAGGAAAAAATAGGAGATAGGAAAAAGGAAGAATGGTAAATAATTTAAAAAGTATAGCTGGTAGAATGTCCAGTGGAAAAAGTCCCCCAGAGAGAAATTCATTGATGATCATAAAAAGAAATCTGGGTCCCCATCCCTCTTGTGTCCAAAAACTCAGCAAAGATAAAAGGAGACTAATACAGAAAAAAAGCCCAATACCAATTCCAACTGATAGTAGAAATAAGATAAGGAGATAAGGATCTTTTTGGATGACTAAAGGAGGGCGCAAAAAGAAGATGATAATACTAATTTCAACTATGGAGAAGCCCACATTTAGGAGTTTATCTGCAGCGTCACGACTTATTAGAAAGCCAAAATAATTCATCGGGCGAAGGAGAAAATTGGTCAGGTCTCCCTGTTGAATTTCTCCTCCGACATCTTGAGTTTTGGTTGAGGTTATGAAGGAAGCAACCACTTGTGAGGCCAAAATATAGGTAAGAATTCCTGATTGATTGTAACCAAATATTTGTCCGCGACTGCTTAGAACTCCCTGCCAGAGAAAATAAACTACCAGTAGGCGGATTGCCATTCTTACTCGCCAAAGGATAAAGTTAAGTCGGTAGGTCATATACTCTGCAATGGTATTTTTGATAACTTGGATATATTTTGGCATATTTAAGATTACTCTCCGGAAAATACTTTACGGATGATGTCTTCTATATCAGGCTCTTCGATAGTGAGATCTTCAACGGCAAACTGGCGAAGAAGTTGGGCTGCCATTTCGCTTGTCTTTCCCCGTTCTACGGCTATCTGAGCCTGAGGAAATGAAAATTTAGATATCTTACCGATTTTATTAAGTTTATTAAAATCCGGCTCTTTATCAAATGTTACAGATAAAAGTTTGGTCGGGGCATATTTTTTAACAATTTCAGAAAGCTGCCCATCAAAGAGCAGTTTTCCTCGATCGATAATGATAACTCGTCGACATAACTGTCGCACATCCTCCATATAATGAGAGGTTAATATGATGGTAGCTTTGTGTCTTTTATTATACTCGGCAATAAAATCACGGATGGCTTTCTGCATCACGACATCAAGCCCAATGGTAGGCTCATCGAGGAAAAGAACTTTGGGGTTATGGAGAAGGGCGGCGATGAGTTCGCATTTCATCCGTTCTCCTAGAGATAGTTTACGAACCGGAACATTGACCAAATTACCTAAGCCCAAAAGTTGGGTGAGATCATTTATGGTCCTTCTAAATTCTCCCTCCGATAGATCGTATATTTCTTTATTGAGGATAAAACTTTCCATCGGAGGCAAGTCCCACCAGAGTTGATTCTTCTGTCCCATCACCAAGGCAATATCTTTCAGAAAGGCATCTTCTCTTTGCTCTGGTCTAAAACCCAGAACTTTAACAGAACCAGAAGTTGGATAGAGAAGGCCGGATAGACATTTGAGAGTTGTTGTTTTTCCTGCACCATTAGGCCCTATAAAACCGACTAATTCTCCTTCTTCGATACGAAAACTGATATCATCCACCGCAGGTACATCTATAAATTTCCGTCTGATGAGAGACTTTAAAGACCCAACCAGTCCGGGTGTTTTTTGATGTACTTTGTAATATTTTTTGAGACTCACTACTTCTACTGTGAGCATATTCTTCCCATTTTAACATGGTTTGATTTAGCTAACCACAAATAAAGAAAGAGCCATCAAGCCAAGATGACTCTTCTTTATTTTTTTTTCTTTATTAAGAAATTTATCGGATAGATTTCTTCAGCGCTTTACCAGCGGTAAAACCTGGTGTTTTCCTGGCTGGAATATTAATCGGTGCACCGGTTTGAGGATTTCGTCCTTTTCTGGCTGCTCTGGAGCGAACCATAAATGTTCCAAAACCCGTCACAACTACTTTATCGCCTTTTTTTAAAGCATCTGTTACTGCCCCAAAAACGCTATTGACTGCATCCTTGGCGGCTTTGGCCGTAAGACTGGCTTTTTTGGCCACATAAGCTACTAAATCAGCTTTTGTCACTTATACTTCACCTCCTCGGGCAGGAGATTTTTTGGGCAGGCCGTTATGATAGTCTAATTGAAAATGTAGTTTATATTTATATTATTGTCAAGCCCCATAAACTATATCAAATCGATTTAATATGTAACAAACGCCTTGGTGATGGGCTGGAGAAAAAATTAGTGGACGGTTTCTATAGATCGATATTCCCGAATTACCGTAATTTTAATTTGTCCCGGGAAGGTTGGGAATTTTTGCTCTATTTCTTCCTTAATTTTATGGGAAAGAACGGTTGATGAAGCATCATCGAGCTTGCCAGGATCTACTATGACTCTTATTTCTCTTCCTGCCTGGAGTGCATAGGCTTTTTCAACTCCAGGATGAGATAGGGCTATATTTTCCAATTCTTTCAATCTTTTGACATATTCATCATAATCCTCATAACGAGCTCCGGGTCTGGCGCCAGATATGGCATCGGCAATATAGACTATGATAGCCTCAGTTGAAGGAAATGGTATATCCTCATGGTGTGAGGCAACACAATCGATGACCGATTGCGGCATGCCATTTTTCTTTAAAATTTCCACTCCAAGGGCTACATGTGATCCTTCCTTATCAGTAATTATTTTTCCAATATCATGAAGTAAGCAACCAAGCCTGACGACATTCACATCAGCTCCCAACTCATGAGCTAGAGCGATACCAATTTTGGTTTCCTCCAGAGTATGGGCGATCATATTTTGTCCGTAGGAAAATCGATATTTAAATCGACCAAGAAGGGCTATCTTATCTTGGGGCATATTGTAGACGCCGACCGCATGACAGAGTTTTTCTCCTTCTTCAAACATAATTTTTTCAATTTCTTTTCGCGTTTCCACAACGACTTCTTCAATTCTGACCGGTTGAATCCTACCGTCTTTGATCAATTTTTCGAGTGTTACTTTGGCGACTTCGCGCCGAACCGGATCGAAAGAGGAAAAACGGATAACTCCTTCTTCGTCCAAATCAACATCTACACCCGTGGCCATCTCGAAGGCTCTTATGTTTCTTCCCTCTTTGCCAATGATTCTGCCTTTAAACTCTTCATCGGGTAATTTCAGAGTAGAAACGGTATATTCGGAGACGTAGTCAGTGGCACCATGGCGCATTGCATCAATAAGTATTTCGCGGACCTTTTTATCAGCATCCTGTTTGGCTAAACTTTCTGTTTCTCTAATCTTTTGGGCCATTTCCTCTTTCAGCTTTTCTTCAAGAGCCCGAAGAATTAGGCCTCGGGCTTCATCTTTAGTCAGATGCGCTGCTTTTTCCAGTTTTATTAGAAGTTCCTGCTTCAATTGGTCTATCTCAGCAACTTTTTTCTCAATCGCAGCATTTTTTTGTAATAGTTGACTTTCCTGTTTTTCCAAATGAGCTAATTTTTGCGATACTCCCTCTTCTTTTTGTAATAATCTTTGCTCCATGGCTATAACTTCTTGGCGTAATTTTCGGGCTTCCTCTTCAGCTTCTCTTTTAATTCTTAGCGCCTCATCTTTGGCTTCAACCAGTATCATTCTTGCTTCTTGTTGAGCTTGATTAATAGGTACCCTGCCATCAAGCGGAGCCAATGAAGGCTCTAATTTCGCTTTTTTCCCCGTATTTTCCGTTTTTACGACCTGCTCTTTGTCGAGCCTGGATTCAATTTGCTCAAGCCTGGTTAAAATAGTTTTTAAAATATCCATATTTTCTCCAAATCTTTCTATTTCTTTGTTTGCCCAAAGAAATAGAATAAAGAAAGGCAGAGTCTAGTGAAGATTTAAATAGTACGTGGTTGAAGATAAAAGGGGTTAAATCAATAAATGGCAACCCTGGTTTAGGGTTCTTTGCAAAGATGCGGAATAATGGGTGAGCAATCTTTTTATCATCAAGGCCTACTATTTAAATATTCTTTCCTAATTCTATTCCTTTTTGAAGATAGTGTCAATGACTTGGTTAATAGTTTCCCAATCAAATCCGCGCCGAGCCAAAAAGCTGGTCAATTTATTTTTTATATCATCTGGTGATAAATTGGATAGTCTACTTAATCTTTTTTGGGCAATCGTGAAAGCCAAAAAAAACTCATGATGAGACTCTCTACCTTCTGTATTTAATACCTCATCAACTATTTTGCCGTCGATGCCCTTTTGTCTGAGTTCAATTTTTAGAAGTTTTTTTCCTTTAGGTCGAAATTCGTCCCTCTGCTCCCTCCACCAATTGATAAATTCCTTATCATTGATAAGATTTTTTAGTTCAAGATCGGAAACAACTTTATCTACCAATTGTAAAGAAATATTTTTTTGAGAAGCTAATTGTTGAAGTTTACGAGAGATTTCGTATTTGGAGCGCGGGCGAAAAGAGAGAAATTTTAGGGCTTTGTCGATTAATAGTTGATAGTTTTCATTATCCATTAATCTGCTTTTTCCTGACCAACTACTTTTTCTTTCATCTGCCCGTTTTTATAGGCTTTCCAGATCGATTCTATAAGTTCTTTGGTTATTTTATGATTTTCTTTAAGATATGACTTGGCGGCTTCACGACCCTGCCCGAGCATAACCTGGCCAAACTTAAGGAAAGCTCCTGATTTATGAATTATTCCGAGTTCAACTCCCACATCGATCAACTCTCCTTCTTTGGATATCCCGCCTTCACCGATATCAAACTCAGCGACTCGGAAAGGGGGAGAGACTTTGTTTTTCACCACGCGAGCACGATGGCGACTGCCTATCACTTTATCGCCATCTTTTAGAGTCTGTATTTTTCTAATATCAAGTCTGACTGAAGCATAAAATTTTAAGGCTAGACCTCCTGGGGTGGTTTCGGGATTGCCAAACATAACGCCAATTTTTTGGCGAAGCTGATTGGTGAAGACGGCAACAGTTTTGGATTTGGAGATAACTCCTGTTAGCTTGCGAAGGGCTTGGGACATAAGCCTGGCTTGGACTCCCATCATACTATCCCCCATCTCTCCTTCGATCTCTGCTCGGGGGACTAAAGCGGCTACCGAATCAATGACTAACATGTCAATGCCGCCTGAGCGAATCAGCGTTTCGGCAATCTCTAAGGCCTGTTCTCCGGTATCGGGTTGAGAGATAAGTAGATCATCCAGTTTTACCCCAATTTTTTCTGCCCAGACTGCATCGAGGGCATGTTCGGCATCGATAAATGCTGCCACACCCCCGGCTTTTTGGGCCTCGGCAATGGTGGATAAAGCAACAGTAGTTTTACCCGATGCTTCAGGCCCAAAAATTTCTATAATTCTTCCTTTTGGCAATCCGCCAACACCTAAGGCTAGATCAAGGGCGATGGAACCTGTAGAGATAACTTCAATAGTCATCTTGCCGACATTGTCGCCCAATTTCATGATGGAGCCTTTGCCGTACTGTTTCTCAATCTGATCCATGGCAAGCCTTATCGCTGCAAGTTTTTGATCAACTGCCATAATAATTTAGTTTTAGCTGTTAGAAATTACTTATAAAATAAGCAACAACTAATTACTTTCTGCGCTTCAAATTCGGTTTCATTTTTGCACAGGGAGTGATAAAATACAAGATATCAAATTCGGGGCGTAGGTCATCGGTAGACCGCTCGGATGG
>OBEQ010632231.1_pt1 | contig 10177 bp, 5 predicted proteins | sample 1670901 | NCBI WGS metagenome assembly OBEQ01 (sample SAMEA104232315, study PRJEB22302) | groundwater metagenome | biome: forest; feature: aquifer; material: groundwater | place: USA | collected 2011-08-07 | depth 5.4 m | reverse complement strand
TTCCAATAAACCCTTTCACATCTTGGAACAAGCCAAGAACTCCAGAAGCATTTGTGATGTTCACCGTGCCAATTACTGTAAAATTCTGTCCAGGTGTAACTGTTCCAATTCCAACTCTTCCATTTACATCATCAACATAAAGCGTTCCTTCATTTACATTTAAACTTCCATTAATAATCCCATTTCTTGAGAAATAAAAATCTCTCCATCTTCTTGAAACATTTCCAACATCAAAAGTATTATCAAATCCAATTTCAGGAAATAAACTTCCGTTTATTGCCAAACTAGTAACACTTAATCCAGAAATATTAACAAAATATCCTGTCTGTGCCAAAATATCTCCGTTTCTAATCGTTAATCCTCCAGCTGTCCATCCACCATTAAAATCAACTGTTTGTCTAGGTGTTGTATTCAAATAAGTATTATTTGCAATTGTCGGAGTAATAAATCCCAAACTCTGAATATTAATAGTAGAATTAATTGCAGCATAAGTTGAATTGAAAGTTGCTAAATATGAAGCATTATTTATGCTACCATTATAAGACTCATTAAAAGTAGACTCATAAGATAAATTATACCTAGAATAAATTCCTGTCACATTTAACAAATTCTGTATATTTGTGGTTGTATTTATATTACTTGTAGAAACCACAGTATTGACAGATAGATTAAATATTGTTTCATTGTAGCCGATAGCAGTTCCATTAGAAACTAATAAACTATTTGCATTATTCGTTGATAATAAACCAGCAATAATTGTAGGCACGTTCGTTAAGTAACTCCAAGCTAAATTAAAAAAACCAGTAGAAGCAGATATATTTCCTGCAACAGATAAATTCCCACTAATTGTTGCATTTCCATTAATTGAAACATTATTGAAACTTGCAGTAGTTGAATTACTAAAAACAATATTTTGCCCACCAGCTATTTGAGATATAGCAACACTCCCTGTTAAATTTGCAGCAGAGTATCCCATTGCCGTACTTAAATTAATATTTCCAGCTAAATGGGTGGTGTTAATTTGATTAGCATTAATAAAAGTCCCATTAATCTGACCAACAGAAGATTTAAAGATTTGTCTTGCAGCACCATTAAAAGTAAACTTTTCATTATTAACATACAACTCCATAAAATAATTTCTCCCATATTCTAAATTCAAAGAATTAGTTCCATTTCCAAGCACAACATCATACTTTCCATTTGCAATAGAATTGTTAAAGTCGCCTGTTGAGTTATAAGCAAGATTTCCCCCAGAATAAGCATCATAAATTAAAACTGTTAAATTCCCGCTTGGCAAATTAACCCCGCTTTGTCTGACATTTCCCTGCAAAGCCATGAAATCATTTAAAGCAAAAATAAATGGAATACTTACCATTAAAACAAGTAAAACTACCGCTAGAAAATAATATTTTTTAACTAACATCTTCATCTCTTTTCTATATCGATTTTAAGGCAAAAAACCTTTTTAAATATATTGGGTGAAGTGTAGGGAAACTTTTTACCTTACAGGTAGAAACAATTATCAGCAACTTTTAAATAATTAAACTTCCTGAGTAAATAATGAACAACATAATAACTGAAGAAAAGATAAAAAAGTACTTTGAAGTAACTGAAAAGGCGCTTGAAAAAGTTAAAAAAAGAATAATGAAAGGCAAAACAAAAGAAGCCAAGGAAATATTAGACATGACTTCAAATTATGTAACAGATGCCCACTACTTTCACAATAAAAAAGATTATGTAAACGCTTTTGCAGCCCTAAACTACGCACATGGTTGGATTGACTCCGGTGTTCGTTTAGGTGTATTCAATGTAACAGATGATAAGTTATTCACAATCAAATAGTTAATAACTCTCAATTTTCAAATCTTTAATCTTTGAAAAATGTTTAACATTTCGAGTAATTAATCTTTCATTATTGGTCATAGCAATAGCCGCAATCATTATGTCTTCTATTTCAATTACTTCACCACTCTCTTTAAGTTGAGCCTCTGTTTTTCCAGCCATAAAGGCGTTTTCCTTATTCAAATCCAAAACCATGATTGAGGATAATAATTCTTCTATTTTCTTTACTTCTTTGTTGGGATCAAAACTTAAAAAAGCACCATCCACAATTTCTACAATTGAAGGAGAAGTTACAAAAACAGACTCAGAAGAATTATCAAAATTTTGAGCAATCAATCTGGCTTTACTATCCCCTCTTAATAAATCGATAACAAAAGTTGTGTCTAAACATACCATTACTTAAAGGCCTCCATTATCCTTTTATGTCTTTTCTCACGCATCTTTCTGTGCATTTTCCTTCCTTCAATAATGGACTTTTCTAATCTTTCACCAGATTCTTTCGATAAAACCCCAAAAAAATCCATCAATTTAACTCTACCAGTAATCCTAGTAATAACCTCTGAGAAGCTTTCATTTTCTCTTTCCCGAAGTCTAGCCAATCTCTTGTAGGCTTCCTCTGTAATTGAAATTGTTTTAGTTGACATACATACACGTACATACACACATTTATATATTTTTCGCTTTATTTAAAAAGTTAGGATTCTTGATCAAATAAAAGAGTGAATATGTCAAAGAAAATAATAGTTATAAGCCTAGGCGGAAGCTTAATAATTCCCGATTCAGGCATAGACATCAAATTCTTAAAAGAATTCAAACAAATAATTCTAAAACATTCAGGCAAGAAATACAAATTCATTATAGTTACTGGGGGAGGGAGCATTGCCCGCAAGTATATCTCAGCCTTAAACATTTCAGGCATCTCAGAAAAACTACAATCTATGATAGGAATTTCTTCAACTAGAACAAATGCAAGATTTATGTCTTATTTCTTTAATCAAAATCAAGAAGAAGGAATACCTCAACGGATGAATACTGTAAAAAAATACATAGAAAAAAGAAACATAGTCTTTTGTGGAGCTCTAGAGTACAAACCAAATCAAACTTCAGATGCAACTTCAGTAGAAATAGCCTCACATTTCAAAACAATATTTATCAATTTAACAGACGTTCCTGGATTGTACAATAAAAACCCTAAAGAGTATAAAGACGCAAAATTCATTCCATCAATTTCATTCCAAGACCTGCAAAAAATGATTCCTAAAACATACAAACCAGGCCAACATTTTGTAATAGATCAAACAGCGGCCAAACTAATATTAAAAAATAAGATCAAGACATATATTCTAGGAAAAGATTTAACACAGCTAGACAACTTATTAAATAAAAGAAGATTTAAAGGAACAGTAATCAATTAGGTACAAGAATACTGTTGAACATTATAATAAGAATTGGGACTACCAATAGTGAAGGGCGTTGGCCTCATAGTCAGAGTTAAATGTTTTCCTTGTGGGCAAATATTTGCACAATAACCTTCTTCTCTTCCATTCATAGCAGTTTTCATTTTGTAACATATTGTGCGAATTAAAGAAGGCCCGATAAATTCAGGATTTATACCTCGTGGATCAGTTGTACTACGATAAATATTCCCTCCACTCATTAGTGAGTCTTGATAAGGTCTCCACACTTTTTCAGATAAGTGAGTAACAGGATTTACAACACTCACACTAACACAAGTAGTATTCAAAAATGAAGTTCCATCAGGACTTCCAGTTCCTATCATATCGCTAGAAGGAGACCATTTAGAACAATCTTCAAAAGTTGTTGGAACGACAGTATAAGAAGTTGCATTTGAATATTTCCAATACTGCCCAATAAAGGCTTCAGGATAATAATAAGAATCAGATCCAGAATACAAATCAGGCAAACCACCAAAAGAATGGGTAAACTCGTGGGCTGCAACATTTCCCAAAGGAGCACTGCCAACATTATGCCCTAAAAATAATCCTGCGTCAAACGAAAGAGGTGTTGATCTACTAGAACCAGATAAAGTATTTGAAGGAATATCTGAAATAACAATTGCCCTACTGCTTAAGAATTTGCGTTTACAATAAGGGTCAATTAACTGTTTTACAGCTTCCTCTCTTGTGTTAGCAACATTTACAGTCACAGAAGAAGTGTTAAAAGTTCCAACAACATCTACATACCATAAATTAAAAGCATCTTTATTTGACTTATAAGGTTCAAAATTAAATATTCCTCTATAATTATCTCCAGGAGTTTGAGAACCATTTACAGAATAAATATAATCTTTGCTTAGAAGAAACATACTTAAATTTTGATTAAACCCAACAACCACAACATTTTGTCTATACTGATCGTTTAAATCATTATGCCCAGGTATTACCTCTAAACAATGTTCAGCACTTGCATTTACAACAACTGGAGTAGGAATATTCAAATAATTATACTTGAATATTTTTCCACTGTCATTTGCAACCCCATTCAACCTAGTTCCCAATCCAAAATAAAAACTATTATTATAATATTCAAAACTTCTAGCTAAAGTTGCTGCATTAAATCTTAATATCTCCTTGGTGTTAGTACCATTCAAATAATAAACAACATTTGTATAATTATTATCAGTAGAATTAAAAGCTCCTAAAACATAAACTTCATTATTTATTTCAATAATATCATAAGGAACAGCATTATTACTCAAAGGAATTCTAACAGAATTTCCAAACGCAGAAGTCTTGAAGATACTCGTTCCCACACTGTCCCATCCAGTTGTACGATCTATAACGAGATAATAAGTAATATTTTTAACAACAATATCTCGATATGGAAGAGCAATATTTGAAGAATAACCTTCTGTCGCACTATATCCCGGATAAAAACTATTAATTTGTGTTTCTGACAAGCCAGTTAAAGTATTATTATTGGAATTATACTTAAACATATAAAAATTAACAATATTGTCATTAACTGAATCGTTCATCCCCACTCCCCCCGACGCATATATAGTATTATTAACAATCATTAAAGAATACAAACGATTAACATAACCAGCAGGAACGCTTAAATTTGTGCCATAATTAATAGTAGCAGGTGTCCAGGTTAAACCATTATCTAAAGATCTTCTAAAAAATGAGCTATCTGATACACCATGGGCAGTATAAAGTGCACCATTCAAACCAGCAATATCAAATGTATGAATCAAAGAGGGCATAGCATGGGGAGTCCAAGTATTATTTTCATATCTATAAAATCCATTGCTTCCAGTTCTCGGATCAGTTCCAGCAAAATACAAATCATTATTTATTATCTTAAAATTCAAAACTTGTTCATCAGGAACAACATACTCTTTAACAAAACTTCCATTTTGTGCAATATAATACAGATCAATAGGCCCAGTATTTTGTGCATACGACCCAGCCCCAACATAGATTTTCCCCCGATATTCTTGTAAATCCCAAACATTTCTCGCCCAAGCATTTGAAGCATATCTTGTTAATTGTGGACTTCCAAGATACTGGAGTTTATTAGTAATATCTCCCTGATAGGTAATATTTATTAAAGAATTATTAGCCACAGAAGGTTGCGGTACACACAATCCGCTTAAGCACTGATAACTACATTGTTGTACTGTTCTAATACTGGTACTATTGCTACAAAAACTCTGTGCCGTGCCAGGATTATTACAAATATAAGTTACATAATTTTTACTTACATTCATAGAACTACAGAAATTGTTGCCAACGAATCCATCTGTTCCACATTGTAAATTTATCGTACAATTTATAACAGGCGGTAAAACAATACTCTGTGTCCTTATAACGTTTAATAAACCACTAGCAACACTCTCGCTTTTATTATTAGCAATTGAAACATTTGCATAATAAAAAGAGTTGTTTTGATTTAAATAATTCAAGGCTTTCCACATAAAAATAAAATTGGAAGAGTTTGTAGAAGTAATAAGCGTTTTGCTATTGTTCTCATAAATATTATATGCAAAAGTAATATTTGTACAGTTGTTCCCTTTTAAGTTTAACGAGATAAAGGTATCGTTATGAATATTAGAATTATTCCAATTCACCGACGTTAAATCACATGTCGGAACCGCAATTAGTGGTGGATTAATACACAATCCATTTAGACACTGATAAACACATTGCTGTATTAACTGTGATTGAGTCGAATTAGTACAATAACTCTGAGCTGTTCCAGGATTGTTACACACGTATGTCAAATAATTTCTTGTAACATTATTAATTGTACAGACATTTGATCCAACATATCCGTCAATACCACACGGAGTATTATTATAACAAGTAATATTTATTTGAGTGGTATTCAAAACAGTGTTATTAACTTGAGAATTGTTTGTAGCGTTATTTACTTGTGTATTGTTTAGGATAGTGCTGTTAATTTTTGTGTTATTTACAACCGTGTTATTAATTTGAGTATTGTTGACTGTGGTGTGGTTTGTTTGAGTGTTATTTACTTGTGTATTGTTAAGTATAGTACTGTTTATCAGAGTATTATTAACACTACTATTCGTCAAAGTAGTATTTATTACTGTATTATTTATTACTGTATTATTTATTCTCGTGCTATTCACTAAAGTATTATTAGAAATCGTTTGATTATTTATTTGGGTGTTGTTAATTTGTGTGTTATTTATGATTGTATGATTCGTTTGCGTATTATTCACCAAGGTATTATTGATTGTTGTAACGTTAATTTGAGAATTATTGATAGTATTATTTACTATTGTACTATTAATAGTACTATTCGTGATCGTAGAGTTTATTATTGTAGTATTTACAATCGTATTATTTGTTATAGTGTTGTTTAATATTGTATTATTAATCTGAGAATTATTTATTTTAGTAATATTTAACGTAGTATTGTTAATTGTCGTATTAATAATTGTATTGTTAACTCTTGTATTATTTATTATCGTGTTATTATTTAGACTATTATTCAATCTTGTGTTATTTAATTGAGTAGAGTTTGTTAAAGTATTATTCAAAATAGTGTTATTAGTTTGTGTATTATTTATTACTGTACTGTTTACTATTGTGTTATTTAATTGAGTAGAGTTTGTTAAAGTATTATTTACCTGGGTGTTATTAATCTGTGTATTATTTATGCTTGTATTATTTAAAACCTGATTTTCTACAATGATCTGACCAGGATTGTCATTTCCACTTGAACTGCTAGAACTTCCACCACCAGATGATCCTCCACCAGTAGAAATTCTTTCATTTGAATTGACTTCTATTTTTTTCACATTCTCGAAATGATAAATTTCTCCCAAATTACTGTAATCATATTCTCCCTCATCTGTTTTAACAATAGGATAAACAGAAACAGATATAAGTGAATTTTCAGAGATATTTCTCAAGTCCAGTGAAAATATTCTTTCATCTAATTCATCTAAAGACGTATTAATTCTTTCTGTAAAGCTAGAAGTTCCATTACTTACGACAAACCCAATCGCAGCCATCTCGCCATCCCCGATGTCTCTTTTAACAGATAAAATAATGCCTTTTTGTGCTGGAGAGATATTTATAACTTTAACACTTCCAGGAACAATAGACAAATTTGAAGTAAATTCCTCATTTTTTATTTCAATTTGAGGTTTTTTTACAGCATTAAAAATGACTAATAAAACAACTATTAACACCATAGCTAATACAATTAAAACGAATAAAGGGCCTTTCTTCATAGAAAAGTAGAGTTTTTTTCGACTTTATAAAGATTATCGGGGTCAATTTTTTACTCAATTTCTATTACTAAAGTAGGTCTTTTACCAGCAACAGGATTAAAGCCCGTTTGCACTCCCGTACAAATACTCTGATTTCCTAGAGGAAATGGTTGGCTTCTGCAAACATTGAAATCATGTATATCAAAAGAACCAGTACGTTTAGCATGATGTACATCAAGAGCAAATCCCCAATTTTCTATACTTCCATTTATCATTCCTTGAATGATAGGAGCCATATCTGTTGAAGAAGACATAGAAACTGCATCTGGATTAAAAGAAATGTAAGGAGTATTGATACTTATATTCTCCAGTACTGATGAAAGATCACCCTGAACACGCTGAGTTCCTGGTGGATTTTGTGAAGGAAGATTACTCCAAGCACTAACATTAGTCCATGCAGTATCACTCGGATAAGTTGAAATACGGTTTACATCAGTAAGGAAAGTTTGTCCAGAACAAGTAAAGGCAACACCACTTGCATTTGTATAACAAGGTTCTTGTCTCCAATAAAACCAAGAAGCACCATTCCAGTTATACTCTTTATCATGAGCAGTTGGATTAGCAGACGGATTAATCTTGTAAGCACCAGTCCATAACTTCGAATAATGCATTGGATTAGTAATTCTTCTAATAGGAATTTGTTCATCTCCCTTAGGACAGTTACCACAAAAATCAACTGCATCCCAAGTTCCGGAAAGTTCAATATAAGCATGTTTTATTTTAATATTTTTTGGAATAGAAGAAAGATTCCAATAAAAGATAGCACTGGCGCCACTTGATTCTGGAATTATTCCTGTAGTCGCAGAATAATTGATATAATCCGGATTGAGAGCCATTATTCTGTACCATTCTGCATTAGTAGATGCTCCAAACTGATTCGAGAAAGTTAGTGCTTCTTGACCTTGGAAACCACCTGCACCAAAAGGATAATTATAAATTCCCCATTCAGGAATTGTAGCTCCCAGATAAAGATCAAATATTTTACTAACTGGTGCGACAACATTCACACTTCTGCTTATGGAATTAACAGGCGAATTGCTAAATTGCTTGGCATTAATAGAATAAGTATAGCTTCCACTTAATACACTAGATTGATTTGAATAAAATTCCCATGTATTTTGATCTGTTTTATAAAGAGAAGATTGGTATATTTGTTTTATTTCATCATCGCTTAAAGCACGATTATAAATTCTTACATCATCTATCATTCCTTTGAACAAACTATTTATAGTACTAGCTTCTTCACCACCAACAGCAATATCTAGATTAGCGTCAGTAATAGGTCCTGAATTAATGTACCCATCTAATTTACCATTAAAGAAGATAATAGTTTCACCCTGAGGATCATAAGTCACAGCAGCATGAGTCCATTGGCTTGATGGAACAGGAGTAGATCCTGAAAGAGAATTACCTCCCGCAATTAAAATTCTTAATTGAGGATTACTTCCCCCAGTTGTTTCAAATTCAAAGGGAATCGTACCAGTTCCAGATCTCTTAGACACAATTCCTCTTCTAGAGGAGTTATCAGTTAAGTTAATCCAAGCAGTTATTGTAAATGAATGATTTGTGAAATTAAACAATTGACTATTTTTAATAATAAACTTATCACTTGTACCGTCAAAAATAAACGCTCCATTATACATTCCATTTCCATTAATTGTGGGGCAACCACTTCCAGTGCAAGTTAAATTATTTCCATAATTTGATAAATCCTTAACAACTCCAGATTTTTCTCCTAAAGAAGAAAGATTATCAAATGCATAAGAAGCAATTAAAGAGTCATCATAAACACTATATGAGGCTCCATCTAAATCAAAAGTAAAATTATTCAAACTATTTGAATTAAGCCTCGCCTTAACAATAAAGTCCGAGGAATTAGCTGTCGCTCCACCCAAAGGTGTAGGTGGGGAAACAAACGAAAGCATATTACTTACAAACTCATAAGCTCCAATATCTGGATTTCCAGAAATTAAATTCCCAACAAAATCAGTTAACAATCCAACATTTGTTCCAGCATCAATCGCAGGACTTCCTTGTTGGAGCCGGAGATCACCTGCATTAGCATTTACAAATAAAGGGTCTCCAATTAAACTATTTGCATCTTTTCCACTAGAAGATTTCCAAGCTGAAAAATTATTTTTATTAGTCCCATTCCATAAAAATTGTCCATCAGGATAAAATAAATTATTATTACTGATTACAGTTAAATTACTTGCTGCATTAGCAAAAATATGATAACCTCCAGATTTAGGATTCATGAAAATGTTATTTCTTGCGTCAAAACCATTATTATTGACAACAAATGAGTACACACCATAATTCACATCATAAACAACATTGTTATAAAATTTAGGAAGATTCCCATCACTTGCCGCCCCCCCTTTATTTCTAAATGCCGCTCCGATACCACTACCGATAGATTTATTTCCTCCGAGATTCACAAAAATATTATCATAAACTAACCAATCTCTAGATCTATCTTCAAAGCCAACTTGAGAATCACCATGTCTAGAAATACCATAATGAAGATTGTAAGAGTCATTAAGATTAATGAATTTATTT
>OBEQ011977294.1_pt1 | contig 10178 bp, 12 predicted proteins | sample 1670901 | NCBI WGS metagenome assembly OBEQ01 (sample SAMEA104232315, study PRJEB22302) | groundwater metagenome | biome: forest; feature: aquifer; material: groundwater | place: USA | collected 2011-08-07 | depth 5.4 m | reverse complement strand
TGGTATCGCCGAGGCACTCATCGCCACCGCGATGGGTTTGTTTGCGGCGATCCCCGCAGTGATCGGTTACAACCGCTTCACGCATGACATTGATCGCCTCGCGAATCGGATGGAAAGCTTTATGGAAGAGTTTTCCAACATCCTGCAACGTCAAGCCGCCAAGTAAGCGAATCGACGATGGCGCGGACCCGCAAACAAGTCGCTCAAATCAACGTCGTGCCGCTGATCGACGTGATGCTGGTGCTGCTCGTCGTGTTCATGATCACGGCGCCGTTCATCAATCCGGGCCAAGTCGATCTGCCCAGCGTCGGCAAAACCCAGCAGACGCCGGCGCTGCCGCTAGAAGTCATCATCAAGGAATCGGGCGAATTCAAATTGCGCGATCGTGCGGGAGATAGCGTCGAACGCGATGTGCCCAAAGCGCGACTGGCATCGGAAATTCTGAGCCTGCATCGCAACCGTCCCGATCAGCCCGTGGTCATCGCAGCGGATAAAGGCGTGCGTTATCAGGAAGTGATGGACGTGATGACACTCTTGCAAAAAGCGCAAATCACCCGTATTGGATTGCTTGCACGTCCTGTCCCATGAGCCTCTCGCAAACCGCCAGTACCGAAGCCAAGGCCGGCGCGCTGGCGCTGCTGGTACATGGCGTGTTTTTGTTATTGCTGATTTTTGGGGTGTCGTGGCAAACCGAACATCCTGCACCCGTCAGCGCGGATATCTGGGAAGCCTTGCCCGAACCCGTTCCGGAACCCCGTCCGGAACCACGCGAGGTCCTACCCCCACCTCCGGAGCCCAAGCCGGTGATCAAAGAAGACCCGCCCGAGCCCAAGCCCGACATCGCGCTGGAAAAAAAGAAGGCGGACCTTAAAAAACGCCAGGCGGAACTCGACGAACAAAAAATGTTGCAACAAAAAATGCGCGAGGAAGCTGACAAGCTGAAAAAGCAGCGTGAAGCCAAAGCCAAACTGGAAGAACAAGCTTTGCAACGGCGCATGCTGGACGAGGCGCTAGCCAGCGAATTGCGGCAAATCAAACAAATAGCCACTCGGGGCGCCGCGGCCAAACGCGCCAGTGCGATGTCGGGTATCGTCAGCGAATACCAGGCCCGAATCCGCGCGAAGATACGGTCCCAAACACGCATTCCCGAGAACCTTATCGGCAATCCGCAAGTCAGACATGCGGTCAAAGTACTGCCGACTGGCGAAGTGCTCGAGGTGAAAACGCTGCAACGCAGCGGCAATGCTGCTTATGACGACGCGGTGGAACGCGCGATCTTCAAGGCCTCGCCCTTGCCTTTGCCCGAAGAAAAAGAAGCGCGCGCGGCGTTTGTGCCGGAAATGGTATTGACCAGCCGCCCCAAGGAATAAATTATTACTCCATAGCTTAACTGGAATCTTCATATGTTAAATCTACCCTTCCGTTTCCACATTCATGCATTAAATTTTCTTCTACTGCTGCTCGGATTAAGCGCAATCGGCCAGGCGCGGGCAGTTATGGAAATCACGATTATCGGTGGCGCAGCGGAAAAAATTCCGGTTGCCATCGTGCCTTTCCAAGAAGCGCCCAATCAACCCAAGCCTTCTTTAAGCGAGATTGTCGGCAATGATCTGAACCGCAGCGGGCAATTTCAGCTGATCAATACGGCCGGCACACCGCAACCCACCGAGCCGGGCCAGATCGATCATAAATTGTGGCGGGGCAAAGGCGCAGATGCTGTAGTAGTGGGCGCCGTTACCCCCATCACCGGCGGTCGTTATGATGTGCGCTTCCATTTGGTCGATGCGGTCAAACAAACACAACTCGCGGGATTCAGTTACAACATTACTGCATCACAATGGCGCGCGACCGCGCATGAAATCGCCGATGTGATCTACGAAAAGCTGACTGGCCGAAAAGGCGCATTTGGCTCTCGGATTGCATTCGTGCAAAAGCGGGGCAAGCGCTTCGAACTACGTGTCGCCGATGCGGATGGCGAAAATCCGCGCACGATGCTGCGCTCGAACGAGCCGATTATTTCACCGGTGTTTTCTCCCAATGGCGATCGGCTCGCGTACGTGTCTTTCGAGGACAAAAAACCCATCGTGTATACACAGTCCTTACGTGACGGCAGTCGGCGGCGTGTCGCGGCTTTCAAGGGCTCGAATTCTGCGCCAGCCTGGTCTCCCGACGGCAAACAACTGACGGTCGTGCTGACACGCGATCAGGCTTCGCAGATTTATCGGATTAACGCCGATGGCACGGGCGTCACGCGACTGACGCAAGGCGGCAATATCGACACCGAGCCGGTGTTTTCACCCGACGGCCAAACGCTTTATTTCACCTCTGACCGTGGCGGCAGTCCGCAGATCTATCAAATGCCCGCAAGCGGCGGCGCTGCAAAACGCGTGACATTTGACGGCAGTTACAATGTGTCTCCCGCGATCAGCCCCGATGGCAAATTGCTGGCGTATATTCGACGCGATGGCGGACGTTTTCAGGTGGCGATTCAGGATTTGTCGACCGGACAAACGCGTACGCTAACCGAAAGCGTGCACGACGAATCGCCCAGTTTTGCGCCTAATGGCCAGGCCATTTTGTATGCTACGCTACGGGGAGGCCAAGGCGTACTCGGCACAGTGACTCTTGATGGCAAAACGCATGCGCGCTTATCGGAAACCGGGACAAATGCGCGTGAACCTGCATGGGGGCCTTGATTTTCAATTACTTTTAGTCTTTTTCTGACACAGACAGAGGGTCAGATGTGACACCCTATGTCCGCTGACGTTAAAATTCATGACTTCCGCACTTCACAAATAACCAAGGAGCTGAAATGAAAAAAATACTGTGGCCTATTTTAGTGGCGTTAGGCTTGACAGCTTGCGGCACAACCTCACAAAAACCCGCAGCGGTTGAAGATCGTTCGGCTGTCGCGACTGCGCCTGGCAAACCGATTCGCGGTCCCGAAACCAGTGCCGTCGATCCTAATAGCGTCTCGGGCAGCAATATCAGCTCGAACGATCCGCGCAAAGACCCCGCTAATACATTGTCCAAACGTAGTATCTTTTTTGATTACGACAGCTTTGAAGTAAAGGACAGCTATCGTCCCATTCTCGAAGCGCACGCAGGCTATTTGATGGCAAAGCGTGATGCGAAAGTGGTGATCCAGGGCAATACCGACGAGCGCGGTAGCCGTGAATACAATCTGGCACTCGGGCAAAAACGTGCTGAGGCGGTACGCAAGGCGCTGGCGGTGATGGGCGTAGCCGATGGCCAGCTTGAAGCGGTGAGCTTTGGTGAAGAAAAACCCCGCACCGAAGGGGATACCGAAGCCGCTTACGCGGACAATCGGCGCGCCGACATTGTCTATGGCGACGAATAATCAATGAAATACCGCGTCTGCCTGCTGTTATTGGCTTGTTTCTCTAGCCCAGTCTGGGCTGCGGATAAAGAAACCATTCGGCTCATTAATGAGATGCAGGCAGAGGCGCGTGCACAGGAAAACCGCATCGCCCGGTTGGAAGCCGCGCTACAAAAAAACGAACAGGTATTCAACCTGTTGAAAGAAGTCGATGTGCTAAAAGCCGAGATAGCCAAATTACGCGGCGATGCAGAGGTGCAGGCACATTTGATCGAAACACTGGAGAAACGCCAGAAGGATTTATACGTCGATCTGGATCAACGCGTTACCGAGTTGAACAAAGCCGCTAGTGCGCCCCCTGCCGCCAAGCCCGGCTCGAATACCGCGGCTCCCGCCGATCCGGCGATGGAGTCGAGCGACTATGAAGCGGCACTGAACGCATTCAAGGCACGCGATTACCATCAGGCGATAGCCGGTTTCAAAACCTTTCTGAAAAATTATCCGGACAGCGCCTTGGCACCCAATGCACAGTACTGGGTTGGCTATTCGTACTATTCTTTGAAAGATTACAAGGGCGCTATCGCGCAGCAACAAAAGCTGATAGCGGCGTATCCCGCAAGTGCGAAGGTGCCCGACGCGCTATTGAATATCGCCAGCGCGCAAATCGAGTCGCGCGACAAGAAAGCCGCGAAAAAAACGCTCCAAGAAATCACGACCAAATATCCAGGTACCACCGCTGCTGCATTGGCCAGCAAACGTTTGGTCACGCTGAAGTAACATTTTGGCGGTACCAGCGCCTTCTTCCGTCTCACTCAGAGTTACGGAAATATTCCACTCGCTGCAAGGCGAAACCTCACGCGTGGGGCTGCCCACGGTTTTTATCCGCCTGACCGGCTGCCCATTGCGCTGCCGCTGGTGCGACACGCCGTACAGCTTTCAGGGTGGCGAAGCGATGGAATTGGGCGAGGTACTCGCGCGCGTCGCCGCGTTCGATACCGCTACCGTATGCGTCACCGGCGGGGAACCGCTCGCGCAAAAAAATGCATTGCTCCTGTTAACCGCTTTGTGCGACGCGGGTTACTCGGTTTCTCTGGAAACCAGTGGCGCCCTGGATATCAGCGGGGTCGACCCACGCGTGGCGCGCATTGTCGACATCAAGCCGCCCGGCTCTGGGGAAACGCCGCGCAACCGCTGGGAAAATCTCGCGCATTTAACGTCGCAGGATGAAATCAAGTTTGTGCTTGCTGATCGCACCGATTACGAGTGGGCGCGGGACGCCATCCAGCAACATACGCTGGCGCAACGCTGCCCGGTGCTGTTTTCTCCCGTACATGGCGAACTCGACCCCGCCTTGTTGGCCGATTGGGTGTTGCAGGATCGTCTGCCGGTCAGAATGCAAGTGCAATTGCATAAATTATTGTGGGGTAACGTGGCCGGAAAATGACTCAGCCTGCCGTCATTCTGTTATCCGGGGGCCTGGACTCCGCGACCGTGCTGGCGATTGCCCGACAGCAACATTACGCGTGCCACGCGTTGACTTTTGATTACGGCCAGCGTCATCAGGCCGAACTGGCCGCCGCGGCGCGTGTCGCCGCACAACTCGGCGTCACGGAACATCGTCTGGTGCAACTCAGCCTGGGCCAATTCGGCGGCTCCGCGCTCACGGATCCTGCCATCGCAGTGCCGCAAGTCGCCACCACCGGCATCCCGGTCACTTATGTGCCGGCGCGCAATACCGTAATGCTGTCGCTAGCGCTGGCGTGGGCGGAAGTGTTGGCGGCGCGCGATATCTTCATCGGCGTGAACGCGGTCGATTATTCGGGCTATCCGGATTGCCGGCCGGAATTCATCGCGGCGTTTGAGAAGCTGTGCAACTTGGGAACCAAAGCTGGAGTGGAACAGGGCAATTTTCGTATCCACGCGCCACTGATAGCGTTGAGCAAAGCCGAAATTATTCGCACCGGCACGGCGCTTGGCGTCGATTATGCGCAGACCGTGTCGTGCTATCAGGCGAGCCCGGATGGCGCTGCGTGCGGCGTTTGCGATTCGTGTCGCTTACGGCGCGAAGGTTTTCGGGCCGCGGGCATTACCGATCCAACGCGCTATCACTGCTAGGCACTCATCAGCCATCTTTTAGTCTATGCCTAGTTGGCATTTTGCACGAAAGCATTAAAATCGCTGTCTGACGACGGTTCGCGTCGCTTCCCTTTTCCGAGGAGATACAAATCATGGCCTACGAAAATTTCATCAGCGCACAATCGGTTTTTTTATGGTCGGCCTTCGCGATCGCGTTCATCATGGGCGCTGTCGTCAATAAAACAGGTTTCTGCACGATGGGCGCGGTGTCCGACTGGGTCAATATGTCAGACACGGGCCGCATGCGCGCCTGGGTGCTTGCCATTGCTGTCGCCGTGCTAGGGGTAATGGGACTAGAAGCGGCTGGCATGGTCAACGTCACCAATACCTTTCCGCCCTATCGGCAAAATAATCTGGTGTGGCTGGAAAACGTATTTGGCGGGATTTTGTTTGGCATCGGTATGACGCTCGCGTCGGGTTGCGGCAACAAGACGATGGTGCGCATCGGCGGCGGCAATCTCAAATCGGTAATGGTATTGCTGATCATCGCGGTGATCGCCTACTTCATGATCAATCCCTTCCCGGGAAGTGATAAAACGCTGTACTCCACGCTGTTTTACCCGTGGACCAGCAAAGCGACCGTGACACTGACCACGAATCAGGATCTGGGCTCGATGCTGTTTTCCGACAATGCGGCGCAGGGGCGCATGATCATGGGTGGCGTGATTGGGGGCTTGCTGCTGATCTGGGCGTTCAAGTCCGCCGACTTGCGCAAAAATTTCGATAACATTCTGGGGGGGCTGGTTGTCGGCCTGGCCGTCCTGGCCGCGTGGTATATCACCAGCAATGTCATGATCAATGCGGATGGCAGCCCAATGACGCTGCAAGCCTATGCGCAGGATTGGGATCTGTATGCGCCCGCCGACGCAGTGAAGCCCGCTTCCACTGCTGCACTGGCGCCGCAATCGTATACTTTCATCAACCCGATGGGTCAGGCACTCGGTTATACCGCCAGCGGTTTTGATCGCACGCTGCTTACCTTCGGCGTGATGGCGCTGGCGGGCGTGATCGCCGGCTCGCTATTATGGTCGCTGATTTCGCGCAGTTTCCGCTTCGAATGGTTCGCTTCGGGACGCGATTTCGTGAATCATTTTATAGGTGCGATCCTGATGGGATTTGGCGGCGTGCTGGCGATGGGTTGCACGATCGGTCAAGGTGTCACCGGATTTTCGACGCTGGCGTTGGGGTCAATACTGACTTTTGTGGCGATCGTCTTGGGCAGCGCGTTGACCATGAAAGTGCAGTATTACAAGATGGTGTACGAGAACGACGCGACTTTTTTCAAGGCGTTCATCACCGCTCTGGTCGACATCAAGCTGTTGCCCTCGGGCATGCGTCGACTGGAGGCGGTATAAGCCTGATTCAGCTTTGAACGCGATTTATATTCCGGTATAATTCGGCGCTTTGCCGCGCAGCCTATCGCGCGACAAAGGGTCGGTAGCTCAGCCGGTAGAGCAGTGGACTTTTAATCCATTGGTCGCGAGTTCGAATCTCGCCCGACCCACCAGCATTTCAAAAAAAGCCACGTTCCGCGTGGCTTTTTTATTGGATAAGCCTTTAAGGAAGTGGCTTGAGCGGGTCTGGTAAAGGTTTGCCGGATGTGCTGCGCAGCGCTTCTTCGATCAAGCGGATGCGTACTGCGTAGGCTTGCTGTTCGCTACTCATTCCGCGCGACGCGGCGCTTTTTTCGAGCAGTTTCAAATACGTCAGCAAGGGTTGCCGCCAACCCTGGCTGGAGGCTGTTTCCATCGCGATGGTCAACGTGGCATGGTCGGCTTGTCCGCGTTGTGTGACAAGACTGGCGGCCAGAAGACGTGACAGTGGATCTTCAATTGCGGCTATCTGCGTATTGAGCCGCGCAGTATCGGATTTGACCAATGCTGCGTAGTGCGTAGGTAAATTTGCCATATCGAGCTCGGCCCACTTCAACGTAACAAACTGATAATAGGCACGGTCCGTAGCACTGGTTTCCAGTTTCGCCAGTTCGGCGTATTCGCTGCAATCGTCGTCCTGCAAATTCGCGCGGCGCGTTGCGCAATGCACCAGCCACAGACGCGCTGTTTCAGTAATCCGACCTGCGCCACCGGTTGCTTGCAGTGCGCGTTGAAAAAAACGTTCGGCAACGACATGTTCACCGAGCAGGGCATGTTTTTTGTAGCGCTCGATAAAATCGGCTGCATCGGTTTTCCAGTCAGGAACCGGCTGACCTGCACTGCCACACGCGCTCAATAACAATAAGCCTAACCAGATGGTTGCTTGCTTGATGACTGATCGCTTCATGGCAATTTCACCTCGGGCGCGTCACCCTTGAAGGGCCATTTTTGGCTAATCTCATTGACCAGTTCGCTCGCGCGGCGTACGGCGTCGTCGACCTCGGCGCGCAGCTGGCCCAGATCCTGGGTGCTGGTGTTGACGTTGGTGGAAATATCGACCGCATTCTTCAATACCTGATCGGCTTTTTTCAGACTGGTTTGCGCATCGGTCAGCAGACCGCGTATCTGCACTAGCGCCAAACGCGTATTTTCGGCCACGCCTTCCTTCGCAAATAACCATTGATCGGTTTTTGCGGCAATCGCATCGAGCTTGATCATCAGCGTGCGCGTTTTATCCAGCGCATCGGTCAAGGCGCGCGCCTTTTCTTTGCTACCCAACAAACCTTCCATCACGCCGTATTCGCCGGTCATGCGCGCGGTGATCTTTTGCGTATTGGCGAGCGTTGCGTTGATTTCGCCGCCGGGTCGCGTGAGGTGTTCGACATTGGCCAGAATCACTTTGAAACGTTCCACCAGCACGGGGATTTCCCGCGTCACGTCCGAAGTCAACAACAACATTGTGGAGTTATTCGGTAAGTCCGGCGCGTCCAGATGCGGCGAATCGACGCGAATTTTGGCGCCGCCGACGATAGGCTTGTCGAGCGTGAAGGTACTGTCCTCTTTTAACCATTTAGCATGGCGTTGCGGCAGTTCTGCGCGAATCACAATCCCGCCGCCGTCGTTTAGTCCCAAGGACGTGACCTGCCCGATCTGAATGCCCGAAAAAGTCAGCGGTACGCCTGGCACAACATTATCCGCAGTGGCAGCGGCGAGTTGCAATTGATACGTGCCATCAAAAAATCCGCGCGCATGCAGCAGATACAACAAAAATCCGGCGCCCAGAACCAACACGCTAATCGCAAATATGCCGACTTTGACATGAAGTTTATTCATTTATCACGATTCCATCAGCAGGATACAAGGCTCGGTTCCATTCGAAATCAAAAATTTCCCAGATCGGATTCGATGTCACGCGCTGAGCCAACTGTGCAATAAACGCAGGATAAGCGACATCGTAAAGCATGGCGCCCGGCTGGTCGATCACCAGTCGGGGGCGCTGCAAAATCATTGCACGCGCCAGTTGCGTCACAAAACGCTGCGCGGCGCTCATGTCGGAGTCGCGCAGTTGCGCTATAGACAGAGAATCGAATTGTTCCAGCATCGCGCGCGCCTGACGCGCCGATTCGGGGCCGTTGAAATGTCGCTGATACAAGGGAATCAATGCAATATTATCGAGCGCCGACAAATTGGCGCGCAAAGGTAAATCCTGGGAGACCCGCGCAACAGCATAAATATCCAGGGCTTGCACTGCACTGCGCAGCGCGTCGCGATTTGCAAAGAATTTTAAATGTATTGCAGCGCTAATGATGCCCCCTCGATCGCGACGATGGCAAAAAAGACCCGCATCATGCCGCGCAGTGCAGAGACGGGAACGAGGAATAATTTCCGCGGCGTTTCAAGCCCGGTGATGATCGGAATCAAGGTCACGACCAGACCGAACAGCACGCTTTTTATCAAAAATCCCACCACGACTAAGGGCGTGAATATGTTTGCGACGGTCTGATTGAAAAAATCAAATCCGGCGATGTTGAAGCCATAAATGGAGAGATACGTAAGGCCCAGCGCAAATAAGGCGGATAGGCCCGCCAGGGTCAGCATCGAGATCATGCCGCCGATCAACCTTGGCAAAAATTCGAACTGCATCGGCGACACCTGGCAATGTTCCAGCGCGTCGAGTTCCTTATGCACGCGCATCAGCGCCACTTCGGTATTGATTGCACTGCCCGAACGCAATGCGATCAAGAGCACCGTTAAAAATGGCAACAGTTCAAGAATGATTACCCGAATGGCCAATTCGGTGGCGAATTCGGTCAAGCCATACTGCCGGGCGGTGTTCAAAATAATGTTGATCAGCAACCACGATATCAACAGCGCAAAGCTCAGAAACAAAGGCAAAATCTGCACCGCGGTGAAATACACCTGCTTGATCACGACGTCGTATGTGGCACGGTTCCAGGTGCTGGGATGCAATAGATAGCGGATCGCGCGCAGCAGGAACGCAAACAAGGTGTACGCAACAATGAACCACTGGCTGACTTTTGCGCCTAATGATTCAATAACGTTGACGGTTGAGCTCATAAACCGATGGTAATCGAAACCAAGCTACTTGCGTTAAGCCGGATCCCGCCCTACCCTTTGAAGAACCATACAGGAGAGTCTTTGATGAAACCCACCTTGTCTTTTGGGCTGCTGCTAGGCGCCATGCTGGGCGTGTCTTCAGTACAGGCCGCGCCGGGCACCTTGCTCCGCGACGAAACTTTACGTTCTCAAGCTTCTGCTACCGCCTCGGTCACGGCGCGCGTCAGTCGCGGCACCGCAGTGGATATCGT
>OBEQ011086387.1_pt1 | contig 10178 bp, 10 predicted proteins | sample 1670901 | NCBI WGS metagenome assembly OBEQ01 (sample SAMEA104232315, study PRJEB22302) | groundwater metagenome | biome: forest; feature: aquifer; material: groundwater | place: USA | collected 2011-08-07 | depth 5.4 m | reverse complement strand
TCCAGGTCCATTTTCGCAATCCGGACAAAATGAGGCCTCATCCTGTGTAAATTACAGAACTCGCTTTCGCTCAAACAGCTGTAATTTACTGATTCGGCCTCTATTCTTGTCTACCGGACTGCTCCAGGATGATCTGGAAGAGGGTCAAGGGCTCTCTCAATTAGAAATCTTGCGCAGGCATATTCCATAAAGCGGATTCCGAGGTCGTTTTGGCATGGTCTCTAGGTTGCCGAAGAGCAAAATGGCCGAGCCCTCGGAGCAAGTCGCTGGACGAGCGAGAATGAGCGTATGGAATATGCTGCGCGAGGTTCGTTCGGATCACGAAGTTGGAATAAAAGAAGGGGTTGGGGTTGGCGAATGATCAAAATAAAAGGCCCGACGGGTTAGGTCAGGCCTTCGGCTTACAGGATCTGCGGTCCTGGGCCAGAGCACAGTAGATGCATCATCGAGAAGCACCTCGATAGGGAAGAAAGAACGACGATGTCGGGGGAGTCGGTGCAGTCGCGCCGACTCCCCCGACAAGTGGGGAAAATCCCGCCTCAGCGAGACCCGGCTACCACCATTACCGGTTGGTTACGACGAGAGCGACGAACTGCTCCACATATCCGCACACGAGCGCGGAGCACCCGTCGAGTTTGGCCCCGCCCTTGGCGGGACCGTGTTGCCCCGAGTTGTCGGGGCGTCGGAGGCGCGTTGTTTGTCCAGCAGCGCCTCACGATGGTCGTCAGAACGTAAGGAGGTACAAACCCCGCCCACACCACAAAACTAGATTTGTCGAAGGAACGTCCTGCCGATTACGCTGGCCGCGGCAGTCGTGTGACAGGCAAGTCGCTATCGAAAACGACTCTGCCTGCTTCTCGACACTAACTGCCGCGACCATCTTGGAAGCTGTGGTTTTGGGGCGACATTCGGCCTTGGTCAAGCTTGTATTGCCTTCCCGGGTCAGAGTCGCAACGCTAAGTCACCCGCCACCACAGCTTTCTTTTTGGCTCCAACTAATAGAGCCCGAAAAAAACCAGTACCTACTTACGAACTATCTATAGAAATGTTCTTATCCTGCGAGGCCTTAAAAATATATCTTACTTGAGTGCCTGGATGGTACTTACTGGCTTTTCTCGGGCTCCTTTATGAAGCCCGCTATGTAAAGAACTTAGTGTATATATAGTATAATCTATCTGTATTAAAAAGTCAAGGCCCGCAGCCGCACACGATGTGCAACTGCGAGCCATTGGGAGAGAGACGACGACTACGCCGCGGACGCCAGGGCATGGATCATGCCTTTCGCCACCGGGCACGACTTGGCGTACCCCTTGAGCGTCCGATACAAACTCTGACCGACGCCGCGCATCTGCTGGAACTCCTGCGCGTTGTACACGCCACTGGCAACCAGCTCGGCGACGACGCCGGGCAGGAGCGCCAGGATGTCGTCGCGATGCTGCTCACAGGCCTTGGTGTAGACCAGGACCGCGTAGCGCGGGCCGGCGGCGAGAAGCCGACGGAGACCGTCCTGGAGCGACATCGTGAGCTTCGGAACGAGCGGCGCTCCTTCGATGTCTACGTAGCCATCTGTCCGTGGATCGACGATCTGGTCGAGTGGAACGAACCGGCGGAGACGGTCGCTGCGCACGAGCCGGACGCCTTCTTCGGCGATCTCAGGAGTGAACTCCATCGATGCGAAGCAGCCGGGCTCGTTGCGATTCTCGGGGATGAACGTCCCCAACATCGCGTCTTCGAAGCCGTACTTCTTGGTTCCAAACGCCATGGCGTTCGCCATCCGATCCGAGCGTGAAATCATACCCCTTCTCCCTGTTGTGAGGCCTTAGAAGCCTCGGTTATGTGAAAGATTCAATATATCTACCATTATACTCTAGAATTGTCAATTTGTCAAACTGCCTTTACCACTGCATTTTGACTACTTATAGTAGATTCGCCCGTCAATTCTTAAATCCACATATTGGGGGTTGAAGTTTGTATCCCCTTTTTCTTTCAAAAATATGTTGAAAATCTCTAGCTGATTTTTAACATTAGAATCGAGGGAGAACATAATATAATAGCCGTCGGCGGTATAAACCCTGAACTCGCGGAAAGAATCTGCGGGTATCACAACATTTTTAACAATCCCCGAATCCTGCGTAACCTCAATAATCGGTTTGAAGAACTCATTATCTATCTCCCGGCTTGTCCTGTCCCGTTTATCTTCTATGGTCAGGAAGATAAATCCGGACGATCTCGCCGGATGCCCCCAAAGAACTTTGTCGGCGTCAAAATATGAACAGTCCCCTTTGAAACACCATACCCCCGCTGGTTTGCGTTCGACAAAATCGAAGAGCAGTCCATGAAAGAACTTTTTTTCGACTTTCACGGATTTAAAGATGGGATATCCGGAGGCAAATTCTTTCTCAAAATTACCCGAGCTCACGAATAATATGTTATTTTTCGAAAGATACTTAAGAAACTTCTGACCCAAAAAATCGCTTACTTTAGCGCGAAATTCATCGGAACTCATGGTATCTAGGCCGTTGAAGCTGATCTCCCTTATTTCAAATAGCCGCGAGAAAAATAAAAAATAGACCAGCCCAACTCCGGCTGCCCCAATCGCAATTCCCCCCAAAACAACCTTAAAAACAAAAGTCCGGCGATGCCGGCGCGCGACTTGGTCTCTATAACTTTTTACATTTGCAGGAAGCATTTATTTAAATTCTCTGACATTAGCCCCTCGCCTCTGATTTTCTGATTCTAATCCTTGAAGAATAGAATAACCGTGATCTGGAGATTGTTCAATCTTTTTATGAGTTTCCTCATCTATAAAATAGACCTGGACTCCGTTTGCCAGCATGGCGTCAAGAGCAGAGGTATATTCTATTTTTTCTATCGGTTTAACTTTTTGTTTACTGGTCCACTCATATACTCCAAGTCCTTTATTGGGATCCGTTTCAAAACTATCACTTGGCAAAACATATATGTGGCCGCCCTTATCTCGTCGGATAAATTCCTCTCCAGGTTCAACTATGTAACAGTATTTTGTTTCATTAAACCTACCGCAACCATAATGCCGACTATTAGCCATGAAAACTGAAGCTAACCCAATGTCTTGAGTGGCAAAAACCAACTCTCCTTCTTCTGGGTCCCTTACGGTTGTTTTTCTGGGTTCTATTTCTTCAAGACCCCTATGTGGTGACCCGTGGTAAAGAAACGGCGGCTTTTCTTTCTTCTCCGGTGATTTTTGGTTTTCTAAATTTTCCATCTTAATTTAGTTTGACCCCTTATTGCCAATCGTCTTCTATTAACAAGGCAACCGGCGGAGGGGGTAGGCCTTTTTAAAATTAGTAAATTTTTAAAAGACCTGCCCCCGCAGTATGCATAGAGGTTGTGTGAGCTATTTAATTTCTTTCAAACCGCCCATATATTTGCGAAGTACTTTGGGAACTTCAATAGTTCCTTTTTTTGTCTGATAATTCTCTATGATGGCAATTAGGGTGCGGCCGATAGCAAGAGCTGTGGCATCGTTCATGTGGACGAATTCCGAACCATTTCCACGCTTTACTTTAATCCCCAAGCGCCTTGACTGATAGTCAGTCATCATATCCGCAGTATGCGTCTCACGGTAGCGGTTTTGCCCAGGCATCCACATTTCCATGTCTATCTGTCTGGCATCGGGCTTACCCATATCTCCAGTGCAGATCGCAACGACTTGATAAGGTATGTTCAATGATTGAACCAAATATTCTTGAATGGCCACGAATAAGTCCTGTTCTTGTATAGAATCTTCTGGCAAAGAGAATGATTCCATTTCCAGCTTGTCGAATTGGTGAAGACGCAGAATACCTTTCATGTCTTTTCCGTAAGAGCCGGCTTCTCTTCGAAAAGCAGTAGAATAGCCAATATATCTTTTCGGAAGTTCTTCTTCTTTGAATGTCTCACCCATGTGCATCGCGCCCATTGTATGTTCAGCGCTCCCGACAAGATACAGATCATCACTCGGTATGTGATACCTTTCTTCTCTCGGCTCAAGTCGGGCCATCTTCTGCATGACGTCGGGTCTTATCATTACCGGCGGAACGACTGGCACAAATGCTTTTGGCTTTACACTCAACCCGGCTCCTTTAACTATTTTTTTGAGAAGTTTCTCGTCAGTGAAAACAGACAACGCGTGCTGGATCAAGGCAAATTGCATCAAAGCTAGTGACCCTTTCAAATATGTAAATCTCGCACCAGAAACCCTTGAAGCTCTTTCGTTGTCTATAAGACCAAGCTCCTCACCTAGTTCCCAATGTTCTTTGTGTTTAAAATTAACTTCCTTCGGTTTTCCCCACTGCCTTAAGACCTTATTTCCTGACTCGTCTTTGCCGACAGGAGTATCCTGTGAAGGAATGTTCGGCACCAGCATCATCAGCTTCTCGAATTCTTCCTGAACCGAAGTCAGCTCCTTTTCTATCATTTTTATCTTTTCTTTCAGGGCTTTAAGCTCTTCAAGGTCCACCGGCGATTGCGGCCCTTTGGAGCGCCTGTTTTGTTCTGATTTTCCCGATTCGGCTTCAGCAAGAAGATGCCTTCGCCTCTCGTCAGCGGCCAGCAGTTTGTCCAAATCCAAATCGACATTCTTGTTCTTGATGGCTTCTCTTACTTTATCTGTATTTTGACGAATGAATTTGATGTCTAACATATACGAGGGGTGACCACGACTCCCGACCCCAGACGTGCGGAGGGATTTTGGCCGAGCACGTCTGGGGTGAGGAGGGGCAGGACCCCGAGTTATTTTGGTTTCATCAATGGGAAAAATACTGTTTCTCTGACTGGTTTGTTAACTAGGAAAGAAAATAATCTTTCTGACATCCCAAATCCCGCTGTCGGAGGCATTCCGTATTCTAACGCTTCCACAAAGTCCTCGTCCATCATCTGGGCTTCTCTGTCTCCGGCTTCACGCAATTTCATTTGCTCGTCAAACCTTTGGCGCTGGTCGAGCGGATCGTTCAATTCGGAAAAACCCTTGCCTAACTCTGTCCCCCCAGCCACAACCTGAAAACGCTCCACCCGACCAGGGTCTTTTGGCCAACGCTTGGCAAGCGGCTCAATATCGCTCGGAGGAAGAATCAAAAATCCCGGCTCCACTAAATGAGGCCGAACTTTCTTTTTAAATACAATGTCTATCAATCTGCCTCTGCCAATATGTTTTCCAGTATCGATACTTTGGGATTGGGCATATTCTTTCAATTTGTCTTCGGTGGCTTTTTTCAGGTCCAACCCTGTATGCTCTTTGAAAAGTTTATAATAGTCGTACTTTTTCCAAGATGCACCCCAGTTTATCTTTTGGCCCTGGTATTCGTGTTCGAGTGTTCCTAATGTTTTCCGGATAATATTTTTGAAAAGACGTTTGACAACTTTCATCAATTCCTCGTAATCGGTGTAAGCCCAGTACATCTCCATCTGGGTATAATCCTGGAGATGCTCTTTGTCGATGCCTTCGTTCCTGAATATTCTGCCGATCTCGAAAACCTTTTCATATCCGCCAACAATAAGCCGTTTTAAATTTAATTCCAAAGAAATACGCAAAAAAAGTTCTATGTTCAAAGCGTTAAGGTGTGTTTTAAATGGTTCTGCATCTGCTCCGCCAGGAATCCTCTCAAGAACTGGGGTTTCGACTTCCAATCCGCCTTCTTTCAAAAGAAAATCTCTGGTGGATTTCCAAAATCTCGCTTTTTTTACGAATAGCTCTCTTTCCTCCGGATTCATTATCAGATCAAGGTATCTCTTTCGAAGCCGCTCCTCGACGTCTTGAAGGCCTTCCCATTTTTCTGGCAGAGGAAGCAAGGCCTTGGTCAAAATTCTAAAATCTTTTACTTCAACTGTTTTTTCATCCCGTTGGGTCTTAAAAAGAGTTCCGGATACTTCTAGAAAATCCCCAGTATCTACAAATTCTTTAAATTTATCCGATTTTTCTCCGCCAATAATATCTTCTTTAACAATTCCCTGAATTTTTCCTGTGCCGTCGTTAATATCAAAAAACATCAACCCGCCATGACCTCGGCGAGCCATAACTCTACCGGCCAAAATTACTTCTTTTTTAGAAGCGCTTAAATTATCGAAGTCCTCCAATACTTCCGAGATAGTATGGGTTCGAGATGAACTGGCTGGATATGGGTCAATCCCAGCTTTTTTGAGCTCTTCAATTTTATTTATTTTTGTCTTTCTTATCTCATCAAGTGCCATCTTTAAATAATAACAATAAACTTACAAAAAAACCACACAAAAGGGCTAAAATCAATGATTTTGACATTAACTATAAATTATGCTATAATTTAATTACAGTACATTTCACTTTCGTTAACCGTCTGTAAACCCCGATTTATCGGGGGATGGAGGACACATGCCGTACACCGTTAACACCGCCAGTCGTTCAGCAAACAGCAGAAAGATCACCCAGGTCACTGTGCTGATCGGCAGCGGCTCCAAGCGCCGTTCGGTCACGCGTCACATCAGCCTGGTCGGCAGGTCATGGATCGGGGTAAACCCCGACCCGCGCGCCATTCCGCTCAACGAGCAGTACGAACAGGAGTTCGCCGAGGCCAAGAGCGAGCTGGTCAGCGCCGAAACGAGGGTCGGGATCATCGAGAAGAAACTCGAGGAGATCTCCAAAGCACCGGAAGGTGACATTGTCACCGAATCGATGCTGTTGGCGGCTCACGTTACCCTGGAAGAGCAGCTCGAGCTCGCCCAGGACAACGTCTACGCGGCGACCGCCGATGTCGCCGATGCCAAGGCGAAGCTCAACATCGTCCGGCGGGAACTCCCGTTGGAAGTCGAGTTCGACGGTCCCGGTCTGACTTATTAGACCGGTTCGGTTCAAGGAAAAAGCCAAAGGGCCCCGCAACGGGGCCCTTTTTTTAAATTCCTTTTCTTTATTATTTAACTTCCAGTATTTTATACTCCACTAATCCTTTTGGAGTTCTTGCTTCCACATTATCCCCTTTTTTGTGGCCCAAAAATGCTTTGCCTAACGGCGACTCATTGGATATGAATCCTTTGGCCGGATCCGACTCGGCAGCTCCGACGATGACATACGAGCGAGTTCCATTCTCTTTCGATTCTATTTTTATGCTTGAACCGACCCCAACAGTTCCGCTGTTATTATTGTTTGCGGTTATTATGACAGCGTTTTCGAGAGTGCTCTTTATTTCCTCTATCCGGCCCTCGTTAAGCGCCTGGGCTTCTTTGGCCGAGTCATATTCGGCATTTTCCGATAGATCGCCCAGTTCTTTGGCTTCTTTGATCCTTTGGGCTATTTCTGGGCGCAGTGTTGAAAGCCGCTCCTCGAGCTCTCTTTTGAGCTTTTCAAGGCCTTCTTTAGAAAAATATTGGTTCATGTTTAGTATTAATTTAATTAAGGTATATTACACTTTTTAACATAAAAGTAAATAGCTGTGTTGATATCATCGGCTAGCCGGAATTGGCATATCGGGCGATGTGAGGACGCCTTTGCCTCCGAAATACCATTTTAAAACATTGTGGGCTGTCCGGATAGCCAGCCCTTGATTGGAGGCCGAACCTTCTATAAGAACGGTTATGCTTATCTCGGGGTTATCAAACGGGGCAAAAGCCGAGAACAGAGAATTGATGCTTCGGCCCTTGACAACCTCCGCCGTGCCGGTCTTGGCTCCGGCTTTGACGGGCAGGTCTTTCAATATCCCCGCAGTTCCGGAAATAACAGTTTCCTGCATATCACTCTTTATCTCCTTTATGACGTTTTCGTTAAAAGGGAGTTTCTTTAAAGCTTCGGGCTTGAAAACTTGAACATCGTTATTTTTATCATCCACAATTCGTTGAGCGACTTTGGGTTTATAAACAGTTCCCCCATTTGAGATAGCCGAGATGTATGAGTTCAACCACAATGGCGTAACTAGAAGGTCTCCTTGTCCGATAGACGTGTTGTAGGTGTCGCCGAGATACCAGTTCTCGCCTTTTGTTTTTAATTTCCAATCCGGAGTCGGTATGAACCCGTGCTCCTCGCCGGGCAAATCTATTCCCAGCCGGATATTGGCCAACCCGGCAGTCAAATATTTCGCTATCCTTTCCGCTCCAAGACCGACAATGTTACCGAACCCTCCGCCGACAGTGAAAAAGAATATATTGCATGACTGGGCAATAGCCCGTCTTAAGTTAAAAAGTCCATAGTCCGCTCTCCAGTTCTTAAAGACATACGGAGAATTCTTGTCGAATGGATTAGGAACAGTCAGACTAATGCAGTCCCGTATGGTGTCCTGGGGCGTGATTATTTTTTCTTCCAACGCGGTCATGCCCATGAACGGCTTAATGGTCGAGCCAGGGTTGTATAACCCGCTTATTACCCTGTTGAACAAGGGTTTCAATTTGCTTTCGAACAAATTCTTATACTGTTTGTCCGACAGACCGTTAACAAAAAGGTTGTTGTCGAAAGACGGAAAGCTGACCATTGCCAGAACTTCTCCGGTCTGGGGATTTTGGATTATGGCCGCCCCGCGGGAAAGACCGGATGAAGCCAGGACACCCCAAAGTTCACTATATAACTTTTTTTGGAGATCATAATCTATATTCAAAACAAGATTCTTGCCCGAAAGCGCTTCTTTGTTCAAGCTTTCCTGGTCTTCCTTAGAAAAAAATATCCTGCCATGCTCCCCCCTTAAAACATTCTCGTATTGACCCTCGACTCCGAGGCGCCCGATAATATCCATCGAATAATAATACTCGTCTTTCAGGTCTTCTTGGCTAACTTTTCCCGTATACCCAATAATTTGTGAAAACTGGTGACCATCTATATAGTATCGTTTGGTGTTGGGAATGATGTAGTAGCCCTTAGGACTAAGGTATTTGAGTTCCAAAACCTGGTTTTTGTTAAGATCTGTGGCCACAAAAAATATTGAACCTGCTTTAATATTTTCAGAAACAAAATTTTTAAACTCCTCTGGTGGCATCTTTAAAATACCGGCTATTTTATTATCATTTTCTTCCGATTGGTTTTCCCGAAGCTCCCTTGAAATAACTAATAGGTCGAATCTGGGAAGATTCTTGACCAATGGCTTGCCCAAACGGTCCAGAATTATTCCTCTGGGAGGCGGAATGAGAAAGTTTACTGATTTATTCTGAAGAGCAAGATTTGCAAAAGATTTGTGGTTTATTACGCCTATTTTGAAAGTAATCCCGATCACCACTGCGAATAATAATGTTGACGCCATGAGGGTGAGCCGGAAGACATTGGCAGAGATCGGGGTTTCCAGGTCGGAATATTCACTTGAAGAATCAAGGAGCGTCTCCTCTGGCGCCACCCAATCCTCCCCGACTGTAATTTTGTAGTCTCGTTTTAACATAACTATAATATTTTAGTTATCCAGACCGCCGTTATCCAAAAAACCAGAAACATGACAAGTCCTGAAAATATAATAAAACCCTTTGAATGGACATTGAAAAATTTATTGAACAGCATAAAAATCCCCGCCGCCGTAAATAACGGCAGGATCAAAGCCCCCATTTTCAGTCCCCAATAAAACTCCAGGGTGCCGGAAAGCAATATTCCAAGAATAAAACTTTTAAGGTCTGCTTCGTAATATACAAGCATAGATATCAAAAAAATAATTGCTAAAAACCCTTCTCTGAATCCAAAAAAGGCCGGAAGGATAATTCCGTCCAGAAACACGCTTGCCAAAAAAATGATTGCTATCAGCCAAATTATCATGTCATTTCATTTTTATAACTAAAACTTTGCCGAGCTGGTCATCTTTTACTGCGGGGCGAATGCGGACTTTTTTGAACATCTGGGTAGGATTTGATTCAACATGGTCAATAGTTCCGATAACTAAAGCCGGCGGAAAAATATCGTTGCCATTTGATATTACAACATCTCCTTCTTTGACCTGATCTTCCTGAACTATGAAATCAAGATACAGTCCTTCATTCAAAGCGCCCTTGGCGATCCCGGCTGTACCGGAACCGATGACCTTGGCCGTAATTTTAAATTGCGGGTCAGAAATGAATAATACTCTCGAAAAATCTTCCTTTGTTTTTTCGACTCTCCCAACCAGGGCGCCGCTGTCTGTCACCACAATATCACCTTCCGAGATGCCATCTTTAGTTCCTTTGTTCAAAAGAACATTATAACCGCCAGGAGCAAGGTTAACATTAAAAACACCGGCATAAATTATAGGGCGCTG
>OBEQ010998673.1_pt1 | contig 10179 bp, 7 predicted proteins | sample 1670901 | NCBI WGS metagenome assembly OBEQ01 (sample SAMEA104232315, study PRJEB22302) | groundwater metagenome | biome: forest; feature: aquifer; material: groundwater | place: USA | collected 2011-08-07 | depth 5.4 m | reverse complement strand
GCGCCTCGCCCGAAGATGGCCTCGAAGAAATCGCTAAACCCCCCCTTGCCCCCCATGTTAAAATCATTGAACCCCCCCTGCGAATAATTGGCTGCAGATTCCCATCCAGGGGGTGCTTGAAAACTACCATCCGCGCCTGCCGCACCGTATTTTTTCAACTGATCATACTCAGCGCGTTTTCCGGTATCGGATAAAACTTGGTAAGCTTCGTTAACTTCTTTAAAATTGGCCTCCGAATCCGTTGCTGCATTGACATCTGGATGGTATTTGCGAGCGAGCTTGCGATAAGACTTTTTGATTTCCGCCGCAGTGGCGTTTTCTTCGACACCAAGAATTTTGTAGTAATCTTTAAATTCCATAGCACCAACTTTCCAAAACAGGAGTTTTCTCAGAAATGTAGTTTATGCTGTTTTAGATTGGGTTTATTTGCTTTAAATCAAGCAGGAATCAAATCATCGAAAAACCAGCTGTGGTTTATAATACGCTCTAGATTCAGCTGATTTTTCGAGGTTTAAATTAATTAATAGGCTCCAACACTATAAGGGGCACATCTCGTCCAGAAGCATTGTTGGCACGGGCGCGATAGGTATTAAATCCTTTGTAAACAGTGACCATTTTGTTCCAATAATAATCTTTTTCTTCGCCCTCTGCTTCGCGGGCGCGCATGGTAACGGGACTGCCGCGCGTTTGCATTTTACATTCAGCATTCGCTTGAAGATTTAAATACCACAATGGATGAGTGGAACAGCCAGCTTTGGAGGCAATAATAATTATTTTGCCATCAATTTTGCCGTAGACCAGCGATGCTTCGCGCCATTCGCCAGACTTGCGTCCTTTGGTTGTCAGCAGGCCCACCGGTGCCATAAAGAAAAAAGTATTGAATAAATAGCCGTTGGTTTTTTTAAATACCCAAGCCTGTACACCGCTCATAAACCGCATAAATTTCGCCGCTTGATCTTCCTGTTTTGCACTGTAGGCTTTGACTGTGCTGTCTGTCATGCTGTTTTCTCCTGTTCCCTTATTAATATATTTGCTATCAATTCTGACAAGGATACTAGCTGGAGTGATCACAGTTGGCTACCCAGATAAATCCCAGTAGACCTGGGAAAATTCAGAGCTTCCAATGAATATTTATTGCACATTTTGAGTTTGTTGGGGGACGCGCACGACGATTGAAAAACAATGTTCTGCCAATTGGATGTGGTTTCAATCCTTGAAAACGCAGGCCCTTTGAAGGGACTGCGTTTTCAAGGTTGAATGATTTTTCTATTGTAATACCTCTGTATCCATAATAACGACGCCTTGGGATGTATCTATATAAAGATTATTGTTGATAATTGAGAGAATCTCCGCACTCAATAAATCAGGCAATTTAATCGATGATTTTTGCCGCCTTGCAACTGGATCATAAACTATGATTATCCCTTGCTCATCGATTAACACTAAATCGCCACCGAATAACTCCATGTCCACGGGTGAAATAACTTTGCTGTCAGTGTATGTACTTTCTATGTATTTATTGCCGATTTGAAACAATATATTCTGCTGATCATAGTTCGATAAAAATTGCATTCGCTCACTGTATTCTGCAGGAAGACTGTCTATTTTTATAATCTGGTAATTCTTAATATCTAATGATGTCAACGTTAAAGGATCAATTTTTTCGATCTCCTGTAGTGTACTCGAATCCAGCAATACTAAAGCGGCATCGCCTAAGACACTTACATTGCGCATGCTGTAATTAGGCTCAATATCAACATAAACGATGCCATCCAATTGTTGTATAAGTCCTATCTTAGAAAACATCGGGGTTAACCAGCTCGAACCCTGAATCAGCGTATTATCACCCGCAATCACTGCTATTAGCTCATCCCGCTGATCTCCACCAAAAGGATCGCGACCAATGTTAATCAACACGCTACCCTCAAAAACGTCGAGATCAATTGAATTCAATCTCCCAAGTGGCGGTTCTCCAATTTTTTTGACGATTAATTGGGTGCTTATTCCCGCTTTATCGCGCATGGTTAAGGTAAGGTCGTAGTCGGGCTCTCTGAACTTACATCGCTTTACAAAGTTATTGCTATCAATAATGGCTGCACGATCTGGAGGCAGTGTACCTGATAAATATTGCTGACATTCCTCATAGCTCACTAAAGTGACCGGATTAATCTCAAGACTTGTATAAAATAATCTGTCATCGCGTTCTGCCATCGCGGTTACATACGTGGGTATCAGCTCCTGATACACCGGATGCTGTGGGTCGCTAATATCAAACACTAAAATCCCTTTTGCTTTGACTGAAATAAAAAGCTGCGTAGAAAGAATTTTGACATCGCCAATTTCCAGATCTGGTTGGTAAGTGCCGATAAAATGTTGCGACAATTCGCTGGTGTTTGATATGAGCTTCATGAGATCAATCGTGGCAGTGATTTTTGGCGAAGTACTATCTGTTAAATCGGCCAATGTCAGTAAATTCTTGCCCACTTGTAACGTGGTTCGAGTATAGATAACTCCCAGTGCACCTTGAACTTCAAGTACATGATTAAAGGTGTTTAAAAACAGTATTTTGCTTTTTATCGGCTCGATCGCGTTGCGAATAATCTGTAGATTATCTTCCTCTGGAACACTGGTCTCCTCAAATTTGTCAGTGTTGAAATTTTCGATTGGTGTATTGACGGCAGGCCCCAACACGGCTTGTCCTTGACCGCTACTATCGCCAGTACCTCCAATTCCACTATTGTTGCTGTCGTGACTACAAGCGCCCATCGATACAAATAATACAATAAATATTATTCTTGTAATCGCGTCCATGTGTTAGGTCCACTCCTCTTCAAAATAATAAAACCAACCATTGTCGCAGTCAGACGTTAAGAGTTGAAATACAGACCCATTACTTTAAAAGTAAAGTTCTAAAAGATGACTCGATTACTCGCTATATTCCACTTGATCGCTTCTAACCGGTTCACCTCTTTTAACCGCCGCTTCCAGTGAAGCAATAAGTTTTACCAACTTGGCAAAAAAATCCGCCTCCGTCACTGCATTAAAAAACACATCACTTCCATTGAATTCATCTTCAATATAACCACTGGGATGTACCCAACAAATGTCAGAAACAAATTTCGGCTGAGTTCGAATATCTATAAAATAGACTGCGAAATCGACCAGATCTATTTCTTTGTTGAGATGCTCTGACCAAAGACAATTGAGAGATATAATGTACCCATCAACACCAATTTCTTGTCCCCACTGATCGCTAAAGATGGTAAATTTTACATCAGGGTAGTTGACAGAAAAATTGCATCGCGCTTTTTCTAAAACTTCTATTAATTTAGATTCGAAAACCTTTAACCAATTTGGCAGCAATTTCTGCATGTTTTTTACCTCTTAACCATAACTCTGAGCAACCTATTTCTACAATATTTTTTTAGGCATCTAAGGAACCTGTCGATCCTTAAATCCGACAGACTCCTAATCTAACTTTTGTTGCTCCCCCAATCTGGAGAGCCATGCCTACTCGCTCAACTGCGGGATATAGGTTTAACCTAGATTGCGCAGTTGAACCCGTAGCGAGAATGGCTAATGTGCTGAAGATGCGGAAATTATTCTGCTTTTTTAGATGATGGCGTGGTCACTCTCACGGTGAATCTAAAAAAGCAGAATAATTTCCGCAGATTCAGCGCATTAGACATTCGCAGTAGGGGGCGACTGCGGAATCTAGGTTTAAGGCTTACTTTTATCATGACTCGATTGCACGTTGTATAGAAGTGTAATTCCCATCGTCAAATAATCGCTGCCAAAATTACTATAGCTACAATTCGCAGCACCAAAATAACTTACAGTGGTGTAATTTAAATTAATTGACGGGTTCAGCTGACCACCGAGGGTGCCACCCAAAGTAGCAGCACAAAGGGCATTAGAATCCAATTCAACTGCAGCATCCGCAACCCCGCCATGAATTTTTCCGTATTGATCAATCTGAAAATTACTAACATGTGATGTGCCATTGCGCTGTCGTACCAAACTGTAGGTTGGGTAATTGCCGAGAAGATCAGGTGTACTACCAGCCATAGCCACCGTCGCCTGATCCAAAACTAAACCAGCGAGACTCTCATTAAAGTTTTCAAGCGTAGTGCGCCAATTCAACCCTACTTCAGCACAATAAGTGTCTTCTGCTGTATCATCAGTGAGAACGAGGAGATGGCACCAGTTCGCCGCTTCAGCCTGACCCGTAGCTAATCGGTTGAGATAAGCGTTCCAAGCATCAACCACCTTTTGTTCCACTGGCGTATTCCATTCCCATTCATTGCTGCCATTTAAGAAGGGCTGTTCATGGCAGTAGACCGGAAATTCAAAGGTACCGATGTTCAGTGGTGTAGCAACTTCATCGATTTTCCAACCTATATAGCCAGTGATTGATAAGTTAGCGTAATCACACTCTGTTAGTTGGTACTGACCATTAAACTTTGACATATCTACAGGCGGAGTGCAGGCGGTTGAAAATGAGCAAATCGAAATGAGAGCAAAAATTTTATGGTTACTTTTCATTATTATTATTCCTGTATATGATTTACTAAGTTAGTAACATGTCCAATTTAGAGCACGATAAGCGCCCGTGTCTATATACAAAAAGTTATAGTCCAAAAACCCCTGGCGGCCACACAAGCCAATCAGGACAGCATACTTACTGCAAAGCTTCTGCGTCCAAAACTATAAGACCAGCCTGTGTTATGACGTAAACCAAATTGCCGATGACAGTGATATTTTTAGCAGTCAGTTTATTTGGCAGATCAATGGAAGATTTAATCTGCTGTTGAATTGGATCATAAATATGAACAACACTTTTTTCATCCACTAATACTAAATTATCGCCCATAGCTGCCATATCGATAATTGACAGTAGTTCATTGTTTTTCAAATTATTGTTGTTCACAATCGAAGTGGAAGCCTTTTCCTGCAGCGTAGTCGAGTCCAACGACACCAACGTTCTATCACCTGTGACTTGCCCATCGGCGTCATGAGATGGAACGATATCAACGTAAAGTTTATCAACCTGCTGAACTATCGCATTGATGTTAGAGCCCAGTGGTCCTACCCAGCTTGGCCCCTCGACCAAGATGTTCTCATCAAACGTGAACGCTCTCAATTTGTCGTGATCAATATCATCAATTTTGATAAATAGGTTATTGTCAAAAACGTTTAAATCGATTGAGTTCCATTGCGGTGATTCCTCTATTTTTTCTAAAGCTAATTCTGCAATGGTTTCACTCTCACCACGCACGGTTAACTGCAGATGGTAGTCGTGCGATGCGGAATTACACTGCGTATTGGCTGAACTGGATTCTAACGCGATGGCACAGTTCCCGTCGTCCACGGAGGCATTATCGTCTTGCAGACTAGCGTAAAATAACTTTCCATCGCGCTGTGTCATGCCAATTACTTCAGTGATTATCAGCTCTTGATAGACAGGATTGTAGGGATCGCTAATGTCAAATACTAAGATTCCTTTTCTATCTACCGCCACAAACAATTGATTGCCGACAATTTTGACGTCTTTAATTTGATAGGCCTTTGAGTAATCAAAAGGATAACTGACTTGCCAATCCAGAACGTCGGGAAAATACTCCATCAATTCATACTCTCTCATAATCAGCATTGTCGGATAAATGGTGGCAGTAATTTTTGGCGTAGTACCATCAGCAAAGTCAACCAACATAATACTGGAAGCCCATTCCAGCCGTCGCTGGTTGTAGATAGCTCCTAGCGTACCATGTTGCTCGAGAACGTAATTCTCATAGCCATCCGACAATGGCAAATAGCCTTTCATCGGCCCCATAGCGTTGCGAATTACCGATTGAATATCGCCTGCCGCTATAATTTCCTCCACCATTTGGCCCAGATAATTGCTGTCAAATGTCAGTAGATCCTTCGCCATGGATTTACGCCAGGAAACAAGATAATCATAGTCAGGGTAGTATTCCAATTCAGTGCTCTTGAGTAATAACCACGCCTCGCCATTGAGCGCATTTTTCCACTCTTCATAACTCAGCTGTTTATCGATGAGATTTGCCGTTTGTTGATAGACCCACTCCTGCAACGCTGTCATCGTCCAGCCCGGAACAAGCAGAGCGTTGCGTTCAAATACTGCATGGAGAGCCCCATTGAACGGCGTAGGCTGTTCATCCCGCAGACCATCATTATTGGCGTCCCAATTGTTACCGCCCTGCAGAGTAATCAGATAATAGCCCGTTTCTCGTATGCAGCTGGGATCGAGTTCGAGATAACCTGCATGAGAAAAATCTGCATTATCCAAAGTCACGGAGGTGCAGTTGACTGCGTCTGCCTGCGACTGTAGTTGTTGAACTTCCGGGGTTAAGTTGGAAAGTCGTCTCACTTCTACGGTTGCACCTACCAACGGCATCACCTCGTTAAAGCCGATAGTATTGAAATTTGCAATAGCAGGAAGATCGATGATCACTAGCCCATTTTTAGCTGATGCCACAAAGAGTTTGTCGCCCTCAATCGCGTGTGGGTGATGTGCGGTAATCGGCGGAGGAGTAATATTCATAACAACATCATAGATAGCCCAAATATCAATATCATCTTGAAATAAATTAGGTAAAGAAATTTCGCCCACTTCAACCAACCCATCAGCTGTTAAGAACGTAAGCTTGTCATCTTGCCAGGCAAATGCCACATCACCAGCAATACTGAACGCCCATGGTTGAACATGTTCGTAGGTAGTAATTTTTATTGGGTCAGCAGGATTACTCACGTCGTACAAGACAACTCCTCCATCTTCGGGAAAGATGCCGCTTACTGCTAGATAAAGATAATTATTTCTAAAAACTAAATCGTGCGCAAAGCTCGAACTACCAAAATCGTCCTGCAAAACGACAAGAGGTGAGGCAAGATCACTGATGTCAATAATGCCTAACTGTGGCATGATGCCATCATCATTTATAACTACTGCAGTATTATTCCGCGCTTCAAACAGCGATAAATGTCCCCAACTATTAAACTGTGAAACAGAAAGCAACTCCGGATCTTTACCATCATTAACAGCAATTATGCCCAGTTCATAGCCATCATCAGTATCGTTAGCAAAAAGTAAATTTTCCCCCACTATTTCGAGTTGATAAACGGTTTGATCCAGACTCCCAACAACTTTAAGCGTTGAAAGATCACTTAAATCGACAACCTGTAATCCCGCACTACCCAGGGCAATGAATGCAAACTTTTCATTAAACTCTACGTCTTCAATCCATCCAGTGGAGAGCGCCCCTAGTAACACTGGAGAACGCGGATCAGTAATATCAATGGTTAACAACGCACTGCCGGTCGTGACATAGGCGATATTATCCTTAATGAATACGTTTTCTGCTTGAGCTAAGGTATCTAGGTGGCCAATCACAACCTCATTGAGTTCGATACTTTCGTTGGTAGTGTTCTTGCCGCTGTGAATATCATCGACCACCATTGTAAGACTCTGGGAAGATCTCACCTGCGCTGAGTCAACAGACTGAGGATTCCACGCCAAGATATCTCGATTATCCAACTGACCGTCATTATTCAGATCTTGCGTAATAAAATACTTAGCCAATTCATCAGCTATTTCTAGCAGTTCTGCAGAGGACTTATTTTGACTTAACTGATACTGCAACGACTGAAATAATGCTTCAGATACTGCTGTCACATGCCATTCTTGCTCCAACAACTGCTCACCGCTAATTAAGGCGCGAAAGGTACCTTCAACTGACAGAGGGTCATCGACAATTCGATCATCATTAGAATCGATATCCTCACCACCTTTCACTGCGACCACATACAACCCATCTTTTTCAAAACAATCACTTGGAATTGAGAAGAGCCCTGCTACATCGATATTGTCACTGCGACTGGTTGAGGTACTGCACAAAGGCGTGTCGAGATCATCGTAGGCATATAGTTCAACTTGCGCATCAACCACTGGCCCTAACAGTGCCTGCCCTTTGCCACTGCCATCACCTGTTCCCCCAATACCGCCGTTACCGTTTTCACAACCCCACAGCAGCATCAATATTGCAATCATTATTATTCTTATAAACATATCCATGGACTACTGTTGCTCCTCTTCAAAATAATAGATACCAACTCCAGAACGATAGCGCCCGGTGCCGCCAATCGAGTCATCTTCAGGAATCTCTTGTTGCGCAAGCCATTTATCAAATTTCTTGAGCAATGCCAGGTTTTCCTGATCACTCCACGCTTTAAATTCTGCCACCACCGATTTTGGCAAATTGTTGTATGCCACGGAGAGTTGTAAGCGGCTGGCTGCATTGGAATCTCGTAAGTTATATTCAATGGTACTAATCAAATCAGACACAGTTTCCCCCAGGTAACGCAATTTTTCCGCATCGCTTTGATGTGGAATGTAAACGGTTTGCAATAACATAACTTGACCACGCTCATCTAATTTAACGGTTCCCACTCGCAAGAGTTCGTCTAAAACAGCTCGCGCCGGCATCCCTCCGCTATACAATTTCACCAATGCGGAAAAGCTGCCGGTATCGCCTTCGAGTGGTAATACTTTGGATTCACCCTGATGTTGAAAATTTTCGTCTCGCACCCAGCCACTCACCACGCGCGCAGCTCGGTTGTGAAACTGCCAAGCTTCATCGTCGGCGACGCTCTCATGCAATTTTCTTAAGCGTGCCACTTCGGTGCGATGCAATCCGGTGAGCACGGCGATGCGGGCAGTGGATTGTTTTTTACCTTCGATGGAAAAATCGTTTTCTGCGACATCGACGAAGACTTGATGAGTTATCTCAGTAAATTCGGCGGCCGATAAGCCGTGCTGCAGCAGTATCTTCACTAGAGGGCGCAGCAGAAGAAAAAGAGATTTGTATAAAACGTTGGGTAATTTATTCATGTGGCGGAGTATGAGTTGGCATTTTATTTTTTGCAAATATTTTTTCATATTGTATGTTTAACATACTTTTTAAAAGAAAATTAATCCTTTATCGACCGCATAACGATCGTTTAAATTTGAATTTAGTTAACTTTTAATCAAGCCTGGTAGGGGAATATTACCCGTAATGAAATGAAAACAGGGCGTTCTATTCTGAGAGAGATGCGCTAATTAATGTTGAGCATTCTTGCAACAGGGCCGAGCAAACTCGGAAGGTAATTTCAGATTGGGTGATGGCTTCAATAGGTTTAACTGCCTGTCGAAACCAAATGAGATAGTCCCAATGAGTACATCAAGCCAGCCAGCTTTTCGAAATGCTTCTGTTAGAGCGTTTATCAAAGTAATGTCTTAAATAGTCTGGAATACTCTCACCACAATTGCCTGGTAAAAACTAGGAAACAAACGCTGCATAATATCGACAAGGTGTGCATCAACGCCGATGAGCACACGACGCTTGTTGCCTTTTACTCCCGAGATAATCGCTTGCGCAGCTTTTTCAGGACTGGTCTTTAATAATTTGCCAAAATTTTTCATCATATCATCCGTTGCTTTACCACGACTCGTAAGTGCAGTAATACTGTCAGAAACACGCGCACTGTTGCAGATATTGGTATCAATACCGCCTGGGTGAACAGAAGTTGCCGACACACCACATTTTTCAATATCCAGCTCTTGACGCAGAGATTCGGTAAAACCCCGCACCGCAAATTTACTCGTATTGTAGCTACTCATCGCAGGTTGTGAACAAAGCCCAAAGATACTTGATGTATTGATGATATGCCCTTCACCAGCGGCTTTAAGATGGGGTAAAAACACTTTGGTGCCATTGATAACGCCCCACATATTGATACCGAGCACCCATTCATAATCTTCAAATGTGTTACTGCTAACAGTCCCCGCCTGTGCAACGCCAGCATTATTAAAAATCAAATTTATCTTGCCATGCTGACTCAGTGTTTGCTCCGCCCAATCCTGCATCTGTTCACGCCGTGCGACATCCACAATCTGGGATGTCACTTTCACTCCGCTCTGCTCCACTAATTGACAAGTTTCTGTGAGTCCTACTTGATTTACATCACTGAGAGCAAGGTGGCATCCCTGTTTTGCTAATTCAACGGCCAGCGCTCGACCCATACCCGATGAAGCACCCGTAACCGCTGCAACTTTTCCAGCTAAATTTTTCATTCGGTAGTTTCCTTGGCAAAAGTAGTTGATACGCTGGTGGGCTGTTG
>OBEQ012897339.1_pt1 | contig 10180 bp, 9 predicted proteins | sample 1670901 | NCBI WGS metagenome assembly OBEQ01 (sample SAMEA104232315, study PRJEB22302) | groundwater metagenome | biome: forest; feature: aquifer; material: groundwater | place: USA | collected 2011-08-07 | depth 5.4 m | reverse complement strand
CGTGACGGCAACGAAATCAACCGGTGCCGGAGGAGGGAATCGAACCCTAGTCACGCGCATTTCTAAATCGGTGATGGCGCGCGACTTTTGGTGAGAAGGGTTTGATGCTCTTTCGGTTACGTCCCTCGGTTCGTCCATTGGCGTCTTCTCGAATCCTCCTGAATCAACCCCGGCCTTGGAGACATTTTGGAGACGCGGTTCGGCCGCGTCCTGGCGACTTGAGGCTGAACGCCCCCGTGCAGCGCGTGCGTGCTCCTGGACGATTACATGACCTCGCAACGTCACGTGTCAACCGTGGTATGCTCTCTGTTGCTACCAATTGGAGTGACCATGCCACTTCGGAAGACCGCAATAGCTGTTCCCGATGACCTGCTCACCGCCGTCGATCGCGCCGCCCGTCAGCGTCACGAATCCCGAAATCGCTTCGTAACACGGGTGCTCGAGCATGCGGTTCGCGCGCGGCGGGACGCCGACATTACGCGGCGGCTGAACGAGCTCTTTGCAACGCCAGAATTTGCCGCGCAACAGAGTCGCGATGCATCCCAACTCGATGTCATTGGAACGCCATGGACCGACGAACGCTGGTGATTCGTCAGGGAGAGGTCTACTGGCTCCATTTCGGCGCCGCAGAAAGCTCTGCACCGGCTGGGCGCCGACCGGCTCTCGTCGTTCAGCATGATCGCTTCAATCGAAGCGCCATCTCGACCATCGTTGTCGTGGCTATCACATCGAACCTTCGGCTTGCAGCCATGCCAGGCAATGTTCGTCTTCGGCGCGGTGAAGCGGGACTCCCGCAACCAAGTGTGGTGAACGTCTCGCAGATCCGGACCATAGATCGGACTCGACTCGTCGATCGAGTTGGTGGCCTCGGACCCTCCAGGATGCAAGATGTCCTCAAAGGACTGGCACTGCTGTTCGGCACAGACGATGTCGCCGACGCGAACACATAAGATTCGGTCGAAAGAGCAGTTTGCACGAGTTGAGAAATTGGGGACGTAGCGTGAAACACGCGGAGGCCTTGGAGTTAACCGTGTCGCGTGTAACCAGGTTGGGGGTAAAATCCGCCTGGTTCGCAGATGGAGGCGGCAGAAGCGATGTGCAGAACAACAAGGCCCAACAGGCAGGCGGCCGTGTGCGGGGCGCTACCTCCCTGGCTTGGTGTTACGTTGATGGCGTCTGTTCTTTCCATGGCGACGCCCGGCTGGGCACAAGAGACAGTCGGCAAATGGGAGATTGAGTTTCACGGCGGCGGGGGACTCGTGAACAACCCCACCGATGGCACCGGCAATCTACCAACGGCAGGTCCTCCCTTTACGTCTGTTGTCGGGACGACGAGTCGCCGGACATCCTCCTGGTATTTTGGTGACGGCGCGGTGCTGTTGAACCAGGTGAACGCCGCGCTCGGTGTAGCGCAGGCGATCACCCCGCTTGATCCGGTGTTGAAGCGTTCGTTGGCCGATCGGCGGCGGGGCGCGAGCTTCGGCTTCCGAGTGAGCCGCGCGATCTCTCGTCGGTTCAGTGCAGAGTTTACCTTCGATTACGCCCCCGGCCGGCTGACGATGAGTCCGGCGGCGCTGGCTGGAATCGAGGCCTCTCGTGCCAGCTTTACGTCTGCCTGGAATGCCTTGATCGCCAACGGCCCATTCCTGAGATCGACCGTGACTTCCGTGAGCACGATTCACGACAGAGACGGAAAACAGACCTTCACAACGGGCGCACTCAACATCAACCTGAAGACGACGGGGAAGGTCATCCCGTATGCGACCGCCGGCGCCGGCCTCATTGCCAAGATCGGTGGGACGCCAAGCGCGTCCCTCACGGGTAACTACCAGTTTCAGACCCTCGGCCCCTTTCTCTTTCCAGTGAACGAGACCGATACCGTGACCTTGCGGTCGTCAATCGATGACAGCGTTGCCGGCGTCCTTGGTGGCGGATTGAAATACTTTGTCTCACCGCGATGGGGAATCCGTTTCGACGTCCGCGCGTTCCTCAACAAAGCCTCGACCGCTACGGTGGTGGATACCCGCCCGAGTGTGAGTGTTGTGACGACGCAGCTTCCCTCTGGCGTCACCGCATCGTTCACCACACCCAGTCTGCAATTCAGCAACAACGCCGCGTTCGGATCGTCGAGCCTGACGGGGTCGCCGCTCACCGGCTTTCGGAGTTTCAGCGGTAGCGGACTGCAGAGCCACATGAACGTCACGGCTGGTGTGTTTCTGAGGTTCTAGCGATCATATGACTCAGTCCCGGTGGTTCCGACTCGCGCTATTCAGTACCCTGGTTGCCGTCTGCATTGGCGGAATCAGCTCATCAAAATCACGACTTCCACAGACCGTTGATCGCACGGGGCCAGGCTCGCTGCCGCCGGGGGTGACCCGATCAGACCTCAACATACTCCTCATCACGCTCGACACGACTCGCGCCGACCGTCTCGGCGCATACGGATTCCAAAGCATCTCCACGCCAAATATCGATCGGCTCGCGCGCGAGGGGGTCCTGTTCGAGCAGACCGCGGCCGCAGCGCCTCTGACCTTGCCGGCGCATGCCAGCCTCTTCACTGGCCGCGTTCCATTCGGTCACGGCGTGCGCGACAACGCCGGGTTCGTGCTGGACCGTCGCGAGACGACCTTCGCTCGGATCCTCAAGCAACGCGGCTATCAGACCGGTGCGTTTGTCGGCTCCTACGTGCTGGCGTCTGGCCGAGGCCTCAGCCAGGGATTCGACACCTATCATGACGATTTCAATCCTCCTGATCAGCGAGACATCCCCGGCGGAGTCCGGCGCCGCGCGGACGAAGTGGCCGATCAGGCCCTGAGCTGGCTCGCACATGTCGGGTCGTCCCGGTTTTTCGCCTGGTTGCACTTTTATGACGCGCACGCTCCCTATGATCCGCCCGAGCCGTACCGCACGCTGTACGCAAGCCGCCCATACGACGGTGAGATCGCCTTCATGGATTCCCAGACCGGGCGCATCCTCGCCTTCCTGCGGCAACGCGGCCTCCTCGACCGGACCATTGTCGTGGTCATCGGCGATCACGGCGAAAGCCTCGGCGATCACGGGGAGGCTACGCACGGGGTGTTCGTCTACGAGAGCGTCATCCGGGTGCCGTTCATCATCCGCACGCCGTTTGAACGGCTCCGCGGTCGCATCGTGGACGATGTCACGCGGAGCATCGACATGATGCCGACGCTGCTGGATCTGCTCGGCATCCGCTCACCGGCGGCCGCCGACGGGACGAGCCTCGTGCCGTTGATGACCGGTGCCGTACGGAGTCTCGATCTCGAGGCGTACTCCGAGAGCCTCTATCCGCTGCACCGGTTTGGCTGGAGCGACTTGCACGCGCTCAGGGCTGGACGGTTCAAGGTCATCGCCGCGCCGCGTCCCGAACTCTACGACCTGCAGCAAGACCCGTTCGAAGAGCACAACGTGTACGAGACACGGCGAGCGCTGGGCGAGCGAATGATCGCCCGACTCCGCGACATGGAGGCGCGCTCAAGCGCATCAATGTCTCCCGATCGATCTCAGGTGGATGTGGATGCCGACCTCGCGGCGAGACTGGCCGCACTGGGATACGTCGCTCGGTCGGGCGGCAGCCATCCGACCCATGACGCCAGTGGGCTGCCAGACCCCAAGGATCAGATTGGCGTGATCGATCCGGGAGGTCGTCCATGACACGGAGAATCATCGCGGTCGTCGGCTTACTCGGGCTCGTGACAACATGCGGCCGCGAGTCGCCCCTCCCGGTTCCCACAACGCCCGAACCTACCATTGTCGCTCTCACGATCAGCGGCCCCGGCGTTGCCGGAGTCATGTTTGGGAGCCTTGGCATGCAACCGGGGCAAAGCAATCAGTTTTCGGCGACAGTCAGCCTCAGCGACAAGACCAGCCGGGACGTGACGGGGACTGCGGTGTGGAGCACGTCAAACGCCTCGGTGTTCAGCCTGACGGGCGGCCTCGTCACGGCGATGACCGCGGGAGAGGGCGATATCAGGGTTAACTACCAAGGCAGGAGCGCAGGTCTGCACATCGTCAGCCTTCCGACCGGAACGGGCATCCTCGCGGGCACCGTCAAAGAAGCCAGCTTTCCAATCGCTGGCGCAACGATCGCGGTCGTCGGCGGACCGATGGCTGGACGATCCGCGGTAAGCGATGGCAGTGGGTTCTACCGTCTGTACGGCGTCGTCGGTGATCTGCAGATTCGCGCCAGCAGGGATGGCTATCTGGCTCTAACGAAGCAGGTGACGGTGATGCCGTTCTCGACGCCACGGCGAGACCAGACACTGGATTTCGATCTCAACTCAGCGAGTCGGGTTCTTGCTCTTGCCGGGAGCTATCGGGTCTCTCTTAGAGCGTCGAGCACGTGCGGTGCGAAGCTTCCGGCCGATGCCATGGTCAGGGACTATGTCGCGACGGTGACTCAGGACGGCTCACGGCTGACCATCGTGCTGAGCGGCGCCGACTTCGCCGTTGGTTCAACGGGCGTCATAAGCAATCGTTTTGGGGGAAGGGCGAAAGCCGACTCAGTCGAGTTGACCCTGGGGAATCTCTCCTACTATTACTACTACTACTACGATTCGTGGGGATTCGTTGAACGACTCACCCGTCCCCAAATTGGCGCCTGGGGTTTTTCTCAAACCACTTACCTTTCGGTGGCTGGAACGGCGGCCGGACCGGCAACACAGTCGACCATCTCAGCGACCCTGAACGGAACCCTGGCGCTCGATGAGGCACCTGGCGGATTCTTCGGACAACGCAAGCGACTGAGCTCTTGTAGCGCGCGAGATCACCAATTGGTGCTGACGCGTCAGTGACAATCTCGTCTTATTTGTACCCTCGGCTTTGTACCCTCGGCGGTCCGCCCATTGTGCTCATCGAAGGACGTCTCGCGTCGGATCTCAGAAAGTGACCTTGAAGTGATGCTTGAGCAGCTGGACTTCGCCGAGTAAGAGGATGGGGAAGGCGATCAGCCAGTGAACATCCCAGCCGAAAACCGGCACGTAGCCCCGTGCATAGGTCACGGCGATCGAGCTGATCGGGGCGTCCACGGGGAGCGGCGGCTCAGATGGGTACAACAGTTGATTGAGGATGCCGGGTTCCAGCCGGATGGGAGACCGTCGCCCCACAACGTTCGACACCAGGACGGTTTTGGTGAAGCGGGCGCTGCCAAGCGCCACGCGCAGCACGTAGTCTCCGTCCCGATCCGCCGTGATCCGCCAAGCGGCTTCGCGGAATGCCGGGGACCAGATCATGGGAGTTTCAGCGCGCAGGCCTGACGGGAGGTCGAGCGCCAGCGATCGGGCCTGATCCTCCGATCCCGGCCTCATCTGGACCTTCACCAGCGCCGAACCTCCGGGGTTAAGTCCTTGATATCCGTAATGAGATTGGAGATGCGCGGTGACGAGCGTGAGCGGGAGAATCACCCAGAGCAGCGAAATCGCCGAAAGCCGCAGGTAAATCAACATCGCTCGCAGAATGTCGACTTGGGCCTGCAAGATTGTCCGCGGGTCGTCGCTGAAGAGGCGCATTTCGAACAACCCGGCCTGCATCAGGCGCTTGATGGCTCTGATCCGCTCTTGGTCGGACGTGGCCTTGAAGGCGAGCAACACGCCGATCGCCACCAGTACGGATACCGTCGCCAAACCGGCAATCGGCGCCAGCCGATCGAATGGAAGCAGTAGACCGTCCAGAAGCGCGCCGAAGGTCCGATTCAACGTGGCCACGAAGGCTGTCGTCAAGAAATGTAACCGAGGCCCCGCAGCTTCTTCTTGATTTCCTCTTCGGAATCCGCCTCTTCGAGCTGAGCGATCTGCTTTTCCAGGGCGTGGGTGACGAACTCCTCGACCGACGAATAGCCGGCAAGAGCGGCGTAGCGCTTCGCTTTTTCGAACAGAGCCTTGTCGAGACTGATCTTGCTCGATCCAAACATTGCTGTTGCCTCGATTGCGAGAGACTATTGTACCGACGGGAAACCGGCGACCCCAAACTCACCGAGAATCGCCCCCGCCAGGTTCTGGAGCGATGCCGCCGGCGAGCGCAGCGGGCGGTTCGTGAGAAGGATGCCGGGCACCACCGCGGGGTCCATGCAGTGGTCCCCGCTCCAGGCGTTGGTGTTGTCGGTCATTACCTCCTGAGGTACACCTCCAAGCGCCGACTCGTCCGAGCTGCGGACGCCCTTGGCGTACCCGATGATGAGGTCGGGAGCGATTCGGGGATCGGCTCCCGGATACACGGTGTCACGAGCGAAGATCCTGGTAACGGCGGGGGGTCCGGGCGGGGGATCCACTGTGGGGAGGGGCTTCGTCGTGATTTCCGCCAGCAGCGACTCGCGATCCGCCGTGGGGACGATGCCGGCGCGCTCGCGTCCTCGCAAGTTCACGTACAGGCCATTCAGCCCGATCGCATACGCGCGCGAGTGCGACCAGTCGACGTTGGCGAAGAGGCCCGGATCATTTTTGAGCCCCGGATCGCGCACGGCAAGATACCCGTTGTCTCTCAGCCAGCTGTTCAGATGAAACGCGCGCCGCCAGGACGTGAAGCCGTGATCGGACATGACGATCAGCGTCGAGTTGTCTCCTAGGCGCTGGAGCGTCTCACCAACAACGCCGTCCAGTTCCGCGTAGAGATCCTCGATCACGTTCCGATACTTCGCATCGGTCTGGGGGTCATAGGCTGGGTGGCCAGGATCGAGCGATCGCCACATCATGTGCGACACCTGATCGACGTGGCCAAAATAGTAGAAAAGCAGACCCTCCTTGAAGCCTTCCAGGACATGCGTGTATTGCCGCCTCGCTTCATCGTCGACGCTGCGCGCTTGTGTCAGGAACTCGTCGCGCGAAAGCACCGCGGCACTTAGGCTCTTCGTGTCTTCGGGTATGCCTTGGGTGTAGAAACGCCCGGTCGCGCGCGCCAGTTCGGCCGCATAGGATTTCGGCGTGGAAATGGGCAAAGCGGGCTCGAAGGGATCGAGATTGATGGGGCTGACGTACAACTCGAAGTCGGGCCTGACCTGTTTGAGATAGAAGCGGCACATCCCTCGAATCTGCCGCAAGGGCATTGGGGCAAATTCAATCGGCACCCAGTCGCTCCACTCCCCGACCCGAAGGACGCGCTCTTGGTTGCCGGCCACGATCTTCGCCACCGGGTTCTGTGCATCGATGTAGACGGAAAACCGTGTGCTCACCTTCTCAGGTTCCGTCAGAAATGGATTATCCGGTCCGTACAGCGTTCCGTTGACGACGCCCTCCGCGAGACTCACTCGATAGATGTTGCCTCCGGAAACGGTCTTGCCAAAAGCCGCCGGTTTCGAGGTGTAGTAGGAGAAGATTCCGTACGTTCCCAGAAGGTCTGGGGTCCCCATGCCGCTCAACTCTCGAGTGGCCGACCCCGATGGCGGGAAGTTCGCCGGCATTCGGATGATCGTCGCTTGGATTCCATGTTGCTCCAGCACTTCCCAAAACGGTCGGCCTCGGCGGAGGAGCTCCACGTTTCCGCTCACAAGTGGGAATTGCCATCGCCCAACCTTCACCTGCATGCTCGCGGCATGGGTCCTCGTCGTGGAAAGATATGGCTCCATCGTCGCCGGATCGCGATGGATGAAATCAAAAATCCCATGGCCGCCAGGGTCTAGCCCCGTGATGAAGCTCGACCAGGCGACCGGACTCTGTGGCGGAATCGAGGTTTGAAGCGGCGCAAACGTGCCGGATTGTTCCAGTTTGGCAAAATTCGGTAGCCGACCGCGAGCGATCAGCTCACGAGTGAGCCCATAGTCGAGGCCATCAAATCCGAGAACGATCACCCGTCGCCCGTGCGAGGCATTGGTGGTCTGGCAGCCCGCAACGACCCCAAGCGCAATGGTGAAGCCAAGGCCGAGGCCGATCCTGGCCCTACGCGGGCAGCGCCACGTCATTGTTGGTGGTCCGAAACAGCGGCTTCCCGTCCATGTAATCCGGCGGCTCGATTCCAAAGAGCGTGAGGGCGGTCGGTGCGATGTCGATGAGCGCAGGATCGTTGCAATCGATACGGCGATTGCAGAAGAAGACTCCGGGGACGAGCCGGGGATCGATGCAGTGGTCGCCGCTCCAGGCCTTGAGATTGTCTTCGAAGACGGGACCCGTGACTACCCCTCGGGCGCACTTCCACGAATGACGATAGCCCGCATTGTAGCCGATCGACAGATCAGGCGCGTTGGCGGCATACGGCCCGACGTAAAGCTGGCTCGTGTCGAACGCCTCGCGGATGGCGGCGTGTCCCGTCGCCGGATCCACCAGGCCGCTCAGCTTGCGGATGAGATCGGCCTTCAAGTCGGCTGCCTCACGCCCCGGCTCCACGATGCCAGAGGATTCGCGTCCCTTGATGTTGAGGAAGAGCCCGGTCAGACCGAGCGCGTAAGCTTTCGTGATCGTCCAGTCGACGTGACGTAACCATTCTGCCGTGCCGTCCGTTCCGGCCTTGAGCGCCAGGTAACCATGGGCGTGCAGCCAACTGTTGAGATTGACCCCGCGCCGGAAGCTGCTGAATCCATGATCGGACACCACCATCACGAGATCGCCGTTGCGCGCCTCCGCGATGACGCGCCCGATCAGTCGGTCGTTGTGCTGATAGAGCTTCTCGATCGCGTCGCGGTGATCGGAGCCGGCAGACAAGCGTGCCGCCGGATGGTCTGCCTCGAGATAACGCCAGAACATGTGCTGGATCCGGTCGGTGGCATCGAACACGCAAACCAGGCATCCGGCTCGCAATTTTTCGAGGGCCGCGAAGAACATTCGCTGGCGCTCGGCATCGATGTCGTAGGCCTGCTGCAAAAACATGCCTTCTTCGATCACGCCTTCGTTGAGAGCCCAGGTGTCCTCGGCGAGTCCAAGCGTCGCGTACTTCCCAATTTTCTTGGCCAGGTACGTCGCGTAGTACGAGGGATGAGAAATCGGCATGGCCGGCTTGTCGGGATCCAGGTTGATCGGCGACATGTAGAGAGACACATGCTCATCCAGCTCCGTTACCAAGAGACGGCAGATTCCAGTCACGACAATGCCGGGGGCGGCCTGGAAACGAAGAGTGAGCCAGTCGCTCAGGCGGCCAGGCTGCAAATCGATCACGTCTCCTTCGATGTCAATCCGCGCCAGCCGAGCCGACCGATCGATCGTGATCGTCAGTGGGAGCTCCATCGGCGGCCTTCCTTCACGGAACGGACTCTCAGGACCGCGGAGGAGCGTTCTGATCCGATCGCCGTCGACCTGAATCGGGACACGGATGCCGCCTTCCTCGAAGGACTCGCGCGACGATCGAGTGCTGTACAGCGTGAAGGTTCCCTGCGTGCCGAGCAGGTCCGGGACGCCCATGGCGCTCAACTCCGCTCCGCGGAACCGATCCGGTGGGAAGGTAACGGGCACGCGAAGAATCGTGCTCCAGACGTCGTGGTCGCCGAGAATGGCCCAGAAGGGCTTCGACTTTCGCAGCAGGCGCACCTTCGGTCTGGCGAGCGGTATCCGGAACGGGCCCACGCGCAGGAAGCGGTCGGCGTCGACGATCTGTGTGGACGAGAGCACGGGAAGATAGGTCCGGCGATCGCGGTCAAGGAAGTCGAAAATATTGTGGCGCCCCGGCTGAGTGCCGGTACTGAACGAGGACCAGGCCACCGGTGATACTGACGGGAAGGTTGTGCGGAGCGGCCGATAACAGCCAACCTCCGCAAGTTGCTTGAAGTGCGGCAGTTTCCCTTCCTTGAGAAACCGTTCGGTGAGCTTCGGGTCCTGACCGTCAAGACCAACGATAATCAGACGCTTGATGAGCGCTCGGGGACGGTTGCGGTGACGGAACGTCCTTAAAGCCAGCCGTAACGGCCAGAGCACGAGTGACAGCGCCGCCATCACAATGCTCGCGAACAAGACGAAGAATGAGTTGAGGAGCGCAAAGCCTGCACCAGGGCCGATATAGGCCTGTGCGGCGGAGGGGAGCGCCAGCAGCAGTAGTCCCGCCGCGATGAGAACGCGGGCCACCAGCGGTCTGTTCAAAGGATCTCTCATGATATAACGATGCGAATATCCCACATTGTACGGCGGACCGACCGTAGAGCAATTTCTCCAAAACCGGGGCTAGGCTCATCATGATTTCTCGCGCGACACGCGTTTACCGGAGACTGAGATTTGGTGAACCTGTCGTCGTGATTTCCGGCCTCCCGAGGTCT
>OBEQ012776428.1_pt1 | contig 10181 bp, 11 predicted proteins | sample 1670901 | NCBI WGS metagenome assembly OBEQ01 (sample SAMEA104232315, study PRJEB22302) | groundwater metagenome | biome: forest; feature: aquifer; material: groundwater | place: USA | collected 2011-08-07 | depth 5.4 m | reverse complement strand
ATCTCAGCGCAGCGATAGTTGCAGTCGAATCACATAAGTGATTCGCCAAACAGAGCAAGTGTAGAGATCCACCCGCCGCCGCCAATCCGCCTTCGCCAAGGCTACGGGCGTGACATGGGCTAAGGTTGTAAATCACGCCATAGTACTTGTACGGCGGCGGGCGTGGTGCCACGCTGAAGCTTTAGCGAAAGAGGGCACGTTACAGGAAAATCATTATTTTAAAAAGAAAAGCAGCAGCAATGCCGATAGATGTAGCAGATAATTCAGAAATAGAAGTGATTGAAGTGGTGCTAGAAGATAATTAAAAACTTTGAGTTGTTCTAATACATAAAAAGCGCTCCTGAAAAAGGGGCGCTTTTTATTTACGAAAGTACACATCCGGGAAAAATGATAGGTCTTTCGCACATCTCTCGAATTTGTTCATCGGTCAGGGGCCATCTAAGGGAGCTATATGTTTTAAGAAGCCGTACTATTTCTCGATCTGCTTTTGTTTTCTGATGAAGTTGAGCAAGGTCTAAGGCGCTTTGGCCATTACAACGGGAATAGGTATTGACACCTGGATGGCTTAAGATAAAGCGTACAATAGCTAGGCGTTGGGCTGGGGTACCGCTTAGATTTCCTTCATGAAAATAGGGGTGACAGCAGGCGGCATGCAAAAGAGTAAGACCATTGGCAAGTGTAATATTCAAATCATCTATACTTTGTACCCAACGTTGCAATGCTCCAAGTTTTCCTTCATAAGCATCTTGGAGAATTATTCTATAGGTATCTTGAAGGCCTTTAAAGCTTATTTCCTCAGCTGTAGGGTAATGGTTACTGTCAGAGGCGCATTGAGTTGGTAGTAGCATGTTGCTGAGTAGCAAGAGAAAGAAAATTTTTTTCATACGGATCCTTATTATCAGAGAATGAACTGCGGGCAACGTTATCAGATGAGAAAGAGGTTTTACGAAAAAGAAATCAAAAGGGCTCTTAGTTGTGGCTGTGTTTCCAATGCCTTTGCATGTTTTTCAAGAAGAGTTTTAGCCAGAGATGACAAAGATGTGTGTTCTGGGTGCGGCAGGCTATGTTGTAGCAAGAGATGGACGAGGGCTACCTTGTTACCTTGTTGGCAGGCTCTATCAAGAGGAGAGTGATCTTCAGTATCAAGTGATCCATGTATGCGAGCTCCTCGATTGAGAAGAAATCGGGCTGTTGCAAGGTGTCCTCTATGTGCTATGGGAGAAGAGCATGCAGCATGTAGGGCAGTTTCATTAAAGATGCTGGCATCATGTATTTGTGCTCCTTTGTGTAATGCTTGCACTGTGTCTTTACAGTTTCCCTCGTAGGCTGCTTCTCGTAAAAGTATATTAGGATCGTCCTCTAGGAGAGGAGGGGAGACGGAGGGAGTTTGCAGTTCTCTAGGAGCGAGAAGGAGGAAGGATGGAGAACTAGATTGGGTACGTAAAGCTGTCTGTTCACATGATGCAGGCATGAGTACCTGGAAAAATGAGAACAAAAAAAAGAGACGAAACAATATTCTTTTCATATATATTCCCTTGCATCGAAGGTTTTTAGAAAACATTTTCATAAGAATAACATAAAGAGAAGCAAAAAGCGGATCACTTCACCATCAAAAAATTTTTGCTATAGTACATTTATAGCTTTACTTAAGAGGGAAAAAGGTGGAATGGATTATTAAATTTGCCTATATGCCGGTGTTGTATGGAGGGTTGGTGGTTTTAGCTCTGGCGATGCTCTATCGCTGGAGATTTTTAAAGGTGCCCTATTATACGTATCCGCTGGCTCAAATATTAGTTTCCGAAGGTCATGCTGTTCGTGTTCCGTATCGGAAAATTTTGAATGTTTTGCGCGTTAGCATTCTACTCGGGCTGGTCTTTTTAATAGCGCGTCCTCAATTGGTTGATAAGCAGTCAAAGGTACAAGTTGAAGGGATCGATATTATGCTTGCGCTTGATGTATCGGGCAGTATGCAGCTCTTTGATTCTTTGCAAGATCCTCGTCGGCGTATTGATGTAGCCAAAAAAGAAGCCATCTCATTTATCAAAAAACGCCAAGACGATCCAGTTGGCTTAGTGCTCTTTGGTAACGAAGCGGTTTCCCGTTGTCCATTGACGCTCGATAAGAAGATGCTGGAAAGCATCATTAACGAGGTTGAACTGGGGATGATTAACCCTGAAGGAACAATGATTATCCGTGGAGTGATCATGGCTCTTAATCGGATGAGAAAGTCTGAATCAAAAAGCAAAATTATTATTCTTTTAACAGATGGTGAACCAACGCAAGGTGATCTTGAAGCAGGTCCTGCTCTTGAGCTTGCAAAAAAACAGGGTGTGAAAATTTACACCATTGGCATTGGTAGTGACGAAGGTGGCTATTACGAGCATCCGCTTTTTGGGGTTCAGCAAGCGCGAGTGCCTATCAACAAAAATCTTCTTTATGCCTTAGCGCAAGGGACGGGTGGTAAATTCTTCCAAGCTAAGGATCCGGCAGAGTTAGCAACTATTTATGACACCATCAATGCGCTCGAAAAAACATCGTACGAAACAAACGTCTACCATAAATACTATGATATTTTTATGCCCTATTTAGTGGCATTAGTGGCATTGAGTGCGGCAGAACTTCTTCTTTCTCGTTTTGTATGGTTTGGGCTTGGGTTATGAAAAAGACACTTTTTGGCGTCTTGTGGGCGTCGTATGAAAATAGTATTTGGCTTCTAGGGTATGCGCTGCTTGTTGCTGTTCTTCTGTATGCCACGCGCAAAACGGTTCGTTCAATTGGTTTGCTTGTTGCAAAACAGTGGCAGAAAACATTCTTTGCAGGATTTTCTTCAGGTAAAGCGATTGTAAAAGCAGTGCTTTTGGGTAGTGGTCTTTTGGGAATGTTTCTTGCATTACTTCAGCCACAATGGGGAAAAAAAGAACATAAGGTTGAACAAGAAGGCCGTGAGCTTTTAGTCGCTCTTGATATTTCTCGCAGCATGCTTGCTTCTGACATCAAGCCGAATCGCCTTACATTTGCAAAATCGAAAATTAAGAAATTGGTTAAGCTTTTGGGGGCAGAACGTGTTGGGCTCCTTGTTTTTTCCGGTGATGCTTTTATTCAATGTCCGTTAACACGTGATACAGCTGCCTTCAGTTTGTTTCTTGATAATGTGGACGCAGAAACTATTTCATCGGGAACAACATCCATTGCTCAGGCAATTGCAAAAGCGCTGCAAACATTTGCTTCTCTCCCTACACGCAAAAATAAAATTCTTGTGGTTTTTACTGATGGGGAAGATTTCTCTTCAGGGTTAAGCCAGATCAAAGAGGATGCCAAAAAAGAAGGCCTTCATATTTTCACCTATGGGGTGGGAACTGAAGAAGGAGCGCCAGTGCCACTTCTTAATGAAACAGGAACTACCATTGGCTATCAAAAAGACGAGCAGGGTAAAGTTGTTTTCTCCCGTTTAAATCGTGGTATTCTCCAAGCCCTTTCACGAGAAAGTGGAGGAAAATACATTGATCCGACACAAGGAGACGAAGACGTACAAGGTCTGGTGGCGCAAGTAGAGCGCTACGAAAAAGAAAAATTTGAAGACAAAGATATTGAAACGGAAGAGGAGCGGTATCCGTACTTTTTGGGTGTTTCTTTTGTCTGCTTTTTACTCGAGTGGCTGTTATGAAGAATAAATTTATGAATTATATCTCTCTGTTATTTTCAGTGAGGGCATGGGGACTTCAAAAAATTACCCTCCAATGTCATCCCGAGCGCAGCGTGGGGATCCATTTAATACCTATTGAAAATAGTCAGATAGAGGATGATGACACCAAGAGGAAGTTTATCTATTGGGCTTTATTAGCGGTCTCTTTACTGATGCCTTGCTCATCCTTTGCCCTGCTCGATTATTATCAGGCTGTGCGTGCCTATCGGTATGATGATTTTACCAAGTCACAGAATCTGTTTAAAAAAGAGTTGGTTGCTAATCCGACCGATCCACAGATCCTGTTTGATATGGGGGATGTGACCTATCGGTTGAAGGAATATGACCAAGCACAGGCATATTTTTCAAAGGCTGCTTATTTTACGCAGGATCCTATCTTAAAACAGAAAGCGCTTTTTAATTTGGGCAATACCTTTGCGCAGAAGAAGAAGCTGAATGATGCGCTTGAACAGTATAAAAAAGTTCTTTCTATTAACCCGAATAACACTGACGCTGCTTACAATAAAAAAGTGATTGAAGAGTTATTAAAGCAGCAAGAGCAAGAGAAAAAGCAGGAAGAACAGAAAGATAAGAATCAAGAACAAGATAAAAAAGATAAAGACAACGAACAGAAAGACCAGTCAGGATCTGGGCAGGATCAGCAAGATCAACAAAACCAGCAGCAACAAGACCAAAAAAATCAAGGTGATAAAAAGGATCAGCAGCAACAACAAGGTCAAGGCGACAAAAAAGATCAGCAAAACTCAGGGCAAGGGCAGCAGGATAAAGGGCAACAGGGAGAGAGTGAAAATCAATCTAAACAGGATTCAAAAAACTCCGAGAAGTCTCAATCCGAAAAGGACTCCCAGCCAAAAGATAAAGATAAACAGAGCCTTGAGGATAAAGTACGTGAGCAAGAAGGGAAACCAAAGGGGCAACAGCAAGAGGAAGAAAAACAGAAACAGCAACCCGCCAACCAAGGTAGCGATAGCGGTCAGGGACAACGTGATAATAACGGCACCCAAGATCAAGGCAAGAATAAGGGGGGCCAGCAGGAAGAACGAGGTCAGGATCAAAAACATACGCACTCCGATAGTAAAGAAAACTCTTCTCATGAGGCTAACAAGCCTGACAAAAAACAGCAACAGCAGGCGCTTTACGCTGAAAAGCCAGATGAAAAAGATGAAGAAAAGGATGAGCTTGCCCGCATTATAGATCAGATAGATGGAGAATCAGGAAAGCGGCTTTTTAATTACATGGTTAAGTCAAAGATGGAGCCAAAACATGGACAAAAGAATTGGTAAAGCATTCCTCCGTCGTCCCGACGATAGCCCGGCGAAGCCTTGTGCGAAGACGGGGCGAAGCGTCCCAGCCGTCGCCAAGGCTTCGCCGGGCTTGCGGGGGATCCAGTCTATTTGTATGAGAATCCTTTTTTTAGGTATGGGGTGTTGTATGCAAGCCTCTTTAGAGGCAATTTCATCGGATGCTCTTTCAGTATCACTGCGTGTGACAGATAACGAAGGCAATCCGTTTAAAGAAGCAGGGATAGGGGTGCCTTTTTTGATCCAATTGGAGGTGATTAGTGATGGTAGAAAAGAATCTCCACGGCCTCAACTTACGTTGCCTTCTGCCTTTTCGTCGACTGCTTTAGGGACAACAAGCAGTGTTCGTACCGTTAATAGCGACACGGTTAGCAAACGGACCTATCAATACGGTGCAGTAGCAAGTGAGGAAGGTACCTTTACCATTGGCCCTTCCCTTCTCACTTTGCCTAACGGAGATCAGGTACGATCCAATACTGTTACCGTCAGAGTTGGTTTAGAAGAAAAACGGACAGTCCCGTCTGATGACAATCAAATGTTTGTGGAGTTTTCAGCAGATACAACTACGCCTTATGTGGGCCAGGCAGTGAAAGTATCCTTGCGTTTCTATTACCTTACAAACGGAGTGCATCTTGAACAATTACAGGAACCTACTTTTAAAGACTGTAAGGCGACGCCATTACAAGGACCAGTAAATGGACAGGTAAAAGTACGGGGAGAGCAGTACGGATACCTTGAATGGACCACCACGTTGTTCCCTACGCGCAGCGGCAAGATAGTTATTCCATCAGTAGTGGCACAGGTGAGTTTGCCGGCACAGCGCTCTCGAGGCCATATGGTAGATATGTTTGCTATGGTCAATCAGATGTTTGGTAATCATAGGCAGCACCAAATACAATCCAATGCACTTACACTTATGGTGCAATCACTTCCTGCGCACGAACCGGCAGTTACTGCAATTGGTAAGTTTTCAAGCCTTAATGCAAAACTGGGAACAGAAAAAGCTCAAACTGGAGAAGGGATAAGTTTTATTCTTGAACTGGTGGGAGAGGGTAACTTTTCTATGATTGGGCATCCTGTGTTAGATCTTCCAGAAGGCCTTAAATATTATGACTCACATGCAAAAGAGCATCCCTTAACGCACTCCATGTATAAGAAAGATTTTGAATATGTTCTTCAAGCGTTGCAGCCGGGGACCTATCAAATTCCGCCGCAAAGATTTGAATATTTTGATGGTAAAACGAAGACGTATAAAACCTTAACTTCAAAACCAGTAAAAATGACCATTACGGGGGCGGAAAAAAAAGGATCGACGTTTGATTCTGAAGAGCAAGAAAAAACGCATGTGCATGAAAAAGGAGTGTCAGTAGGGGAACTTGAGCGCAGTTTAAAAGGTGGAGGCGGGGGAAGAGGAAAATCTCTGCCATGGACCTGGTTTGTTGGCCTTGCCATGCTTTTAATCTTCCCGCTTATTGGATGGTTTATAAGAAGAGTATGGGAACGCTATCGTCAAAGGAATGCTTCGTATTATGGATCAAAGCGTGCTTTTGTGCAGGCCCATCAGGATTTAAAAACGGCATAAAAAGCTAAAAAAGCGGCAGATGTGTATCATGTTTTTATGAATCTTTTTGCAGCTCGGTTAAAACTTCCTAAAGCAGAAATATCAGAAGCATTTATAGAATCAGAATTGCGTCAAGCAGGTTTTTCTGAAGAACAGATCCTTGCATGGCGTCAGTTTTTTGCACACGCTTTAGCCGTCACGTTTGCGGTATTACCCGAAACAGACAATATGTATGAGGAGGCGCAACAATGGCTTACTTTGTTGGAACGAATAGTATGAAAAAAGCATTTTTTTTAAGCATCTGTCTCATGACAATGGGTGCATTACAGGCAAATCAGACGCAAGAAACCTTTTTAAAAGCCTGTGCGCAGTATGATCAGGGACAGGTAAAAGAAGCGCTTGCGCTCTATGGATCACTTGAACAAAAAACGCCTTCTTTACTTTACAATATCGGATCGTGCTACTACGCGCTTGGTCAGTACGTCAAAGCATTGAGCGCTTTTAGAAAAGTGGAACGGCAAGGCAATGCGCGTATTGCAAAAAAAGCACATGAAGCGATTGTACGTATACAAGAAAAATTGCAGCTCCCGCGCGATACGCATTGGTACACAGCGGCGCTTATGGCAGAATCATATGTTGCTATTTACCTGGTGCAGCTTCTTTTTTTAGTGCTTCTTATAACTATTCTTGTACTCCTTTGGTTTAAACTCTTTATCGGCCTTAAAGTATTCTTTTTGAGTATTTTGCTTGGTATGTCAGGTGCATTTTGTGCTTTTGATTATTGGTTTTCTCGTCAAGCGTATGCAGTGGCACTTCATGAACAGGTATCGGTTTACGCTGGACCTGACAAAGAGTTTCATAAAATTGGACAATTACGTTTGGGGCAAGAAGTAAAAGTGGTACAAGAAAGCCAATCATGGTATAAAGTATCCTTTCAGGAAATAGTAGGGTGGGTAGAACAAACGGATCTTGACTTGATCATCTAAAAGGTGTGATTTGAGCAAACAAAAAATTTACGATACGCAGATTCTTAAAGTACTTGGTGTGGTAGGGGCAGGGATTGCTCTTGTGCTGTTAGTTCTTTTGACGGTTGAATATCGCGCGCTGAATACAACGGCAAGCAAGGTGCTTGAACTTAAGGAAGATTATCGTTCCTATGTTATGGCACTTAAGCGGGCTATACGCGAAAAAACACGGGAAGCTAACAAAGACGAGAAAAGCGACGTAAAAAAAAACTCCATAATTGAAGAAAATGAAGGGGAGTTTGCATTTTTTCCTTCTGCAACTGGGCTTGTTGATAGCGAATTTCCACAGGAAACATTTCTGGTGGTTAATCGAGAGCCACGCCATTTAAAAGCGGGCGCCTTGGAGCATGCTAAGCAGTACAACCTCGATCAAGTGCTTGCAAAAATGTTTGATACGCAAGAGTGGCAACAGGTCCAAAAAAAGCGTGTAGCAAGTGCTCGTCGCACAAAAAAACAAAGAAGAAAACGTTCAGTGCAAGGATCGCCTTCTCGTCCTGTCGTCTTTGAAGAAGCTCCAAAAATTGCGATAGCAGATCGAGATTTTTTATTTTCCTACCCTATTGAACGTTCAAAATTTTGGCTGAGTTCTCCTTTTGGTCCACGCCGCATAGGACGACATGCATGGAAGTTCCATTATGGAGTTGATATGGCTGCATGCCGCGGTACGCCAGTTCAGGCAGCAGCTTCGGGGATTATTATTGAATCAGGGGTTAATACGGGGTTTGGTAACTGTATTGTGATCATGCATAATCATAAATATAAAACACGCTATGCACACCTTAATGCTCGCTATGTAAAATTAGGGGAAAAGGTGGCGCGCGGTAAGGTTATTGGCTCTGTGGGAGCAACAGGCCATGTTCGATCACGTGGGAATGATGCTTCACATCTCCATTTTGAAGTGTATTCTTTTGGTAGGCGTATAAATCCAATGTCAGTTCTTATTTAGGAGTGGTTAATGCAGAGAGTGCGAGATTTTATAAAGTGGTGGAACCGACCGAATAAATCGATAATTGCTGATTATGCGCAAACGTTGATTGTGATAGTGCCCCTTGCGTTCTTAATTCGAACCTGGGGATATGGATTGTATCGAGTGCCAAGTGGGTCTATGGAAACAACCATGCTGGTGGGCGAAATGTTTTTTGCTGATAAGTTCACCTATTCTTTTTCAAAACCAAGACGTGGCGACATTATTACGTTTAATGAACCGGTTTTTGCATACTCTGACAATAAACTTAAAAATCTTTGGCAGCACTATGTATGGGGCCCTGAAAATTGGACCAAGCGTCTCATTGGTATTCCAGGAGATCATATTGAGGGGAAGATTGAGGAGGGCAAGCCTGTAGTCTATCTTAATGGTGTAAAGCTTGATGAGCCGCATATTAACAAATATCCACTTGTTCCTATCAGCCTGCAAAGAATAGAATTTAGATCTTGGGATACTGCATATAGCTTGCAAGACAATCCTTTTTATAGTTTGAACAGCCTTCTTATTAAACAGATTCAACGACGTTATGAAGAGGCGGGTTATACCTCTTTGCGTGTTCCAGGTACTCCTCTTGATGAAGTACAACCTTTCTCTCGTATGGGTGGGAGCGATATTTTTGATGTGACGCTTGGAAAAAATCAATATTGGGCAATGGGTGACAACCGATTGGGTAGTTGGGATAGCCGTGGATGGGGTCCTCTTAATGGTAGTTTTATTCATGGGAAAATTGTATTCAGAATTTTCTCTCTTGATACGAGCGCTGATTGGTTAATCCTTGACTTGCTCCGTCACCCAATATCCTTCTGGAAGCGCTTTAGGTGGTCACGATGCTTGCAAACCGTTTCGTAATCGTGTGTATGAAAAGAAAGTTGGCAGAAGAAAAGTATTGTGTTAAAGTAAACGCATCATTTCTGGTTAAAAAGGGTGTTTATGAACGTAAATAAAATACATTCTCGGGCGCATATCGTTGCTGCAGCAGTTGTTTCGTTGGCCTTCCTTTCTGGATGCACATTCTGGGGTAAGAAGGAAAAAGAGCCGGCAGTTCTTGTGGTGAACGTATTAGACCGTGCTTTGTATGATGATTGCCATATTCCAGGCTCAATACAAGTTGATTTTGGCTCTATAATGGACGCAGCGAAAAAGTGGTCTAAATCTACCAAGGTTGTGATTTACTGTGCAAACTATGCTTGTAGCGCGAGTGCAAGTGCGGTTCGTGGCTTGCGAAATGATGGTTATGATGCGTGTGAATATGCAGCAGGAACGGCAGGATGGTACCAAGCTGGATATCCGGTAGTGGGCCAAGCGCAATCACCTTATTTGCAACAAGCAAATGAACCTCATCTTGAATCAGCTTCAGATCTTCCGGTGATTTCGACTCAAGAGTTGAAAGAATTGTTAGATAAGAATGGTGTACAAGAAAAGTAAAAAGCGGCGGCATAGCCAAGTGGTAAGGCATGGGTCTGCAAAACCCTGATCCCCGGTTCAAATCCGGGTGCCGCCTCCAAAAGAAAAAGTAGTAAAAATGTTTGAAATATATGTGCCGGGGTGGCGGAATTAGGTAGACGCAAAGGACTTAAAATCCTTCGGGCTAAAGCCTGTGCCGGTT
>OBEQ012210465.1_pt1 | contig 10181 bp, 6 predicted proteins | sample 1670901 | NCBI WGS metagenome assembly OBEQ01 (sample SAMEA104232315, study PRJEB22302) | groundwater metagenome | biome: forest; feature: aquifer; material: groundwater | place: USA | collected 2011-08-07 | depth 5.4 m | reverse complement strand
TTTTCACAAAGCGCGCTTCACTGTCCAGAAGATCTTCGTAATCATTGAGCGTATGTATCAACCAAGGATAGTCCTTAAAATTTTCTTCAATTTTATGCAACGCTTCTTTTTCTTTCTGCGCCTTGTTCGCCCTTACTTCGTCGCTCATATTAAAGGAGGGTGTGTCCCCGGCATACGCTTCAACAAGATCGTGCACTAGCGCATATTGCGCAAGTTTTCCCAAATCAAGTTTCGGATACAAGTTTGCGGCAAGACTGCATGCCAAAACACCGAGCATTACCGTGTGATCGGTATCCGTCTCCTTACGTTTACCGTCTTCATGATAGGTCGCCCGCTCGACGCGCCCAAATTGCAAAATGAGTTGTCCGAGTTCAATGATTTTTTGCGTATCTTCCATTATGGGAGGCGGTTAAAGAGGGGTTGTTCCGGCATTTTGTGTTCTTTGATAAGCATGAGGATTGCCTCGCTTGTGCGCGGAAGAAAAGGCTGGAGTAATGCTCCTACGATAGCAAGCTCATGGACAGTTTCGATGATGAGGACTTTTCCTTTTTCTTTGTCGGTCTTCACCACCTTAAAAGGCTCGGTACGCTGAATCATTGCATCGAGCTCCGATACCCGATACATAACATGCTCAAGTGCGCGCTTCAAATCATATTTTTTGAATGCACTGATGTACTCAACAATTGTTCCGGGTTTGTCGTATGCAATCGGAGTATCGCAATGCGTTGTCGCCATTTTCATGATACGGCTCGTGAGATTGCCGATACCGTTTTGCAAATGCGCGGCATAGCTTGCTTTGATGCTTTCCATTGTGATGTCGCTGTCTTCAAATGAGGAGATATCGTGGAGGAGTACAAAACGCAAGACGTCTTCAGGGAATGGCGTGACAGATTTAAAAAGCTCGATAACATCAAATGGATTAATAACATTGCCGAGCGACTTTGAGATTTTTTGCCCACCGCTCGTGAGGAAGCCGTTGATGATGATGTGTGTTGAATTGGGCAACTTCGCTGACATGAGCATTGCCTGCCACATTGCGGACTGCTGGCGGTTATTGTCTTTGCCACAATACTGAATGACCGGCCACCATGTTTCAAATTTTTCCATATCCCTCGGCCAACCGATTGCCGAAATATAATTCACCAAGGCGTCAAACCACACATACATCACCTGCGTATCGTCCCCCGGCACCGCGATTCCCCACGGCATTTTTGACTTCAAGCGCGAAATGGAAAAATCTTCAAACCCACGTGAGGCAAATGCTTTCATTTCATTGAAGCGTGATTCGGGGGTGACAAAATCGGGAGTGCTTTCATAAAATTTCCGAAGCGGCTCGGTGTAGTTGGAAAAACGGAAAAAATAATTTTCTTCTTCGCGAATCTCGAGCTCGCGATTGGGGTGAATGGGACAGCGCCCTTCCGCATCGAGTTCCGAGTCGGTTTTCTCAAGCTCACAACCAATACAGTACTTTACCTTATAGAGCTTCTTATAAATATCTCCACTCGCATCACAGCGCTTCCAAAATTCTTGCGCAGCGGCAATATGATGCGGATCGGTGGTCCGGATAAAATTATCAACGGAAAGATTTAAGAGTGGTGCGAGTTCACGAAAGCGCACGGCGAGTCGATCGGTATATGCTTGAGGCTCAATCCCCTCTTTGGTCGCCGCTTCGTGGATCTTTGCACCATGCTCGTCGGTACCGGTGTTGAAAAACACCTCTTTCCCTTGCAAGCGGTAATACCGCGCAAGTGCGTCGGCGCGAATAATTTCCATTGCAAAACCCACATGCGGTTCGGCATTCACATAAGGAAGTGTTGTGGTGATGTAGATATGATTTTCTTTTGACATAATATTTATTCTTTCATAAATCTTTATTTTGTGATGCAACTAAGACTTTCTTTTGAATGCGATACGAAGTCCTGGACTGACATGATGTGTGGGAAGACCTACATTTTGTAGGGCGACCAAACTCATGGAAGGAAGGACGAGTAGTGCGTCAAAATAAAGTCTTAGTCCTCGAAGATCTTTTTTTCGCGCGCCACATCATTCAAGAATTCCATGAGAATAGCCGTAACCGGAACCGAAAGCAAGATTCCCAAGAACCCCGCAACTTTTGCACCCACGACAAGTGCAAGAATGACAAGCACCGGCGGGATGCCAATCACCTTGCGCACGACGAGCGGATAAATGAGGTGTGATTCGAATTGTTGAATAATGAAATAAAAGAGTCCCACAAAGAGTGCTGCGGTGAGACCCGGATCCACAAAACGCATGCCTTCGGTGAATGCGATCGCCACTCCCGGAACCGCAGCCAAGATGGGTCCGAACACTGGAATGATCTCGAACATCATCATGATCGTCGCCAAAAAGAGCGCAGAAGGAATTCCCAAAATGGTGAGTCCCAAAAATGTGAGCACACCCACAAGAAGACCTAAAAGTAGCTGACCTTGAAACCAGAGTCCTATCTTTGCCTGAGAGCGCTTCCACAAATCAACAACATATCCGCGAGACTTGACCGGGGAAATAAGGCGTAAGAAATTTTCGATCCCGCGTTCTTGTGCCGAAAAATAAAATGACAAGACAACAATGAGGACAAACGAGAGAAGACCGCCAAAAAATATTCCAAAGGAGTGCAGCATTCCCCCTTTCTCAATTCCACTCTTAAAGATATCCAAAAAGTTTCCTCCCTGAACAAAACTTTCGGCAACACCCTGAGAAAGCGATGCGGTTGCACTACTTGCTTCCATCGATACGCTCCCCCCCGAAAGAGGGTTCCACAAATTCGCAACATCAAGATACTTCGGAAGATCGCGGGCAAGTCTGGCAACGTCATCAAGAATTGCCGGAACAAAGAAGTAAAAAATTCCCGCAAAGAACGAGAGACCGAAGCCGTAGATGAGTACCAGTGCAAGGAGGCGAGGAAAATTTCTCTTCACGAAAAAATGTACGATCGGCTCAATCGCGGAGGCAAGAATGATTGCCGTAAGCACCACAAGAATAAGGTCACGCAAAAACCACGCAAGGGCAAAACCTCCCAAAATAAGGACGGTACGGACAATTGTCCCCGAAGAGACGTGTATTTCCAACTCATCAATTTCGTCCTTCTTCATTTGCCCATCATAACAGAGGACTTGCTTCGACTCAAGAAAAGTGGTTTGGTCACTAAGAATTTATGTACCGCGCAAAATATTTTTCAGAGCTTCAACAATTTTCGAAACGGTGCTGCATTCTTCCACGGACCGATGACAGCAAGATTGAGGTGTTTCGTGATAAAAATTCTTTGTGCGAGCACGCGTAATTCCTTGCTTGTCACCTTATTCATTTGTGCAATCACTTCTTCGGGGGACAACATTTTCTTTTTAAGAACTTGCTGAAAACCGTAAAATTCACCCAATTCATCGGAAGATTCAAGTCCGAGAAGCAAGCGCCCGGCGAGCATATCTTTTGCTTTCTTCAGCTCTTCATCTGAAATAAGTTCAAACTTCAAACGCGTAAGTTCTGCAAGCATCGCCGTGATCGCTTCCGGTGCACGATCGTTCCCCACTCCCGCGGATAATTTAAAAATACCGTGGTCCGTAAATGCATCATTTGAGGCCCACACATAATAGCCAAGTCCCATTTGTGTGCGAATCTTTTGGAAAAGCCGCGAGCTCATTCCCCCACCCAAGACTGCGGCCAACACCGAAAGTGCGGCCGAAAAATTGTGGTTCAAGGGGAAACTCCGCACCCCAAGCACGAGATGAGTCTGATCGGACTCTTTGAATTGCGTTACAACCATAGGCTTTTGCTGCGTATCTTTTGTTTTGAGCTTTCCCTTTTTTTTGCCTGCGATTAAGCCGTCAAATTTTTTGTTGATAAGTTTTTCAATTTCCTTTTCATTGAACTTTCCGGCGACAACGATCATCGTTGCAGCGGGAACGTACTGTGCCGCACGATACGCGAGAAAATCTTTTTGGGTAAACGTGCGAATCAATTCCTTTGAGCCGGCAATCTCCCATCCTGCAGGCTGATCTCCATAGACAAGCTTCATGAAAAGGTCACCCACCTTACGCATCGGCATATCTTCATACATATTGATCTCATCGGCAATAACTCCCTTCTCACGCTCAATATCTTCAACATTAAAAAGTGGGTTGCAATAAATGTCTGCAACAAGATCAAGCGCCTGTGGAAGATGTGCGGCCGCAACTTTTGCATAATATCCCGTGTACTCATGTCCCGTGAACGCATTGTATTCCGCACCGAGACCATCAAGCTCGGTTGAGATAATTGCCGCAGTCGGACGATTGGTCGTCCCCTTAAAGCACATATGCTCCAAAAAATGTGCGATACCGTTTTTATCTTTGGTTTCATACTTTGAACCTGTCTCAACCAAAATAAGTACCATTGCCGTGCGCTGTTCGGCCATTGGTACGGAAAGTATCTGGAGTCCGTTCTTGAGTTTTTTTATTTTTGGCTTCATTGGGAAATTATCTTAATCTGTTTTTGAGTTCCTCGATACGGATACGCTCCTGCGCTCCTGTATCACGATCACGCAAAGTTACCGTATCCAAAAGATCGGGATTCTCTCCCAGCGTATCGAAATCGATCGTTACGCAATAGGGCGTACCGATTTCATCCTGCCGGCGGTAGCGCTTGCCGATGTTGCCGTTGTCGTCAAACTCAACCCGACCAAGTGCCTTCTTGATCATTGCATACACTTCGCGTGCCTTTGCCACCAATTCCGGTTTGTTTTTGAGGAGCGGAAAAACGGCAACGCGAATGGGTGCAACCGAGGGAGCGAGCTTCAAATACACCCGCTTCTCTCCTCCCATCTCATCTTCGGTATATGCCTCAGAAAGCACTGCAAGAAGCGTACGTCCCACTCCAAACGACGGTTCGATCACATGCGGAAGAAACTTTTCTTTTTTCTCTTCATCAAAATATTCGAGGTTCACCTTACTTCCCTCTTGATGACTCCTCAAGTCAAAGTCCGTGCGGTATACCAATCCATAAAGCTCTTTGCGTCCAAAAGGATACTCATACTCGAAATCAATCGTGCGTTTTGAGTAATGCGCGCGATCACCATCGGCAACCTCAAGCTCATGCACTTTTGTTTTGTCGAGCCCGATCGCTTCAATGTATCGCCACATCTCTTTACGCCAATGTTCAAAATTTTCTTCCCATGTTTCCGGTCGAATAAAATATTCGATCTCCATTTGCTCGAGTTCGCGTACACGGAAAATAAAATCGCGCGGAGCAATCTCATTTCTGAACGCTTTACCGATCTGACCAAGCCCAAACGGCAGTTTCGGATGGAATGAGTCGACAACGTTCTTGTAATTCATAAACATTCCTCCTGCAGTCTCGGGACGTAAATAGGTTACGCTTGCCGCATCTTCACTCGCGCCGATCGTCGTTTTGAACATCATGTTGAATTGACGCACCTCGCCAAGAGGATTTCCTTCGGGACTCTTCAGTCCTTTTTCCTTGATCGCCTTATCCATCCCGAGAAGATCCATTCCCTTTGTGTCGATTCCCGCTTCTTCGAGCAAATGGTCGGCACGATAGCGTTTCTTTGTTTTGAGATCTTCCACAAGCGGGTCGGAAAATCCGCCCACGTGACCCGAGGCAACCCATGCTTTGGGATTCATCAGGATTGCCGCGTCAATGCCGTACATGTCCTCACGATCTTCCACAAACATTTTCCACCAAATGTTTTCAATATTTTTCTTGAGAGTAACACCGAGCGGTCCGTAGTCCCACGTTCCCGCAAGCCCCCCGTAAATCTCGGAACCTTGATAGACAAAACCGCGCCGTTTTGCGAGCGCGATGATGGCCTCCATTTTTTGCTGTTTTTCATCTGGTCGATCAGTCATAGTTTTTCTATCCTACACGATTTACGAGTGCAAGAAAAGAAAGCGAATTCTGCTATGGAACGACAATCGCCGCATTACCCGGAGATTTGGGATCAGTGGAGAGCACTGTCGTAAGGTTACCCTTTGTTCCACTTAATTCCTCTTCCGTAAACGAATCCGTTGCACTATAGCGAATATCCGTCATCAAGGATGGTGCTTTCTTCACTTGCGAAAGGCTTGGAGTGAAAACAATCTGAAACGCAACTTCACGCGGCGGTTTGCCGACTCCCGTTCCGGCGGGGATATCCCCCGGAGTCCAGATCACTTCATTTGTGGAACGGTTGTAGATGATATTTTCCGTACCCGGAGAAACGGATCCTGCCCACCGTACATACGCAGGCAACGTCCCTCGTACCTCCATGCCACGAAGCGCATTTGAAGTATTCACCACACTCCAAATAATCGTATAGCTTGTTTCCTGTTCCGCCTTGGGTGGAATGGGTCCCGTATTGATAAATGGGCCGACATAGTAAACTGAACGCGCGGCAAATTGCGCTTGTGATGAAATTTTTACGTTCTCGGTAATCACTGTTTTGATCTCCTCGGGAACTCCTGATTCGGAAATACGCTTTCCGCGTACGGTCACCTCGGCAATGATTGTCGGATTGGTAAGCAATTGATTGCTTGTCACCGAAGGAAGCGGGAAGAATGAAAAGCCCACCGAACCGGAACTTCCCGCCTCGAGCACCGCGAGCGACGGATCGCCGCGCTCATCCCAAAAAATCGTATCATCGAGTGAGCGGTAAAATCCTCCGCTTCCGGCAGAAACGGACGTACGATCAAGCGCAACGCCCCGAAGTCGCACCTCGATTTGCGCATTCACAATTTTTGTCGGGAGATTATTATGCCAATTGATTTCTCCTGCAATATTTTGCCCAAAATGTGCAATAGCTTGCTGTGCGGGTTTTTTACCCATCAACAACGTAATTCCGATAAACGGGCGTTGCAGTGTTACCGCCGAGAGTACGGTGGCGTAGACCGTCGTGATTTCACGTTCAGTCAAATCACTCCCGACGCCAACATTCGTATGAAACACTTTCTCTTGCGTGTCTTCTCCGGCAAGTACGCCGCGTATTTTGAGCGGAAATCTTCCCGTCGGATCCATCGTGCCAACACGCCAGACATTATTGCCGAATGTCGGCTTCGGCTCCGCATCGGTAAACGTAAATCCGATGGGGTATTCGACTTTGACCAACACGTCCCGGAGGGGAATAACCGTATTGGAAATGGCGTTAATATGGAGTTCGATCTGCTGTCCCGCATTGACTTCCTTGAGTGTATCAACAGTGAGATTGATCGGGGATGCCAAAAGATGGACCGGTCGCACCTCATCTTTAGTGAAAACGGAATTGATATTTTCAAAACGATATTCGAGACTGGCGCGGATTTCCTTGTCGGTGTTCTCTTCGCCGAGAAAAATCGCTTTGGTGCGAAACTCCGCAACGGCCCCCGGCGCAATCGTTCCTAAAACCTTTTTTTCATCACGAAGATCTTTATTCGAATTCTCCCCACCGCGCGTCCCCGAAGGGTAAATCATGGTAAGGTTCGCATATTCAAGACCGACACGATTCTGATTGCTTATGCGCACAATCATATCAACAGGAGTACCCGGGGTTACACCCACCGGGACCTCGAAAGCAATCTGAATATTTTTATCCGATGGTTTGGAAAATGGATCGAGCAGTTGATACAGAAGATATCCACCCGAGAGTATCGCAGTGAAGACGGCAACGATGACAATCCATTTTAAGACATGCGCACTGCTTTTTTTGGGTGCGGACTCACGCTCGGAAATGATCGTCGTATCTCCCCAGTCAGTCCCCACTTCAATCGGCGAAGGGGAAAGTTCTGCCCGATGTTCAACTGTCTTACTCTCAGCTCCGTAGAGACCGCGTTTTGCGCGCTCGATACGACTGCTCTCATATTCAGACTCCTTGGGCATGCTTATAGTATACAACTAGAGTTGTGAAGCATGAAGCGCCGCGTTCACACGCAATAAAAGTTCCGGACGCTGTGTGTGCGCATAGGCAAGTGCGGCGGGAGATAATTCTTTTTCCAAAAGAAGCGGATGTGCATCTTTTTCTCCCCAATATCCGAGCTGCGCAAGCAAGCGAATAACCAAAAGCAGTTCGCTTGAACGGAGCAGTGCATCTTCTTCGAGTTCGGAAAGAAAATAAAATCCTGAAAGAACATCATCAAAAAGAACGGTATGGCTTTCCTCGCCTTGAATCAGTCGTCGGAGCAGTGCGGCAACTTCAGAGAGTACGCGACGCTTTTTGGGATGCCGCCACAGTGTTTCGAGGGAGTTGATCGGGCGTGCGGAAATCAGTTTCCATCCGTGCTTTCCGCGAATCAAATCCACTTCCACATGTGCAAATGTTTGCAGCGTATAGCGCAGTCGCGAACGTCCTTCCCGAACGCTTTTGACATGCGCAAAAACAAGCCCGAGTTCACGCGTATAGCAATACAGGATCCGATCTCCTTCACCGTGTGCTCGCCCGCCTAAAATGATCGCTTCGGTATGGTAGATGTGGTAGGACATGAAAATAAGTATAACACTGAACGTTAAAGAATTCGCGACATAAGTATGTGTTTTCTTTCCGTAGGGATTTTTTTTGCCACATCTTTTGAAAAACACGCCTTCAATTTTTCCAGCGAAAAATTGTTGCTCTGCTCAGTCGGGCGACCCTACTCAAAGCAGTAGGGACCATGCTCGCCCTTCCTTGCGCAAGTTTTTTCAAAAGAGTGGCGGAGGATCTTCATTCTCGCTCAAACCACCGTTTGTTTGTGTCCGCAGGCGAATTGCTTGGTCTTTTTGTCTGCAAAAAGAATTCGCCGAGGATGAACGAGCCGCCGCAGGTGAGGTGTGGCTTATCGGGAACCCATTCCGATGGGTGCCACACCGCAAGACCTTTTGAGAGATTTTCTGAAATCTCCAAAAGGTGTACTGCTCCTGTAAGGAGAGGCGAAGTGCACAAACAAAGGGTGGTTTGAAAAAAACCTTATTTCTTGATTTCCACCGCAAGCTCGCCTTCGTTGGTTTCGACCGATACGGCGTTAACGGATTTTTTAAATTCTTCCTCGTGATTCTTGATCACGGTGCAAAATTCCGAGCTTGCGGTAATAACAACATGAATAACATCACTTGGTACCATATTTTGCTTTTTGCGTTCGTCCTGTACAAGACGAATAAGGTCGCGCAATTGCCCTTCGGCTTTTAATGCTTCGGTGATGGTGGTATCAAGCGAAACACCGGAAATATTTTCCTCAATACGGACTTCTTTGACATTCACTTCATCGGCGATAATCGCGAGGAGTTCCGTTTTGCCTTTAAGCGTCTTGCTTCCTATGGAAAGCGCTGCGAGCGGCTGACGCACCTTGATTCCCGATTTCGCGCGTGCTTCGAGTGCAAGTGTAACGACACGACGCACTTCTTCCATTTCATCGAGGATGGAGCTTGCGGCAACGCCGATTGCGGGCCAGTCTTCGAGATGAACACTCTCTTTTTTATTGCCAACGGGAAGGCGTGCATAGAGATCTTCGGCAAGAAACGGCATAAAAGGAGCAATGAGTTTGGCAAGCTGGAGAAGTATCCAACCGGTTGTTGCCATGGCAGAGCCACGGTCTTCGCTATCTTCACTTTTAAAACGATCGCGGCTTCGTCTCAAATACCATGTCGAAAGATCTTCAACAAACGGCAGAAGCGGGCGCGCCGCGCGATCAAGTTCGTGCGTATCGAGATGATGCGTCGCCTCCGCATGCACCTCATACCAACGCGCACAAATCCACCGATCAAGCACATGTCCACTTTTTGGAGCTTCTCCACCGAGTGGTGGGGTATCCTCCGTTTTATACATTTCATAAAATGAGCGGACATTATCAATGCGGAGCGTCATCTTCTTCAACATTTCATCGACACCGGAAACGGCGAAGCGTAATTCCTCGCCGCGCGCACCGGGAGAAGCGATCATATACAAACGCACCGCATCGGCGCCGTATTTCCCGACCACCTCCATCGGATCGGGATAATTTTTTAATTTTTTGGACATCTTCTGTCCGTCTTCCGCGAGAATAAGACCGTTCACGATCACGCTCTTATAGGGCGCACGATCAAAGAGTCCCGTGCTTAAAATAAGTAGTGTGTAAAACCAACCGCGCGTCTGATCGGGCCCTTCGGCGATAAAGTCCGCGGGAAAATTTTTCGCAAATATCTTTCCCTCGGGTGTACGCTCATCTCCCATGTAATGAAATTGCGCAAAGGGCATCGAACCCGACTCAAACCAG
>OBEQ011651127.1_pt1 | contig 10182 bp, 9 predicted proteins | sample 1670901 | NCBI WGS metagenome assembly OBEQ01 (sample SAMEA104232315, study PRJEB22302) | groundwater metagenome | biome: forest; feature: aquifer; material: groundwater | place: USA | collected 2011-08-07 | depth 5.4 m | reverse complement strand
TCCGGTAGGTCACTTGGCCCTGCACCGTGACGGCCTGAAAGTCCCCGGTCATCTCATTGAACACAAAGGGCGCATCGAGGGTGCTGGTGGGAATGAGCACGATGCTCGTGGTCGGCTTCCAGTAAAAGAAGGCGAGTCCGCCGCCTGCCCGGACCACCTTGCCAGCGTGATACACCAGGACGTACTCCGTCGGCTCACTCTTGAAAAAGGCGATGGGGATCATCGGCCCCTCCTGTGGTTGCCACCCCGCGTTGCACCATCTCCCGCCCCTTTTACTTAGTGTATCGTATACACTAATTATATAGTGTATCGAGGACACTTTGTCAAGGGGAAAAAATCACTCTCGGCTGCAGCGCTCGGGGGCCGTCCAGGGCTCCCGATGTGATTACAAGATGAAGTCGGTGGTGAGGAAGCGGGAGCGACGGCCGGTGACGATGTCGCGGATGATCTGCTCGTTGCCGGGTGAGGCTTTGGTCGCCACCAGCGAGCGGATGGAGAAGGCCCGCAGGGCGTCGCTGACCGAGAGGGTGCCCTCGGCGGAGTCCTTGCGGCCGGTGAACGGGAAGGGGTCCGGGCCGCGCTGGCATTGGGCGTTGAGGTTGATGCGGCAGACTTGGTTGACGAGCCCATCGATGAGATGACCTAGCGTGGCGGGGTCTTTGCCGAACAGGCTGATCTGGGCGCCGTAGTTGGATTGCGTCACGTAGTCGATCACCTCGTCTTCCCGATCAAACGGCACCACAGGGATCACCGGCCCAAATTGCTCCACGTGGTAGAGCTGCATGGAGCTGTTGACCGGATAGACCACCGCCGGCGAGTAGAACGTGCCGCGAATCTCCCCTCCGCCGGGGTTGACGATGCGGGCGCCCTTGGCGATCGCTTCGTCCACCAAGCTCTTGAGCCATTCCGGCTTGCCGTCCTCCGGCAGCGGGGTCAGTTGCACGCCGGGCTCCCAGGGCATGCCGGCGGGCAGCTGGGCGATCGCATCTGAGAAGGCCTTGAGGAACCGCTCGGCCAGGCTGCGGTGGACAAAGAGCAGCTTCAAGGCCGTGCAGCGCTGGCCGTTGTAGGAAAGCGAACCGAGGACGCACTCCCGGACGGTCATGTCCAGATCCGCATCCGGTAGGATCACCGCAGGGTTCTTGGCCTCAAGGCCCAGCACACAGCGCAGCCGGTGCGGGATCGGGTGTTGCTGCCGAAGCAAATCGGCCACCTTGCTGGTGCCGATGAAGGCGAGGACGTTGATCTTGCCGGAGCGGATGATCGGCGTGATGATGGTCTTGCCATTGCCCCAAATCATGTTGACCACACCCTTCGGGAAGCTGTCACGGAAGGCCTCCAACAGCGGCAGATGCAGCAGGGTGCCGTACTTCGGGGGCTTGACGATGAGGGTGTTGCCCATGATGAGCGCGGGGATGAGTGTCGTGTAAGTCTCGTTCAGGGGGTAGTTGAAGGGACCCATGCACAGGACGACCCCAAGCGGCGAGCGGCGTACCTGCCCGATGATGCCCTGCTCGATGGCAAACCTCGCAGCGGCTCGATCCACGTCTTTCAGGGCGTCGACGGTCGCTCGGATATACTCGACGGTGCGATCAAATTCCTTCTCCGCATCCGGCAGCGTCTTGCCGATCTCCCACATCAGCAATTTCACCACCACGTCTCGCATCGCTTGCATGCGCGGGATGAACGCTTGGAGACAGGCGATGCGGTCGGCCACCGAGCGGGTGGGCCAGTCACCCCGGCCCTCCCCGTAGGCCCGGCAGGCGGCGTCCAGGGCTTCCATGGCCTCCTTCTCCGTCAGGAGCGCGCAGCGGCCCAGCTTGTGCCGCTTGGGGCCCTGGCCGTCTTCGATGCACACCGGTGAATAGATGTCCTGGGCGGGTCCGCTCCAAGTGCGGATCTGGCCATCAATGAGGTAGCGCATTTCATAGGGCTCACAGGACACCCGGACTTCCGGCGGGATCGCGTCAGCGGATGGAAACAGTCTCTGGACTTGCTGGGTGATGACAGGCATGGAGTGCCTCTGGGTGACGACGCGGTTACTTCACGACTCCGCCGGTTTCGAGATACTGCACTGCCGCGCCCAGGAATTCCCGGGCTTGCTGAATGATCCCCTGGACCTGTTCCCGCGTGATCGTCGCCTCGATCTCATAGTCCCCAAGCAGCCGCTGGTCGAACGCATCGATCAGCCACCGGTGGAATTTTGGATCCAGCACGCCAGGCTTGGCAAAGCGCTCCCCAAAGATGGCATGCACACTGCTGTGCTTGCGCCCCACCCGGATGCCGTGCTCCGTCAGCAGACCTTTCGCGACATACAGCATGGCGTAGTAGGCCCGCCCGGCCGCGAACTCCACCTCATCGGCCTGCAGCAACACCTCGGCGGCATGGATCGCCGCCTTCCCTTTCTCCAAGAGCCTGCGTGTCGCCTCCTTCATCAGACCGGCACAGCTTCCTCATGCACATTGAGGAGAAAGGACGTCTCGTGGCTCTGCCACGCTCCTTCTGGCACGAACACCCGGCTCACGCTGACTCCATATCGCAGCGAGAGATCGGCCACTAGGAAGCTGGTGCGGTCAATCTCGGCTCCGTAATCCGAAACCTGGTCCAAGACGACGAGCACATCGACATCGGACTCGGCGTCAGCCTCACCGCGGACATACGAGCCGTACAGATAGACGCCTTGCAACCGTGCCCCATACACGGACTGAAGGCCCGCCTTGAGCTCATGCAAAAGAGACTGAACCGACCCGTTCATCCGCCGACCTCCTCTTCCCGTCACCATACCATACGCTTCCTCGAGAGGCAAGATGGGCTCACCGGCCAGCTAGTGGCGGGAAACACGGTGCCGCATCATCACAGAGTACCCACCAGCGCCCGCTGGTAGGCCGCGAAGGTCTTGGGATCAAAGAGGACGAAGCGGACGAGGCGGATCTCGGAATGCTCGGCGAGGTACCCGGCGACCGTGCGGATCGCGACCGGGGCGGCCTCGTCCACCGGGTAGCCGTACACACCCGTGGAGATCGACGGGAAGGCGACGGTCGTGATCTGATGTTGCGAGCACAACGCCAGGCAGGATTGGTAGGCGCTCGCGAGCAGCTCCGCATCCTTGGGCTTGCCTGCCCGCGCCGAGCGCTGCGAGGCAGGCGGGCCGGAATACACCGGCCCGACCGCATGGAGGATGTACTTGGCCTTTAGCTGGCCGCCCCTGGTGATTACCGCCTCCCCCGTCGGGCAGCCGTGCGGATAGCGGGCGCGGATCTCTTCCATCATGGACGGGCCACCGGCACGGTGGATCGCCCCGTCCACTCCGCCCCCTCCGGCCAGCCGCGAGTTGGCGGCATTCCCGATCGCCTCGGTCTCCTGCTGCGTGATGTCGCCCTGCACCAGTTCAAGCTGGGAAGTTCCGATCGTCACCGCTGTCGCACTCATCGCTCGCGCACTTCCGACGGGCCAATCGCCACTTGAACCGCGCACCTGTTGAACCCACACGTGGCTCCATCGTACCGGGGAGCTGCAGAAAAGTCTACGGGCGTGGGACAGTCAACATCAGCGGGCGGGTCAAGTGCTCAATCGGGCAGGAACGTCACGAGCTCGAGACCGGCGATACGATTTACTTCAACTCTGAGAGAATATCACTGCGATAGCGATGCGACCTGACGTTGGGATCTTCCAACGGGATGGCCCACTACGACGTGTAGGCGCCGCCCCACAACGCGTCCAGAAACTCGCGCCAGGGCAGAAGGGACACGCGTCCGACGGTTCTCGGCCGCGCCTCAAGATTCACGCACAGATAGCGTTTCAGTCGCTGTTCTTCGGCCAGCGCGACCAGCGACTTGAGATCGTGGGGCGAAATATTCTCCTTCGCCTTCACCTCGATGGCCGTGTGGTCGCCCAGCAGAAAATCCACTTCAAAGCCGGAGGTCGATCGCCAGTAGCTCATCGGCTCGCCGCTGACGTACTCCCGGTAGGCGGCCAATTCCTGATGGAGCCAGCTTTCGAACCCCTGGCCGAACTCCGGAGTGCCGAGCCGGAACGCCCGCTCCTGCAGCGACGCCGCGACGCCGACATCGAAGAAATAGTATTTGGAGGAGCTCAGCGGCTTGCGCTTGCGCGACTTGCGCCAGGCCGGCAGCTCGTGGATAATCAGCGTGTCTTTCAGGATCTCAAAATACTCGTAGACCGTCGTCCGCGCCACCTGTGCGTCATTGGCCACATTGGTGAAATTGACGATCGTCCCGTGGCAGAGGGCGGCGACCTTCAGAAAGCGGCTGAAAGCGGGCACGTTCCGCGCCGCCCCCTCGGCCACAATCTCCTCCTGCAGGTACGAGCCGGCGTACGCGCGCAGATCCGCCTGGGGCTCGTCCGAGAAATAGATCGGCGGCAGGAGCCCCCGCTCGACGGCGCGCGCCAGATCAAACCGCGCTCCGAGCTCGTGAGCCGTGAAGGGGTGCAGGTGGATGGTCCGCGCTCGCCCGCCGAGCAGATTGACGCCGCTGCGGCGCAATTTCCTCGCGCTCGATCCCGTCAACAGAAACCGCAGCCCCCGCTCTTCAATCAGCAGGTGCACTTCGTTCAGGAGCTCCGGCAGGCGCTGAATTTCGTCAATCACGACGAGGCGATCCTGGGGGGTGAGCTCCTGCGCGAGCCGGCCCGGCTGCTGGCTGAGGGCCAGGTACGTGGCCGACTCGAGCAGGTTGTAGACCTTCACGCCCTTCAGGGCATGCCGAAGGAGATAGCTTTTGCCCGTCTGGCGCGGCCCGAGCAGCAAATGGGATTTCTTCCGCAGCAGCGCCGGCAGATCCAGCAGCCGCTCGACATGAGGGGTTGAGGGGAATTGGCTTTGTGTCATATCAATCGTCATTTATCATGACATATGACGATAGAAATGTCAAGAACGCTGCCCGGCCGCTGTGGTGAAACGCCACCTCTGTGACAGTTCTGTCCAGAGGCCATGGTCAAACCGCCTCCGCCAGCGCCCGCTGATAGGCCGCGAAGGTCGTGGGATCAAACAGCAGGAACGCCCCCGATTTCCCGTGCCTTCGGGTTATGATCCCTTCAACCACGCGCGGTAGGCTTCGACCCACTCGGCGCCCTTAGGCGGGCTGCCCACCCACTCCAGCGAGGTCACATTGATCTTGTAGCGCTTGCCCTTGCGCCGACACACGGCCATCACCGTGGTCTCATACGGCTCGCCGAAATCAAAGCCGACGACCTGGACGGACTCCCCCACCACCAAGGCGAGGAACGGACACGGAAGATGGTCTTGGATCATCATGAGGAACCCCGTGGCTTGTTCCTCGTCGTTGTAGGCATCCACCGTGCGGCTTCGATCAGGCGGCGGAGCGTCGAGCGGCTGAGCATCCTGGGGCGTCTGCGCATCGGGTGGTGACGCGAACCTGGTCAATTCCAGCGGCCGGGAATGATCCCCTCTGCGCGCTGGGAGTTGACGGGGTCCTCGGTGGAGTGATGATAGCGCAACGAGGTGCCAGGCACAATGAGAAGATCAGCCAGCGGATCCTCACGACCGCTTCCTGCAGAAGAAGATCTTCCCCTCCCTGATCGAGATCGATGCAGGCGGGAAAACGACACTGGAGCAGGCCAAGCCGGACGTGGAGAAGTTCTGCTATGTGGTCAGCGGGCGGGTGCGGTGCTCAGTCGGGCAGGAACGTCACGACCTCAAGACGGGCGATTCGATCTACTTCAACAGCGGTCAAGCCCACCAGATGGAAAACGCCGGCGCCAACTCCGCAAAAGTCCTCTGCGTGGCGGTTCCGCTAGCGCTTTGATGTTGTGCTCATCTCAACGTGTCCCTTCGGAACCTGGTACAGGTTTCCCTCTTTTGACCGGCCCGCTCCACTCTGACTTCGATCGGCACCGAAAGCCAGAGCACGAAGTCGTGGCCGACATCAAATTGGCTCCCCGGACTATGCGATAACAAGAACTTTCAAACTGACGGTAACAATCGGTCCGGCTCCCCGCAGAGGTGCTTATAGTTTACGTCGTCAGAGGTGAAGAATCACCCTCGCGCCCGGCGTTAAGCCCAACAAAAACGGCGGCTCCTCAGCCGCCGCGCTCACCTCAAAAATAGAACCGTCCCCTATTTTTACCCTATTTTTATTGATTCTAATCCTTCACTTCATTCGTGGTACCAGTATTGAACGGCCTTCTGCAATTTCGGGTCGTTGAAACCGGTGTCGAGATGGTCGGCGTCCAGCACCAATCTGCCAGCTTGAGCGATCGCCACCCCGCTGGGACTTAGGGGCAAAGATCCGGGCCGGACGGTGGCGATATGACCCGGCTTCTCTGCGTTCGGGTTCGGCCATATCGCGACGGCGGGATGCCCTCCGTTGGCCATGTCCTGGGCCATACGGGCGTCCACCCTCCTCCACCCGTTTTCCTGACCGGCGTGCGCCAGCCATGCAACGGTCCGGTTCACATTCAGCTCCTGGAGCTGGTTGGCCGGCGCTGTAAATTGCCCGAGCTCATCGACGGTCGAGGCGCCCGCCTGATCGCCCTTGGACACATAATGGGGAATCTCGGCCCCCATGGCCCGGGTCACATCCCAGACGAAGATATTGCAGTATGTGGCCGTCCCGGGCTCGTAACGCGCGCTCTCATCCACTCGGAACTGGTCGATCACCTTGGCGTAGTCGAAGGCGCTCCGATGATCCGCACCGTTGGTGAGCGGCGCATTGAGCGGGGCGGCCCGATTAGCGGCGTTTGCCAACCCGCGCGCGAACCCCGCCGCGATGTCGGCGAACGCCTCGACGGTCTGATTGAATGTTCTCGACGTAGCCGCGTGTCTCTGCATGGCGGCCGCCAGCTCATCGCCTTCACGATGCAATTGCGCTTCCTCGGGCGAGTTTTCCGGAGCCTGTTTTTGGTTATGCTGATCGACCCGGGCTTTGAGCGCGTCCCGCTCTCCCGATAATGCCGCCCGCTGGTTAAGTAAAGCGAGACGATAGGTGCCGGCCAGACCATCCGGCACATCCGCAAGCGGTGGAATTTGTTCCCCGTAGGCGGCAATTCCAAGCAGGAGCACTGCCGCTGCGGCGGCGGCCGTCCGGAGAAAGCGGCTCATGGTTTCCTGTCCTTTCCGTTGGCATCCGTTGACGGCTGCGGGCGCCCTTCATTCCACTGCACGATATCGTTCGCCATCTTTTTCTCGATGGCGTCCTTCGCGTTTTTCACACCGGCCTGTCGCTGCTGAAGCTGCGATTCCAGCGTCTCCAGCTCGCTGGGGTTCCCTTCCTTGCGCGCTTTCTTGGCGCGGATTTCCTTCAGTTGCGCGTCAAGTCCGCTGGAGGCTTGTTGCAGCGCCTCTCGTTTGGCCTGAGCCTGCCGCCATTCCGGGGTTTCCGCCAGGCCTTGCGGCACCGACGGCGCCGGGGCCATGCCGTGCAGCTTGTACGGGTCGATGCGGTGATCCTGGAGGTCTGAATGGGCCTTCAACGCCTCCGAAATGCCGTCGGTGGAGACGCCGGCGGCCTCTTGCAACGGCCGGCTGAACGGGGCTGTGCCAGCGGGCGTACTGGCGGTTGTCCCGTCGGCCGGCGGGCGTTGCAGATCGGCCAGGAGCTTGGCGGCGGCCGGATTCTCGGGGTGGAGCGCCACGTATTTCTTGAGCACCTCTTCCGCGCCGGCCTGGTCGCCGGTGTCGTATTTTTCCTTCGCGATCAGCAGATCCAACAGCGGGTTCTTGGGATCGAGCTGGAGGGCCTCGTTCAGCTTGTTGACGGCCTCGGCATCGTCTCCGCTCTCATGAAGAATTTGCGCCAACATCATCATCGCGTTCGCCTTCGCGCGCGGATCCGACGCGTTCTGCACTTCGTCCATCAAGGCGCTCTTGGCTCCCTCGAGATCGTTGGCTTTCCAGAGGATCAACGCTTTGTCGCCGGCATGTTGCTGCACTTCAACGGACGCCGGCGCCTCGGCCGGGTCGGCGGGAGGGATGAATGACACGGCCGTCACCTCCTGGCCCTCGTGCGTCTCTTTCGTCACCCAGCCCACCGGCTGCGGCACGGGCGTCTCGGCGGGTAGGTTCAACGCCTTTGCGATAGGGCTCAGATCCACGACAGGCGTGGACATGTCATCGGCGACTCCCACGATGTCCTTCGGCGCCGTCACCAGGATCCGATCCTTCGGCGCCTTAACCTCAAAGTCGATCCCGCCCATGGCGGACAGCGCCATGGCAAGCCGGCCCGGTCGTTCCTGTGGAGACCAGGTCAAATAGAGAAATCCCGGCGCCCTGTCCTGTCCGTCCCAGACAATGCGCCCGGCATCAGGGAGCGTGACATTCGGCCGTTTGGCTTTCAGCCAGTCGGCCGCCGCAGCAATTTTTGCCGCCTCGCGCAGCTCATGCAGCACCGGAAACTCGACGGCAAACTCGTCATACAGCGACGTCAGCAGTTCCTCGTAGCCGCCCGGCACGGCGGGCAGGTCTCCCTCGCGCGGCGCTTTTTCCCGGATGTTAACACGGATCTTCGCATCGCGGGTCAGGAGCGTATTGCCGTCTTTCGACTGGGCGAGGTCCAGGCTGTCGATGGAGAACCAGAGATGGTAGTTGCCGGTTTCATGCCACGCGCCCACCTTGTCCGGATGATTGCGTTCGAAGGCGAAGTCGGATTCGTAGCGCGGGATCTTCTGCTGCAACGACGGCATGTTGATCAGCGACTTGCCGAGATAGTCCGCCGAGTAGAACACGCGGGCCAGCGCGGAATGGGGATCCACGCCCCGGTACTCCGGCTCCACTTCGACCGCCGGCCCGATGGTGCTCGCCAGCACCTCCGGAGGAAGTTGGATCTCCTCGTGCTTCGCGAGGAGGCTTTGCATGACGCCCTCCAAAAACGGCTTGATGCGCTCATTCAGCACCAGCAGCGTCTGATCGAAGGCGTCGCTGGAAGCGGCTCCCGTCCCCCTGGCGTTGTCGAACGCGCTCGTGAGCGGGAGGTCGTCAAAAGCGCACGCGGTTTCCATCGCCGAAAAGATCGCGCGGAAGGCGTGTTCGAGCAAGGTGTCTTTGGACATCCGGCCGGCTTGGTATTCGGCCATGTCCTGCCAATAGGGATCGTTGTCGTCCGCGACCGCCACCAGGATGCTGAAGGCGGTTTGAAAACCGGCTCCCGATCCGCGGACGATGCGCTGGACCTCTGCGAGGCTGTGGATGAGCATGGCGGCCTTATTGTTCCCGGCTGCCCAGAGCATCTTTTCGACGATGTCGAACTTATCGAGCTCGGCCCACGGATCGCCCGGCTCGCCATCCAGGATGATATTCTCCGGGCTCCCGACCGTTCCGTTGCGCCGGATTTGGAGCATCAGCGTCCCCCCTTCGCCCAGGAGCCGGACGCTGTGCGAGAATTCCGCGGCGTTGGCATAGTTATGAAGGATGTCGCCGGGACTGATCCCCGCGCGATCCGCGGCGGCATAGGGCTCGACGGACACGATCTCGAGCCCGTTGGACACTTCTTGCACCTCCGCGCCGAACCTGCCGAGCCGCCCGCCGGAGGAGGTGGGCTTGACGCCGACTAACGGCAGCAGCCAGCGGCCCTGGCCCGTCGGATGCCCGTCGGCATCCATGATCTCGGCCCACTGGGCGGCCAGGCCTTTCACGTATTCCTCCGAGTCAAAATTCCTGAACAACGCCTCCACGCGCGGCTCGGATTCCGGCGTCCAGTTCAGCGAGAACTCGGGAGCGGGGGGTTTGAGCAGTTCCGCCAAGTGATCGAGGTACGGGATGGGCGGGCCGCCGTAGCGCGCATCGCGGTGTCCGACCAGCGTAATCCGCCCGGTCGGCAGATCGATCACGACGGAGTCGAGCACGTTGAAGTCGACAGCATCCCCGAGCGCATACACGCCTTTCGACGTGTCCTGAGCAAAAAGCGTCGTGGAGGGGGAACAGGTGATCACGAACAGCAGAATCGCGATCCGGCTCAGCCGGTGATGGCTCCTCAAAGCGCGCCTCCTCGTGTGTGTGAACCGCCCGCCATGCCGTATGTGTCGTGTAGCATACGCTTCCGGCGTGGGATTGTCGACTTCTCCTGACCCGAAACAAAAACGGCGCCCCTCAACGGGGGCGCTTGAAAAATCGGGACGGTTCTATTTTCCCCCAACTGCCTGGGCTTCGCCACTGAGAAATGAAACGGCCCGCCAAAGCGTTACCTCTGGCGGGCCAAAAACTCCCCG